>Ga0187893_10009842_pt1 | contig 14528 bp, 14 predicted proteins | sample MA1701074metaG_FD_139574 | JGI IMG/M metagenome (GOLD analysis project Ga0187893, IMG submission 139574) | White microbial mat communities from a basaltic lava cave in the Kipuka Kanohina Cave System on the Island of Hawaii, USA - MA170107-4 metaG ...
AGTGGCACAGGCTCGCTGCCCTGAGCTTCACCAGCACCTCGCGCTGGCCGGGCTTGTCGAGTTCGACTTCCTCGATGGCCATGGGCTTGCTGTCCGCATAGGGTTGCGGCAGGCCCATCTGCCGGATTACTGCCGCCTTAATCTTCATGCGCTGTCCTTTGGAATCGTTTTACGCGTCACTCGTCACCAGTCACCTTTCACCGACTCAATATGTTGCCCGGCCACCGGAAAGGTCGAACACTGCGCCGGTGGTGAACGAGCAATCCTCCGTGCAAGCCCACGCAACCGTTGAGGCAATTTCCTCGACGGTCCCGAAACGACCCATGGGAATCTTGGAGAGCATGTAGTCGATGTGGCTCTTCGGGACCTGCTCGAAGATCGGCGTTTTTACCGCCGCTGGTGTCACGCAGTTAACGGTGATGCCGTTTTTCGCGGTTTCCTTGCCCAGTGACTTCGTGAGCCCGATGACCGCCGCTTTCGACGAACTGTAGGCAGCGGCGTTGGGGTTGCCTTCCTTGCCGGCGATCGAGGCAATGTTGACGATGCGGCCATAGTTGTTTTTGATCATGTGCGGCACGACGGTGCGGCAGCAGTAGAACACGCCGTTGAGATTGATGTCGTGTACGCGCAGCCAGTCGTCGGCCGGCAGTTCCCACGATACTGCGTTGATGCCGGCGATGCCCGCGGAACACACGAGCGCATCAACTTTCCCGAATACTGCGAGCGTGGACTTGAACGCGGATTCGACCTGGTCCAGCTTGGTCACATCCACTTTGGCGGTATGCGTCTTCGCCGCGCCGAGGGACTTGGCGGCGTCCGCCATGGTTTTCTCGTTCATGTCCCAGATTGCGACGTTGGCGCCCGACTGCGCGAGCCGCTTGGCAATGGCAAGGCCGATGCCCGACGCTCCTCCGGTCACGACGGCGCTGCGGCCCTTCATGTCGAGTTGGTTCACGGTTTTCCCCCCAATGGATTGGAATTCGTTATGAGCAGCCGCGCGGGTGCGATCGCTCCGCGACGGAAAGCGGGCATTCTAATTGATTGGCGAACCCCGACCAACCTTGCGTGCACTGCGGGCGGCCTGAATCCGCGATCTTGAGTCCCGCCGCGTTTATCTCGTGAAGTAATAGAGGAGGAGCAGAAACACGACCATGGCGCCGATCGCCAGTGCCCGTGCGGATACGCCGGCGCTACGTGCCGGCGACGGAACCCTTGCGGACTTCGTTAATCCGGGTGCGACCGTCGCGTTGAATCTGGCGAAGAAGTCGTCCGACATCTTCTTTGCGACGCCGTCGATCAGCCGCGAGCCGATTTGTGCGAGTTTGCCGCCAACAGAGGCGGTTGCCTTGTAGGTGAGCCGGGTGCCGCCGCTTTCGGGGAGCAATGTGACCTGCGCGGTGCCTTTGCCAAAACCGGCGGCGCCGCCGGTACCCTCGAAAGCGATCGAATACGAGTGTGGTGGATTCAGATCCGCAAGCAGAAGTTTGCCGTTGAATTTCGCTTTGACCGGACCGATCGCTGCGGTCATCACCACCTTGTATTCGGTCTCCGAAACCTTGTCGATGGTCTCGCAGCCGGCGATGCACGCCTTGAGGACGCCGGGATCGTTGAGCGCTTCCCACACCTTTTGCTGAGGAAGAGGGATAAGCTGTTCGCCGGTCATTTCCATACTGGTTGTCTCCGATCAGTGTGATGTGCCGGCGCCAGCACTCGCGCGAGGTCCGCCAGGCTTTCGATATTATGTGCCGGAAGGAATGCATCCACGTGCGGCAGCATGAGGCGCACGCCCGCGGCCTTTGGTTCGAAGTCCTCGAAACGCAGCAGCGGGTTAAGCCAGATGAGTTTGCGGCAGGATTTATGCAGCCGTTCCATTTGCCCGGCAAGATCCCGGCCGAGGTCGCGATCAAGGCCGTCGCTGATGAGCAGGACTACGGCGTTCTGGCCGAGCAGACGGCGCGACCAGCGCAGGTTGAACTCCTTCAGGCTCGCCCCGATGCGCGTGCCGCCCGACCAGTCTGCCACCGACTGCGCGACGCCGGACAGCGCGATATCCACATCGCGATGACGCAGATGACGGGTAATGTTTGTGAGCCGCGTGCCGAATACCAGGGTATGGACGCGATCGCGATCGTTGGTTATGGCGTGCAGGAAATGCAGGAACATGCGTGCATAACGGCTCATGGAGCCCGAGATGTCGCACAGGACGGTGAGAGGCGGGTGTCGGCGTAGAGGCGAACGGTGCCGCAGCGGGATGACATCTGCGCTGCCACGCAGGGCTGAGCGCAAACTCGTGCGCAGGTCGACGAGTCGCCCACGTGAGTCCGGCTTGAGCCGGCGCGTCGCGATCTCGGGAATCGGCAACCGGAGCAGCGCGATCATTTTTTTCGCCTGTGACAGTTCCTTGCCCGTCATGGTCTCGAAATCGGCACGCTGCAGCAACTCCCTGTCGGAGGCGGTAAACGTCGCGTCGATCTCGATTTCGGCCGGCGCCGGCTCGCGGTCCGCTGTGTCCTTGTCGAACTTGGGCGCGAATGCTTCCGCCACCCGGTTGCCCGCCTGCTGACCTTCCGGTGCACCGCCGCGTCCGTGAACCTTTGGCAGAAGGAGTGCCATTGCGCGTTCCAGCAGCTGCGGGTCGCGCCAGAAGATGTGAAAAGCCTGGTCGTATAAATCGAACTGTTCGCGGCGGTCGAGAAACACGCTCGCGAGCGTCCAGTAGAAGTCGTCGCGACGCTCGATGCCTGCGACCTCGAGTGCCTGCAACGCGTCGATCACGCGGTCGGGCCCGACCGGAATGCCCGCTCCCCGCAGTACGCGCGCGAAGTGCATTACGTTTTCCGCCAGTTTCATTTAAGACAACACCCAACGCAAAGGCGCAAAGGACGCAGAGAAAAGCAAGAAAGAAAGTCTGTTTTGGTTATCGAAATCTGTTCTGTGACGATTGGCTGCCGCCGCTGTTCCAGATAACGCGGGCGTGTTCTTCCAGTTCGATTTTCGTTTTCCTTTGCGTCCTTTGCGCCTTTGCGTCGAGAAGTTGCTCTAGATTCGTTGAGTGGAAACTTCGGAGCGGATTTCGTCGAGAATGCGGGCGGCTTCGCTGCCGCGCACGCGGGCAATGTCGTCCTGGTACTTGAGCAGCAAGCCAAGCGTGTCGTTTATCGTGTCGGGATCGAGCGCGAGCTTGTCCAGCGTGACAAGCGCTTTGGACCAATCAATGGTCTCCGCGACGCCCGGAAGTTTGAACAGATCCATGCCACGCAGTTTCTGTACGAAAGCGATTACTTCTCTGGAAAGTCGCTGCGTGGTGCCAGGCGCTCTGCGCGCGAGAATCTCGATCTCCTGCGCCGCAGTCGGGTAGTCCACCCAGTGATACAGGCAACGGCGCTTGACCGCGTCATGAATCTCGCGCGTGCGGTTCGAGGTAATTACGACGACTGGCGGTTCGGTGGCCTTGATGGTCCCGATTTCCGGAATCGTGACCTGGAAATCGGACAGGACTTCCAGCAGGTAGGCTTCGAACGGCTCGTCGGTACGGTCGAGTTCGTCGATCAGCAAAACTGGCGGCGAACCTTGCGGACCTTCGAGTGCCTGCAACAAAGGCCGCCGGATCAGGAATCGTTCGCTGAAGATGTCTTTCTCCAGCTTGTCGCGTGAAGCGGCACCTCCCGCCTCGGTGAGCCGGATCTCGATCATCTGCCGCGAGTAGTTCCACTCGTACACCGCGGAGGCGATGTCCAGCCCCTCGTAGCATTGCAGTCTGATCAAGCGCCTTCCCAGCGCCTGCGCCAGTACCTTGGCGATCTCGGTTTTGCCCACCCCGGCCTCGCCTTCGAGAAACAGCGGCCGTTGCATGCGCAGCGCGAGGAAAACCGCCGTAGCCAGCGAACGCGCGGCGACGTACTCGCCCTTGGCGAGCAACGCCAGGGTTTCGTCGATCGAGTTCGGGATCGGCTTGCTATCTGGGTTCATCTTTGAATCATCTGAAGATCAAAGTCTCAACGCAGAGGCACAGAGAACGCAGAGTACGCAGAGCAAAGATGGGAAAATGCGGGGATGAATACTGGACGTGCAAATAGCCCGCAGCCTTGCCCTTTTTCAGTTGTCGTCTTTACTCTTGGTCCCCACGCAGGAAACGGGGCACTGGAACTGGGTGGGAACGACGATGTACCGAATGTTACCATGGGCTACGCGAAATCCGGACGGTCCCAATGTTCGTGGATAAGCTCCGGAATTGAGTGCGAAATCGCTGCGAAACTCCGAACGTTCGTATGCACCGGCCAACCCCACTTGCCTCGTTAAGCGAAGCCCAAGCCCGCTACGTCATCATCGACCCGGCGTTGCGCGACGCTGGGTGGAATCTCGATGACCGGACGCAAGTCGGTTTCGAGATTCCCGTCGATGGCTACGATGCGGAGCCGTGGAACGGTGTCACCGACTACTGTCTTTATGCGCCCGGCGGCAAAGTCATCGCCGTCGTCGAGGCAAAGCGCTGCTCGCGCAACCCGCGCGAGGCCGATGAACAGCTTCGGCATTACGTCAACGAGATCTCGAAGCATCAGTCTTACGCGCCGTTTGGATTCATGACCAACGGTCTCCAAACGTGGTTCTGGGAAGTCGGACAAACCAATCCGCGCGTGATCGCCGGTTTCTTCTCCCCGAAGGACCTGGAGCGCCTGCTGTTCCTGCGGCAGAACGGCCAGCCGCTGCCGAGCGTGCCCATCAACACCAAGATTGTCGATCGCCCGTATCAGCACGAAGCGATCCGCCGCGTCGCGGAAGCTTTCGCCGCCAACAAGCGCCGCGCGCTGCTGGTGATGGCCACCGGCACCGGCAAGACGCGCACCACGATGGCGTTGATCGACTTGTTCCTCCGCGCCAATCAAGCTCAGAACATGCTGTTTCTCGCCGACCGCGATGCCCTTGTTGACCAGGCGCTCACCGACGGCTTCAAGGCGCACCTGCCCGACGAACCGCGCGACCGCATCTACACCTGGAAGGTCGATACCCAGAAGCGCCTTTTCGTCGCCACCGAGCAGACCCTGAGCTTGTGCTTTCAGAAATTCAATCCCGGATTCTTCGACCTGATCGTGTTCGACGAGGCGCACCGTTCCATTTTCCGGCGATTCACCGAGGTCATAGAGTACTTCGACGCGCGCATGATCGGCCTCACCGCGACGCCGGCCAACTTCATCGACCGCGACACCTTCCGGGTTTTTCACTGCGACAACGCAACGCCGACCTTCCTCTACGAATACCAGCAGGCGGTCAAGGAGAAGTTCCTTGTTGATTTCAGCTTGTATCAGGCCCATACGGGCTTTCAGCGCAAGGGCATCAAAGGCACCGATCTCACCGAGGAAGACCGCAACGCACTGATCGAGCAGGGCATCGATCCGGACGCTATCGATTATGCCGGCACGGAAATCGAAATCGAGGTTAGCAACAAGGACACACTGCGCAGGCAATGGGAAGAAATCATGGAAGTCTGCCTCAAGGACCAGTCCGCGCAGCTTCCGGGCAAGACCATCGTCTTCGCCATGACCAAAGCTCACGCGCACCGCATTGCGGAAGTTTTCGAGGAAATGTATCCGCAGCACGTCGGCGTCGCGCAGGTCGTTACCTCCACCACCGAGCGCGTGCGCGACGGCAGCTACGGCGACGGCCTGATCACCAAGTTCAAGAAGAACGACCTGCCGCGCATCGCCATTTCGGTGGACATGCTCGACACCGGTGTGGACATACCTGAGGTTGTGAATCTCGTTTTCATGAAGCCGGTGCAATCGCGCATCAAGCTCTGGCAGATGATCGGCCGCGGCACGCGCAATCATCAGGCGTGCAGGTTCTTCGACCGCCTGCCCGAAGGCCGCAAGACCGAATTCAAGATCATCGATTTCTGGCGAAACGACTTCAACAGGCAGGCGGACGACCGGGTGCCCTCCGAAGTGCCCGTGCTGGTTTCGATTTTCAATACTCGCCTGAAACTGCTAGAAGCCCAACTGCCCGATCATGAATCCACGCCGTTCATTCAGACCGTGTCCGACCTGCGGGCGATGCTCGACCGTATTCCGCAGGACTCGTTTCCGGTGCGCAAGGTCTGGGCAGATATCGAGGTAGCCTGGGAGGAAGGCTTCTGGACGCTGCTTACGCCGTCCAGGATCGACTTCCTGCGTGTGCAGGTCGGGTCGCTGCTGCGGTTCGCAGCTGACGTCGATGTGGCCGCCGAAACCTTTACGCACAAGGTCGAGCGCCTGAAACTCCAGATTCTGACGGGCCGGCCCTCGCCGCAATTACTGCAGTCCATTGCCGAGGACGTGAGCCTGCTGCCGGAAATCGAGCAACTGGTCGAGCGCTTCCCCAGCGCCAAGCTCGCGCTCTCGAACGACCTCGCCTCGACCGAGCCGGACCAACTGACACGCCTGATCGCCGATCTTGCGCCGATTATGAAGAACCGGCGCAACCGCCCCAGCGCGTTTCTCAAGATCGACTTGCCGGACTTCATCGAAACCCGCGGCTACATTTCGGTTGGCGAAAGCGGGCAGCAAATCCACGTCGAGGAATACCGCCGGCGCGTCGAGGCCCATATCCTGCAGATCGTCGAGACCCACCCGGCGCTTGCCGCCATCCGGGAGGGACGCGAGGCGAGCGACGAGCTGCTCGTCGATCTGGAGCGCACCTTGCACCGCGAACTCGGCGAGGGCGATCTACACCTTTCCCCCAAGCTCATCCGTATCGCCTACGGGCTCAAGACCGACAACTTCCTCGGTTTTCTGCGGCACGTGCTCACGCTCGACGCCATTCCCGACTACACCCAGGTCGTGCAGCGCGCGTTCGAGCACCATGTTGCCACGCACCGCTACAATGCCGATCAGATTCGCTTTCTGCGCGCGGTGCAGGAGTTGTTCCTCAAGCAGCGCCGCCTGGTCGAGGCTGATCTTTACGAGCCGCCGCTCACCGTGTTCGGACGAAACGCGGTCGATCGCTTCTTCAGTTCGCCCGAAATCGACGAAATCCTCGCCCTGACCGAAAAACTGGCCGCCTGATTTATGCTAACCGACTCAAACCTCCGCTCCGCCGTCGATTCGCTCTGGGACAAGCTTTGGTCCGGCGGGCTCTCGAACCCGCTCGACGCGATCGAACAATTGAGTTTCCTGCTGTTTCTCAAGCGTCTAGACGAGAAGGAGCAGGACAACGAGCGCGCCGCACAGCGGCGCGGCAAGAAGCACACACCGGTCTTTCCGCGCAAGGAGCTGCGCTGGTCGCACTGGACTCAACTGCCGGCCGACAAGGCGCTCAAGGCCGTGAAGGAGGAGGTGTTTCCATTCATCAAGTCCCTGGGCGGCGCGGGCGGCTCGTTCGCGGAGCAGATGGAAAACGCCGAATTCAAGATCAACAAGCCAAGTCTCCTGATCGAAGCCTGCCGTGCGATCGAGGCTATGGAAATTTCCGCCCAGAACCAGGACGTGCAAGGCGATCTCTACGAATACTTGCTGTCCAAGCTCAACACCGCCGGCACCAACGGCCAGTTCCGTACGCCGCGCCACATCATCCGCATGATGGTGAAAATGGTCGATCCGCAGCCCGGCGATCGCGTGTGCGATCCGGCCGCAGGGACGTGTGGCTTCCTGGTCAATGCCTGGCAGCATTTGCTCGAAACCCACACCGATCCGCGCGACCTCACCTACGACGAGGAGGGCTACCCGCACGGCGTCACCGGCGCCAAGCTCCCACGCGAAGTATTTACTGAAGATGCGCAGCGGGAAGCGATCACCGGCTATGACAGCGATTCGGGAATGACCATGTTGCGCATCGGCAGCATGAACCTGATGCTGCACGGCATCACTTCACCCAACTTCCGTTACAGCGACTCGCTCTCCAAAGCTTTCAACGAAGAGAAATGCTACGACATCGTGCTCGCCAATCCGCCGTTCAAGGGCGCGATCGACGCCACAGACGTCAACCCATCGCTACCCGCCAAGGTCAAGAAAACCGAAATCCTGTTCCTGCATCTGTTTCTGCGTCTGCTGGAAAACGGCGGGCGCGCGGCGGTGATCGTGCCGGACGGCGTGCTGTTCGGATCGAGCAAGGCGCACACCGAAATCCGCAGGCTGCTGATCGAGCAGAACCGGCTCGACGCGGTGATCTCCATGCCGAGCGGCGTGTTCCGGCCTTACGCCGGCGTGTCCACGGCCGTGCTGCGGTTTACGAAGGGCGGCACCACGGAAAAGATCTGGTTCTACGACATGGAGCACGACGGCTTTTCGCTCGACGACAAGCGCCAGAAAGTCCCCGAGAACGACATCCCGGACCTACTCGAATGCTGGCAACAGCGTCGCGACGCAAAGTTCCAGCAGAAGCGCGCCCAACGGCTTGCCGAACTGCAACAGCGTATCGCCCCGCTCAAGGCTGACCGCCTCAAGCACCACGAGATCATTCACCGGCTCAAATTCGAGGAAGTGGTCGCGAACGATGGAGACGCGGATGCCGCCCGCGCGGCACGCGAACAGGCCGAGGCTGAACTTGCCACTCTCCAGGCGCAGATTACCCCGCTGCAAACCGAGATCAACCAGCTCGGTCGCCAGTTCTGGGTGACGAAAGATCAGGTCAAGGCCAACAACTACGATCTCTCCGCCAGCCGCTATCGGCAAATTGAGCAGGATGAGATGTTTTACGAAAGACCCGCTGTCACGCTTGATCGACTGCGGAAGCTCGAAATCACTGCGTCCGCCGATATTGCTGCGCTCAAAAAGATGCTCTCCCAGCCCTGAGTATGCGCACCGTCCAAGTTGGAGAATGTGCGCAAGTCATTAATGGCTTCGCGTTCAAATCGAATTTGTTCACTATCGAGCGGCGAGGACTTCCTATTGCTCGAATTCGTGATGTCAGCCGGGGTCGCTCAGAGACCTACTACACAGGAGACTATCCCACCAGCGCGGTTATCCAGAACGGCGACCTGCTTATCGGTATGGACGGTGAATTCAACATCGCTCGGTGGCAAGGAGGACGTGCCCTTCTTAATCAGCGCGTCTGCAAAATCGAAGCGCTGAGCGGTAGATCTGATATCAGCTACCTTCACTATGCGCTTCCAGTAGTTCTCAAGCGTATCGAAGACAGAACACCCTTTGTTACGGTTAAACACCTTTCGTCGGAGGACCTTAAGGAAGAACCGATCCTGCTGCCCGACTTATCCGAGCAGAAGCGGATCGCGGAACTGTTGGAGCAGGCAGACCGGCTGCGCCGCAGCCGGCGCTACGCCCTCGAACTCAGCGACAGCCTCCTCCCCGCCGCCTTCCTCAATATCTTCGGCGACCCAGTTAAGAATGAACGCGATTGGCAGAAGGCGTCCCTGGATTCCATAGCCATGAAGATTACGGATGGCGAGCATCTCAATCCCGAATTCGTCGCGGAAGGATTGCCCATCGTCATGGCGGAGCAGGTCGAAGAGTTGGGGGTGAATTTGCGTACCTGCAAACTTGTGTCAACCGAAGATTTCACCAAGTTTGTCAAGAAATGCGACCCAAAGGCAGGTGACATCTTGATCGTCAGTCGAGGCGCAACGATCGGTAGAACGTGTGTAGTCAACACCGAGAGGCCGTTCTGTCTGATGGGCAGTGTCATTCTCATCAAACTCGATTCCATCGTCGTCGATCCGCATTTTCTGGCTGCTCAACTTAAATCGGCAAGCTTCGTGAGGATTCTCAGAACCACTTCTGGTGCTTCTGCGCAGCAAGCCATATACATTGCACATCTGAAGGACAAGTTTGTTATCGTGCCACCGCTAACCCGCCAGAAGAGGTTTACGGACTTGGTAGGACGCATTGAGCGGCTGCGTTCGGTGCAGCAAGAGTCACTGCGCCAGGCCGATCACCTTTTTCAGTCCCTGCTCCATCGCGCGTTCGCAGCCAAAGACTAACCACCGGTTCAAGAGCGACGCGTGGCAGCGGGGACCGCGTGCCCTAATGAGCGCGGCTTAACCGAAACGTTGGGCGCCAGAATCAATCACCAAGACCCCCCCCCGGCTCACTTGACTTCCCCGCCTTAGTCAACTATTCTGCGCGCCTGTCTAGGTGGAATAGTGGAATATGGCAAAGGCACACGTAACTACGAAAAGCGGGGCAGCGATCACCATTGAAGGGACACCGGACGAGGTGGCCACATTAGTTGCCCGGATTGAGTCGGGAAATCAATCAGTCCGAAAGAGAGCTGCTGGCTCAAAACAGAAGAGTAAGCTCAGAGCCACCCCCACCGGCCTGATCGTGGATCTCATCGATGGGGGGTTCTTCAAAAAGCCGAAGGAACTGAGTGCCATAAGACTTGCCCTAGAGGAGCAAGGGCACTACTACCCGGTCACAACCCTGTCACCGATCCTGTTGCGCTTCATCAGGAAGCGTCAGCTGCGACGGATCAAAGATCAGAAGCGCTGGCTGTACATCAAATGACCATGCCGAACGATATCCCTAAGACTCTGAAGGATCTCCAGTCGCGAGTGAAGAGGCTTGAGGATGCCGTCTTTTCCAAACGCCGGAAGACTGTGCGCAAGAGCGATACTGGTGACTTCAAGGGTGCAACAGGAGGATTGCGGTTTCTGGTCAGTAAGGGGTTCTTCGATCGCAAACGCACCTTTGGGGAAATCAATGAAGCGCTCGCGAGCCACGGCTACCACTACAGCAAACAGGCTGTACAGACTCCTCTCAACACTTTCTCGAAGGCTGGCTCCCTGTTAGTGAGCTTCCGCGAAGGGAGACGAAAAGTCTATGCGAAGAGGAAATAGCAAAGCCAATCCAGCACTCGTAGAGCGGCTGGTGCGGATAAGAGACTTGCTTGAAGAAAGTATTACTTTGGCACGAGCGGCAAGACCGAAAACGCCGGCGCCAGAAACAAAAGTTCGCCGTCCACAAACGACGGCGAGACAACGAAGTAACATCGATTTTTCTACGCCCATTCGCCCATTTGTCAAGAAGCATGCAGTGGGAATGAGTGGACCGAAGAAATTCACTCTAGTTCTCGCGCACCTCGCGGGAGGAGACGTTGGCAAGAAAGTGTCCTTGGAGGAAATCGAGCGGCAATGGAGCAGGATGACCGCGAAGGGGCTCCTGGGTATCAAATTCAATCGATTCTATTCGGCGAATGCTAAAGATAATGACTGGGTGAATACGGAGAAGAGCGGTCTTTACCACCTAAGACCGTCTTGGCAAAGCATCTTCGATGAAGAACACTGACCAAATTAGTGGTCTCCTGACAAAGAAGTTCGATGCTCGTTACATTGAGGCATCGCTCAAGCACTTTTTGACTGCCGTGGAGAAATACGCCGTTCAAGATTGGGACGGCGTCGCTCTGAAAGCGGGCAAGTTTATCGAGTCGATCACAAAAGCCCTCATCGTGCATTGCGGCAAGACAGTGGGGAACCCGAGACATTTCAAAGCGGGTACCGAACTACGGCAGCTAGAGGGTATTAGTGCAAGTGCCTATTCCGACGTGGTCCGAATCGTAATTCCGAAGGCTTGCATTGTCGTCTATGAAGTTGTAAACAATCGAGGGGGTAGGCATGATGCGCACGACATCGATGCCAATGAAATGGACGCGAAAATGGTTGTAGCTCTCATTTCGTGGGTACTCGCCGAAATGGTCCGTTTTTGTAGTACAACCGCAGATACGGTTGCAGCGGTTGCGTTGATCGACGAACTTACGAACAAGACTTATCCGTACTTTGAAGAGATCGATGGCCGCCCCTATGTGAACGTTAAGGGCCTCAAGGCCGGAGAGATCGCTTTGCTGCTCCTCTACTCCTTGTATCCGAGACGAATTGGTCGCCAGGAGCTTGTAGGGCTCGTCGCAAGACACGGAATCTCCAAGAGTACTGCTAAGACCGCAGTGCATCGACTGAAGCATTTGGTAGACGACAATGACGGTGAGTGGAAACTTAGAGGTATCGGCAGACAGGATGCAGATACTCTTCTAGAGGGCGTAATCCGGACAGAACGATAGAACGAGTCGTGATTTTCTCGCAACGATGAGCGGAACGCCCAACTCTGCTTATTGCTGACAGCCGGAAGTTTTCACTCCGGGTTGCTTCGTGCTTGTTCGGCCGCGCGATAGAACGCGATGATCCGCGGTGCGGTAAATAGCGATTCGGTGAGCCCCTTGCATACCCTCGCAAAGATTTCCTGCACCAGCATAGTTTTGGCCACAAGGTCGCCGCTCTTGACCCCATTAACGAGTTTCTGCGAAGGCTCTATGCGCGCGTGGGCATAGGCGACGTAGCTTTTGTGTCGGATGAATTCGTGGTCCCCTGCGTGCAGTTCGCATGCAGGGTCGTGAGGAACATCGGGATAGAGGCTTGCGACGCCGACAAGCAGAGAATGCTTGCCGGCAAAGTCGAAGGCCTCTACGGGATCGGTCAGAACGACAAAAAGATGTTTCTGGTCGGGATCATGCGCGGGACCGGAGGGGACGAGCAGCGTCGCCCGCCGGAAGGGCACGAACAGTTTCACAAGCTCGCAAAGAGCTTGTCGATATTACGCTGTTGTTCGACGCGCGCGCCGAGTTTCTTCGCCTCTGCGGAAGTGCGACCAAGTGCTTTGAAAATATTCTCGTAACTGATGGGCACGGACGACCCGTTCGGGTCTTCCCATTCACGGCAGTAGCGGTGTGTGTACTTGACCAGATCCCACTGATCGACCTTGCCGAATTTTTCGAAAACATCGTGCAGCACGTCAAGATCGGCATCGCTCAGTTCATCGAGCGCCTCACGCGGGGCCTTTCGCCTGAGCGACACGGCGTAGTCGGCTTTGTCGGCGATCCAGTAACCCCAGCCACGCTCCTCGAACTTCACTGCGCCGTTGATAAGATTGAGCGTATGCGATAGCACCGGGCCATGCTCCATCGAAACATAGCGGTCACCCGAGATGGGGTGGCCATGTCGCTTCATGGATTCACGGTCCGCCAAGTACAAGAGCTTCATCAGCTTCAGGTACTTTATGACGCGGCCCCTTGCGCGATCGAGAAGGTACGCGGCCATCTGGGCCACACGTTGCTCATTAAACATGGTTTTCCAGTACCTCGCGCATTACTGCCTTTCGTTGTTGATGTTCCAAGCTAATGGCGTCGTGAAAAACCCAACTTCATCGACCAGAGCGGCATAATACCGCTAATGGGGACGGGAACTGAGTTTAACACTTGCCCAGCTTGTCTCGGTTCAGATTTCCTCTGCGACCTTTGCGTCCTCTGCGCCTCTGCGTTGCGTTTAAAGGTTGAGCGCTTCAGACAGCAAGAGCCTGCTCGACGGCGCGCCTGGTCATCACCGTCACGAGATGTGCGCGGTATTCTGCGCTGGCATGAATATCTGTGTTGAGATCCTTTGACGGAAATTCAATTTTCGCAACAGCATCCGCCGCGAACTTCGCGCCGAGTGCCTTTTCCATTGCGGGCGCGCGAAACACGCACGGACCCGCCCCGGTTATCGCTACACGCACGCCCGATCCCATTTCCGCAACGAATACGCCGACTATCGCGTAGCGCGACGCCGGGTTCTTGAATTTCGTGTATCCCGCGCGCTTTGGCAGCGGGAACGTGAGCGAAGTGATGATTTCACCCGGCTGCAGGGCAGTTTCGAACATGCCGGTGAAGAAATCGTCCGCGGCGATCTTGCGCTTGTTGGTGTGGATCGTTGCGCCGAGGCCAAGGACGGCCGCAGGATAATCCGCGGCCGGGTCGTTGTTCGCCACCGACCCGCCCAGCGTACCCATGTTGCGCACCATACGGTCGCCGATGCTGCCGGCGAGGCGGGCCAGCGCCGGGATCGCTTTCATCACGTCTTTGGACGTCGCCACCGCTGCGTGAGTGGTCATGGCACCCACAGTGACGCCGCCGCCGTCGACTTTGATTCCGGACAGCTCCTTGACACCGCTCAAATCGACAACGTCCGACGGCGAGGCCAGGCGCAGCTTCATCGCGGCGATCAGCGTCTGGCCTCCGGCCAGCAGCTTGGCCTCGGTGTGTTTTGACAACATGGCCGCCGCGTCCGAGACGCCGCTCGCCTTGTGATAGTTGAATTCGTACATGGCCTGCTCCTTAAGTCTCGTTTGTTACGTAAACCATGAAAATCTCATTCGTTTTCCCGATCACGCGTTTTCTCCGCGTCCTCTGCGCTCTCTGCGCCTCTGCGTTGGGTGTTCTCAGGCTTTGCCGTCGACAGAGGTTACGCAGCCTTGGCCTGTCGTGCCGCGCGCCAGACGCGCTCCGCCGTTGCGGGCATCTCGATTTCGCGCACGCCGATCGCATCGGTGATGGCATTGATGAGTGCAGGCGGCGCGCCGATCGCGCCGGCCTCGCCGCAGCCTTTTACCCCGAGCGGATTGTGCGTACAGGGCGTTACCTCCGTGCCGATCTTGAACGAAGGCACGTCGTCGGCACGGGGCAGACAGTAGTCGAGCATGGAGCCGGTCAGGAGCTGCCCGCTGTCCTTGTCGTAACGACAACTCTCGGTCAAGGCCTGGCCGATGCCTTGCACGAGACCGCCGTGGACCTGGCCCTCG
>Ga0187893_10009843_pt1 | contig 14528 bp, 11 predicted proteins | sample MA1701074metaG_FD_139574 | JGI IMG/M metagenome (GOLD analysis project Ga0187893, IMG submission 139574) | White microbial mat communities from a basaltic lava cave in the Kipuka Kanohina Cave System on the Island of Hawaii, USA - MA170107-4 metaG ...
GCCGAAACCGCCGGCGATTCCCGAAACACCGATGCCGTTGTTGGTGACAGCGGCGACTATACCCGCAAGATGGGTGCCGTGGCCGTTGTGGTCGCTGGGATCATTGTCCGCTGTTCCGCAGTCTGAATCGCAGCAGGTGAACAACTGTGCTCCGGTAGCAGATTCAACGAAGTCGTAACCCCTGCTATCGTCTATGTAACCATTGTTATCGTCGTCGATGCCGTTGTTTGGAATCTCCCCTGGATTTATCCAGATGTTTGCTTTGAGGTCTGGATGGTTATGATGAACACCTGTGTCCAGCACGGCCACGACGACACTCGGACTGCCCGAATTCCGCTCCCACGCGAGATTCGAACCGATGCCCGCGAGTCCCTGATGCTGCCACTGATCGGGATAAAAGGAGTCGTTGGGGGTGATGAAGACCGGATGAATGCCGATCTTTTCGACGTGCTCAACGGTCGGGTCATTCGCGAAATCCGTCATTACTGCGTCCAGGCTGACGCCACGGGGAACGCGTACCTTGAAATGCCCGGTTAAGTCCGGCAAGGCCGATCCCAAGGCCCGCGGTCTGGCGGCCCCAAACTGACGCTTGAACCGTCCGATGCCGTGACGATCAATGAGCTGCTGTAGGGTGGCGGCATTCACTATGGGCCGATTCGACGCACCCTGAGCAGAGCGAAATCCAGCCCGTCGCTCTCGTTTCAGAACCACGATGAACTCATCCTCGACAAACGCCTGGACCGGCTCTGTTCCCTGCACCTGGTTCACTTGCACTACTGCCTCATTGTTCCCCTGCTGGCCTTGAACCCGATGCGACGTAGTTGTCAAGAGAGCGGTGAGACCCAGAATCGCCGCGCAGATAATCTTGAGAATTGAAAGCCAGGGTTTCGGAAAATCGACCATTTGAAAACCTCCATCCTTCTTCGAACGACACCGCAACCGACCGCCGCAGGCCTAGTGAATTCTGGGTCGATGTCTTGCCTTCCTGGGTCAGGAAGGTGCCACAAACTACAGGTGCAAACCGACGATGAGCAGCTGTGGACGGTCACTTATTGATGGCGCCGCCACATACATGAAAACATCCGCAAAGAAAGCTATTTCAAAGTTTCAAGGACTCATGCTGCCAGAAGCACGTCCGGGAAATACCCAAGCAATTTGACTTTGTTGAACAAGATCCAGAGAGTGAAATAAGCTAATTGAAATCAAGCACTTGAATATCCAAACAGGAAAGAGTTTTCCACCGCGGCGTATGTACTTGATCAATCTGGCACAGAAATCGGCCGACAGGCATGGCGGGTTTGCAAACGCTGCAACACTGTTCCAGTTTCTGGCCAAAGCTGGGAAAGACTTTTCCCTGCTCCGTGCTCGATTGGCGCTAAATTGAGCCTTTTTCCCCTTGCCTCGCTGTCGAACCTCTGTAGCCGCTAAAGATACGTTCACGACGTGACGATGCGTGGCAATTATGGATAGTATTAGGAGACCGTCTGCATGAGTACTCAAACTGCCCCGCCGACCTCTATGACTGCTTATCCGTTGGCTGCGAACACTCTGGGAGCGGAGGAAATTTCAGCGGCAAGGACCGTTCTGGACTCCGGTCTGTTAACCATGGGGCAGGAGGTCGAGAAGTTCGAGAATTCTTTTGCCGCCTGGGTGGGCGCCAAACATGCCGTGATGGTAAACTCTGGTTCTTCTGCCAACCTCCTGATCGTGGATCTTATGCTTCGGCGATCAGGTTCCACAGCCCCCTGGCAGGCCGGTGACGAGATACTGGTACCGGCTCTGGCATGGCCAACGACGGTCTGGCCGCTGGTCCAGTTGGGTCTCACACCGGTTTTTGTCGACGTCGACCCGCATACGCTGGCCATCGACCTTGAAAGTGCCCGCTCGGCACTCGGTCCGAAGGTCAAAGGAATGTTCCTGATTCACGTCCTGGGCCAAGTCCCGAACATGCGGGACTATCTGGAGTTTCTCAACGAAAATGGCTTGATACTGATCGAAGATTGTTGCGAAAGCCTGGGCGGCCATTTCGGCCGCCGGCACGCGGGAACTTTTGGCCTTGCAGGGTCATTCAGTTTCTACTTCTCCCATCACGTCACGACCGTCGAGGGCGGAATGATTGTCACCGGTGACAGCGCTCTTTACGATGATCTGTTGAGCCTGCGAGCGCACGGATGGACGCGAGGCAGATCTGACAAGAACGCGTGGAAGGAGAAATATCCGGAACTGGACGAGCGATTCCTGTTTATTACCGCGGGATACAATGTGCGTCCCACCGAGATTCAGGGTGCAATCGGTTCCGTACAACTGCGCAAGTTGGATGACATGCTGGATGCCAGGCAGAGGCTTGCCCTGCGAGTGCATGAATGGACCGCGAAATACGCCCCGTGGCTTGAATTGATCGGCTCTGACCGGCTGCCAATGACTCCCAGCCCGGTAGAGCGGCGGGAACGTACGCATTCCTGGATGACGCTTCCATTCCGGCTGCGGGACTTTGCACCAGTGAGTGTCGTCAGCCTGAAGAGACATCTCGAGACTCAGAGTATTGAAACCCGTCCAATCATTGCCGGCAATCTTGCCAGGCATCCCGGAGCCGAGCGATTCAAGACTCGCAGTGCCATGTCGCTCGCGGGTTGCGACGACCTGCTGCGGCGCGGCTTCATGATTGGTTGCCACCCGGTGCTCGATGCGCCTGTCTTCGAGACACTGGAGTCAGCCTTCTATTCGCTCTCCAAGCTGTAAGATTGCCTTCTGCATGAAAACTCTGATCGTTATTCCCTCGTACAATGAAAGCGAGAACGTGCAAGCGATGGTGGAGACGATCTTGGCCCTCGATCCGCATTATTTTGTCTGCATCGTGGATGATTCAAGCCCGGACCGCACCTCGGACATAGTCCGCTCAGAAATCGGGCAACAGCCCCACTGGCAGAATCGCGTGAACCTCATCCAGCGCCAGAAGAAGGACGGCCGAGGCGGTGCCGTGCGCGACGGATTTCTGTGGGGGCTCAGGGCGGGACACGGTTTCGACGCGTTCGTCGAAATGGACTGCGATTTCTCGCACGATCCGCAGGCCATTGTTAAGGGGCTGAGGCTGATCGGAGGAGGATGTGATGTGGCGATTGGTGCTCGTTATCCTGACGGCGTCATCGTCGGCTGGCCAGCTAGCCGGAGGATCTTCAGCTATTTCGCCAACAGCCTGGCGCGTCTGCTGATCGATTGGTCCGTCCCCGACTATACCAACGGCTTCCGTTTCTATACGCCGAAGGCCGTCGGGCTTCTTTCAGCTTCGCAACAGCGCTACAAAGGGTATATCTATCTCAGCGAGTCTTTATCCCAGCTGATGCGTGCTGGTCTGCAGGTGCGCCACTTCCCTATTTACTTCGTGAACCGGCAGCGCGGGGTGAGCAATACGAACCTGCGGGAAATTTCAGCATCCCTTAGAGCAATCTTCGTGATCGCCTGGCAGCATCACTTTGCCAAATGAAGGTCTTTTACAACGGCAGCACTGGGAGTCTGGGCCAGTATTTCGAAGCTTCGCTGACGAAGCTTGGAATCGAAGGTCGTACGCTGCACTCCAGGCTCGAAAACAGTGGCACTCTGGCTCTTGAGCTCGGGTCCACCCCAGCAGTCGTACCCGGTGAGCTCCTTTTCCTGATACACATGGCCGCGCTGGTGTCGGTGAAGGCCTGCGAAGAAGATCCATCGAAAGCCTTCCAAACTAATGTGACCCACACGATCGAGACAGTCGGAACCTTCGTTCGATGGGCAAGGCAGCTCAACACCACTCCAGTGGTTGTGTACGTCAGCACTGGGCATGTTTACAAAGCGCCATCGGAGCGGAAGCCTGTGACAGAAGACGACCCAGTGGCGCCGCGCTCAGTGTACGCTAGAACCAAGCTTGAGGCCGAAAAACGATTGCAAGAGCTGGCTGAGCAACTCGGCTTTCTCCTGCTGATTGGACGCGTTTTTGGTTTAGTTGCTCCCCGTCAGCCCTCACATTACGTGCTGCCTGGCCTTATCCGGCGCGTTCGAACCAAGGCATTGGCAGGCATTCCAGGTTTGGACTACTTCCGCGACTACCTGGACTCGCGCGATGTGTGCGATACGTTGGCTCTTCTTTGCGCAACCGTCGCCACGCTGAAAGCAGTTCCCTTCAGTGTGCTCAATATCTGTTCCGGGAAGGGAGTGTCCATCCGGCACATGGTGGAAGAGATCATTCGCGCCATGCGGCCGCATGGGCATCAAAAGATGTTGTCCAGCATGTCCGCTGGGCCTGGCCGCCCAGACGACGTCCCTTGGCTGGTTGGAAGCTCCGAACGGTTCAAAACCTTGACCGGTAAAAACCCTCACACGATCGGCCTGGCAGAGACGATCCGAGACACCCTCAGTGAAGGTGCCCAGAAGTCACCGCAAAACTAGTCGCTGCAATACTAGGGTTGGCTCTCTGACTTCGGGCCCGGTCCAACACAAGCCCGATCAGTGAGTGGCGGGCATTTTCAAATCCGTCGTGTTGGGAAAGTGCTCTGGTCTGACCACAGCTGAAGATCCGGGTCGTCTCATCGAATCCCTTGTCGTGCTGAACCTGCGCAGCTTTGTTTTTTATTCACTTCTTTATTTGCGTTTTTGCCAGAAAATACCCGAACCGTCGATTTCCTGGATCGGCTCTGTGATTTTGTGCTTGGCGCGATAGTCATCAACGGCGGCCTTGCTGCCTTTGACGACATGGTAGTCGTCCGCAATGCAGAAGCCGCCGGGGGAGAGCTTGGGATACAAAGGCACAAGCGTGTCCATCGTAGAATCGTAATAATCTCCATCCATCCGCAGAATGGCCAGCTTCTCGATGGGCGCCTTGCCGAGAGTATCCTTGAACCATCCTTTCAGGAACTGTGCCTGGTCGTCCAAAAGTCCAAACCGCTGGAAATTTGCTTTCACCTCCTCGACCGACACCGCCAGGTACGGCATAGCGTGGAACTTTTGAGTGAAGTCGATCATGGATGTCGGTTTCGGCAGTCCTTCGAAGGAGTCGGCAGCCCACACTTTCCGCGTGGTGTTGCCGTACTCCTTGAGCACCGCGCGCATAAAGATGCAGGCGCCGCCGCGCCAGGCGCCGGCCTCAAGGAAATCCCCAGGCACGTCGTGCAGCAGCACCTCTTCAATGCAGGCGTGCAGGTTGTCCAAGCGTTTGAGCCCGATCATCGTGACGGCCCGGCCGGGCCAATCGACCCCGGCCTCTCGCTGATGGATGGTCTCAGAGTCGTGTTCATAAAGGAGATCCGTCAAGGCGAACTTCACCAGATCGAGATAGACGCCCCGGAAATGTCCCGGCATTAACGGTGGCCCCTTGGCTCGGTACTGCGCACGCGGGATAGGAGCCAGGTGCACGGTCTCCGGCGGGAGCGGAGGTTGGGCAATGGGACGTGCTAGAAAGTAGCCGAGGGCAGTTCCCGCGAGCCACACCAAAACCAGGATCACCACACGCTTCATAGTGGATTCCCCCTTTTTTCACGACGGTAGCGGGAGTGTAAACCAAGTCCAGGTCTAGGCGCACTCACGCATTTCACTTGTGGATCTGGCATCCCGAGAAAATTCCCGGGAGGGATCGAAAGACCCGCGAATCTCAGTGCATACGAAACCCTGGTACCCGCGCGATTCGGCATTCGACGACCTGAGATCTGGAAAACGCTGATTCGAAGTCGCTTCTCCCTATTTACCCGGTAACCGCCGGACGGAAATTCCCGTGCGGCTGTTCCACGCTTGCCCTCAAGAACAAATATCCGGCCAACCACACCGGAGCCAGCCAGACGTAGTAGGAGTGTTCTGTCTTGAATGCAATGAGAAGCAGCAAGAGCCCATTGATCAGGACGTAGCCTCCTAGGGCCAGACGTTTCAGGAAAGCATCCCCCCGATCCAATGTCCAGATCAGTGCTTGCAACAGGGATGGCAGCAGCACCACTTGGTCAAATACCCAGCCATAGGAAACCGTTGCAAACGATACCAGCAGGATGACGGGCATCTGCAGCTTCCAGTCCCACAAGTGCCGGTGTCGCCTCCAGTAGAAAATCAGCCACACGCTTCCCCCCAACATGGGGAGGAACTGCATCCATAGGCCCCAACCTCCGAACCAGGAGCGGATGTAGGTGGCAAGAGTGGGGGTCAGCCAGACGAGTGGAGGAGCCTCGCTATGGATCATATTCCAATACTGGCTCAACACCGACGGATTGCACAGCATAGGGATGCCGGTCGTCACCACCAGGCCGGCTGAGGCGCCGTATGCCACATTCCACCGGCGTCGATCAACCAGCCAGAACAGCAAAGCGATCCAAAACAAATAGAAAAGGTGTGGCTTCAGGGCCAGCAGTACCAAGGCCCCGCCGGCCCAAAACCACTGCTGCCGGCTGGCAAAGAACAGGAATCCTGTCACTCCGAGCAGCATGAGCGGGGCGATCTGACCCATCCTCAATCCCATTAGAGCTGGCAAAAAAAGACCTCCCACCAGCCACGCCAGGCGCCTCGAATCCAGCGGACCTCCGTAGAAACGCCAGGTCCAGTCGGTGCAGAAGACGACGACCGCCACGCCAGCCGCCAGCCAGAGCACGCGCCCAGCGGGATAAGCAAAAAAGCTGAAAGGCAGTGCGAAGGAAAGCGCCCAAGGAGGATTAAAACCGATGAGGGGTGTGTTTTTTTGCCAACCGGCGGACTTCTGCAAAGTGAGCAGGCGGGTTTCAGAGTAGGGATTCTGGCCGCTGATCTGGAGGCGGGCTGCAGCCCAGTAGGCAACGAAGTCGTCGGCCTCAAGCCAACCTCTCATCGCCAGGTCGCGACTCTTGGCAAGGAGCACCAAACACATCACGCCCAGAACGATCCTACGGATTCGCCGAGTATACACTTTCTCTATTCTCACCCGTCCCACCTCAAATTCCCGGGGATGCCTGGGTTTCCCCCTCCTCCCATTGGAGCGCTGCATCGTGCTGATTCAGGGCGCGCATCACCAGAAGAACCATTCCAATCATTCCCCAGACGCTCAAGTGAATCGGCACCCAGTCTGACACCACTAAAGACGAAAGGATCATGGGAAACCCCACTACCCATGCCGCGGTCCGAAGCCTGCGCATGGCCGCTGCAGCTTCGAGGTCTTGGCCAGAGATTTGAACAATCAACAGCCCTGGTAGCAGCAGACAAGTAAGGTCGTGCAGGTTCAAATGCGGACTAACCAATAGACTGATCGTCACAAGCAGAGAAAACTTCAAGCCGAACCGGGCACCGCCGGGCTCCCATTTCCCTTTCCAAGCTCTGACGAGCAGAGCCAGAAGCACAACACTGCACAGGCCCGTCAATGCATTCGCCGCCGAAGGATACTTACCGTGGAACCAGACGTAAAACTGCCCCCGCAGGTTGTGCATCTGCGATGGATAGATTCCCTTACGCTCAATCCAGCCGCTCACCTCAACCATAAGCCGACCGTAACTCTCAATACCCGAAGTCCCGATCAACACAAGCGAGACCGCGAGCAAGACGCTGCTCCCTGCCAGGAAACCGAGCAACACACGCCAGCGCTTTAGCACCAGAAGTACCAGGAGCGTAGGCAGGACAACTTGGAACTTTTGCAGCAAGAGTGACAGCCAAAAGCCGGCTGCCATCTCCCTGGACCGCGCCAGGCTGTAGTAGCCCAACGCCCAAAACAAGAACAGGGTGGCACTGTCCTGACCTTGGAGCAGGTTGATAAAGACGGGGAAGAACGCCAGGCTGCCGAGAAGGAATCGCAAGAACCGGCTGCGATCATGACCTGGGCACCGCAGCAACACGTAAACTCCAGCCACCAAGCAACCCAGACTGATTGCCAGCCAGACACTGTAAGCCTGGAAATAGCTTAGGCCACCAAGAGGGAGAAACCACACAATCTCGAATGGAGGGTGTATGTAGGCGAGGAGCCCATCCCTAAAGCGAAACTGGGTGTCGAGTGATTGAAGAACTTTATCTTGATAAGCCGTTTGCTCGCTCAAATCATACAGCTGCGCTCCCTTGCCGTCCCAGACCATTCGAGCCGCTGTGTAGCAAGCAATAAAGTCGCTGTTACCCTCAAGTATCCGTGAACGCAAATTCCAGCCTATCGCCAGATATGCCGAAATTAACGCCACAAATAAGAGCGTACTGAGGACGTTACGGGTTCGAACAGGCAACGCTACGAGTCGATACAGACGGAGAACCTCATAATGACTGCACAGAAGGACTGCACGCAACCCGTATGTTTAGCTCCAATGCTCACAATGTGCTAATCCGTCAGCCCTGAATTTTGCGACGCGTGACACGCGTGACAAGCGTTGAAAACCGCTCTCGCAGATGCGACAAACTCTGAGTGAACGGTGGTCCATTGATGCTCTCCACGACGAGCATCGGCAGATAAGCAAACAAAACAACAGAAAGAGCCACGTTCTTCAGGGTCCGTGGAAAGAACATCCATCCCGCGAAGCACAACCAGCTGAAAACCGCCGTCATTAGGTGCTGCGACCCCGTCTTCGGAACAAGCCAGAGAATCAGACTGTCGTAGAACCACCGTTGCGGCACAAGTGAGGACAGCAAAAGCAGTCTACCCGACTCGCTTCGCCAGTGACACAGGGCCAAGAGCAGAAAAACTCCTGGAAACGTAAACATCGGCACAAACGACTGATATCCTCCCACCTGAGTGAGCCAACGAAAGGGCCATTGTGGATAGAGGAGTAAGCTGGACAAGAGGAGCGCCGCGGCTGGAGCCAAACCCTTTCTTGAAAATCGTGTGAGCCCCACAGGAAGGCCTATATTGGGTTTAGCCAAAGTTACCAGGAGTAGAAATGGATGGAACGCCGCCGCCATGATAAGTGGTGCCCATTGAGTGTTCTGCAGCGCTGCAAAGTACGGATAGCTTATAAAAACCCAAAGGGCACTTTTCCCCTGCGTGAGGAGTCCGGCAGCCAACAATGCGGAGCTTAGACCAAAAAAGAATGCTCCACCCAGATCAGGACGAATCCATGAAACCGGAAGTGCCAATAGGGCAGCAGGAAGCGGATATGGCACAACCTCGCGGCCGAACGGTCGGTAGTAGGGATCACGGCCATGCCAAAGGTCTTGAGCCGCCAGAATGGCCCAACCAAAATCTCCGGCCCGATTCGCCCACCCAGGGACTTCAGGTCGGCCCCGGCTGCCGAACCAACAAAACGAACCGGAGATGACTCCGATCAAAACACTGATTCGAATTCGATGGGCCATGACAGCACAAGAAGTGTCCCGAGCCTCTGCAGGCCACGCTGGCAAGGGCTTCTCTCGAACTATTTCAAATTACAATGTGGCGGCAGGTTGCACGCAAGTCACGCTGCGAGCCGGCAGCCTGGCAGCGATGCTATGAAAAACAATCCAGGCCGGAGCCATCCAAACGTAAGCGATGCCGTTGAAACCCAAAACAATCAGGACCACGCCGGCGGCGTTAATGAGCAAGTAGTAAACCGCTGCCAGGAGTCGTTCGCGCCCCTGACCTTTTCCAAGGAACCAGCCCGCTGCCTGGAATAACGCCGGGTAGAGAACGACTTGATCGAAAATCCAGCCATAACACGAGGTCACAACTGAAACCAAAAGTACCAGTGGGATTCGCGCACTCCACTCCCAACTCTTGCCGTGCCTCGTCCAGTAAAGACCCGCCCAGAAAACACCTGCCCCCATGGGCAACATCTGGAGCCAACTCTTTTCCCATCCAATCATCCAGCGTAGAAAAGCACCTATGGTCGTGCTCGGGTGATGAAATATTGATTCCCTGGCGACCAGGTTGAAATAGCCTGCGACCAAGTCTCGGTAAAAGAGCAGGGGCAGGCACAGTCCAACGGCGAGCGCTGATGACAGGCCAGCGACCAAAACCCATCGGCGGGTTCTCACCACCCACAACAACAAGACAATCCAGAACAGAAACAACAGATGTGGCTTCAAAGCAACCAGCAAAGTGATGACGCCAGCCCCGAAATAGCGCTTGCGCTGAACCATCCACAAGAAACCTACAATACCCGCCAGAATCACAGGGCCTATTTGGCCCAGACTCAGCACAATTACTCCCGGAAGGAAAGTAACGGTAAGAATGAGTATCGCTCCAGGAGCTAACCGAGACAGGCCTTCCCGTGGAATGTGTTGAATCCAAAGCCAACGGGCGGAAAAGAATAGAAGCCCCAGGTTCAAGGCCAACCAAAGCCAGCGGCTGGCTGAGTACTCCAAGAGGCCGAACGGCAGCAACAGACCGAGCGCCCAAGGAGGATTCCACATAATGAGCGGGGTTTCAGAGCCGGTGAACGGTCGCTGCAGCAGCGTGAGTTCATCCGTAGAGTAGGGATTCTTGCCAGCCAATAGGAGTCGACTAGCCGACCAATACTCAATAAAGTCATCCACCGGGGCTGGCGCATCGGACAGAAGCGACACGTTCCATAGGAGAACGATCCCTGCTGTAACAAGAATGATGGACCTAGGCAAACTTCCCCTTGGCCCAGCAGTTCCACGAGTGCAGCACTCTAAGAAATGGAGCATTTCGACGTACCGATTCCAAACGAGTCGCTACCCAGTTCACCCGATCCGGTTCGTGACATCGAAGAACTCAAAGGGACGCTCATAGCTTGAGAAGAAGCTCTTATCCTTGAGCAGGGGTAGATCGGTTTGAAAATAATGGTTGAGAATGATCCGAAACGTATTCACCGGAGTAACTTCTGGGTACAAGAGAACACTGCCACCGTACGGCAAATGAATCGCAGACAAAATGCTCATACGCTCCTGCAGATCTCCAAACTCCCCCGAAGGACGTTGCGCAGGCCCATGATCTGACTGAAGCACTATGATAGGAGGCTCGAACGACTGGGCCACAATTTCGTCGATAGTCCTTTGAACCCTCTTCGTCACAAACTGCACTTGTCGGCGATATTTCATGACATAGTCGCTGCCAGGCCCTGATCCCAACCGAAATCCACGTCCACCAGCATCGTCGACTGCCTCTCCTGCCTCACCGAAGACGAAGGGCTCGTGAGGTGCGAGAATGTGCGCGAAAACGAAAACCGGAGTTCGGGACGACGCGTGGTCTGGAAGATGTTCAAAAATGTAGGAAATGCGTTGCCGATGCAGGCTCTCCTGGAATCGAGATGTGACGGCGAGCTGGCCAATGGGCGTCGTCTGAAGCAACACGTATTCGAATTGGTTGAGAAATCGAAGTCGGTCTCTGAATACATCCGCCGTCCTGATCTCCGTAAGAGACACTCCCGATGAGAAGCTAACGAATCGATAGCCCTGCTCTCGGAGGAAGCGAACTATTTGGTTAGTCTGAATCAGATTGCCCAAAACCGACATTTGACGAGACCCGGTTCCAACCTGCCCCGCCACATCGTCCAAGTAATCAAAATTCAGAGACGAAGCTAGAGACAAATAAGTTTGGCTGTAGTTGGAACGGCTGTCTGTTGCAACATAGAACCCCTTCTCTCGCAGATGATCCAAAAAATTCGTATTGTCGAACTGGTATAACTGCCGCAGGACGTCTGAACGCCCGTAGGCATCGAGGACTATGTAGAAAATATGGGGACGATGCAACGGCTTTGAGGCGGAGTGGATCGCGATACTTTTCTGGAGGGTTGGCACAACAGTCAGCTTGGCTTGGATTCCCTCAGTAATCTGGATCACAATCATGCATAGGCCGGCAAAGCTGACAAAATTCCCCAACTCTCTTGTGTAACGGCTCCGAAAGACGACGAATGCGATGGTGCAAAACACTAAGAACAGCAACATCGCGGCAGCAGGATGCCAGAAAAAGCGCCAGGCTCGGTTCTTAACAAGATCGCTAGCCCCGGCTACCGTAAGCAGATATCCGTACGCAAAGAAGATGGTCCAGTATAGCGTCACTACTATCGCGGCCTTACGGCCATCTCCGATCAAGAAGGCTAATCCAACAAGAGCCGCGAGGGTGATTGCAATGACCGCGAGACAGGGCCGGAGAATCTCGTTTATTGGGGTAATGTCGGAGTTCGGGCCGTAAAGAAACAGGATTGGGGTGATCGCGAACAGAAACGGGTGAACCAGCTTGAAGCGATCCATGATCAGTTGACTCGCTCCATCCAATAGAGTGTGCGCTGATGACCTGGGATTCTGATTGCCTCCCGCAGCGCAAAGAACCTGGCGAATTCGTGCTCGAAAGCCTGCTCGTTGTACTCGTGAAAGACGTCTTCACGAGCGGTCAGCATTCTCTGAACCTGTGAGTCGGTTTTGGGGACAAATTCGATTACAAGTCGTTTACAGCATCGACTGAAGAACTCGGCGATTCTGGACAGAGGTAGATTATTCGAAATCGCGAGATGATGCACAATCGCCAGAGCAAACGCGACGTCGACCGGACCGCGATCCAGGAGTGACATTCTCTCGCGATTCTCCCATCCCAGAGCCGCGCTGGGGTTAGTCAAATCCAAGAGAAGTGGAAGCAACTGGTTTTCGCCTTGCCTGCGACACTCCTTGTAGCTTATTTCAACGCAGCTAGGGTCAACGTCCATCGAAACGGTGAAGGTGCCCCGTTGGCTGGCCAGGCGACTGAAGAGGCCTGTGTTTGCTCCGAAATCCCAAACGCATTGCGCCTGCGGAACCATTCTAGTAAGCCATTGTGTAACAATCCGAACTTTCTCTTGCAGGGCAGCCGGAACATAGTTGGTATGAGAGTAATAGTTGGCCCACCGAGTTGGCTGCGGCTGCCAACTTAGCCCCCGTACAGTCGCCTCCAGGTTGTCAATCAAGCCGAGCAAGCCCGAGCTGTTTGCCTGACGGAGAGCTCTCACGGGCGGGCTGGCACCGAAACGTCGCTGCGCCAGAGCATGTGCGTGTAGGTGGACAAACAGACCTAAAGAACAGTATTTTCTCCATGAAAGCAATCGACTCGCCAAGTCGAGGGGTACACCGTCGATATGGACTTTGAGCAACTGGCCCAGACGAACATCGACGCGGCTCATTAACGCCAAGGGTGCCAAGAAGTGCTGGCAAAATTGTCGATACGCCACCCATGTAGCCGATTTTGAACAACGTTCGAACGAGAGGGTATCAATTAGAACAGGTTTGCCACCTTTGAACTGAACGTTGTAGGCGCTCGCGTCTTTTAATGACATTCCAAAGCGGAGCGCTAGTTTTTGGGCCTCCAGTGTGAGCAGAGCGGCGTCCTTCAGTTGACTGAAACTCCACTCGTAGGGATAGGAAACAAACGGAATAACTTCTGGCTTCAGCGTCTTGTACGCTGCTTGCGAATGACTGCCTAGCAAAACCTCCTCATGAGGAATGAGCAACTCAATCTCGGCAAGCGCCTTGTACAGGCCTGAACATAGGAGAAATTCATAGTGTCGCCGATAGCTATGATTGACTCGACGATAAAGAGTTCCGTTCTGAAAAAACAAGAACCCGCTTGGGTCCCGAAAGGATGATGGAATGGGACTTCTTGATGACTCAAGAAGCCGGAAAGGCGGCATACTGGTTTAAGTGCGAAGTAAATGGTCCGGCACGGTCACTCGAGTGCTGTTCGCGGCGAGCAAGGCCTCCTCAGCAGGCCCCGGGCCGACGTGAAGCCTTCCCTCGTTTCGCAAAGAAGCTCTTGATCCGAACCCAGTAGAGTTTGGTTGCGTACAAAACACCCAGCAATCCCACTAATAAAAGTTGGAGAATCGAACTACCTGCGCCCGGATCTAGATATGCGTAGGTCTTCGCCGGAAATAGGCAAAACAAAACACCTAGAATGAATGTGACGGCACAGGCCTGTATCGGGCGGTTTTTCATGGAAGCTCCTCAACCCTTATCATTGAAAAGTCGGAATAAGAGCCTTTTCGAAAGGTCCAGCCTGCGACGCCGGCTGTTCGCCGAAATGCTTAAGGCGCCCGACAAGACTCTAGAATTTCACGCGCCTAGAAGCTCTTGCTTCCGAAAATGACTCACTGGCTTGTTTGCACTCGGTCTTCAGCAAGTTTTTCGAAGGAACTAGCCAGAGCAGGTGCTCGCTTCGCCACGACTCGAGGAAGCCGGATCTATGACCTCATTGACAGGTTTCAGCGAAATTCTGTTCAACAGAGGTTCCGAAACAAAACTGTAATGTGTGAAAAAGGCATTTACCGCGCCAAAACTGGGGGGAACTGAGGTCAATGAACCATAACTACCTGTAGTATTTGCAGATGACTCGTGCAGAAGCCACCGTCGTTGTCGAGCCCTTTATTCAAGAAAGGAAATACTTTTCACATAGCCGGCGGCAACAATGGGAAATCAGTAGTCTGATGGCTGGAGGACTTCGGGCTAAAGCACCAACTTAAAGAGCAAAATCCAACTGCTCCGCATGGAGGAACTTCTCAAATTCAGGCCGGCTGGAAGGTTAGACTCGGTGGTGCTTGAAGGCTGTGAAGTCCTGGGTGTCAGCACCGGCGTAAACGGGAGCCAGTTTTTCCGGTGAGAGAGGGGACCGCCCCCTCCGCGGGGAGGTGGTAAAAAACTCTATAGAGAGATTCTACATATAGACCGTCGGCCGATTTCAA
>Ga0187893_10009844_pt1 | contig 14527 bp, 17 predicted proteins | sample MA1701074metaG_FD_139574 | JGI IMG/M metagenome (GOLD analysis project Ga0187893, IMG submission 139574) | White microbial mat communities from a basaltic lava cave in the Kipuka Kanohina Cave System on the Island of Hawaii, USA - MA170107-4 metaG ...
CATGCGCGCGATCGCCTTCGCCGACCCGACCGCGCGCGCACGGCTCGAATCGATCCTGCACCCGATGATCGGCGCAGAGGCCGCACGCGCGGCGGGCGAGGATGAAGTCCCGGTCGTGTTCGACGTGCCGCTGCTCGCCGAGACGGCGCACTGGCGCGCGTGCGTCGATCGCGTGCTCGTCGTCGACTGCGACCCCGAAACGCAGATCGCTCGCGTGATGCAGCGCTCGAACTGGGACCGAGCCGCGGTCGAGTCGGTGATCGCGCAGCAGGCAACGAGAGCCGCCCGACGTGCGGTCGCCGATGCCGTGGTGCTCAACCAGGGCGTGTCGCTCGATGCCCTCGCCGCGGAGGTGCGCGCGCTCTGGCGACGCTGGTGCACACAATGATCGCAGCCCGGTAGGGCCTATCCCCTGTGGAACAATCGCCGCTCGTTCGGAAAGGCGTGCGCTTTCACAGATGGTCTACGAGTACCCGTTCAACGAAGGCATCCGCACGATGCTTCGTCTCGAACACCTGTTCGATCGACTCGGACAGCTCATGCCGCGCGACGCGGCGCTCGATCATCATTTCGCACTCGCGACGATCTTCGAGATCATGGACGTTGCCGGCCGCGCCGACCTCAAGTCCGACCTGCTCAAGGAGCTCGAACGCCACAAGTCGCAGTTCAACACGTACCGAGGCAACCCCTCGATCTCCGAGCAGGCGCTGGACGACGTGGTGGCCGCCATCGAACACGCGTTCAGCGGACTGCACGCGGTCGCCGGAAAAGCCGGCCAGGCGCTCACGTCCAACGAGTGGCTGATGGGCATCCGCAGCCGCGTCAGCATCCCCGGCGGCACTTGCGAGTTCGACTTGCCGGCGTACCACGCCTGGCAAAAGTTGCCGGCCCCACGGCGCCGCGCCGACCTGATGCAATGGACCTCGACGCTGATGCCGCTCGCCGAAGGCATCTCGGTGCTGCTGCGCCTGCTGCGCGATTCCGGCGTGCCGCACAAGGTCGTGGCGCTCGGCGGCCAGTACCAGCAAAGCCTCCCCGCCGGCCGCCTCTACCACCTGATGCGCGTGCGGCTGGCTCCCGACGAAGAACTCGTCCCGGAGATCAGCGGTCACCGCCTGATGGTGTCGGTGCGGCTGATGCGGCCCGACCAGGAGTGGCGGTTGAAGCCGGCAGCGGCGGACACCAATTTCGAACTCACCTTGTGCGCATGATTCGTCCCCGCCGCTCCGAACCGTTCGAACCACGACTCGTCACGTGCCCGGCGTGCAAGGGCGAGAGCCGGTACGCGTTCGACAACCCGTTTCGCCCGTTCTGCAGCGCGCGCTGCCGCGACCTCGATCTGGGCGATTGGGCGAGCGAGAACCACCGCATCGCCGCCGAGCCCAGCCGACAACAATCCGACGCCGCGGAGCAGCCGGACCTCTTGAATCGGCAAGGCCGACCCCTATAATCGCGCCTGCTAGCACTCGGCAACAACGAGTGCTAACACGCCAAGCTCGCTTCCGAGCAAATCCACTGGCGTCTGTCAGTTTGCGCAAACTTAATTCGGTTGGCGCGAATCCGTTGAGTCTGAGACAAGGAGATGCAATGAAACTTCGTCCGTTGCACGATCGCGTGATCGTCAAACGTCTGGAGCAGGAAACCAAGACCGCGTCGGGCATCGTGATCCCCGACAACGCAGCCGAGAAGCCGGATCAGGGCGAAGTGCTCGCCGTCGGTCCCGGCAAGCGCAATGACAAGGGCGACTTCGTGGCCCTCAACATCAAGGTCGGCGACCGGGTGCTGTTCGGCAAGTACAGCGGCCAGACGGTCAAGGTCGACGGAGACGAGCTGCTCGTGATGCGCGAAGAGGACCTCTTCGCGGTGGTCGAGAAGTAAGCAAACCAACCTGGAGGAACACTGATGGCAGCGAAAGACGTGGTATTCGGCGGCGACGCCCGCTCGCGCATGATCGAGGGTGTCAACATCCTTGCCAACGCGGTCAAGGTCACCTTGGGCCCCAAGGGGCGCAACGTAGTGCTCGAGCGCAGCTTCGGCGCGCCGACCGTCACCAAGGACGGCGTGTCGGTGGCCAAGGAAGTGGAGCTGAAGGACAAGCTCCAGAACATGGGTGCCCAGATGGTCAAGGAAGTGGCATCCAAGACCAGCGACATCGCCGGTGACGGCACCACCACCGCCACCGTGCTCGCGCAAGCGATCGTGCGCGAGGGGATGAAGTATGTGGCCGCCGGCATGAACCCGATGGACCTGAAGCGTGGCATCGACAAGGCGGTCATCACCGTCGTCGAGCAGCTCAAGAAACTGTCGAAGCCGACCACCACGAGCAAGGAGATTGCGCAGGTCGGCTCGATCTCGGCCAACAGCGACGAAGCGATCGGCAAGATCATCGCCGACGCGATGGACAAGGTGGGCAAGGAAGGCGTGATTACGGTCGAGGACGGCAAGTCCCTCGACAACGAGCTCGACGTCGTCGAAGGCATGCAGTTCGACCGCGGCTACCTGTCTCCCTACTTCATCAACAACCCCGACAAGCAGGCCTCGATCCTCGAGAACCCGTTCGTGCTGCTCTTCGACAAGAAGATCAGCAACATCCGCGACCTGTTGCCGACCCTGGAGCAGGTTGCCAAAGCGGGTCGGCCGCTCCTGATCGTGGCCGAAGAGGTCGAAGGCGAAGCGCTGGCGACCTTGGTCGTCAACACGATTCGCGGCATCCTGAAGGTGGTGGCGGTGAAGGCGCCCGGCTTCGGCGATCGCCGCAAGGCGATGCTCGAGGACATCGCGATCCTCACCGGCGGCAAAGTGATCTCCGACGAGGTCGGTCTGACCCTGGAGAAGGTGCAGCTGGCCGATCTCGGCCAGGCCAAGCGCGTCGAGGTGGGCAAGGAGAACACCACGATCATCGACGGCAGCGGCACCGCCGCGGACATCGAAGCGCGCGTCAAGCAGGTGCGCGTGCAGATCGAGGAAGCGACCAGCGACTACGACCGCGAGAAGCTGCAGGAGCGGGTGGCCAAGCTGGCCGGCGGCGTCGCGCTGATCAAGGTCGGAGCGGCCACCGAAGTCGAAATGAAGGAGAAGAAGGCGCGCGTCGAAGACGCGCTGCACGCCACGCGTGCCGCGGTCGAAGAAGGCGTGATCGCGGGCGGCGGTGTGGCCTTCATCCGCGCCAAGCAGGCGGCGGGCAAGCTGAAGGGCGACAACGCCGACCAGGACGCCGGCATCAAGCTCGTGATGCGCGCGCTCGAGGAGCCGATGCGCATCATCGCCGCCAACGCCGGCGATGAACCGAGCGTCGTGGTCAACACGGTCTCGGGCGGCAAGGGCAACTACGGCTACAACGCCCAGAACGGCGAGTACGGCGACATGATCGAGATGGGCATCCTCGACCCGACGAAGGTCGCCCGCACCGCGTTGCAGAACGCGGCCTCGGTCGCCTCGCTGATGCTCACCACCGAGGCGATGGTGTCGGAAGCGCCGAAGGAAGAGACCCCGATGCCGGGCGGCGGCGGTATGGGTGGCATGGGCGGTATGGGCGGCATGGACATGTAAGGTCACTTCGAACGCAGCGCGTCGAAGTCACTGCGCTGGTTCGAACGGACGGTTGCGGCCACGGCTCAACTCTCGCAAGGGCCCGCTTTCGCGGGCCCTTTTTGTTGGCGGGTAAGCTTTCGGGCCGATGGTTCGATTCCCGTGCGTGCGCCGGCTGCTGCTGGTCAGCTTGCTGGCTGCATCTCCGTACTCCTCTCGCGCCGACGCCGGCTTGATCGACATCGGCGAACGCACGCTCGTCGCCGACCTCAAGTGGCTGGTCGATCGGCGCGTGGTCGGCCTACCGCTCGCGACGTGGCCGCTGCCGGCAGCGGCCGTGCGCGACGCCGTCGCGAACGCCGACCAGAGTGGGCTCAAAGACGCGGAGCGGTCGGCGCTGCAACGCGTGCAGAGAACGCTCGAGCGCCTCGCCGGGCCCGGCGAAGTGTCGCTGCAAGCCAACCCGGAGCGCCACCTCTTGCTCGACGGCGAGCAGCGCACCCGCGCCCAGGCCGAGGCATCCGTGACGCTGCGGCACGCGAGCGATGCGTTGCTGGCTCGCCTGCGCGTCACCTCGCTGCACGAACCCATCGCCAGGCGCGACAACGGCGCGGTGCTCGACGGCAGCTACCTCGGGGTGCGGGGAGACGGTGTCGTCGCCCTGTTCGGCGTGGTCGATCGCTGGTGGGGCCCCGGCGTGATGCAAAGTCCGCTGCTGTCGGATGTCGCGCCGCCGATCCCGACCCTGATCGTGCGGCGCTCGGCCGATACCGCTCCTGAACCCGCCCTGCTGCAATGGATCGGCGCGTGGGGCTACGAGTTCTCGCTCGGCCGGATGCGCGACTATCGGCCGGCCGGCACGCGCACGATCGGCATGCGCTTCTACGCGCGGCCGACGCCGGGTCTGGAACTCGGCGCGGCGCGTTTCATTGCATGGGGCGGCGCCGGCAACCCGCGCGGCTTTCGCGCGCTGTTCGACGCACTCTTGGGCAACAGCAACGTGGAGCCGGGCGAGCCCGATCCGAGCAACGAGGTGTCGGGCTTCGATCTGCGCTGGTCGCAGCCGGTCTTCGGCGACGCCGCGTGGGCCGGCTACGCACACGTCATCGGCGAGGACGAAGCCGGCTCGCTACCCACGCACCTGTTCGGCACGCTCGGGTTGCAGTTCAAGCACGCCGTCGGCGCGCAGCGTCTCGAATGGACCGTCGAGGGCACCGACACGCAGACCGGGCGCTTGTTCGGCTTTCGCAGCCGGCAAGGCGCGGGCGCGGCGTACCGGCACAGCACCTACGTCGGCGGCCACTACCACCTGGGGTTGCCGATCGGCGCGCTGATCGGAGGCGGCGGCCACAGCCTCGGCCTCCTGCTTGCATGGCTCCCGGAAGCCGGAAGCAGCATCGATCGCGTCGGTTTCAGTGCGGTGCGCGCACGCGTCAACGCCGCCGGACCCGAGCCGCTGCATGCGCACTTCGGCGTGCCGGCGCAGATCGACGAGGTCGGGTTGCGCCTGGAGGCGCGAACCGGGTCGGTACGCTGGCATGTCGGGCTTTCGGTGCAGCGCGACACATCGCAGCAGAGGCGCTCGGTCGGACTGCTGGGAGGAGTCGAGGTGCCGTTCGAAGCGCTGATGCGCTGATTGCTCAACGAGCGAGCGCGGACTCGATCTGCACGGCGACGAATTCGGGCCGCTCGTGAACGATCCAGTGCGTCGCATGCGGTACACGCACGACGCGCAGGTCCGGCGCGAACGCAACCAGCCCGTCGAGCAACGCCATCGGCAACGCCGCGTCGGCCTCGGCCCAGACGACGTGCGTCGGCACGCTCACGCGCAAAGTCTCCCGCGCGAGCTCGAACGACATCACCGCGCGCTCGGATGCGGTCGGCGGCTTCAGCGGCGAGGCGCGGTAGTAGTTGAGTGCGCCGCTCAGCCCGTGGTGCCACAGCGCGCGGTACTGCTCCTTCACTGCGTCGGTGAGCCATGCGCCGCCCGGATGGCGCGGGTCGGACGCGCCCATCCGATCGAAGAACGGCCACAGCCTGGCGTAGTCGCTCTCGGCGAGCAGAGCCTCGGCGTCGGGGCGGCACAGAAAGTTCATGTAAGCGCTCGCGGCTTGCTGTGCTGGGTTGTCGCGCAGCTCGCGCAAGAAGGCGGCTGGGTGCGGCGCGTTGATGATGACGAGCCGCTTCAGTTTCTCGGGGTGCAGCGCGGCAAAGGTCCATGCCAGCACCCCGCCCCAGTCGTGCCCGACCAGTGCCTCGAGCGGCTCGCTCTGAAGACCGGCCAGCGCGACCAGGTCCGAGACCAGCGCGTCCGTCCGGTACGCGTCGACTTCGCGCGGCTGCGACGAGCGTTCGTAGCCGCGCAGGTTCGGCGCGATCGCCCGCCACTTGCCGGCAAAACGCAGCAGCAAGGGATCCCAGACGAATGCGCCCTCCGGAAAGCCGTGCAGGAACGCGAGCCGGGGCGCATCGAGAGGCCCCGCCGCGCGACACGAAAGAGTGATGCCGTGCGGCAACTCCAGAGCGAAGGTTTCGATCATTTCGCGCGCGCCCAGCCGTGCAGGCTGTCCGCGACGTCGGCGACGCCGGTGCGGCCAAGCGCCGAAAAGAGCGTCACGCCGATGTCGCTCTGCTCGCTCGCGAACGGCCCGAGCGCGCGCTGTGCCGACGCGAGCGCGAGGTCGGCGTCGCGGCGGTTGAGCTTGTCGGCCTTGGTGAGCAGCACCAGCAGCCGCACGGCGCCGCTGCGAACGCGCGGCGTGATCCAGTCGAGCAGCGCGCGGTCGAGGGCAGTGACCGACAGCCGGGCATCGACCATCAACACGACTGCGGCAAGCGAACGCCGGACTTCGAGGTATTCGGCCATCACGCGCTGCCAGCGTTGCTTGGCGTCTCGCTCGACCGCGGCGTAGCCGTAGCCGGGCAGATCGGCAATCAACGCATCGGGCTCGTCCCTCGGGCCGAGCGCGAACAGGTTGATGTGCTGCGTGCGCCCTGGCGTCTTGGACGCGAAGGCGAGGCGCTTCTGTTGCGCCAGCGCGTTGATCGCGGTCGATTTGCCGGCGTTGGATCGCCCGACGAACGCGAACTCGGGCAGCTCGGTGGTCGGCAATTCGCGCAGCTCGCTGGCCGTGACGAGAAAGCGCGCGGTGTGCAGCCAGGCGAGCGCGGCCCGTTGCTGTGCAGTCGGAGCCTTGCGTTCCATCGCCCGCTCGCAAAAGGGGCGCATTGTAGAATCCCGCGCCCTGAAACCCCGGCCGATCGGCTCATGACGTTTCCCGCCTTGCTTGCGCTCGTGCTGATGACAGCCGGGCCCGCATTCGCCGCCGACGCGAAACCGACCGCGAAGCCCGATTTGGCAAAGGGGCAGGCGATCTCGACGCAGGTGTGCGCCGCCTGCCACGCGATCGATGGGTCGCGCGGCGCTCCGACGAATCCGATCCTTGCCGGTCAACACCCCGAATACCTGAAAGACCAGCTGGTCGAGTTCAAGGCGGGGCTGCGCGACAACCCGGTGATGAAGGCGTTCGCGTCCGCGCTTTCCGAGGACGACATGAGAAACGTCGCTGCGTTCTACGCGGCACGCGACGCCAAGCCCGGCTTCGCCAGGAACAAGGAGCTGGTCGCGCTCGGCGAGACGATCTATCGCGGCGGCATCCTCGAAAAGTCGGTGCCGGCGTGCGCGGGCTGCCACAGCCCGACCGGAGCGGGCATCCCGTCCGAATATCCTCGGCTCGCGGGCCAGCACGCCGAATACACGAGCGGGCAGCTGAGTGCGTTCCGCGACGGCACGCGCAAGAACAACGCGCCGATGATGGCTATCGCGGCCCGGCTCTCCGACCGCGAGATCCGCGCCGTCTCGGACTACATCGCCGGGCTGCGCTAGGAACAGGACTCCCGGGCGTTCGTCGGCGTGAATTGTTCCGCTCCAGACCGAACGCGCGCGCGACTCTTCGAACCCGTGCGCTTATAACGCGCCATGCCCTACGTCCAACGCAACGCGCTCGGCCAGATCGACAGCCTGCACCGGCATCCCAACCCGCAGGCCAACGAGTTCCTGGACGACAAGCACCCCGATGTGCTGCGTTTCGTCGGGCGCTCCAGCGCACCGGAGGAGTTCAGCCGGCTCGACGCCGACTTCGTGCGCGTGCTCGAGGACGTGATCGACGCGTTGATCACGAAGAACGTGCTCAACATCACCGACCTGCCCGAGCAGGCACAGGCCAAGCTGTTTGCGCGCAAGAGCTTCCGCGAGCGCGCAACGCGCAATTCGCTGAAGCTGTTCGGCGAATCGGGTGTCGTCGAGGTGATCGACACCAACTTCGCCGACCTGTAGCCGGGGGCGACTCCGGCCGGAACCCGGGCGTAAGGTTCGGGTTCGAAGCGGCGACCATCCTGTCACCGAGCAAAGGGACCGCCATGCACTTCCACGCCGACCGCGGATTCGAGCACCCGCTCGCTTCGGAGCTCACCCCGCGCCGCATCTACGAAGAGCGGCGCGAACTGCTCAAATGGCTCGCGACCGGAGCGGCCGGCTCCGCCCTTGCTGCGTGGGCCGCGCGCGACGCGCGCGCGCAGGGCGGGCTTGCGGGCGCCAAGAGCGACGTTCCCGGCGCGGCGACGCTCGAAAAGCAGACTGCGTTCAAGGACGCGAGCACCTACAACAACTACTACGAGTTCGGCACCGACAAGAGCGACCCTGCCATGCACGCCCATCGGCTGAAGACGCGGCCCTGGACCGTCACGGTCGACGGCGAGGTGAGGAAACCCGGCACGTTCGACATCGACGATCTGCTCAGGCTCTCCCGCATGGAGGAGCGCATCTACCGCCTGCGCTGCGTCGAAGGCTGGTCGATGGTGATCCCGTGGGTCGGCTACTCGCTGGCCGAACTGATCAGGAAGGTCGAGCCGACCGGCAGCGCCAAGTTCGTCGAATTCGTGACCGTGGCCGACCGAGCGCAGATGCCGGGATTGGCGTCGCGCGTGCTCGACTGGCCCTACGTCGAAGGGCTGCGCCTCGACGAAGCGATGCACCCGCTCGCGCTGCTCACGTTCGGCATGTACGGGCAGGTGCTGCCCAACCAGAACGGCGCCCCCGTGCGCGTCGTCGTGCCGTGGAAGTACGGCTTCAAGAGCGGCAAGTCGATCGTCGGGATCCGCTTCGTCGAGAAGCAGCCGGCGACGGCGTGGGTCAAGGCGGCGAGCCAGGAGTACGGCTTCTATTCGAACGTCAACCCGAACGTCGATCACCCGCGCTGGAGCCAAGCGACCGAGCGGCGCATTGGCGAGGACGGCATCTTCCAGAGGAAGCGCCCGACCTCGATGTTCAACGGCTACGAGCCGCAGGTCGGGCAGCTCTACGCCGGCATGGACCTGAAGAAGTTCTATTGAGGGGCGCTTGAAGGCGCTCCTGCTGCACCCGGCCGCAAAGCCGCTCCTCTTCGCCGCGGCACTGCTGCCGTTCGCCTCGCTGTTGCACGGCGCCTTGGCCGACACGCTCGGGCCCAACCCGGCCGAAGCGTTGATCCGCGGCAGCGGCGACTGGGTGCTGCGCTTCCTGTGCTTGACTTTGGCCGTGACCCCTCTGCGCGTGTGGAGCGGCGAGGCGGCGCTGGCGCGCTTTCGGCGCATGCTCGGCCTGTTCGCGTTCTTCTACGCGGTGCTGCACTTCCTCGCCTACGCCTGGCTCGACATGGGGTTCGATCCGGCCTCGATCGCGCGCGACATCCCCAAGCGGCCCTTCGCGCTGGTCGGCTTCCTCGGGTTCATGCTGATGATTCCGCTCGCGGTCACGTCGTTCAACCGCGCGATCAGGACGCTCGGCGCGCGCCGCTGGCAGGCGCTGCACCGCAGCGTCTATGCGATCGTGCTGCTCGGTCTGCTGCACTTCTTCTGGATGCGTGCAGCCAAGAACAACTTCGCCGAGGTCGCGGTGTACGCGGCGATCGTCGCCCTGCTGCTCGGCTGGCGCGTGCAGCGTGCGTGGGCATCGGCTCGTCCCCTAGAATCGCCCGCATGCCAGCGGCCCAGATCAACCTCACGAACCAGTTCCTGATCGCCATGCCGGGGATGACCGACGAGACCTTCGCCGGCGCGGTGGTCTATCTCTGCGAGCACACCGACAAGGGCGCGCTCGGGCTCGTGATCAACAAGCCGATCGACATCAAGCTGCGCAAGCTGTTCGAGAAGGTCGAACTGACCCTCGACCGCGAGGACCTGGCCGAGGTGCCGGTCTATTTCGGCGGGCCGGTGCAGACCGAACGCGGCTTCGTGCTGCACGAACGCGAGGCGGGCGACGGCCAGTACACCTCGTCGCTCGCGATTCCCGGCGGCGCTCTCGAGATGACGACCAGCAAGGACGTCCTGGAGGCGCTCTCGCACGGCGGCGGGCCGAAGAAGGTGCTCGTCACCCTGGGCTACAGCGGCTGGGGCGCGGGCCAGCTCGAGGAAGAGATCAAGCGCAACGGCTGGATCACGGTCGGCGCCGAGCCCGGGGTGATCTTCGATACTCCGGTCGATCAACGCTACTCGAAGGCGCTGTCGCTGCTCGGCATCGACCCCGGCATGCTGATGCAGGAGGCGGGGCACGCATGAGCGGCCAGGCCGGCTCGCCGCCGACCTCAGGACCGCGTTCGTTGCTCGCCTTCGATTACGGCACGCACCGCATCGGCGTCGCCGCCGGCAACACTCTGTTGCAGAGCGCGCGGCCGCTCGCCAGCGTGGACGGCAGCGGCGAGCGGCGCTTCGACGCGATCGCGCGCCTGATCGGCGAATGGCGGCCTGACGCTTTGGTGGTCGGCGTGCCGCGCCATCCCGACGGCGCCGAGCATGCGAACACGCAGCGCGCGCGCCGTTTCGCGCGGCAGCTCAACGGTCGCTTCCGGCTGCCGGTGCACGAGGTCGACGAACGCTACACGACGGTCGAGGCGCGTACGCAACGCGCTCGCGATCTCGACGCGGCGAGCGCGGCGCTGATCCTCGAGCAGTATTTCGACGAGGCGCGATGAACGCGCTCGACCTCGACGCCGAGGCGCTGTACGCCGACCTGAAGGCCGGCGTGCGTGCGCTGCTCGAACCCGGCTCGGCGCTGGTCGGCATCTGGTCGGGCGGCGCCTGGCTCGCCGAACGACTGCAGCGCGAGCTGGGCCTCGCGGGCGACGCGGCTGTGATCTCGAGCGCGCTGCACCGCGACGACTTCGGCTCGCGCGGGCTTGCGGGCAGCGCGGACCATACGCGCCTGCCGTTCGCGGTCGAGGGGCGCCGGATCGTGCTCGTCGACGACGTGCTCTATACCGGGCGCACGATCCGCGCGGTCGTCAACGAGCTGTACGACTTCGGGCGACCGGCCGCCGTGGCGCTCGCCGTGCTCGTCGATCGGGGCGGGCGCGAGTTGCCGATCCACCCCGACTACTCTGCCGCGCGCGTCGCGCTGCCGAAGGGGCGGCGCCTGTCGCTCGCGCGCGCCGCCGACGGCCGCTTCAGCTTCGAGGTCGAGGATGAAGAATCCCCAGCTGAACGCTGAGGGCGAGCTGATCCATCTGCTGTCGATCGAGGGGTTGCCGCCCGGCGTGCTGCACCACATCCTCGACACGGCGGGCAGCTTCCTGTCGGTCAACGAGCGCGAGGTGAAGAAGGTGCCGCTGTTGCGCGGCAAGAGCGTGTTCAACCTGTTCTTCGAGAACTCGACGCGCACGCGCACCACGTTCGAGATCGCCGCCAAACGGCTGTCGGCCGACGTCATCAACCTCGACATCGCGCGCTCCTCCACCGCGAAGGGCGAGTCGCTGCTCGACACGATCGCCAACCTGTCGGCGATGCACGCCGACATGTTCGTCGTGCGCCACGGCGAGAGCGGAGCGCCGTACCTGATCGCCGAGCACTGCGCGCAGCACGTGCACGTGATCAACGCCGGCGACGGCCGGCACGCGCACCCGACGCAGGGGCTGCTCGACATGTACACGATCCGTCACTACAAGCGCGATTTCACGCGGCTCTCGGTGGCGATCGTCGGCGACATCGTGCACTCGCGCGTGGCGCGCTCGGACCTGCAGGCGCTCGCCGTGCTCGGCGTCCCCGACATCCGCGCGGTCGGGCCGAAGACCCTGGTGCCGGCCGACCTGGCCGAGATGGGGGTGCGCGTCTGCCACGACATGGCCGAGGGGATCAAGGGCGCCGACGTGATCATCATGCTGCGTCTGCAGAACGAACGCATGAGCGGCGCGCTGCTGCCGAGCGCGGGCGAGTACTTCAAGAGCTACGGCCTGTCCGAGGAAAAGCTTGCGCTCGCCAAGCCGGATGCGATCGTGATGCACCCGGGACCCATCAACCGCGGGGTCGAGATTTCGTCCGCGGTGGCGGACGGCGCGCACAGCGTGATCCTGCCGCAGGTCACGTTCGGCATCGCGGTGCGCATGGCGGTGATGTCGATCATCGCGGGGAACGCGGCGTGAACATCCGCATCGCGGGCGGCCGCGTCGTCGACCCCGCGAGCGGGTTCGACCAGACCGCCGACGTCGCGATCGCAGCCGGGCGCATCGTCTCGATCGGCCGCGTGCACGGCGACTTCAACGCCGAGCGCACGATCGACGCGCGCGGGCTGGTCGTCGCGCCGGGACTGATCGACCTGGCGGTGCGGCTGCGCGAACCGGGTCACGAGCACGAAGGCATGCTCGAGTCGGAGATGGCAGCGGCGGTCGCCGGCGGCGTGACGAGCCTGGTTTGCCTGCCCGATACCGACCCGCCGCTCGACGAGCCGGGGCTCGTCGAGATGCTGAAGTTCCGTGCGCGCAGCCTGAACCAGGCGCGGCTCTACCCGCTCGGGGCGCTGACGCGCGGCCTGGCCGGCGAGACGTTGACCGAGATGGCCGAGCTGCGCGAAGCCGGCTGCGTCGGTTTCTCCCAAGCCGAAGCGCCGGTGCGCGACACGCTGGTGCTGATGCGTGCGCTGCAGTACGCCGCCACCTTCGGCTACACCGCGTGGCTGCGACCGCAAGACCCGTGGCTCGGTCAAGGTGTCGCGGCGAGCGGCGCGGTCGCGACACGGCTTGGCTTGGCCGGCGTGCCGGCAGTCGCCGAGACGATCGCGCTGCACCTGATCTTCGAGTTGATGCGGACCACCGGCGCGCGCGTGCACCTGTGCCGGCTGTCGAGCGCGGCCGGCATCGAGCTGGTGCGCGCGGCGCGCGCCGAAGGGCTGCCGGTCAGCGCGGACGTGAGCATCAACCATCTGCACCTGATCGACGACGACATCGGCTACTTCAACGCCGCGATGCGCCTCGTGCCGCCGCTGCGCCAGGCGCGCGATCGCGACGCGATCCGCGCCGCGCTCGCCGACGGCACGATCGATGCGCTGGTCAGCGACCACACGCCGGTCGACGCCGAAGCGAAGACGCTGCCGTTCGGCGAGGCGGAACCGGGCGCTACCGGCCTCGAGCTGCTGCTCGGCCTCGCGTTGAAATGGGGCGAGGAGCAGCGGCTCGACCTGAAGACGACCTTGGCGCGCATCACCTGCGACCCGGCGCGCGTGATCGACGAGGCGCTCGGGCCGTTGTCGGCAAGCGCCGGCCGGCTCGTCGAAGGCGGCGTCGCCGACGTCTTCGTGTTCGATCCGGCCGCACGCTGGAGCGTCGCTCCCACCGCATTGCGCAGCCAAGCCAAGCACACGCCGTTCGCGCCGGTTGCACGCGCCGCGGGCGGTGCGCTCCTCGCGGGTCGCGTGCACTGCACCTTGGTCGCGGGTCAGGTCGCGTTCGAGATGCGTTGATGCGCTGGGCCGTCGCGGGCTGGCGCATCGTGCGCGGCATCCTGCACGTGCTGCACGGCAGCGCCGTGATCGCGACGCGTTTCCCGTCGCTCGACGCGGCGGGGCGCAACGAACGCGTGATGTGGTGGTCGCGCGCGTTCCTGCGCCTGCTCGACATCTCGATCACGAGCCACGGCGCGCCGCACGCGGGCCGCAAGCTGCTCGTCGCCAACCACGTGTCGTGGCTCGACATCCTGGCGATCAACGCGGTGCTGCCGGCGCACTTCGTCTCCAAGTCCGAGGTGAAGCGCTGGCCGCTCGTCGGCAGGCTGGTCAGCGGCGCGGGCACGCTGTACATCGAGCGCGCCCGACCGCGCGACGCGATGCGCGTCGTGCACAAGATGGCCGAGGCGCTCGCCGCGGGCGACACGGTCGCGATCTTTCCCGAGGGCACCACGTCGGAAGGGCACACCTTGCTGCCCTTCCACGCCAACCTGTTGCAGGCGGCGGTCGCGACCGCGAGTCCGGTGCAGCCGGTCCTGCTGCGCTACTCGGATCCGGCGCGCAAGGTGAGCCCTGCCGTCACCTTCGTCGGCGAGACGACGATGCTGCGGTCGATCGGCATGGTGGCTACCGCACGCGGGCTCAGCGTGCACGTCGAACTGCTCGACGCCGAACCGCCCGCGCCGCTCGACCGCCGCGAGCTCGCCGCGCGGCTGCACGGGCGCATGTCGGAGCGCCTGGCCGAACTGGTCGCTTGACGCGTCAGCCGCGGCCCTGCTTCGCGACGGCGGCCGTCGCTTGCGCCAGCGCCTCGGCGTCTCCAAGGTAGCTGCTTTTCGACGCACGCAGCCCGGAGTCGAGCTCATAGACGAGCGGGATGCCGTTCGGAATGTTGAGGCCGACGATGTCGTCGTCGCTGATCGCGTCGAGGTACTTGACGAGGGCGCGCATGCTGTTGCCGTGCGCGGAGACCACGATGCGGCGTCCCGCGCGCAGCGCCGGCGCCAACGTGTCGTTCCAGCACGGCAGCACGCGCGCGACCGTGTCTTTCAGGCACTCGGTGAGCGGGATCTGTTCGGGCGCGAGCCCGGCATAGCGCGGGTCGTCGCGTTGTCCGCGCGGGTCGTCCGGCTCGAGCGCAGGCGGCCGGATGTCGTAGCTGCGGCGCCAGATCAGCACCTGCTCGTCGCCGTACTTGCGCGCGGTGTCGGCCTTGTTGAGCCCTTGCAGCGCTCCGTAGTGGCGCTCGTTGAG
>Ga0187893_10009845_pt1 | contig 14527 bp, 16 predicted proteins | sample MA1701074metaG_FD_139574 | JGI IMG/M metagenome (GOLD analysis project Ga0187893, IMG submission 139574) | White microbial mat communities from a basaltic lava cave in the Kipuka Kanohina Cave System on the Island of Hawaii, USA - MA170107-4 metaG ...
AGTGCATCCGCGAGCGCGACACCTGGGGCGCGCGTTTCAGTATTGTCGTCGTGGCGGAGGGTGGGCGGCCGAAGGGCGGCTCCATGTCCGTCGTGCAGGAGGCACGCGACGGCCAGGCGGAACGGCTCGGCGGGGCTGGGATGCGCGTGGCGAAGGAGCTCGAGACTCGTACGGGCAAAGAAACCCGCTACGTCGTCCTCGGCCATCTGCAGCGCGGCGGGGCACCGACGGCATTCGACCGCACGCTGGCTACGCGGTTCGGCGGCAAGGCGGTGGAGCTGCTGCTGCAGGGCCAGTTCGGCATGATGGTCGCCAATCATCCGCCTGACATCGTGCAGGTACCGCTCGGCGAGGTGGTCGGGAGAATCAGGACGGTGCCACTCGACTACGATCTGATCCAGACCGCACGAGCGATGAGCATATCTTTCGGCGATTGACGATGAGCGAAGATCGCGAATCACCCATCGCGATCTATCTTCCGAGCAGTTCCTGATCCTTCTTCTTCTGGAGCTCGTCGATCATCTTGACGTGATCGTCGGTGATCTTCTGGACGTGCTCGAGGCCCTTCCGCTCGTCGTCTTCGGAGATCTTGTGCTCCTTGAGGAGCTTCTTGAGGCGATCGTTGGCATCGCGCCGCACCTGGCGGACGCCGTTGCGCCCCTCCTCGGCCTGCTTGTGGACGTGGCGTGAGAGCTCCTTGCGCCGCTCGTCGGTCAGAGCCGGGATTGGAATGCGGACGATCTTGCCGTCGTTGGCCGGATTGAGGCCCAGATCGGAAGCCCGAATGGCCTTCTCGATGGCGCCCATGAGCGAGGGATCGAACGGCTGCGCGACGATCATCGCGGGCTCCGGGACCGACAGCGTCGCCACCTGGTTGATCGGCATCTTGGAGCCGTAGGCGTCCACCTGGATGCCGTCGAGCAGGCTCACAGTGGCGCGCCCGGTCCGTACCCCCGCCATGTCGCGCCGGACGCGGTCGATCACGCCGTCCATGCGCTTTTTGACTTCCGCGAACATTCCGGCAAGATCGCTGAATTCCATACGACGGCTACGCTCCTACAATCGTCCCGACGGCCTCGCCCTGCACGACGCGGCGAATGTTGCCCACCTCACGCAGGTTGAAGACGACGATCGGCATTTTGTTGTCCATGCAGAGCGAGATCGCAGTTGCGTCCATGACCTTGAGCTGCTTCTCGAGCACCTGCAGATAGGAAATGGCGGGGTATTTGGTCGCGTGGGGATCGAGCAACGGGTCGGCGGTGTACACGCCGTCGACCTTCGTCCCCTTGAGGATGACCTCGGCCTTGATCTCCATCGCGCGGAGCGCGGCGGCGGTGTCGGTCGTGAAGTACGGGTTGCCAGTGCCGGCGGCGAAGATGACGACACGCCCTTTCTCGAGGTGGCGAATGGCGCGGCGCCGGATGAACGGCTCGGCCACCGCGCGCATCTCAATGGCGGTGACGACGCGGGTGACGACACCCTGCTGCTCGAGAGCATCCTGGAGCGCCAGCGCGTTGATCACCGTGGCGAGCATCCCCATGTAGTCGGCAGTCGCGCGGTCCATGCCGCGCGCGCTGGCCGCCAGTCCGCGGAAGATGTTGCCGCCGCCGATGACGATGGCGGTCTGCACGCCCAAGCCCTGGATTTCGCCGACGTCGCTCGCGATGCGGGTGGTGATCGCGGGTTCGACCCCGAACTGCTGGTCGCCCATCAGCGCCTCGCCCGAGAGCTTGAGCAGGACGCGCCGATAGATGGGGGAGGGCGTCAGATCGGGCATGCCGGGAGAATTATAGTCAGTCGATCCCTTCGCCGACCCGGTACCGCGTAAAGCGGCCGATCGAGATGTTCTCTCCGGTCTTGGCCGTCGCTTCGGCCACCATCTGGGCGACCGTGACGTTGGGGTCGCGAATCGACGGCTGCTCCAGCAGGACGAACTGCGAATAGAAGCTGTTCAGCTTTCCTTCGATGATCTTATCGAGCACATGGGGTGGCTTACCGGACCCCTCCATCTGCGCCCGGTAGATGCTCTTTTCCTTCTCGACCGCGTCGGCCGGGACATCCTCGCGCCGCACCCACTTCGGGTCGGCGGCGGCGACGTGCATCGCGGTCTCCTTCACGAGATTCTGGAACGCCTCGGTCCGCGCGACGAAGTCGGTCTCGCAGTTCACCTCGACGAGTACGCCGATCCGTCCGCCCATGTGGATGTAGCTGCCGATGAGGCCCTGAGCGGTGGCGCGGCCCGCGCGCTTGGCGGCCTGGGCGAGCCCCCGTTTGCGCAGGAGCGTCGTCGCCTCCTCCATGTTGCCATTCGCCTCGGCGAGCGCCGCCTTGCACTCCATCATACCCGCGCCGGTCCGGTCGCGAAGCTGCTTCACCTGGTCTGCGGTAATCGTGGCCATTGTTGAAGTCTCTCGTCTCTTGTCTCTCGTCTCTTGTCTTTAGTCTTTGGTTTCCGCTCGCCCATTCTTCACGAGAGACTAGAGACCAAAGACCAGAGACGTGCGTGTACAAACAAAGCGCCGGCCATGGCCGGCGCAGCATCTTCGCCGCAGCTCCGGTCAGGCCCCGGCCGTGGTCGTTTCCCGCGGTCGTTGCGGCCGGGTGACGCGGGTCAGCCGGGCGGCAGCATCGGCAGCGGCGGCCTCTTCGGCCTGGGCGGCGGCTTCCTCAGCGAGTTTCGCCTCGCGCAACCCGCGGCCGGCCAGAACGGCCTCGGCCACTTTCGATGCGAACAGCCGAATCGCCCGCAGCGCATCGTCATTGCCCGGAATGACGTAGTCGACTTCGTCCGGGTCGCAGTTGGTGTCGACGATGCCGATGACCGGAATCTTCAGCTTGCGCGCCTCGTCGACGGCGATCTTTTCCTTGCGCGTATCGACGACGAACACCGTATCGGGCAGCCTTGACATCTGCCGGATGCCCTCGAGGTTCTTCAGCAACTTTCGCTTCTCTTTTTCGGCGCGCGCGATCTCCTTCTTGGAGAGCGTGTCGTAGCGGCCGTCGGTGACCATCGCCTCGAGGTCGCGGAGGCGCCCCAGGCTGCGCTGAATCGTGGTGAAGTTGGTGAGCAAGCCTCCGAGCCAGCGCTGGTTGACGAAGAACATGCCGCAGCGCTGCGCCTCTTCCGCGATGACGTCCTGCGCTTGCCGCTTGGTGCCGACGAACAGGACCGTTCTGCCTTCGGCCGCGAGATTAGTGACGAAGTCCTCGGCGTCGCGGAACTTCTTGGCGGTCTTGTTGAGGTCGATGATGTAGATGCCGTTCCGCTCTCCGAAGATGAAGTCCTTCATCTTCGGGTTCCACCGCTTCGTCTGATGGCCGAAATGGACCCCCGCTTCGAGCAGGTCCTTGATCGCGATACCGGGCAAGCTCCCTCCCTTCCTCTTCTATCGTTTGCTGAACTGGAACCGCTTTCGGGCGCCGGCCATGCCGTACTTCTTGCGCTCCTTCACGCGCGCGTCCGACGTGAGCAGGCCGTCCTTCTTGAGCTGCCGCCGCAACTCGGCATTGAACTCCACCAGCGCGCGAGCGATGCCAAGCCGGAGCGCGCCCGCCTGCCCGTTGACCCCACCACCGGCGACCGTCGCCAGGATGTCGAACTTGTCTCCGGTCTCCGTCAGCAGCAGAGGACGCTTGACCTGCGTCCGCAGCGCGTCGGTCGGAAAGTACTGATCGAACTCGCGGTGGTTGACGGTGATGCCGCCCTTGCCGGGGCGAAGGAAGACGCGGGCGGTGGAAGTCTTGCGGCGTCCCGTGGCGTAGAATTCGATGCTGGCCAAATTACGCGACCTCGATCTTCCGTGGCTGCTGGGCGACGTGCGGATGGTCCGGACCGGCGTACACCTTCAGCTTCCGGTACATCGCGTCCCCAAGTTTGGTTTTCGGTAGCATGCCGCGCACCGCCTCCTCGACGAGGCGAATCGGCCGCCGCTGCCGCACGACGGCCGCGCGCTCCTCGCGCAACCCGCCCTCGTACCCGCTGTGGCGGCGGTAGATCTTCTGTTCGTCCTTCCGGCCCGTCAGCTTCACTTGCGCCGCATTGATCACGATCACGTGATCGCCGGTGTCGATGAACGGCGTGTACACGGCCTTGTGCTTGCCCTGCAGAAGGCGCGCCGCGAGCGTCGCGATGCGCCCGAGCACCTCGCCCTGCGCATCGATGACGTGCCACCGGCTGTCGGCGTTCTTGACGCCTGCTAAAAACGTCCGCATGAAAGGGAATCCCTCGCGGGTGGGTCCGACCGGGGCAACCCGATCTGTACGGAAATAGACCAGCAACCGCAAACCCCAATGATACGGGCAGTTGTGGGAACTGTCAAGGCATCGAACGCTGTGTCGAACGCCGTATCGCGCGCGCTTTGTGCGGGGTTTCTGAGGAGTGTTGCTCTGGCGGGATCGTCCGATAAAAAGACACGACAGGACTAGAACAGGCACGGTGTGGGGGCAGACGCCCCATGCCCGCGGTTGAGCCAATGTTGAGGGTGTGCAAGTGTTTGGACGAACAAAGAGTCTCGTAGGGCTCGATATCGGTTCGAGTGCCGTGAAGGCGGTCGAGCTGAAGCCGTCGGGCCGCAGCTACCGCGTCGCCGCCTTCGGCATGGAGCCGGTGCCGCCCGACGCCATTGTCGACGGCGCGATCATCGACGCGGGAGCCGTCGCCGACGCGGTTCGCCGCGTGTTCGAACAGAACAAGGCGTTCAAGGCGAAGGAGGTCTGTGCCTCCCTCTCCGGTAACGCCGTCATCGTCAAGAAGATCACGCTGCCAGTGATGACTCCGTCGGAGCTCGACGATTCCATTGCCTGGGAGGCCGAGCAGTACATTCCGTTCGACATCCAGGACGTCAATCTCGACTACCAGATTCTGGAGACGGGTACCGGACCGGAGTCGCGCGGCAGCATGGACGTGCTGCTCGTGGCCGCCAAGAAGGAAAAGATCGGCGACTACACGGGGGTGATCGCACAGGCGGGACGAACGCCGATTATCGTCGACGTTGACGCGTTCGCGCTGCAGAACGCCTACGAAACGAACTACGGCCTCGAAGGGCAAGTGGTGGTGCTGCTGAACGCCGGGGCGAGCGCCATCAACGTCAACATTCTGCAGGGCGACCAGTCGGTCTTCACGCGCGATGTGTCGATGGGCGGCAACGCCTACACCGAGGCGGTCCAGAAGGAGCTCGACCTGCCGTTCGATGCGGCCGAGCAGATCAAGAAGGGCATTCCGGTCGACGGCGCGACATACGAGGACGCGCAGCCGGTGCTGCATGCTGTCACCGAGAACGTGTTGCTCGAGATTCAGAAGACCTTCGACTTCTTCAAAGCGACCGCGTCGTCCGACCAGATCGACCGCATCATGCTGAGCGGCGGCGCCTCGCGCGTCGACAGCTTCCGCGAGATGCTCCAGGACCGGTTTGGCATAGCCGTCGAGGACTTCAATCCGTTCAGGACCATCGGGTGGGACGCCAAGAAACTGGGCGACAGTGCCGAGGTCGCGCCGACGGCGGCGGTCGCCGTTGGCCTGGCGCTGCGGCGGGTGGGGGATCGATGATCCGCATCAATCTCCTCGGTACCGAGCAGCGGCCGAGCGTCCGTAAGGCAGCCGCGTTCGATGTCGGCCAGCGCGTAACCGCTGGCGCGATCGTCATCGTTGCGGCAGCGATTGCGGTCGTCGGCTGGTGGTTCTGGTCGCTCCGCAATGCGTCGGCGCAGCTCGACGCCGAGTTCGCCGCCGCGCGGCAAGAGGAGACGCGGCTGCGATCGCTGCTGGCGGAAGTGCAGACGTTCGAGGAGCAGCGAGCGAGGGTCCAGCAGCGCGTGGCGCTCATCGAGCAGTTGCGCAGCGGGCAGAGCATTCCGGTGCAGCTTCTCGACCACATCAGCCGAAGCGTGCCCGACATGCTCTGGCTGACCACGCTCACACAAAAGGGCGACGAGGTGACGATGCAGGGGCGGAGCACCACGCTCATCTCCCTGTCCGATTTCGTCGGCAGTCTGGGGAGCAATCCGATCTTTCAGCGGCCAATCGAGATCGTGAACAGCCAGGTGGAGCCCGCGTCTGGCGCCGGCGCGGATGCGGTGCCGGAGCTGATTCTCTTCACCGTTCGCGCCCGGATTTACAGGCCGGAAACGGTCCAGGCCGCGGCGGAGCCGCCCGCCGGACGGGGCGCTCGTGGACGCGGCGCCCGGGGGGGACGCGGAGGGGCGCGCTAAAGCGCGCTTCCGGATGCCCGATACGCAGACATGGCGATGAACCTCAGCATAGGCCGACTGCCGTGGTACGGCCAGATCGGCGCGTTCGCGACGCTCGCACTCGTGGGCGTCGGGGCGTTTTGGTACACGTACGCCCAAACTGCTGCGACAGGGATAGCCTCGCGGCGGGAGGAGCTGAAGAAGCTGCGCACCGAGATCGACAAGGGGATGGAGACGGTCGGCCGTCTGCCGGAATTCCGACGCGAGCTCGTAGATCTGCAGGCGCAACTTGAACGACTCAAAACAGTGCTCCCGGAAGAGCGCGACGTCGGCGATCTGCTGCGGCGTGTACAGGCGATGGCGACGCAGTCGAACCTGACGATTCGCGGTTTCAGACCCCAGACGGTGACGACGCGCGAGCTCCATGCGGAGTGGCCGATTGGCCTCCAACTGGAGGGCACGTACCACAACCTCGGGCTGTTCCTCGAGCGCGTCAGCAAGTTCCCGCGGATCATCAACGTGAACAGCCTCGAAATCGAGGCGCGCGAGACGCCCACGCCAACGGGCACGATCACCGCCGAGTGCACGGCGACGACGTTCGTGCTGATCGAGCCGCCACCGGCGGCGCCCGAACCGGCCGGCCGCGGCCGTGGGCGCGGTGGACGGGAAGGCCGCGGGCGCGCCGCCGGGGCGGGTGGACGCGGATGACGACGCGCGCGCTCCTCATGTCCGCGCTCGTGCTGACTCTGGCCGCGACGCTGGACGCCCAGGCGCCGAAGCCCGCACCGGCGTCCAAGCCAGCGCCGCCGGCGGCGAAACCGGAGTCGCCTGCGGCGACACCAGCGCCGCCGGCTTCGGCGGGTCAGGGTGGTGCGACCAGGACGGATGCCGTCATCGAACCCGCGGCGTTTACGTATGACCCGGAAGGCCGGCGCGATCCGTTCCTGAGCCTCGTGCGGCGCGGCGTCGATCCGCGCAACGTGGGCCAGGCAACGCGGCCGTCGGGGCTGGCCGGCTTAAGCGTCGGCGAGGTGACGCTTCGTGGCACCGTGCGGAGCCGCGAAGGGTTCGTCGCGATCTTTCAGGGGGCGGATCAGCGCGCGTACATCGTGCGGCCTGGCGACAAGCTGTTCGACGGCACCGTGCGCACGGTGACACAGAACGACGTGGTCATTCTTCAGCACGTGAACGATCCCCTCTCGCTCGAGAAGCAGCGCGAGGTGCGCAAGATGCTCCGACAGCCCGAGGCGAATTGATGACACGAGTTTCCCGCAACCGACTCACGGCCGGATTGGTACTGTGTGCCGTCCTGACGACGGCCGCCCTGGGATCGCTGGTCGGCAGCGCCGCAGGCTCTGCGACAGCCACGCTCAAGGCGATTGCGTCGCGACTCGACGGCCGCGCCGGCGTGATCGCCATTGAAGCGTCCGATCCGGTGTCGTACGTCGCTGCGCAGCCTGATCCTCACACGTTCGTCGTGGAGCTGCGCGACGTCGCCGCCGCCGGATTCGCCGACAAGTTCAAGCCCGACCCGCGCCATCCTGTTGCCGCCGTCCAGGTCGAGAACGGGTTGGCCGGCGACGGTGCCACGGTGGCGCGCGTCCGCATGAGCCTGGTACAGCCCTCGCGGCCGCGCGTCCGCAGCTCGAGGAACGTGATCTACGTGGAGGCCGACCGGCTCGATCGTCCCGCGGCGGCGACCGCAGCGATCGACGTCGCCGGGCCCTCTTCGACGAGCGCCGTTCTCCAGGTGCGTGCTGTGCGCCGTGGTGCCGCGACGGCGGTCACCCTGGCGGGCAGCGGACCGCTGACGGCGACGCGCGTCGAAGCCCCGCAGGACGGCGCTCCGCGCCTCGTGCTCAGCCTCGCCAACACGACGTCGGCCGTGCCGACGTCGCGGCCAATCGACGTCGGGCCCGTCGAACGCGTCCGCGTCGGCCTGCATCCGACGGCGCCGTCGGCAACGAGCGTAGTGATGGATCTGGCGCGCCGGGCGCCGTATCGCTTGGAGAGCTCTCCCGACCGGCGCGAACTGACGGTGGTATTTGACGACCCGGAATCCGGGATCGGGGATCCGGGATCCGATCGTGCTGCAGTTCTTGGCTCGGATTCCGGATCCCGGATCCCGAATCCCGGGCTGATGACGCGGGCGGCGCCGCCGCCAGCCGCACCGCAGTCACTTGCAGCCCGGACCGCGGCGCCGCACGCACTGGCTGCCCAAGCACCAGCTGCCCAAGCACCAGCTGCCCCAGCGCCGGCTGCCCAAGCGCCGGCTGCCCAAGCGCCCGCGACACCCCAGACGCCTGCAGGACCAGGGCAGTCACAGTTCAGCGGATTTCCAATCAGCCTCGATTTCCAGGGTGCCGATCTGCGCGCCGTGCTGCGGACGTTTGCCGAGATCAGCGGCCTGAACATCGTCATCGATCCGTCGATCCAGGGAACGGTCGACGTCGCGCTGCGCGACGTGCCGTGGGATCAGGCCCTCGACATCATCCTCCGCGCCAATCGGCTCGGCTACGCGGTCGACGGGACGGTGGTGCGCATCGTGCCGCTGTCGGTCCTCGCGCAGGAGCAGGCGGAGCGCCAAAAGCTCGCCGAGGCGCAGGCGCTCGCCGGCGAGCTCCAGACCCGCACGTACACGCTCAGCTACTCGCGCGCCGATCAGATTCAGCCGCTCATTACCACCACCGTGCTCTCGCAGCGCGGGTCGATCACGACGGACGTGCGAACCAACACGCTGATCGTCACGGACCTCGCGGAGCGGCTGGCGCGCGCCCAGGATCTCATTACCACGCTCGACCGGCCGGAGCCGCAGGTCGAGATCGAGGCGCGGATCGTCCAGACCAGCCGCGACTTCGCGCGGCGCATCGGCGTGCAGTGGGGGGCCAACGGGCGCGCCGTCAACGAGCTTGGCAACACGCTGCCGCTGGCGTTTCCAAACCAGGTCCAGGTGAATGGCCGCGCCATCGGCGCGGCGCAGGGACCTGAGGCGGTGGCGCCGACGGTCAATCTCCCGACCTCGCAGCCTGCGACATCCGGGATCGGGCTTGCGCTCGGGGCGATCAATGGCGCGTTCAACCTGGATGTGGCGCTCTCCGCGCTCGAAACGACCGGCGACGCACGGCTGCTCTCGACGCCGCGAGTCACCACACAGAACAACGTTGAAGCGCAGATCACGCAAGGTATCCAGATCCCGATTCAGACGGTGGCCAACAACACGGTGACGGTGACCTTCCGCGATGCCGCGCTGACCCTCCTCGTCACGCCGCAGATTACTGCGGCAAACACCGTCATCATGCGGATTACCGTCGAGAATGCCTCGGCCGACTTCACGCGCGCGGTGAACGGTATTCCGCCCATCAACACGCAACGTGCGCTGACACAGGTACTCGTCAGCAACGGTGAGACGACGGTGATTGGTGGGATCTACGTCAGCCTCGAGCAGTCGCAGCAGGGGCGGACACCGGGGCTGTACCGGATTCCCCTGCTCGGATGGCTGTTCCAGCGCAACGAGCTGACGGACGAGAACCGCGAGCTGCTGATATTCATCACGCCGCGGATCATGAGGTTGTAGGGGAGGGCGCTGTGAAACGCATCATGCGATATCAAATCGTGGCCGCGGCCGTACTGGGCGCGCTTTCAGCGTCCGGCTGCGGCGAATACGCGCGCCAGGGACGCTCGCCGGCTCAGTTGGTGGTCGTGAGCCTTCTTTCTGCAGCCGCCACGAGTTCCGCGGTGCCGACGACCTTCAGTAGCGGTCCGCTCAACTCGGACGTGCCCGACGTCAGTGCCGGCCAGACCGTGTTCGATGATTTCGGCCAGGTCACGATGCGCCTGGTGATGCGGGATCCCGGCGAGGGCACCCCAGCGGCGCCGACGCCCATCAACGAAGTGACGATTACGAGCTACCGGGTCGAGTACCGGCGCACCGACGGCCGCAATACCCCCGGCGTGGACGTGCCGCTTGCGTTTACCGGCGCGATCACGATGACGGTCCCGGCCAGCGGCACGGCCGCGAGCGCGTTCGAGCTGGTTCGGCACGTCGCAAAAGTGGAGCCGCCACTCGCGGTGCTCGGCCGGAGCCCGGTGGTGCTAACCGTCATCGCGGAGGTGACGTTTTTCGGGCGGGATCAGGCTGGCAATGCCGTGTCGGCGAGCGGCAGCGTCCAGATCAACTTCGCCAACTTCGCGTAGCGCGAGGAACATGGGTACTGACATGCGCAGGCGTAACGTCGCGGCATTCCTGGTAGCGGTGGCTCCGCTTGTCGGCACCGCGATCGGGTGCTCGGTGGACGAGCCGAGACCGACGATGACGGGGCCGTCGGAGTACGCACTCTCGATTGCTCTGGCGGCGTCTCCCGATCAATTGCCGCGTGACGGCAGCTCGCAGGCGGTCGTGACCGCGACGGTACGCAACGAGGCCGGACGGCCCGTTTCGGGACAGCGGCTCGCCATTTCGGCCAACGTCGGCGCTGTGTCGCAGAGCGAAGTGGTGACCGGCGAGGACGGACACGCGACGTTTGCGTTCGTTGCGCCGGGGGCGGGTGTCGGATTCAGCAACGCAGCGATTTCAGTGACCCCAATCGGCGGCACCACGCGGACGAGCTTCGCGCGAACGCTCAGCATCCCTTTGACGGGAACGTCAGGGGCGACGAGCGTCAGCGAGCCGATCGCGTTGTTCACCTTGTCTCCGACGGCCCCGACGCAGGGCGATACCGTGACGTTCGATGCGACCACCTCAACAGACGAGGGTATCCGCTGCCTCGACCTGTGCACCTATTCGTGGGACTTCGGCGGCGAGGCCACCGGTTCCGGCCGCATTACGACTTATCAATTCAAGAACGCGCGCACCTACGCTGTGACCCTTACTGTGACCGACGGCGCGGGCGCGATGGGCGCGACCACGCAGAACGTCGCAGTCACGACAGGCACGGCGCCGACGGCGGCGCTCAACTTCTCCCCGAGCTCACCCGGCATCTTTGAAGCCGTCAATTTCACGGGCGAAGCCTCCCGAGTCGGTCAGGCGGGCCGCACCATCGTCAGCCACGCCTGGCAGTTCGGCGACGGCACGAACGCTTCGGGCATTCGCGTGTCGAAGTCCTACAACGTCACCGGCACCTACACCGTGACGCTCACGGTCACCGACAGCGCTGGCTTGCAAGGCACGACCACGACCACCGTCACGGTCGTCGTCGGCGTGACGGCGCTGTTCGAGGTGAGCAACCCGACCGACGGGAGCCTGACCGTTTACTTCAACGCCGAGAAGTCCACGGGCTCCGGCACCGGTGTCGGGGCGCGCAATCCGATTACGAAGTACATCTGGAACTTCGGCGATGGCACCGGGGTCGAAGAGACGACGTCGCCGCGGACTTCGCATACGTTCGGGGCCGCGACGGCTTACCTCGTCACGCTGACCGTCGAGGACAGCGCGGGACGACGCGCAACCTACTCTGCGTCGATCACGGCAGCGAACTAGGCCGGACGCGCGCACTAGGATCGGCTCGTGTCGGTCGACCACACACGCATCGACGAGCTCCGACGCCGGGTCCAGCTGGACCCGGCGTCCATCGCTTTTGCCCAGCTTGCCGAGGAATGTCGGCGCATTGGCGAGCTGGACGAGGCGGTGCGCGTGTGCCGTGAGGGACTCGCTCACCATCCGGGCTACCTCTCGGCGCATGTCACGCTCGGCCGGACGCTGATGGCGCTCGGCCACAACGAGGAGGCGCGGGCCGAATTCGAGCAGGTCCTGCGCACGGCGCCCGACAATCTCCTGGCGCTGCGGTGTCTCGAGGAATTGGGCCCCTCGAGCCGTTCGGCAGGATCAGGGTCGAGCGTGTGCGACGTCGAAGGGTCGACGGCTGCTCAGAGTGCGCTGGGCGACGTCGAACAGCGGGAGCAACCCCCGGAAGCACCTCGTGACGGGGAGCCGAGCGCCGCACCGTCGGACACGGCGCTCTACGAACTGGAAGGGTTGCTCGCGGCGATCCGTTCGGATCGCACGTCCCGCGGATCCGAAGACACGTAGTATCCGGCTGCGCCGGATCTCACGATCGATGGCGATTTCAACCACGGCAGACCTCCTCGTCCGTCAGCGGCGCATCCGCGCCGCGTTCGACGCGTTGTCGCTCGACGCGCTCGTCGTGACAGCCCCCACCAACATCCGGTATTTGACGAACCATGCCGGCTCGGCGGGCGTGCTCGTGCTGACGCGCGACGGGTCGCATCTGCTCGTCGACTTCCGCTACAGAGAGGCGGTCGAGCGGCTGCAGGCGTCGGCCGGCGCATGTCCGGAGCTGCGGGTGTGGGACGTCCCGGCCAGCTATGACGAGGCGCTCCTCGCGTGCCTGCAGGCGATCGCCGCCACGGCCGTCGGCTTCGAGGCCGCGCACGTGACGGTCGCGAAACACGACTGGTGGGAGCGCACCGCGCACGCGTGGCAGCTCGGGATCGCGTTTCGCGCAACCGAGCGGATTGTCGAGGAGGCGCGGGTGGTCAAAGACGCCGCGGAGATCGCGGCGCTCCGTGAGGCGGCGCATCGGCTCGACGAGGTCGCGCGCGAGGCTTTCGAGGCCGTGAAGGCGGGTGTCATGGAGCGGCACGTGGCGGCCGCGCTCGAGGCCGTCATGCGCCACGTCGGCTACGAGCGTCTGGCGTTCGACACGATCGTCGCGTCGGGGCCGCATGCGGCGCTGCCGCACTACCGCGCAGGCGATCGCGTCCTCACCGACGGCGACCTCGTGGTGCTGGACTTCGGCGGGGTCTTGGACGGATACTGCTGCGACTTGACCCGGACCGTGTCGATCGGGCTGCCGTCGTCCGAGGCCCGTCGACTCTACACCGCCGTGTACGACGCGCAGCAGGCGGCCCTCGCCGCTGTGCGTCCGGGCGTCGAGACATCCGCCGTGGATGCCGCGGCGCGTCACGTCCTGGAGGATCGCGGCCTCGGTGCCGCGTTCGGCCATGGGACGGGCCATGGCCTCGGGCTCGACGTTCACGAAGAGCCGCGGATCACCCGGCCGCGCCCCGACGTCGCCTCGGTGCCGCTCGTGCCGGGCATGGTCTTCACGATCGAGCCGGGCGCCTATCTTGCCGGATTCGGCGGAGTTCGGATTGAAGACGACGTATTGGTGACCGAGGCGGGATGCGAGGTGCTGACCCGCGTGCCGCGCGAGCTGCTCACGTTGTGACGATGGATTTCGACGAGATTACCAAGATCCTCGAGATGATGCGTGAACACGAGCTGAGTGAGTTCGAGCTCGAGCGCGACAACCTGAAGCTTCGGATCCGCAAGCACGCCGCGCACGTCGCCTTGGCGCCGCACGTGCACGTGCCCGCGGCGCCGCCGGCGCCGCCGGCCGCGGTGGCAGCCCCGGCTGGCGCGGCGAGTCCGGCGCTGACGCCCGCGGAGGAGGACGTCGAGCTCGTGATCATCAAGTCGCCAATTGTCGGCACGTTCTACAGCGCCCAGGAGCCTGGTGCGCGTCCGTTTGCCGAAGAGGGCAGTCGGGTGAAGAAGGGCCAGGTACTCTGTATCATCGAGGCGATGAAGCTCATGAACGAGATCAACGCCGAGGTCGACGGTGAGGTCGTGAAGGTGTATGTGGAGAACGGCCAGGCCGTCCAGTACGGCGAGCGGCTGTTCGCCATCCGCCAGAATCATGTTTAGGAAGATCCTCATCGCCAACCGCGGCGAGATTGCGCTGCGCATCATCGTGGCGTGCCGGGAGCTTGGGATCCGCACGGTGGCGGTGTACTCCGAGGCCGACGAAAACTCGTTGCACGTCCGCTTCGCCGATGAAGACGTGTGTATCGGCCCGCCACGCAGCATCGACAGCTACTTGAACGTGCCGGCGATCATCAGCGCGGCGGAGATTACCGGCGCCGATGCCATCCATCCAGGGTACGGATTCCTGTCGGAGAGTGCGTATCTGGCCGAAGTGTGCGAGGCGTGCCATATCCGGTTCATCGGTCCCGACCCCAACGTCATCAAGCTGATGGGCGACAAGGCGCGCGCACGGCGAGCCATGAAGAAGGCGGGCGTGCCGCTGCTGCCCGGCAGCGACGGCCCAGTCGACGGCGAAGAACGGGCGCTCAAGTGGGCCAAGGACATCGGCTATCCGGTGATCATCAAGGCGGTCGCCGGTGGTGGCGGTCGCGGTATGCGCATGGTCAGAGGCGCCGCGGACATGGGCGCCGCGCTGCGGACGGCGCAGCGCGAGGCCGAAGCCGCCTTCGGCGTCGGCGATGTCTACGTGGAAAAGTATCTGGAGAACCCGCGGCACATCGAGTTCCAGGTGCTCGGCGACCATCACGGCAACCTCGTACACCTCGGCGAGCGCGA
>Ga0187893_10009846_pt1 | contig 14527 bp, 9 predicted proteins | sample MA1701074metaG_FD_139574 | JGI IMG/M metagenome (GOLD analysis project Ga0187893, IMG submission 139574) | White microbial mat communities from a basaltic lava cave in the Kipuka Kanohina Cave System on the Island of Hawaii, USA - MA170107-4 metaG ...
CCGGCAAATGCTCAATCTGTTTGCGGATTTTGGGCGAAAGCTTGCCGAAGCGTTCTTCGAGTTGAAGCATAGCCAGCTTTCTCTCCCCTTTCTGTTCGCCCTTTTGCAAAATGTCCTGGTAGACAACTGATTCTTCCAACATATCGCTCTCCTTCAGAATTTGGTAAATCAGATTCTTATTGTAACGCAAGCCCGCCAGCATACGCGACCAGTTGAGCGCCTCGCGCCGCCGATCGCGCGACTTGATGCGATTGATCCCCGCTGCCACAGCGCCGAGCAGTTTCTCGCCCGACTCAGCGCGACAGAGCGTGGCCAGCGGCAACAGTCCCTCGTGCTTCAGGAACATCGCCGGATTCTGTTCCCACATCAAGACGACATCGTAGATGTGCAGCGTCCGCTCGTCCTCGTAGCGGTCGGGAATCTCTTCGCCCGTCTGTTTGAGCACGACCAGGACTTGTCGCACGCGCTGACTCGGATTTTTGCGTTTGAGGCCGACGTAGTAATCAAGAAAGCGCAGCGGCACGGGCACGTCGCTCTTCATCGTGGTCTGGAACTCGGCGTGGAGCGTTTCGTCCTCATCGTGGGAGAAGATCACGGAGTCGGCGCGAACGGGTTCGCGGGAGAGTTCGGTCTTCTCGACTTTGACCTTGCCGCTTGCGCCAAAGAGCCAGCGGGCGAATTGTTCGGGGTATTCTTCGGCGAGCCGTTTGCAGAGGTTGTCGCTATCGCCGCGAGCCGGCTTGGCTGTTGATTTGGGGGATTTGCCGGGGGTTCTTTTCATGCCGCGCAGCCTGTTCGATCACCACAACTGAGTTTAGCGCGCGACTGGCGCCGAGGCCAGGAAATGCGCGACAAAAACGACAAATTGATCTAGCATTCCCCAATTGTCGCTGAGCATTTGCCATAACCCGGTCGCGCGCAGCACCATCAAACGCGACTTCCATTGAGTTCAAGTAAAAAGGAGATTACAGATGAACGCTTCTAAACCGACTCAGAAGACGATGGATACGACGTTCAACCCTGCTCGAAGGACATTCAGCAAGATGGCTTTGGCCGGCGCGATGGGAGGGTCGGCTCTCTTCTCTTCCGCGACTGCAAGCTTCGCAAAAGTTCCCAAGATCGCGCCGGGGATCAAACTCTGCGTGCAGTCGTCGGCTACTCCCACGGACGACGACCTGCTCTTCATCAAGCAACTGGGAGTGGAGCACGCGAGCGTCGCTTCGACGCCGGAGTTGCGCACCGCCGAAGGATTCCTGCAAATCAAGCAGCGTTACGCGGCAGCCGGCATCACGGTGTGGAACATCGGAAATACCAGTGTTCACAACATGCCGGAGGTCACGTTGAACCTGCCGGGGCGCGACGAGAAGATCGAAGAGTACAAGCAGTACCTGCGGAATCTGGCGAAGGCGAGCATCCATTACACGACCTACGCTCACATGGGCAATGGCATCTGGACCAGCGGACGGTCGGATGTTCGCGGAGCTTCGGCCAGAGAGTTCAACCAGGCAAGCCCGGAGAAGCGCGGGGTCTGGGCCGGGAAGACCTGGAGCGAGCCTCTTTCTCACGGTCGCGTCTTCACCGAGAAGGAGATTTGGGATAACTACGCCTACTTCATCAGGCAGGTGGCGCCCGTGGCCGAAGAGTTGGGCATTATGATCGGCATTCATCCGGACGATCCGCCAGTGCCGGTGCTGGCCGGAGTGCCGCGCTGCATCTTCAGCAACTTCGAGGGGTACAAGCGGGCGATGGAGATCGCCAACAGCCCAAACGTGGGGATTTGCCTGTGCTGTGGAACGTGGCTCGAAGGCGGGCGCAAGCTGACAGGCAAAGACCCGGAGGAGATGATCCATTACTTCGGCGCCAAGAAGGTTTGGAAGATTCATTTCCGCAACGTCAGCGCGCCGCTCCCACACTTCGTCGAGACCTTCATGGACAACGGGTATTACGACATGTACAAGATCATGCGGGCGCTGCGGAAGGTGAACTTCGACGGCATCGTCATCCTCGATCACAGCCCGACGATGGTCGGCGGCAGATACGCGCAAACGGCTTACGGCGTCGCTTACATGAAGGCGCTTTTGAAACGAGCGAACGAAGAGGTCAAGAGTTGAAAGTCGTATCAACCACGGGGATCACGGGGACACGGGGAAAGGCGGAAAGGATAGGCATCCCGTGTTCCCCGTGCTCCCCGTGGTTGAAATCTGCTGTCCCAATGCGTCGCTTGCCGATGATGGGATAATCAAACGCATGAATACAAAGAAATGGTCGCAGCGATTGCAGAAATGGCGGGGCGGAGGGCCAATCGAAGAGGACTTGACGTCTTACCGGTCGGCGCTGGATGAAATAAACCGCCTGGGAGAAAGCCTCTCGGGTGAATCCGACAGCCGGCTCCGGCAGATCGCAGACTCACTGCGAGCGAGAGCGCAAAAACATGCTGCGTTGGATGATCTGCTGGTCGAGGTCTTCGCGCTGGCGCGAGAGGCGGCTGATCGGGTTTTGGGGATGCGGCCTTTCGACGTGCAGGTGATTGCAGCGGTAGCGCTGCATCGGAGAAAGCTGGTCGAGATGCAGACCGGCGAGGGTAAGACGCTGGCGGCTGTGTTGCCGGCTTGTTTGAATGCGCTGGCCGGTCGGGGCGCGCACGTGCTGACTTTCAACGATTATCTGGCGCGACGCGACGCCGCGTGGATGGGGCCGATCTATCGCTTTCTGGGTCTGAGCGTGGAGGCCGTTCAGGAAGGTATGAGCACGGATGCGCGCCGGGCGGCTTACGCGGCGGATGTCACCTACGCCACCGCCAAAGAAGCTGGCTTTGATTTCCTGCGCACGCATCTGTGCCGCACGACCGACGAGCTGGTCCACCGTCCATTCAACTTCGCCATCGTGGACGAGGCCGATTCCATCCTCATTGACGAAGCGCGCGTGCCGCTGGTGATCGCCGGGGAGCGGCCACATTCGCAGACCAGCCCCTATCGCATCGCCGAAGTTGTCGCCGCGCTGGCGCAAGGCGAAGATTGGGAGACCGACGAGAACGACCGCAACGTCTCGCTCAGCGAGCGCGGGGTTGATCGCGTGGAGGTCGCGCTCGAATGCGGCGACCTTTACGCAGCCGATAATTACCTGCTGCTGACCGAAATCAATCAGGCGCTGCACGCGCGGGCGCTGCTGCGACGGGACGTGGATTACATCGTGCGCGACGAGCGCATAGAACTTGTAGATGAGTTCACCGGGCGCGTGATGGACGACCGGCGCTGGCCTGATGGCTTGCAAGCGGCGCTCGAAGCCAAAGAGAAGCTCCCGATCCGACCGGGCGGACGGATTCTGGGATCAATCACTTTGCAGCATTTCCTCAAGCATTATCCCAAGCTCAGCGGCATGACCGCGACGGCGCAACCTGCGGCGGAAGAGTTGGAAGATTTCTACGGCCTCAAAGTAGTTCCGATTCCGCCCAACCGCCCCTGCGTCCGCGAAGACCTGCCGGATGTGATCTTCACTCACAAAGAAGCGAAATACCGGGCGCTCATCGCCGAAATCAGCGACGCGCACCGGGCAGGGCGGCCAGTCCTAGTCGGCACCAGCAGCGTTGAAGAATCTGAATTGCTGGCTGGCAAGCTGGGCGCAGCCGGCGTCTCGTGTCGCGTGCTCAACGCGAAGAACGACGAAGCCGAGGCGGAGATCATTGCCCAGGCCGGAGCCGTAGGCGCTGTGACCATCTCGACCAATATGGCTGGCCGGGGCACAGATATCCGTCTGGGCGGGCCGCGCGAAGAGGAGCGCGAGCGAGTGGTCGAGTTGGGAGGGCTTTACGTCATCGGCACGAACCGGCACGAGAGCCGGCGCATTGATGACCAGTTGCGCGGGCGCGCTGGCCGACAGGGCGACCCCGGCGCGTCGCGCTTCTTCGTCAGTCTGGAAGACGACCTGATGGCGCGCTTCGGTATAGACAAGCTGATCCCGCCGAAACTCCGCCCTGCCCCGCAAGCCGAGCCGGTTGATCACCCGGCAATCCGCCACGAGGTCGAACGGCTGCAACGGATCGTTGAGGGGCAGAACTACGAGATACGCAAGACGCTCTGGCGCTACTCTTCAGAGGTCGAAAAGCAACGCCGCGCGCTGCAGGATTGGCGTATGGCGGCGCTCATCGGCGAAGCGGAGATGGATGTGTGCGCCGCGCATCTACCCGACCGCTACGCCGCGCTGTGCGAGCGTTTCGGCGCGGATGCGTTGCAACAGACTGAGCGCGCGATCACACTGCACCACATTGATTTGGCTTGGGCCGATCATCTTGCCTTGATCACTGAAATACGAGAAGGAATCCACCTGGTGGGTTTAGGCCGACAGGATCCGCTCCACGAATTTCAAAAGCAGATCGCCGAGGCCTTCTTGAAATTGCGCGAGACCATCGAAGAGCGGATCGTGGAGACTTTCGCAGCGGCGAAGATCACGGAGCGCGGGATCGAGCTAGATCAGGCTGCGCTGCGTGGTCCCTCCTCCACCTGGACCTACCTGATCAACGACCGGGCGCTGCCGCAATTGCAGCAGATGCTCTATGGGCATGGCAACAGCGCCTTCGCGATCGGCGCGGTGTTGACGACGTGGCCGCTGTTGGTTGCCTGGGCCGCGTGGCGGCGGTTGAAGAAAAAAGACGGACCGTAGAGTACGTACTTACGGGGCGAGACGGACAGGCCGCCAATATCATTCGTGCGAGCTTGCGGTGAGACGCTGTCAGATTATCACTTCCGCGAGCGAATCATTGAGCGAATCGCTTCGACCTTTTGTATTGGCTGAATAGCGGCCGGATCGAGCGCCGTGTAATGCGGTTTGGCGGCCTCCTTTTGCGCGAGTGGCTTGGCCCCGCGGCCGCGTTTGACGCCGGCAGGTTCGGCGCCTTCGCGGCTCAGCAGAAAGACGCCTTCCTGGCCCGGCTCGAACTTCGGCGCCTGGCTCCAGAGTACGTCGGTGCTGGCCGGGAAACGGACGACAATCTGTTTGGGCGCGCCGGAGCCTTTCTCGACATCGGCGACTTCGATGACCGCTTCCTGCCAGATCGGATTGTGTTCACTGATTGGCGAAAAAGATTCGCCGCCGCCGCCGCGCGCTTTACGAGTGGAAGATTGGTCTATCGTTCTGACGCTGGCGACTCTGCCGGTGACAACCATATCGGCGCGCGCCACCTGCTCTCGCAAGGCGGGATCGGGTTCCGCCGCGCCGGCGCCGGCTGCCGCAGTCACGGGTAAGTGGCCGAGCGATTGCACGACCAGACTGGCGCCGACCATCACACTTTGTGTGTAAAAGATGGCCCGCTCGCCGGCGCGGATCTCTTCCTGGTCGCCTGCCAGCACGGTGATTTCGCTGCCGGCGTACTGTTCCAATATCTCCGGCGCTTTTACGATCTCCTCGACTTTGACGGCGGCGGCGCCATCTGGCGCCGGCAAATGCTCGAAGGTCGAGGCCTTCAACTTGCGCACCACGCCTTTGAAAACGAAGTTGGCCTGCGCGTCCCATTTCGATGTGTCTGTCTTCTTTGTCATAACTACCTCCTTACGAAGACCGGATTATACCACCGGGCCGCCGCTGCCGTCGCGGCCCGGTGTGGCTGTCTCAACGACGCGCAGCGCCGCAATTCACTCCGTGATCTTGAAGAAGAAGGGGTCAATCGAGGCCGGGACGATGGTCACGCCGTCGAGCTTGAACAGGCGCTGCGTCGCGAAATCGGCGTTGCGTTGGTATTTCACGCCGTTCGGGAAGTTGGCGCTGTTGGGGACGTTGCTGGCCGAAAATATCCCATAAAAGTCTTTCCCCACGGCCAGCAGGTGGCAGTAATCGCCCAGATACGGGTTGAAGGTCCGCACCGGGTTGGTGGCTGACGTGTTGGCCAGCGTCAGATCGTCCCAGGTCGCGCCCGTGGTTGAACGCCGCAGGTGGGTCACCCAACGCACGCCGCTGAGCTGTTGATACAGAAACGCGATCTTGCCGGCGTTGTTGATGGCCAGCGCGCCGTTGGTCGCGTTCGGGATCGTCAGCAGATCAGGCGACCAGGTCTTGCCGCGGTCGAGCGAACGAGTCACGTGCAACGTCAGAAATCCCGTCGAGCCAGCCGGTTTGTTTCCCCAAACCAGATAAACCGTCGAGCTGCTCAACGGGCTGACGGCAATCGAAAGCGATCCGCCGATGCGCTGCTGCCCGGTGGCGGCGGCGCCGCTGATCATAAATGGAAAGCTGACGCCGGTGACTACACGCTTGCCAGCGATTCCGTCTCCTGTGTCAATCAGGGCGGTATACGGCGTCGCGCCGCTGCCGCCGTTGTCGTCGCGCACGACGACCACGTCGGCGGAGGTGATGACCAGCGTGTTGGCCTGGAAGTTCCCGGTCAACGAGCGCCAGCGGTAGAAGGCGGCGTAGACCGTGCCGTCCGGATGCGCGGTCGGGCGTGTTTGCGGCCCGTCCTGTCCCACGGTGGATCGCTTCTCGACGCGGATGGCCTGGAAGACTGGCGCGGCAATGCCGCCATCGAGCGATTGATCAATCGTGGCGGTCCTGCCGCCGCCGGCGGCGAAATCGTTGTTGCCGATGTAGACGCGGTCTTTGCCTCCGATAGTCGTCGCCAGGGTGAACGGCTGATCGGCATTTGGCCTGGATTTCAGCACCGTCATGGGTGGCGGCGTGGAGAAAGAGCTGGTGCGCAGAAACTGCATAGCGCTGCTGCCGGCCTTCAAGATCGCGCCATAGAGTTTGCTGGCGTTGCCGTTGAAGCTGGTCGTGATGTCGCCCGTCCCGCTAATTGATCCCGCCGTGCTGGGCACAATGGAATTGAGCATCCAGGTATTGCCGCCGTCCAGAGAAACATAGATCGGCGCGTTGGGGCCGAGGCTGGGGTCGGGCGTGAAGGCCGTCCCGACAATTTGTCTTGTGTTGGCCGGGTTGACGGTCAGATGCGGTTCACTGTCCTGATTGGTCTCGGCGCTCAGCGCTTTGGGGATCATATTGATCAGGAAAACGCTGGCCGATGGCGCCTGGCCAGCGGCGCCGGCCTTCTTCGCCGCCTTCGCGGACTTTTTGGCGGGAGCTTTTTTGCCGGCCGCTTTTGCGCCGGCGGCTTTCTTGCCCGCTTTTTTCGCTGCCATAATTTCAATCTCCTTTTGAGGTTCAGTTTTCAGTTTGTGTCTTTAACGCGACGGCCCGGTTGACCGGCGCGCCTGGTGATTTCATCGCCGCCCGATCAGTTTTCTTCCGGTATCGGCCCCGGTTCGGGCAAGCCCATGATTTCGCGCACGCCGCCCGGCTCGTTCAGCGGCTGGAAATCGGCGGAATGCAGCGCGGTATGGAAACCCGCCGTTTCGTCCGCCGCCAACGCCGCCGTGACCGCCGCGCCGCGCACCGGCGCTTCGCCGGCGGTCTCCTCTTTGTGCAGCATAAAAAAACCTTCCTGGCCGGGACTGAACTTGGGCGCCTGGTACCATCGCACGTCGGCGCTGCGAGGAAAACGCAAAGTGATCTCTGGCCCGCCTGGCCCGCCTTTGTGGACGGCCTCGACTTCGATCACCGCCTCCTGAATTACCGGATCATGTTCGCTGATGGGCTTCAGAACCGGCGTCTCTTCGCCTTCCGCCCGGATGGCCGCGACCGCGGTCACTGCGCTCTCCGGCGGCACCCGCACGCTGGTGACGCGGCCTGTAATGACCGTGTCCGCGGTCTCGAAACGCGCGCGCGCCAGCTTCTGACGGAGTCTGTCCGTTGGTTTGCCGGTCACGGCGCCGAAGGCAATGGATTTTCCTACCGGTTCGTGCGCGAGCGATTGCACAGCCAGGCTGGCGCCGAAGACCCAGCCATTGCTGTAAAAGATGTATTGTTCATTCGCCTTGACCTGCTTGCGCCCGCCCAGTTCGACCGTGATCTTCTGCCCGGCGTAATCGGCCAGCACGTCCGGCGCTTCGATCACTTCATCCACCCGGACGATGATCGTGCGGTTTGTTACAGGCAGGGCGCGCATTGTGGCGGCGCCCAACTTCTTGACAGTACCTTTGAAGATGAAGCTCGCTTGTTGGGCCAACTCCTCGCTAATTGGATTTTCCGGCATCTTGATTCTCCTTTGCGGAGGTGGAACAGACTTTAGTCTGTTCGCACTCTGAACAGACCAAAGTCTGTTCCACCTCTGCCTTTTTTCAGGGCGTCGCTCGCGACCTGAGCGACTCCTTTTGAAAAGCCCTTTGGGATTGAGTGAAAGGTCGCTGAGATTGGCGGGCGTAGCGCTTATGTCTGAACGTCGCGCCGGGCAAGCCAGGCCTGACGCGCCACCGACCAAAGGTAGCTCGTGACATACCAGGTCGCCAGGAAGGCCAGACATTCCAGCGTAAAGCTATGGAATTTGAAGAACGCCTCTGCCAGCAAAAGCGAAGACACCAGCGGCGGCGCTTCGCGGAGTAAACCTTGACGGACTCCGAGTTCGCGTAAAAGGGTGTGCACAATCTTCTCCGGGAAAGACGGCCTGCGAGGCCGAGTCGTGGCCAGAGGCGCGCGGGTGAGATTCGCGCGTCGCCCCTTGCCGATGTCACATTGTTCGCCACTTAGCGCGGCTGAGACGGCGAAGACACCTTCCCACGAAATAGATGTTTAAGCCGAGCTCGACATACAAGTAATTTCAGGATCCAGCCATTCCGGCTGCTTTCAACCTAACGCAATGCCGTAGGCTGAATTCCTTTTACATATTTATCCATCCACGTGATCATCTCCCACAAAGTGTGTTCGATGGATTCGCGCGCGGCGTAACCGTGCGCTTCATGCGGCAAGGTTACGTAACGGACGTTGCCGCCGTTGCCCTTGATCGCCTGGTACATCCGGTCGCTCTGGATCGGGTGCGTGCCGGTGTTGTTGTCAGCTTCGCCGTGAATCAGCAGGATCGGCTCCTTGATTTTGTGCGCGCTCATAAACGGCGAGACTTTGAAGTACATCTCCGGCGCTTCCCAGAACGTGCGGCGCTCGCTCTGGAACCCGAACGGGGTGAGCGTGCGGTTGTAGGCTCCGCTGCGCGCAATGCCGGCTTTGAACACGTCGGAATGCGCCAGCAGGTTGGCGGTCATAAACGCGCCGTAGCTGTGCCCGCCCACGCCGACGCGGTTGCGGTCGGTGACGCCCATCTCGACGGCCTTGTCAATCGCGGCTTCGGCGCTGGCGACGATCTGCTCGATGTAAGTGTTGTTCATCGTTTCGGGATCGCCGATCACCGGCATCGTCGCGTCATCCAACACCGCATAACCCATCAGCGTGAAGAACAGATGCGACATGCCGCCAAACGTCGTGAAGCGGTTGGTCGAGCCTGAAACCTGCCCGGCGACGCCCGCATCGCTGAATTCCATCGGATAAGCCCAGACGACGGTCGGCAGCGGCGTGCCTGCTTTGTATCCTGGCGGCAGGTAGAGCGTGAACGAGAGGTCAACGCCGTCTTTGCGTTTGTAACGCACCAACTGCTTCGTGACGCCTCGCAGTTGTGGCGTCGGGTCGGGGAAGTTTGTCAGCGCCTGTTTGCTTTCGCCACTTGCGGTGCGGATAAAGTAATTCGACGGCGTGGTCTGCGTTTCGTAGCTGGTGATGAACTTCGAGCCATCATCGGCGAGGAAGGTCACGAAACTTTCGTAGCTCTGGTCATCGCAACGGAAGATCGGCTCGGACTTCAGCGTCTTCAGATTGAAGCGGCTCAGGAACGGACGGTCGCCTCTCTGCGTTGCTCCCTGCCCCGACAAAAAGATTTCATCGCCGTTCTGATGAATGACCATCCGTCCGTTCGCCAATCGTTTCATCACGGGATTGCCCGGATCGTTGTAGCGATCCTGAGTCGAACGATCCCAGACGATCTTCGGCTGCTGCGACGGATTGTCGGCGTTGAGCATAAAGGCGCGGCTCCACCGGCGATTGCGGTCGAAATCGCGGACGAAGACCAACCCGTTCTTCTCGCCCCAGGTCATTCCGGCGAAACGATGCTCGGTCTTCATCATTTCGACCGGCTGTCCTGTGAACGGCGCTTTGAGCATCTTTACGACATCGCGTGGCGACGCTTTCTTCCTCGTGTCGCCGCCATCAAGCGCTTCTACCCAAACGAGTGTTGCCGGTTCAGTCGGACGCCACGAATAACCACGCGGCCCTGTCGGCACGCCTTCAATCGGCACTTGATCTTGAAGCGGAAGGCTGGCGAGTTTGTGGATCACCTTGCCGCTGCGATCCCAAACCTCAACTTCTTTCGGGAAGGCGAACGCGACGTGCAGATACGAATACGGACGGTGATTGCTGACCACGAGGAAGTGATCGCCGCCGGGCGATGATTGAATCGAATCGTAAACAGCGGGCTTGCCGAACGGAGTCGTTCTGCCGTTCGCCGTATTGATCAACGCGAGCTGTGACGTGGCGTAGTAATCGAACAGCTTCTCGTCATGCGCGTTCTTGAGCAGGTCCTGAAAAGTCATCGCGGGCGTCGCTTTGCCGTAATTCTCCTGAATGTTCGGGCCTGTCGGCACAGCCGAAGCGACCGGCGCTGGGCCGCGACCGGCGACGACGGTTTGAACGAGCATCATCTGGCCGTCCGGCATCCATTGAGTCGGGTCGCCGTAAGCGGCATTGATCGTCACGCCAGGGATTTTGCGCAACTTGCCTGTCATCGCGTCGCCGATCCACAACTCGATCCCATTCGCAGTCGTGTTCATCAAGGCGAACTGCTTGCCGTCGGGCGACCATTGAGGCATCCCCGGATTCCCACCAGGCGGCAAAACGATCTTTGTCTCCTTGCCGTCGGGGATTGTTTTCAGCGTCAAGGCGATGATGCGAAACGCGCGATGCGGGCCGTTGGTCTTCGGGTTGATGCGCAAACCGGCGAGCCGCAGCATTGGCTCGGCCAATTCGGAGATTGACGGATAACGCGAAGTCGTCGCCAGCAGCATGCGGTCTTTCACCGGGCTGACCGAAACGAAAGGATTGGCCGGAGCGTCGAGAACATCCAGAACCGCTTTCGGCGGTTTTTGATATGTCGTTTGAGCTTGAATGTTGAAGCTCAGAGCAAGCAGAGTCGCGCTGAGCAGGTAGAAGGCGAGCTTGGATTTGATGCGGAGCATATCGGGTCCTCCTCGAAAATAGTTCGTGATAATAGAGGCGTGAAAATAAGGTTGGCGTGAAGCAGGTCAATTCATCCTGGACGAATCATTCTCGCGCGCGGCCAGATCGAGAAGTCTTTGCCGTAACGCGTCCACATTGGGAAACCCATCCATTTCGAGACACAACTGCTTCAGCCCTTTCAAGTCCTGAATCATATTGATTTCTTCGACCAGCGCGGTGTTTGGACCGAATCGCCGCTCGGCGAATCGGATCACCATCTCAACCAGAGTCTGACGGCCTTCTTCGCGGCCTTCTTCGCGGCCTTCTTCGCGGCCTTCTTCGCGGCCTTCTTCGAGAATTTCCTGGTAAAATGGGGTTTCACGCAAAACCTGCCGTGAGTAAATCATAGTCGTACCTCCTAATAACAGATCGATCATGTCCGGTTTCTGGTAACGCAGACTACCCAGCATAACAAAGTGTAATGACAACTCACGTTGCCGGACCTGGTTTGGGATGCTTCGCAACGCCTGGGCGCTTTTCCGCAACTCTTCGCTTCCACCATCCATCAGCGGGATCAGCGGCAGCAGGTTCTCGTCACCGAGCGCCAGCGCCTGCTTCGCGGAAACCTTCCACAATCTGATGATCTCGCATCTCGCCGTGACGGTCAGATGCCCCACTTTGATCGTCAACCGCGACGGCGCGCGAGGCGGCATCCCGGCAGGCGAGAGGATGATGACGTAAGTGTAAACCGGCAGTTGGTGATCAAGCCAGAGCCGCGTTTGATAGCCGCCGACACGATGAAGCAGATTGGGTTTGTATCGCGTCTCCCCCTCGATATGAACGACGCGCGGCTCGCCCGCGCCTTCGATCCTGTAGGGCTGATCGGGCAGCAGAGCTTGCGCTGATACTTCGCGCGGCAGCAATTCGACGAGTCGCGCGCCCGCGGGCAACGCGCCGATCAATCGCAAGAGAGCTTCGGCCGCGTGCTCAGCCAACTCCTTGAACGCGTCGTCATACGGTTTTTGAGTGCTCATCGGGGCGTTGCATCTCTACCTGCCGCTGCTTCCCGAAGCCGAAGCCTTCGCGCCCGGCGCGTCAACCGTGAAATCGAAAAACCCGTTCATCATCTCTTCCCAGGTCTGTTCGCCGAAACGAACTGGCTTTGTCGGATCGGGATTCTGCGAATTCTTCACCGAGTTGTCGAAATGGGCGACGGTTTCGATCTTAGTTCCCTTCGGCAATTTGATCGGCTTCTTCGGGTAGTAATAAACCTGCCAGCCGAAATCGTACTTCGGCACCGAGAGCAGAATCTCCGAACGGCCGTCGGGATAGACCGCGCGATACAGATAATCTTTGCCGCGCAGATGCATGTGCGGCGAGAAGCTCCAGATGGTGATGTCTTCTTCGACCGGCCACGAAGCTTTGACTTCGTAATTTTCGGCGTGCGGCGGGATGGTGAAGCGCGCTTCCCACGAGGCTGTGGTCGTGATCACTTTATCAACCGGTTCCTTGAGGAATTTCAACCCGACCATCGAACGATCTTTGGTCACCTTGCCGCTCGGGGTGTAATGCATCTGGAAGACGATGCTCGATCCGGCCTTGATCAATTTCGCCGTGCCCGGCGTGGCCTTGAACGGAGTCATTCCGGGCGAGAGCGCGCCCAGCAATCCCGTGCCGATGTCCTGCCGCTTCGGACGAGCTTCTTTCGGATCGCGGATGTAGATCACGATGTGATGGACGACCGACAGGTCGCCCGCGCGCGCTTCCATCGCCGCGATGTATTTGTCCTCTATGAAATTGCTGGGGACGGTGAAATAGATATACGGTACCGTGCCTTCGGCGGGGACGGTATATTCTTCAGGCATGTAAAAGACGATGTCAGGTTCGCCGATCTGCCATCCTGAAGCGAATTTCGGCGGCGGTGGTAAATCTTTCGGATTGCCTTCCGGCGCGCCGCCGTCAACCCAGGCCGCGATCGTATCAATATCTTTTTGCTGGAGGCGGCGGTCGTTTGACCATTCGCCGTGCGCGGGATCGGCATGCCAGGGCGGCATCTCGCGTTTGACAACTTTTTCGCGGATAGCCTTTGCCCAGGGACGGGTCTCCTTGTAATTCATAAACGACATCGGAGCGATTTCGCCCGGACGATGGCAGCCCATGCAGTTTTTGGCGAAGATCGGAGCAACATCCTTACTGAACGTCGGCGCGGCGGTCTTTGCGCCCACTTGATAGCCGCGAGAGATGACAACCGCAGCGGCGATCAAACAGATCAACGAAACGAAAACGATCAAACGTGCGCGTTTCATGCGAATGCCTCCTGGAAAATCTGTGTTGCCTGAAATCGTTTGAGGGTTGCGGCTTGATGAACGCCAACCGCCGCAAGTAAAGCAGCCGAATCTTACTCCGGTTCGACCGGCTAACAAAGCTAAACGCTTTTGCAGCGAGAAGATTTTTCAGCCTTTTGTCACTGGCATGTGACGCGAGGCGCCGAATCCGGGTTTCACGCAAAATCCGAAAGCAAGGCGTCGATCGTCGTTTCGGCTACGAAAGCCAGCCGGACAAAAAAATGTAGGACAGAAAAATGGCAGATCTTATTTTTTTGTCTCACATTTTTTTGTCCGGTGGGTCTGGTGGCCGAAACGACGATCAAGGCCGAAAGCAATATCATTCACCCATGCTCGTTCGATTCGTCATTTATGGACTGCTGGGCATCTGCGCCGAAGTCGCGGTCTCGGCCATCCTGCACAAGTACGAAGGCAAGGAGCCGAATTGGAGCCTGCGCGGGCAATCTTATCTGTGGAGCTTTCCGCTTTATGGCTTGATCGCGCCGTTGTTCGAGCCGTTGCACGACGCCATCCGCGCGTGGCCGTTTCTGATTCGAGGAACGATCTACGTCTGCTGTTTCTGGCTGGTCGAATACGCCGCCGGATGGACCTTGCGACGCGCGCTGGGCGCGTGCCCGTGGAATTACGCGGATTGCCGCTTCAACCTGCACGGGCTGATCCGATGGGATTTCTTTCCGCTCTGGTTCGGGTTCGGAATGCTACTCGAATATCTGCACGACCGGCTGATGGTTCTGACGCCACACATCATCGCCGCCTTCAGCGGTTGAAATCGCGCCGGGCAAATTTACAGAAAATTTACGTCACACGGGTCTTGGTGAATACAGGATAACAACTTCAAGCTATAATCGGCCATTGACTGTAATCTTGGAAAATTTAATGAGGAGTCACTGAATGCTTCGTAAATCAATCACCATAGCTTTGCTCATCGTCTCGCTGGCGTTTTCGCCTCTGGCGTCGCTGGCTGACGAAGGGATGTGGATGCCTGATTCGCTCGACAAACTGCCGCTCGCGCAGTTGAAGAAGCGCGGCTTCGAGCTTAAGCCCGAAGACGTTTACAGCTTGACGAAACCGAGCCTGAAAGACGCCGTCGTGCAGATCAGCGCCGG
>Ga0187893_10009847_pt1 | contig 14526 bp, 10 predicted proteins | sample MA1701074metaG_FD_139574 | JGI IMG/M metagenome (GOLD analysis project Ga0187893, IMG submission 139574) | White microbial mat communities from a basaltic lava cave in the Kipuka Kanohina Cave System on the Island of Hawaii, USA - MA170107-4 metaG ...
CTTCCTAGGAGCGTCACCCGAGACGCGAGACGGGCGAGCGAGGGCCGCCCCGAGCCGAGCGTGCAAGCGCCGGAGGCGCGCGCAGCGAGCTACAGGCGAGCGAAGTCGACCGGTACGGTTCAGGCCGCGACGGGCGTCTCCGGCAGCGGTCCGACGTAGCGCGAGCCGGGCCGGATGATGCGCGAGCTCTGGCGCTGCTCGTCGATGTGCGCGAGCCAGCCGGCCATGCGCGCGACCGCGAACGTGGGCGAGAACAGCTCCTGCGGGAGGCCGATCGCATCGAGCAGCACCGCGGTGGAGAACTCGACGTTCGCGGCCAGGCGCCGCTCCGGGCGCCGCTCGCCGAGCGACGCGACCGCCACGCGCTCGACGGCGCGCGCCAGGTCGAGCCGGTCGCTGCGCAGGCCGGCGCCGCGCAGGCGCTCGACCGCGCGCTCGAGCACCGCTGCGCGCGGATCGCGCACGCGGTACACGCGGTGGCCCATGCCCATGATGCGCCGGCCGGCGTCGAGCTCGGCGGCGATCCAGGCCGCGGCGTTCTCGGGCGCGCCGATCGCGTCGAGCATGGCGAGCACGGGGCCGGGCGCCCCGCCGTGGCGCGGGCCCTTGAGCGAGCCGAGCGCCGCGACGACCGCCGAGACCGTGTCCGAATCCGTCGACGCGACCACGCGCGCGGTGAACGTGGACGCGTTCATGCCGTGGTCGGCGGCGGTGACGAGATACGCGTCGAGCGCGCGGCTGCGCGCGGGATCGCTGCCGTGGGCGCTGGCCATGCGCAGGTAGTCCGCGGCGTGGCCGAGCGAGGGATCGGGCGCGAGCGGCGGGGCGCCGCGGCGCGTGCGCGCCCAGGCCGCGGCGAACACCGCGACCGCGGCGACGAGCTCGGTGCGCAGCTCGAGCTCGGGGATCTCGCTCGCTCGCAGCTGCGCGAGCGCGCCGCGCAGCGCCTCCATGCCGTCGCTCGCCTGGAGCGCCTGCGCGAAGCCGCGCACGCGGGCGAACGCGCGCACGCGCGCCCGGCCGAGCGCGCGCCGGAGCTCCGCGTGCTCCGCCGGCCCGGGCAGCTCGCCGGTCCACAAGAGGCCGCAGGTCGCCTCGAAGTCGGCGCGCTCGACCAGCGCCTCGACGTCGTGGCCGCGGATCACCAGCCGCCCGCGCTCCCCGTCGACGTCGGAGAGACAGGTCTCGGCCACCACCACCCCGTCCAGTCCATCGTGGGTCATCGCTCTTCTCCTTCGGCCCGATCTTGCCGGACGTCCAGTACTTGATCAACGTTGATCGATCGATCAACCTACGGGACGTGAAGAAGCCGGACGGGCCGCTCAGCGCGCGCGAGGCCGCCGCCTTCCTGGGCGTGAAGCTCGAGACCCTGTACGCCTACGTGAGCCGCGGCCGGCTCAAGAGCCTGTCGGGGACGCGCGGACGCGCGCGCCGATACGCGCGCTCCGAGCTCGAGGCGCTGCGCGCGCGGAGCGCCGGACCCGCCGCGAGCGCGCTGCGCTTCGGCGACCCGGTGCTCGAGACGCGCATCACGGAGATGACCGCGGGCGGCCCGCTCTACCGCGGCCGCGCGGCGCTCGAGCTCGCGCGCGCGCGCGTGCCGTTCGCGTCGGTGGCGGAGCTGCTCTGGACGGGCGAGCTGCCGGCGCGCGCGCCGGTCTGGCCCGCCGGCCCGAGCGACTGGCCTGTGCGCGAGCTCGCGAAGCTCGTGCCGCGCGGCTGCCCGCCGCTGCTCGCGGTCGCGATCGTGCGGCCGGTGCTCGCGGCCCGCGACGCGGAGCGCTTCGACGCGCGCCCCGAAGCGGTGCTCGAGCGCGCGCGCAGGCTGATTCCGCGCCTCGCCGCCGCCTTCGCGTTCGCGCACGACCCGAGGCGCGTCGGCCCCGCCCTCGCGACGAACGACCCCGCGCGCGCGCTCGCGATCGCGCTCGGCGCGCCGACCACGAAGCCCGCGCTCGAGCTGCTGAACCTGGCGCTGGTGCTGCTGGCCGACCACGAGCTCAACGCCTCGACCTTCGCGGCGCGCGTGGCCGCGTCGACCGGCGCGGATCTGTACGCCTGCCTGGGCGCGGCGCTGGCCGCGCTCTCGGGCCCGCTGCACGGCGGCGCGAGCGAGCAGGTGGAGATGCTCGCGCGCGAGGCGGGCAGCGCGGCCGGCGCCGCGGCCGCGGTACACGACCGCATGCGGCGCGGCGAGCGCATCCCCGGCTTCGGGCACGTGCTGTATCCGGGCGGCGACCCGCGCGTCGGTCCGCTGTTCGAAGCCGCAAGGCGGCTTGCGCCACGCGCACCGCGCGTGAAGACGATCGCGGCGATCGTCGACGCCATGGCCGAGGCCGGCCGCGCCCTCCCCAACATCGACGTCGCGCTGGCCTGCACCTGCGCTGCGCTAGACCTGCCGCCCGGCCAGGGGCCGGCGATCTTCGCGATCGGGCGGGCGGCGGGCTGGGTCGCCCACATCCTAGAGCAGTACGACGAGGGCTACGTGCTCCGGCCGCGGGCCCGGTTCGTGGGCAGCGAGCGGTCTCCGGCCGGATAGGCGGGCCGCGCGCAGGTGGCCTCCCGCGGTATCCTGCGGTGGTGAGCTGGAAGCCCGAGGTCGACGAGCTGCGCCGGCGCGAACAGCTCGCAGCGCAGATGGGGGGCGCGGAGCGCGTCGCGCGCCAGCACGACGCCGGCCGGCTCACGGTGCGCGAGCGGATCGCACGACTGGCGGACGCCGAGAGCTTCCACGAGACCGGCGCCCTGACCGGCGTGCCCGTGTACGAGGGCGAGCGCCTGGTCGAGATCCGGCCCTCCAACTTCGTGATGGGCGGGGCGCGGATCGACGGCCGCAAGGTGGTGCTGGGCGGCGACGACTTCACGGTGCGCGGCGGCGCGGCGGACGGCGCGGTCGGCTACAAGGCCGGCTACGCCGAACGCATGGCGCTCGAGCAGCGCGTGCCGATGGTGCGGCTGGTGGACGGCACCGGGGGCGGCGGCAGCGTGAAGTCGCTCGAGACCACGCGCCGCACCTACGTGCCCGCGAACCCGGCTATGGAGATGATGACCGAGCTGCTCTCGACCGTGCCGGTCGTGGCCGCCGCGCTCGGCCCGGTCGCGGGGCTCGGCGCGGCGCGCGTGGTGTGCTCCCACTTCTCGGTCATGCCGAAGGGCAGCGCGCAGCTCTTCGTCGCGGGGCCGCCGGTGGTGCGGCGCGGGATCGGCCAGGACGTCGACAAGGAGACGCTCGGCGGCTCGGCGATCCACACGCGCGAGAGCGGCGCGGTCGACAACGAGGCCGCGAACGAGGACGAGGCGTTCGCGCAGATCCGCCGGTTCCTGTCCCACCTACCCTCTTCGGTGTACGAGCTGCCGCCCGTGGCCGCCTGCGACGACCCCGCCGAGCGCCGCGAGGAGGAGCTCCTGCACAGCGTGCCGCGCGACCGGCGCAAGCCGCACGACCTGCGCCGCATCCTCTCGCTCGTGCTCGACCGCGGGAGCTTCTTCGAGATCGCGCCGCGCTTCGGCCGCTCGCTCGTGACCGGACTCGCGCGGCTCGACGGCCGGCCGGTCGGCGTGCTGGGCAACGACCCGCGCTGGCTGGGCGGCGCGATCGACGGCGCGGCCTCCGACAAGTGGGTGCGCTTCGTCGACCTGTGCGACACGTTCCACCTGCCGGTCGTGAACTTCGTCGACAACCCCGGCTTCCTGATCGGCGTGTCGGGCGAGAAGGGCGGCACGATCCGGCGCGGCGCGCGCGCTATCTTCGCGGTCTACCAGGCGAGCGTGCCGTGGTGCTCGATCATCCTGCGGCGCGTGTACGGCGTGGCCGGCGCGGCGCACGGCAATCACTCGAAGCTGAACCTGCGCTACGCCTGGCCGTCCGGGGAGTGGGGCTCGCTGCCGATCGAGGGCGGCGTCGAGGCCGCCTACAAGCGCGACCTCGAGGCGGCCGCCGATCCCGACGCCCTGCGCCGCGAGCTCGAAGAAAAGCTCGCCTCGATGCGTTCTCCCTTCCGCACCGCCGAGAGCTTCGGCGTGGAGGAGCTGATCGACCCGCGCGACACGCGCAAGCTGTTGTGCGAGTGGGCCCAAACGGCCTACCGCTTGCTGCCGAGCTCACTCGGCCCGAAATCCCGCGGCATGAGGCCGTGACGACTCTGGAGGACGCCATGTACGAGCAGATCCTGTATTCGGTCGAAGACCCGGTCGCGACCATCACGCTGAACCGGCCCGACCGCCTGAACGCCTGGACCGATCGCATGGGCGACGAGCTGCGCCACGCGCTGGCGCAGGCCGAGGCGGACAAGAGCGTGGTCGGCATCGTGCTGACCGGCGCGGGCCGCGGCTTCTGTGCGGGCGCGGACCTGAAGGGCCTGCAGGCGATCACGGTCGGCGAGCGCGCGCGCGCGGGCGAGGACGCGGGCCTCGCCGCCGATCCCGGCGACGCCGCGATGGGCGACTCCTTCCGCAAGCACTACTCGTACCTGATGTCGGTGCGCAAGCCGATCGTCGCCGCGATCAACGGGCCGTGCGCGGGCATGGCCATGCCGATCGCGCTGTTCTGCGACCTGCGCTTCGCGGCCGAGAGCGCGAGCTTCACCACCGCGTTCGTGCGGCGCGGCCTGATCGCCGAGTGGGGCCTGGCCTGGACGCTGCCGCGGCTGGTCGGCTCCGCGCACGCGCTCGATCTCCTGCTCTCCGGGCGCAAGATCGACGCGCGCGAGGCAGAGCGCATCGGCCTGGTGAACCGCGTGCTGCCCGACGACAAGCTCGTTCCCCACTGCGTCGACTACGTGCGCGAGCTGGCGGCGAACTCCTCGCCCGCCTCGATGGCGGTGATGAAGCGTCAGGTCTACCAGCAGCTGACGGCCGAACTCGGTCCGGCCTGCGACGAAGCCGTGAAGCTGATGGTGGAGAGCTTCTCGCGGCCCGACTTCAAGGAGGGCGTGCAGTCCTTCCTGGAGCGGCGGGCGCCGAAGTTCCCGCGCGTCTAGGAGTCTCGATGGTCGGGTGGCTCTGGCTCGCGCCTTTCATCCTCGCGTTCACGCCGACCGCGCTGTGGCTGTACCAGCGCGGCACGCAGTCGGCGTTCAGCGAGGTGCACACGCTGTTCATGCCCTTCGTCCTCGCGTACCTGATCCGCGAGCAGCTGAAGGTCGACGCGGACCCGACCCCGCGCTCGTCGCCGCTCGGCTTCTTGTTCCTGATCCCCGCGCTGCTGCTGGTGGCTCTCGACGCGGCGATCAAGACGCAGATGCTGGGCGCGATCGCGCTGGTGATCGCGCTGCCCGGGCTGTCGCTGCTCCTGCTCGGGACCAAGCGCACGCGCGAGCTCGCCTTCCCGCTCGCGCTCGCGGTCTTCATCGTGCCGATCCCGACCGGCATGCTGACGCCGATCTACGGCGTGCTGCGGCCGATCGCGGCGATCGGCACTTCGTATCTCGTGCCGCTCTTCGGCATGCCGATCGCGCGCCTCGGGACGGCGCTCGCGGTGCCGGGACTGAACGTCGAGGTCGCGGACAACTGTTCGGGCTGGTCGTCGCTGCAGGCCGCGGTGATCACGGCGCTCGTGCTCGCGCACTTCTCGAGCTCGCGCAAGCGGCGCATCCTGATCCTGGCCAGCGCGATCCCGCTCGCGATCGCGTGCAACGTGCTGCGCGTGACGGCGCTGGTGCTGCTCGCGCAGCGCTACGGCGCGGAGCTGCTCGACACCACGCTGCACCCGGCGTCCGGCGTGATCCTGTTCGGTGTCGTGATCGTGGCCATGTTCCTGATCGCCGGCTCCGACGCGCTGCGCGCGGCGCCGCCCTCGGGCGTCCACACCCCGCTCTCCACGCGCTTCGCGCTTCCGCTCGCGCTCGTGTGCGCGCTCGCGGTCGTGCCAGTGGCGATGCACTCCTCGGCCAGCATGCGCGGCGACGACTGCGCGAACCCCACGGCGCTCGTGCCGGCCGCCGCGCACGCCGACCCCGAACGCGCGAAGTACATGGAACAGCACTACCAGGCGTCGCAGTTTCGCGAGGGCGTGCTGCCCCGGACTCCCGACTCGGCCGAGCTGCAGTGGGCGCTGGTTCGCAGCTACGAGCCGCGCCTCCTGTACTACCGCGGCTCGCGGCGGCTGTGGCTCGACGTCGCGCCCGGCGGCGACACGCTCGAGTGGATCGAGTCCGACGACGGCAAGCTGCCGATCGTGCGCTCCAAGCTCTCCGGCGAGCGGCCCGAGCAGCCGCGCGCCGTGATCGCGTCGCTGATCGTCTACGAGGGCGAGCCCGTCGAGGAAGGCTGGCGCGCGCAGCTGCGCGCCGCGCCGAAGCAGATCTTTACCGGCAGCCGGCCGATGACGATGTACACCGTGCGCGGCAACGTGACCGACGGCAACCGCGCGGCGACCGAGCAGCGGGCGCACGCGTTCCTGCTCGACTCCTGGCGCACCTACCGCGCGCTCTGCCGGCGCTAGCCGTAGCCCGCGCGCGCTTCGCGCTCGACGGGCTCCGCGAGCAGGTAGCTGCGGTTGCGGAAGCACGCGCGGAAGCCGACGCGCTCGTAGGCGCGCCGCGCCCGCTCGTTCGCCTCGTCGCAGTACAGCGTCACGATCTCGTGGCGCTCGAGCAGCCGCGCGCAGATGCCGCGCACGCCCGCGATCGCGTGGCCGCGCCCGCGCAGGTCGCGCGGCACGAACACGCCGCCGAGCTGGATCGCCCCCTCGCTCGACGCGCCGACGTGAACCTGGAACACGATCCGGCCGCGCTGGCGTGCGACCCACCAGCGGCCGTCGCGGACGTCGGCCGCGTGGCGTTCGCGGAACGAGACCGGGTCCGCGGCCTCGCGATCGTCGTGCAGGTCCTCGCGGTGCTGCTCCGCGCTGTTCGCGACGAGCTCCGGAGCGTCCGTCGCGCGCGCCACCTCGACCCGCAGGCGCGCGTCGCCCTCGGGCGGCGCGCACAGCTCGGCCGCGCGCAGCGCGAACACCGGCTCGCCGCGCGTCCAGCGCAGGCCCGGCGCGTGGCAGCGATAGGCGCACCAGAACGGCTCGGTCACGTCCTCGCTGCCGACGATGTGGCGCGGGCGCGTCGCGCAGCGCGCGGCCGCCTCGGCGAGCGGCGCGAACGCGCGCGCGTCGCGCACCTCGAGCGCGGTGCCGCCCTGCGGCCCGACCATCAGCACCGCCTGCAGAGCGCCCTCCGCCCGGAAGCCGAAGAAGCCGGGCACGCGGCCGAGCACCCCCGACGCGACCACGCAGTCCAGGAACACGTTGTGCAGCAGCCGCGCGCGCAGGAGCGCGTGGGCGTCCGCCGTGTCGGAGGCGAGCAGAGGGGCCGCGACGAGAGAGCGAACCATCCGCCTCAGGGTACCATCGCGCGGTGGTGAGCTCGAACTCAAGAAGCCATCTCAGAAACCCGCTCCCGTCGCCGGGCGCGCGTCATTGGCCCGAGCTCATCGTTGCGAGAGCTCGCTGTATCAGCGGGATACGGCTGCGCTCTCGCGCCTCGATCTCGGGCCAAGCACGCGCGCCGGGCTCGGGTCGGGATTTCTGAGATGGCTTCCAGCCCCGCCCACGGAGCGCAGGCGGACCTCGACCTGTGGGGGCAGCTGCGCGTCGTGCGCCGCTGTCTGCCGCTCCTGCGCGGCGTGCGCCGACACCTGGCGGTGTTGCTGCTCGCGCTGGCCGCGCTTGCGGTCGTGGCCTTCTCGAGCTTTCTGGTCTACGCGCCGGCGCTGTGGAACGGCGCGCTGCAGGGACAGCCGATCTCGGAGCTCGCCTCGCGCGCGCTCGGCCTGGCGCCCGAGCTCTATGCGAGCGTCGACGCGCTCGAGGCCGACAAGCGCCGGTCGCTGGCCGAGCGCCTGACCTGGGTACTCGCGGGTCTGGCGGTGGCGATCGCCGCGGGCGTGATGGCGCTCGGCTACTACGGCATCTGGATCCTGCAGCGCGTGAACCAGTGGCTGCGGCTCGAGCTGGTGGACCGGCTGCAGACGCTCTCGCTGCGCTTCCACGACGAGAGCCGCGTGGGCGACGCGATCTACCGCACGTACCAGGACAGCGCGATGGTCACGCAGGTCGTTCAGGCCTACATCATCGCGCCGCTCGCGGCCGGCACCCAGGCGCTCTCGCTGACGCTCGTGCTCGCGGCCTTCTCGCCCGCCCTCGCGGGGGTGCTGGTCGCGACCTGGCTGCCGCTGCTCGCGCTCGGGCTCTACTTCTCGAAGCGCCTGCGCGCGAGCTTCCGCGTCGCGCGCGAGACCAACAGCGGGCTGACCTCGCGCATCCAGGAGAGCCTGGCGGGCGTGCGCGTGATCAAGGCCTACGGGCTCGAGGCGTTCGAGCAGGCGCGCTTCGAGTCCGCCTCGCACGCGGCGTTCGCGGGCGCGCGCGCCGCGCGCGGCCAGCTCGCGACCTTCGGGGTCGTCACGTTCTGGGTGGTCGGCGCGGCGGCGCTCGCGGCCACAGTGCTCGCCACGCTCGCGACGCGCGGCGCGCAGCCGGTCTGGCTCGCCGAGCTCGTGTCCACGCGCGGACCGGAGTTCGCGCAGGCGTGGCTGGCGAGCGCGGGCATCGGCGTGTGGACGCTCGGCTTGTACAACGCGTGGAAGGGCATCTTCGGCTCGGCCGCGGGCAGCGTCACCGGCATCTTCCGCACCTGGGGGCGCGCGCAGGACATCGCGGTCGGGCTCGACCGCGTGTTCGAGCTGCTCGACCTGGAGCCCGAGGTGCAGGACGCGCCCGACGCGCTGCCGATGGCACCGCTGCGCGATCGGATCGCGTTCAAGGACGCGAGCTTCTCCTACCGCGCCGACCGCCCCGCGCTGATCGGCGCGAGCTTCGAGGCCCGGGTCGGTGCGATCACCGCGCTGGTCGGCCCGACCGGCTCGGGCAAGAGCACGCTGCTCGCGCTCCTGCTGCGGCTCTACGACCCGGACTCCGGCAGCATCGAGATCGACGGCGTGGACCTGCGCCGGCTGCGGGTCGCGGACTTGCGCCACGCGATCGCGATCGCCCTGCAGGAGAACGTGCTGTTCGCCGCCAGCGTGCGCGAGAACATCCGCTACGCCGTGCCGCACGCCGACGACGCCGCGGTGCGCGAGGCGGCGCGCATCGCTTGCGCGGACGAGTTCATCCGCGCGCTCCCGAACGGCTACGACACCGAGCTCGGCGAGCGCGGCGCGAAGCTCTCGACCGGGCAACGCCAGCGCATCACGATCGCGCGCGCGATCCTGAAGAACTCGTCCATCCTGGTGCTCGACGAGCCGACCGCCTCGCTCGACGCGGAGACCGAGCACCGCCTGGTGCGCAATCTCGCTACCTGGGGCGCTGGCCGCTGCGTGTTCCTGGTGACGCACCGGCTCTCGACCATCCGCATGGCCGATCAGATCGTGTTCCTCGAAGCGGGCCGGGTGGTCGAATCGGGCGCGCACGACGCGCTGATGGCGCGCGGCGACGGCGCGTATCGCCGGCTGGTCGAGACCGAGCGCATCGGCGCGCGGGGCGAGCCGTGATCGGCCGAGGCGAGCCGCGCACGCACTCCACGCGCGAGACGCTCGAGATCTTCGCGCGCGCGCTGCGCTACGCCTCGCCACTGCGCGACCGCTTCGCGGTGAAGCTCGGGCTGACCGCGCTCTCGCTGCTGCCGATGCTCGTGCTGCCCGTGCCGATCAAGATCCTGATCGACCACGTGATCGGCGACCTGCCGATCGCGGAGCGCATCGACTCCTATCCGTTGCTCGCGCGGCCGTTCGTGAGCCTGCTCGAGGGCGCGGGCTACGGCGAGATCCTGTTCTTCACGGTGCTGGCGCAGCTCGTGCTGCTCGTCGCGATCGGGCAGATCGGCTCCGACGGCGGCGAGCGCGACCGCACCGAGGCCTGGCTCGCCTCCGGCGTCGACGCCGCGACCGCGACGGAGAACGCGGCCAACGCGGGCTTCAGCTTCTCGGGCGGGCTGTTCGGGCTGTTCGACTTCCGCTGGACGCTGCGCCTCACGCAGGATCTGAACCACCACTACCGCGCGAAGCTGTTCGAGCGCATCCAGAGCCTGCCGCTGCACCTGTTCGACGACGCGCGCATCGGCGACGCGGTCTACCGGCTGATGTACGACACGCCGTCGATCACCCAGACCTGCTACCGGATCGTGCTGGTGCCGACGCTCGTGCCGTTCGCGATCGCGCTCTACGCGTTCACGATCTGGGACAGCTTCGACCAGCCGCGGCTCGCGCTCGCCGCGATCGCGCTCGGCCCGCTCGCGTTCCTGGCGACCTGGCCGTTCGCGGGGCTGCTGCGCCGCCAGGGCGGGCGCAGCCGCGCGGCGGGCTCGGTCTCGACCAGCTCGCTCGAGGAGGGCGTCGCGAACATCCTCGCCGTGCAGACGCAGGGCGGCGAGGCGCGCGAGCGCGCGCGCTTCGACCGCGACAGCGCGCGCTCGTTCGCGCAGCACCGCGGCGTGATGGCGCTGGCCATGCTCGCGATCCTGGCTGCGTTTCTGCCCGGCATCGCGCTGGTGCGCTGGGTGTTCCTCGAGATCGTGGACCTCGTGATCGCGGGCACGATCAGCCTGGGCGACTTCTCGGTGCTGTTCACGTACTTCGTGCAGATCGCCGTGTTCGCGGTGATGCTCGGCTCGCTCTGGTTCGCGCTGCAGACCGCGGCGCCGGGCCTCGAGCGCGTGTTCTTCCTGATGGACCTCGAGCCGGAGCGCGACCCGCCCGGCGCGCGCGACCTGCCGCGCGCGCGGCGCGCGCTCGCCTTCGAGGACGTCGACTTCGCGTGGCCCGACGGCACGCCCGCGTTGCGCGGCGTGTCGTTCGAGGCGAAGCTCGGCGAGGTCACCGCGCTGGTCGGTCCCGCGGGCGCCGGCAAGACCACGCTCATGTACCACGTGCCGCGCTTCCTGCGGCCCACGCGCGGCCGCGTGTCGATCGACGGCGTCGACCTGGCCGGCGTCACGCGCGCCAGCCTGCGCGCGCAGATCGCGTTCATCTTCCAGGAGAACGCGCTGTTCGACGGCACGATCGAGGAGAACCTGCGCCTCGCCAAACCCGACGCGACCGAGCTCGAGCTGCGCCGCGCCGTGCAGATCGCGGGCGCGGACGAGTTCATCCGCCGCCTGCCCGACGGGCTCGCCACGCGGCTCGGCCGCTCGGGCGCGGGCCTCTCGGTCGGCCAGAAGCAGCGGCTCTCGATCGCGCGCGGCCTGCTGCGCCACGCGCCGATCCTGATCCTGGACGAGCCGACCTCGGCGCTCGATCCCGAGACCGAGCGCCGTCTGCTCGCCGCGCTGCGCGAGGCCGCGCGCGAGCGCATCGTGCTGGTGGTCGCGCACCGGCTCTCGACCGTGCGCGCCGCCGACCAGATCCTGTTCCTGCGCGACGGCGCGATCGTCGAGCGCGGCACCCACGACGAGCTGCTGGCGCTCCCCGACGGCGCCTACCGCCGCTACGCGGAGCTGCAGAGCGCGGGCTGAGGCACCCCGTCAGGCGTAGTGACTTCTGCGCTTCACCGCGAGCGAGCGCTCGAGGTAGAAGATCTCGAGCTTCTTCTCGTCGCCGCCGGTGCGCTCGAACTTGTGGCCGCGCAGGATCACGTCGAGCCGGCCGAGGTCGGGCCGGCCGGGCAGATCCGCCTTGGCGCTGATCTCGGTCGACGCGAACACCGTGTCGCCGGAGAAGATCGGCGCGGTGTGGCGGCCGGTCTTGTACACGATGTCGCCGAGGCTGTTGTCGGAGATGTCGGGGCTCGAGAGCCCGAGGCAGAGCGCGAACGGGATGCCGCCGTACACCACGAGCTTGCCGCCGAGGTATCGCCCCGGGTCGCGGTCGATCATGGTCTGGTTGCAGTGCACCTGGCTCGTGTTGTCGAGCATGCCGGTCAGGAAGATGTGCTCGTCGGTCATGACGCGGCCGCGCGAGTGCTCGATCGTGTCGCCGGGCGTGAAGTCCTCGAAGTAGGTGTCGGCGTTCGAGAGGTGCGCGAGCTCCGCGTAGCCCGCGCGCGCCTTGTAGGCCGGCAGCTCGAGCTCGACGTGCACGTCGGCGGCGGGCACGTCGCCGTCGTCGAGCTTGGCGTTGGCCTCGTGCCGGAACACCTGCACCTTGCGCTGGTAGGCGAGCACGATCGCGCCGGTCTGCTTGCGCGCGACGCTCTGCACGTGCACGACGCCGAGCTCGGGCCGGCTCGCCGAGCTCTTCACGCCCAGCACCGTGGTCTCGGTCTCGATCGTGTCGCCGACGAACACCGGCGCGCCGTAGCGCATGTCGATGTACTCGAGGTTCGCGCGCGCGTTCTCGGAGATGTCCTCGACCGTCTGGCTGAAGGCCACGGCCATGACCAGGCCCGGCGGGATCGGCATCGCCTCGTAGCCGTAGGCGCGCGCGTAGCGCAGGTTCTTGTGCAGCGGGTTCGCGCTGAACGAGAAGTCGGTGAAGTGCGCGGTCAGGCCCTCGGTGACCGTGCGCCCGCCCTTGTGGCGGAACACCTGGCCGAGACGGAAGTCCTCGAGGAAGTTGCCGGTCTTCTTGCGGATCAGTGCCACGTGGGGGGCTCCTTGCGCGGGGCCGGAGTCTAGAGCCCGCGCGCGCGCGCCAGCAAGTGCGGGCGCAGCGCGCCGGCGAGGAAGATCGAGCCGGCGATCGCGATCGCGCCGTCGGCGCCGGCGCGGCGCCGCGCGAGCTCGAGCGCGCGCAGCGGATCGCGCTCGACCTCGACGTCGGGAACGCCCGACGCCCAGGCCAGACTTGCGAGCTCGTCCGGGTCGAGCGAGCGCGCGGGCTCGACCGCCGTGGCGACACAGATCTGCGTCGCGCCCGCGAGCTCGGCCACGATCCCGGCCGCGTCCTTGTCGCGGGAGACGGAGAGCACGAGCGCGACGCGCCGGCCGGGCCAGATCGTCTCGAGGGCGACGCGCAGCGCGCGCGCCGAGTCGGGCGTGTGCGCGCTGTCGAGCAGCACGCCGCCGAAGCGCTCGAGCCGGGCGGGCAGCTCGAGCGCCTCGAGCGCGGCCAGCTCGCGCGCTCCGAGCGCGCGGCCCAGGAACGACTCGGCCGCGTGCACCGCCAGCGCGAGGTTCACGGCCTGGTGCGCGCCGAGCACGCGGCTTGTGACCTTGCGGCCGTCGCCGAGCCGGAACTCGAGCCCCGAGGCCGAGCTGCGCAGCTCCGACACCTCGACCGCGTCGAGCGGCGCGCCGACCGCGATGCTCTGGGCGGCGATCGCGCCCCACGCCTCGGGCTCGAGCTCGCCGTGCAGCGCCGGCACGCCCGGCTTCAGGATGCCCGCCTTCTCGCGCGCGATCGCCTCGAGCGTGGTGCCGAGCTTGTCGGTGTGCTCGAGCTGGATCGTGGTCACGACCGAGACGCGCGACTCGACCACGTTGGTGGAATCGAGCCGGCCGCCCAGGCCGACCTCGATCGCGGCGGCGTCGACGCCCGCCTTGCGGAACAGCGCGAAGGCGAGCGCCGTCGACGCGTCGAAGAAGCTCGGACACAAGTCGGGGTCGAGCCGCAGGCGCTCGATCTCGGGCTGCATCGCGCGCAGGCTCGCGACCAGCTCCTGCTCCGCGACCGGCGCGCCGTCGATGCGGAAGCGCTCGCGCCAGCTCTCGAGGTGCGGCGAGGTGTAGGCGCCGACGCGCAGGCCCGCGGCGCGCAGCAGGCACTCCGTCGCGAGCGTGACGGTGCCCTTGCCCTTCGAGCCCGCCACGTGCACGCACGGCAGCCCGCGCTCCGGACTTCCAGTGGCGGCGAGCAGCGCGCGGATCGGCTCGAGCGCGAGCCGCTCGTAGTCGTACTGAGTCTTCTTCTCGCGGTTGATCAGCTGATCGAGATAGCGCTCCGCGTCGCGCAGCGTCTGGAGCTCCATCTTTGCTAGCCTGACTCCGTGATTCCGCGCTCCGGAACGAGCGTCCGCTGGTGGCTGTACGGTTCCCGGACGCCGAAGCTCGACGCCCTGCTCGCGGATCCCGAGGCCGTGCTCGCGGGCCCGGGAATTCTTGCCCGCGCGCTCACCGGCCGCAAACGCTTCTTCCGCGTCGACGGCGATCCCGACGAGCCGGCGCTGTACGTGAAGGTGTTCGCGCTCCCGCCCGGCGCGAAGCGCCTGCGTTACTTCTGGCGCCCCTCGAAGGCGCGCCGCGAGCGCGCGATCGCGGCGCGGCTCGCGCGGCTCGGCTTCGAGGTCGCGGCGCCGGTTGCCGTCGGCGAGCTGCGCCGGCGCGGCGTGCTCGAGAAGAGCTACTCCGTGATCCGCGAGCTGGACGCGCGCGACCTGGTGCGCTGGCTGTCGAGCGACGAGCTCTCGGGCGCCGAGCGCCGAGCGCTGCTCGAGCGCTTCGCGCGCTTCGCGCGCCGGCTGCACGACGCGGGCGTCGACCAGGAGGACTTCGCACCCAACAACTTCCTGGCGCGCGCGGACGGGAGCTTCGTGCTGATCGACTTCGAGCGCTGCCGCGTGCGCCCGCGCGCCCTGGGCGCGGCGCGCTGGACACAGCTCGCGAAGCTGCACCGGCGCGACCTCGGCGTGTCGCGCAGCGACCGCCTGCGCTTCCTGGCGTCCTA
>Ga0187893_10009848_pt1 | contig 14526 bp, 11 predicted proteins | sample MA1701074metaG_FD_139574 | JGI IMG/M metagenome (GOLD analysis project Ga0187893, IMG submission 139574) | White microbial mat communities from a basaltic lava cave in the Kipuka Kanohina Cave System on the Island of Hawaii, USA - MA170107-4 metaG ...
GGACGTCTCCGTCGACGGGTTTTTCGACCGTCGTGCTCAGCTCGTCTGTGCTCGCACTTTTCACTGGGTGCTGCTGTGGTTCAGGTGCCGGAAAGCTGCCGCTAAAAGAAACCGTCTCCCAGCTCTCGATCTTTTTTAAGAGGTTGTTAGCCTCGCGATGGTCGGGGGCAAATTGAAGAATATCGCTGAGCGTTTGGAGCGCACCGGCAAAATCTCGATCTGCCAGTTGGGCCTTGGCGCGATTCAGCCAATCCGCAAGATCTGCTTTGCTGGGTTTTAGATTCTCTGTCATCGAGCCAGGGGTCTCATCTTCTTCGCTTGCCGTCCGCAGTCCAGGAAGAGGCCGCGGCGAGCGGTTCTTGCAAACGCAGCGAACTCAGCGCCAGGATGTCGCGTGTCAGATGAAAAGCGTTTCGGTCGGCCACCATAGGTAGCCTGGTGACGGATTGCTCGACGAGTATAGAGAAGGGCGAGGGACTCTTCAAGCTATGGAAGCTGCGATCCTCGTTCCGGTCACGATGAATTCGTCCAGCGTAAAGTCATAGGGAGAGTTCTTGAAGGTCATCCTCGATCTGTTTTGCCTATGCGGACTTTTCTTGCCGTTCCGCTGACGTCGTAATCTGCATTCTTGGTTTATGCCTTTTGGCCCCGCTGGACTTTGGCCGACTCAACTCGGAAGGCAGCATTGGTTCCATCTCAGATGCCGAGGGTTGGCACAGGTAGTACAGACCAGATAGGCCCACATGTTAAGCGAGGCTCACAGATTCCGTGATTGGCGAAAGGAATAGACGGAGATGCATCAAGGACTGCAAAGATCAGCCATCATCTGTTCCTCGACGACAACGCTGAGTCCCTAGGCAGCGCTGGATCGCAGTTATAGCGAGTGCTCCAAGAAGGCATCGGGCAGCGGCGTACGATAGAAGCTGGCTCTTCCCTATCTGACGCCCTCTCGTCTCAAAAGCACGGTCCAAACATGAAAGGATTTCTCCGGGGTTCGGGGGAACCTCGCTTGTGCACCCTATGAAATAACTGTGCGAGCTTCCAGAGTTCGTTAACCTCCTTCGCATGATCCCGAAGCTGCGTCAACTCCGCTGGAGTCAGTTCTATGTCCTTTTTCATTATTATGTCCAATTTCTCGTTGAATTTCTCTACGTGCTCCTGAGAATCCTTCTTATATTTTTCCGTTACCTTCGAAAGGTCTGGCGGTGGCTTTAGTAGATATTTGTGATCTTTGGCTCTCACCCCTTCCCACTCTGCTCCCGCCTTTGAGTGCGTCTTAACCCTCAAGAGTAGCGGCATTTCCATGGCCTTCTTGAACCTTCGTTGGTTCTCCGCGCTGATATATCCTCTTTGAGCTAGCTTGGTGATTTGGTCATCGGTTGTCACGGCGTCGATCTCATACCATTGGCAGAGCGCTGCAGCGATGAATTGTGGGGTTCGATAGAACTCGCTCTTGAGGTCAAAGCGGGTGCCATTTGGATCCGGCGGGCTTGGTTCCGGGTGATTCACTAGCCATTCGAGTTTACCCAATGCCAGCTTACGCCGGTAGTGTGACTGGAACCATAACTTTGCCGTTTGGCAAGCTTATGGTTCCGATCAGCTCATCTCGAAAGAAGAAGAGAGACCACAGCATAGGTTGCCGGCTAGTGCGCCGGGATGTTAAGCGGAGATTCCCGGGCCAATCCCTCCCGTCCATGACGACGGTTTCATGATTGTTTTTCTTGAGGTCAACACCTGCATGCAGAAGCTAGGTGCAGTCGGGCTTGACAGTATGTCATTTATGACATAGCTTTAGCCCATGGCCAACTCGGTCAAGCCCCTCGTCTGGCTCGAGGGAGAAATCAAGACACCTCCCTTCAGCCGAGCGGCTCGCATTGAGGCAGGCTTCTTGCTGAGACAGCTGCAACTGGGTGAGAAGCTCTCGTTACCGCACTCGCGACCGATGCCATCGATCGGGCGTCGCTGCCACGAGTTGAGGATTACGGACGAGACCGCCGCGTGGCGGATCGTCTATCGTACCGATCCGGATGCCATCGTGATCGTGGACGTCTTCGCCAAGAAGACCCAGAAAACACCTGTGGCGGTGATTCAAAGGTGCAAAGCACGACTTGAGGCGTACGACGAAGTGGCCAAAGGCGGATAGAACAATGAAAAAGGCTAAAAAGGACCGACTCGAAGCAGCAGGCTGGAAAGTAGGGTCTGCTGCGGACTTTCTTCACCTCAGTCCGGATGAGGTTGTGTTCATTGAGATGAAGCTGGCGTTGGCCCGGAGTATTCGAACCCGGCGGCTGCGCCGGAAGCTCACGCAAATCCAGCTAGCCAAGCTCATCAGCTCGAGTCAATCAAGGGTTGCAAAGATGGAAGCTGCGGACGTCTCCGTGTCACTGGATCTTCTCATCCGCACATTGTTGGTCCTGGGTGCATCGCGGAAAGAACTTGCACAGATTATCGCTTTGGAAAGACAGCACGCAGCTTGATGTGCCTTTCCTCCTTCCCAAAGAACGAAACACTCAAATGTCTTGCCCAACCGTAACACGGTCCAACGGCGGCTTCGATCCGGGTCTCGATGAGACTTGCACCCTTACCGCTCTAACCGACGGAAGTTGACAGCCTGTCGTGTTCCTCTGATGCCGAGTTCATTCCGAATCATCTTTAGAAGGTAACAGGCCCATTCGTTGCCGACCAGACTGTCAGTCTGAGTAATACACCTGGAGATGCGTTGCAGGGACGGGTAACGCCCGGCCCGCTGCAGTGAGAGAGCGGCTTGCCGGATCTCATTCTCAAGCCGCTGCCTTCGTGCCAGGCATTCGGTGTGCCGATGGTCGATAAAGCGTTTCACTAGAGCCGAGACCAGATCAGAGAAGTACTTGCGCAGTGTGCCTTTAGCGTGTCCAAAGCGTAGAGCAATCTCCTTGAACGAAGGCGGCGGTTGCTCCGTCAGGATTGCTTCCAGTTTGGAACCTAGGTCGTGGATGCTTGCTTCAATGTAGGCAGCACGCCGCTTCGCCAGCGCGTGGCAAAGGGATGAGTAGTGCTTCTGAAGAGTCCTCAGAGAACAACCCGTGCGTATCGCCATCGATTTGACCAGTGGGGGTGGGTCCTCGTGGAGGGCTGATTCCAGTATTCGCTTGGCAGTGTCCCGGCGACGCTGATTGCTCCAGGGGGTATTTTTTCTGCGTGGAGTCACGGGTAGAACCGCTGGTCCCACTTCATGGGAAAGAAACTGCAGGGGTGACACATCCAGGTGAAAGCACATTTTTAGGAACCTGCCGAACTCCGGCACGGTGTTACCTCGCTGCCAGAATCCGGCGGTTGAGCCATTCATCCGGACGAGACGCGCCAATGAAGCTACCCCGGCAGAGTGGGTTTGGGATCTAATCGCTCGAGAGATTGCCTCCCTGGCTGGTGGACAGTCCAGGCTAGGCGCGGCGGCGATTAACTCGCCAGCGGCTCTTGCCCACCATCTGGTTTCTTTCCACTCGTCAGTGGCTGTTGCATGGTGTGGTGGTTCCACCGTCAGCGTGCCCAGCCACTCGCCGCACCTGGAGCAGTACCCAGGGCGCGAGTGGGATGTCAGCGCCATGAGTCGCTGGCCACAGAAAGAGCATTGCCGACTGAGTGGCTGGTCGTGTTTCGGGCACATCTTGACAGCTTCTAGTGCCCACAGCAGCGGCTCGCAGATGATTTTCCCTTGAACACGCCACTCCTCGTAGCAAGAGAAACAGGCGGCATGGGAGAGTCGGAGCAAGTGGCACTTGGCAAAGACGCTGCCCCAAGGTTTCATCGTGAGAAGGCCGATGTCGCTCCGCTGGGTAAGGGTCTCGATGGCACGGACAAAATCGGTGGCGGTTTTGCCAATTCCGTTGATAGCTCGAACCAGTTGAGGGAAGGAGCTGATCACGACGCGCCTGGCCCTGAACTCCCCAAGTCTGTCCCGAAAAGAGTTCTGCTTCATCAACGGAGCGATCTCTAAAGCAAACAGCGCAGCGACCGTCACATTGTGGGCTTGGGCCAATCGGGCAATGTAGCTGGTCAAGCTCTCGCTCTCAGCCGTTCCCAGATGCATAGGCGGCAAAGGATAGAGGCGACTGGGCCGCGAAAGAGCAGAAGCTGCCGAACTCCAGGATTCGTAGACGGACAGTCCTTCAGTGAGCTGCATGACAAGGGATCCCGACAGGATCTCGTTGTGGGCGACGCTGACAAACGCGACGGCGAACGGCTCTTGCCAAGGGTAATTGGGGTTGCGTGTTGGGAGGAACGTTCACCCGGAGGGGAACGCCGATTCCCAAGAGCCGCTGGAGCTTGTCGCGGCCTTCTTCTTTTTCGGAAGCAGCCTCTTCACCCTGCAGAGCTTCGGTTGACATGCTCACACACTGTGAGATGGAGAGCACGTGCTTCTCCAGATGCGGGCGAGTCAGGGTGGGCGCATCCGTTTCGAGAACTTCCGCAAGGGAGCGCACCAGCCAAGTCTTAAGTACTCCAACACAGCCGATGCTGCGCTCATAGCAGTATTGCCAGTGCGGCAATAGCTCCGGTTCTTGCGGTACGGGCAGGTGGCGCTGGAAATCCCATAGGACGCTCTGAAAAGCCTTCACATGGGTGGCCGAGTCGGCGCGATAGCGACGGAAATGAACATCGGTGCTCCTGCGGCTCAGCTGGCCGCTCAAGTTTCTAAAAGCCAACAACTCGTAAGTTCCGATCAGCACATGCACCGTGCCCGTGGTATTGGCCAGAGACTTGATGCAGTCCAGTTGGTCCTGCAATCTGCGTCCTGAGGCCATTCTGGTCAAGTGTTGGGCCTCATCAATAATGAAGGCCCTCACTCGACGATGATGCAAAGCATCCTCCAGGGCCAGACGCAGCTCCGAAGTGGACGTCCTGGCATTGAAAATCAAATGCCCGTAGCGATTTTTTTTGGCACTTCGGGCCAGGTAGTCAACTTTGTTCTCAATGAGAGGCTCACTCAACGCAAGCAAGGAGCGTTGATAATGATCCTTCCAGCTGAAATTGCCACTGTCGGAAGCGGCGGCTTCAACGCTGGCAATCGGGATGTGACCCTTGTTTTCAAGTGAATCTTGGGAGGAAGCGTCAGCCAGTCTCTTTTGAATGTGGGAAACCAGGGTCGTCTTTCCCACACCGGTGGGACCAAAAACAAAGATGAGAGAGGCCCCGGCAGGTTGCAGGATGGCTCGCACCACTGCCTCATCGACTTCCTTCAATACTGGATGGGCGACCGTGTGATCCTCAAAATAGGCAAGCCGATCTTGGATCGGGCGAGCCAGCAACTCAGGGGGAAAGCGAGGTGGGGCACTCATCCTCAGTACTCCTCTAACAAATCGAGTTCGTTCGACACAGCTTGAGACAACACGGGTACCCATGACGGCGCTTGGACAGCACCAACGTTCTGGTCCAGCATCTCCTGCTGCGGACGTGGGCTCGCAGCGTTTGGGTCGATGGCAGAGAAGGTATTGGCGCGGCGGGTCTCGTTATCCATGAGCCGCTGGGTGAGCAGCACTTCTTCCGCCTCAACCGACTTCAGGAAGTCAGCCAGCTTCTTGGCGGAAAGGGTGAATCCTTTGGAATGGAGAGATTGCCGTCGGCGTAGCTCCGCCGTTGCGATCATTAGCTCCCGCTGGGAACGACCTTGGAACGAGTTAAAGTACTCGGAATGACATCGCACCCACTGATTGCGCACGTAGGCGTAGAGGATGCCGGCATCCCATGGATCGTAGCGGATCGGAACCAGGGTCTGTTCGATGGCGGGATCTCGAAAGGAATCAGACCAGTAGTAGACCCCACGCATTTTGATGCCACGTCCTGGGAATACCGTCGCCGCTCCCTTGTTCGTCGTGGGGAGGGTCAGCGCAAGAAAGTCCTCGTCATAGGGAATAAGTCGATGGGAGCGGACTCCGGTGTTTGCCAGTCCGGCCTGAAAAGCTTCCCGAGGACTCTGGCCCAGGGCCGGATGGTCAATCGTGTCGTAAACTTCGTAAGCCCACTCACAAAGACGGCTGGAAAGTGTTTCCAGTGTCCATACGGCGAGATTCCGGGGATTGACTGACTGAGTCACTTGGCGAGGGTTGCGAGTGAGCTGTGTGTTTCCGCTGAGATTGTGAATCAGATGCGTATTCGCCGTTCCGAACAGGCGTTCGCAGACGGATCCGAAACGCGCCTGGGCAGAAGGTCGTATCTTCTGGGTACACTCGTATCGCGCCAGCAGGGTTTCAAAATAGATGCTTCGGAACTCCGGTCCACCGTCGATGACGAGGATCTGTGGCAGCCTGCCATGTCGGCGTACGCATTCACGCAGTATCATCATTGCCGACCGGTAACTGGGTGGGTCATAGGTTAGGTACACGGCAAGCTCGCGCCTGGAGAACGCATCTGTCAGCAAGCTTATCCAGGGTCTGCCGAGGTTGCGGCCTGTTTCAGAGCACCGCAGTTCAACGTCCAACTCGGTATGATCAATGTGCCCGATCTCGAAGGGACGGTCGCCATGCCGTGGCGTGGTTTGCCCAAGTTCCCAATAAAACGGATGGTGAGGATAAGCGGCTCGTTTGCCTTGTCGCTTCAGGGTTTGTTCATACCGCGGACGTAGCTTCAAGACTTTGATAAATGTCTTGTAGCTGGGAGGCGCAACCTTGCGCTCCCGGCATGCCAACGAGAGCGCGGCATAGACCGCATACTTGCTCTTCTGCTTGACCGTTTCGTAGTCCTGCTCGATGAACTCCATAGTCAGTTGATAAGTCGCCTCAGGCAGTTTCCGGTTGCGGTTCCCCTTCCTGTGGTTGCGAGGCAGCAACCCTGCATAACCGCACCCATGCAGGACCTCGAATTTCTTGTAGAGCGCAACAAAGCGACGCAGTGTGCGTGCCTTGACCGAACCGTCGGTGGGTGGTTCACCTTTCAAGTAGGAGCGAACCAGCGTCATACGGCGATTTGCCTCCTGGAGGTCTTTCTCACTGGCCTCTCCAAAGAGTTTCCTGGCAGTTGAAGAGAAGCTATCGGCGGTGCCTGTGAAACAGGTGATTCGACCTTTCCTGACAAGCTCCTCAAACGTTCTGCAGGGCAATGCTGTGAATGCATGCCCTTCTCCGAGGAACTCGATCATCGTCTCCCCAACGTTGACAACAGTCCACAGCCGGCCATCCCAAATAACCTCTTTGCCAACGGCCAGATGAAGTGGCTCAGGACCCATCGGTATCTGAAGAGGTGCGGTGTCAAGGGCGCTGGATATGGCGGTTTGGCGATCAAGAAACACGTGCACCTGACGCGGCTCAGCTAGCGGCGCGGCTCGCAAATCCATGTAGAGCTCCCCGCTGGCAATCAGTCGATAGATGTCGTCAGAAGTGGCTTCATGGTTTTGTGCTTGGGAGAGCAAGTCACTTAATAAGACGCTCTCTTGGCCATGAAAGAGAGCCAGCAGGGATTCTCTCTTTACGGGTGCCGCGTCGAGACGAAAGTAATCTTCCAGAAACAGAAGGTTCCGTTGATAGACCCAGTTTATCTCTGACGATGAGCGCAACCGATAGTAGAGTCCCAGCCCCCGGGCATGGTGCTCTCCGGGTGGGCAAGACCATCGTGCGTGGCGGCGGCAATAACGGTTTGGGCTCTTCTCTGCTAGTTTGCAGAGTTCTTCTTCAGTCTTGCATTCTTCCCAGCCGCCGCTCTCTCGGCGAATCACAAAGTAATCTGGCGTATGCTGGACGGCCAGATGCCGGCCGTTCCTCGTTTCATACGCCAAAGCGATTGAGGGAGGCTGGTCATAGTACTCCAGCACCTCCGGGTCGTGCTCCATATCGTGAGCAACAGCCAGCTCGACGCGATGGCTTTCAAACTGGATAGTGACTCCCATCTTTCGACTGGGAAACCGCCCGCTGACGTTGTTCCGGCCTCCTCCCACGCGGCGTGTCGGAGGACTTGACCGAATCCTGTCGATCGTTGCTCGAGCCTCGGCAGACAGGCACAATCGCTGACACCAGGCGGCAAACTCTTGGTTGCTAAGCAAGGCGGGTCCACTCCCTAGGTGCTCCGAGATCCACTATGGTCGTTTCCCTGAACGGCGCTCGTTCTTTAACGCTCGGGTATACCTCTGGCCAGCCTCCATCATTAGCTCCTCGAGCTGCCGGCCATTGTTGATCGCTCGCTGAACTTGGTCTGCCAGCTCATCCGGAACATAAAGGGAGAAGCGCCGCTTCCCCTGCCGGCCGTATAGCACGTAGCTCAGATGCCCTTTTCCAGAGTCGCACAGGCTACATCGCTCCCGGATGCACGGGCTCTTCCGCAAAGAGAGGGACCCGGCGGCGAGCGGCCAGAGGTCTCTCACCGCGTCTCGGAACCAGCGTTTCACATCTTCAGAGGTTTCATCTCGTTTCATGTATGTGCGTATATTATCGCACATACTAACTTCTCGCAACAGAAATCTTAAGGAGAGCACGAGAGTTTAGGGAAAGTGTGAGAGACCGCCCGGTCGGACCAGGCGGTCTGAAGGAGAGGAGAGAGGCAGGAAGGAGCCGGTTATTCCGGCTCCTGTTGCTTCTGAACCACCCAGGTGTGCGTCTGATCTGCCAGCTTAGCCAGCCCGAGCAGGTCATCAACTCCGAAAGAGTCGTTGGAGTGCCATCCGTGGTCGTCCTTGTAGAGACGCGCAAAAGTGACGTTGTAGCGGATTCCGTTGTCGGTGGGGTTCTCCCACACAGCGGCCTTCAGGCGGCCCAAGCGAAGCTCGTGGATGGGCTTGCGCGACGCTGCTGCTGGTTTCGTTGCGGTGGGTTGCTGCGGGGTTTGGGTTCCGGTTTGGGTTTTGGACATTGGAGTTTCTCCTTTTGAGTGAAGAGGATCTTGGTCCTGCACCCAAGGATGAGGACCAAGTCCGCCGAACGAAGGGAAATGACGCCCACAGAGCCCTTGTGAGGTGCAGGGCCACAAGAAAGCAAAGCGAGTGACAGAACGCTTTCACTGGCATGAACTTTGCTGTGGAACCAGCCAAACAGGCGATGAGCGGCGGCACATGGCCAACCGAACGGCCCACATCAGAGCAATCCGCGTGGGAGACCCATCACCACAGGCCAGCCACGAGAAACCAGCGAGGCTCCCGAGGAGGATGTGCCCCAAAGAGTCAGCTGCTGCCGCTGATCTCAACATCGTGGCCTGTCGATCGAGTTATTAGGACGACCACATACTGCGCTGCGACCTCGAAGACCCCTCTGCTGCCGTGGCTCCGACGGGCGCCTCTTCCGGCTGGCAGGCGGACCTGGTTCTGTACCCTCGGCAAGCTTATGCTTCCAGTCTGAACTCCTGGCAGACTTATCGTTCCTGGAGCATCAGACTGGCGAAAGGACGCTGAACAGAAACAAACGACTTCTGGTGTGCAATCCGGCAAGGTTATGGCTCCAGATCGGCAAACTTATGGTCACAGTCACAGGTAGGAAGTTTCTACCTCTGGTTGATCAAAAGCACCGTTTGTAGGTTGGTTAAGAACCTCTTGACGCAAAGGTCTAAAATCTTCGAACAACGTCCTCTCGCCGAACGCGAAGGTGGATTCGGACAATCCATTGATGGTATGTGCTTTTCGCTCGTCACCAGATTTGAGATAGATTTCGAGCAACCCTGCAAGGTCCTGGGCCTTTCCTGTCAGAGATTCCTTGATGACCTCGAAAAACTTGTTTTCTTTTCTGTTGAAACCCTCACCGAGTGGGTTTAGCCCACCAGTGCAAAACTCAAAGCCTTTGTCAGCTTTTTCGACCTTCAGCATCAGGAGCAGTCGATCTCTTACGAACCGGGACGCACGCATAAAGCTTTCCTGATCCGCTTGATTTGACGTTTTGTCTAGGATGATGAATGCGTCAATATCCGAGTAAGGGCAAGCCTCACCACGCCCGCCAGACCCTGCCAAGCAAAACGCATATCTGCACGGATACTGGTATTTGAAAAACCCGTCATAAAACTTCTTGAGAACACATGCGACTGTATAAGTCCAATCACCCTGAATCTGCACCCTTTTGGCGCCGGCTTGATTCGCCGACTGATTCACCGCGAATCGCGAAATGCTGACCATCCGTAAATCCGAGAACAGTCCCCGACAGAAGGGGCACCGCACGTCGTTTCGGATCAGTCCTTCCTTTGTGACAGGGGCTGGTTCAGGCCCGGGACACCCAGGTGTCGTGTCTGGAGCAACGCATGGCATATTCGCTCTCCTTCCTCCGCGCCCGTAACGATGTTTGGATTGAAGCGCCCGAATTCTACGTCGACCGAGATTGGGCGTCAATTGCGTCCTGAGTCCTCGGTCTTGAAGTGGAACCGGCAGCTAGCACCCAAGTCGGGACTTTTCTAACTGAACCTGCTCCTGAAAGATCCAGCCAGCCTTTGCGACATCTTCCAAGCAGCACGCCGTGCCAAAACTCTGCCGGAGCAGGTCAATCTCGAAATCTTTCTGAAGTTGGGATTTAGAATGCCGGAGCTAGGTTGACTGGCGCAGGGCCGCTTATCCGGCAGGAGCTTTGGCTTGATTTCCTCGTAGTTGCTTGGCCCGAGGGCGGCGTCTATTTAGCCTCGCAGCAATTGCCAGCAGTATACTAAGGGTCGCGGGTTCCTGGAATCGATACCACTTCGAGCTGGGTTGCTTACATAAAACATAAGCTTCGTCATCTAGCAGGAACTCGGAAAGGAAGTGTTGGTCACTACCATTGGCTAGCCAGCGCCACCTGCGGAATCGCGATCGACTGAAGATGCAGTAACCGAATCCGGTCCTCCCCTTTCATTGATGCCAGCGGCATGATGCCCGCGTCCGATATCTTCTCGGCCGCACGCTGCGTAATCAGAACCTCCGCACATGGCTTAACGACCGATTCGCCGGCCTCCTCAAACACGTGCAATGGCAATCCTTCCACATCCTGTTGGATTCCTTTTGAAAACTCCCAGCCGCACTCGGTGAATGTCCTTGCCACGAGGAGCGCGGCCAAAAGGCTCGGATTCCCCCAAAGGTAATGCTCATGCTCAGAGGGTGAGCTCATTTCCTCGAATGGCAAGGATTCAATTGGGTCGGATTTTTTTCCATAGGGAAGCCGTAAGAGGAAACGCGGCAGAATGAGGCCGAGCGACGAGGCTTCGGGCAGATGACGAACCGCTTCCCATGCTTGGCTAATAGCGGCCCCCCTTTCCAACGACCAATCGTCGGGATCAGGAGTGGCTGCCAAGGATTCGCATCCGATGAGGCTGGCACCTGCGGCAGCCACGAACGGAGCCCCTGCCGCTGAGGCGATCTTGGCGACCCGGCCAAGACTCTCGATGTCGCCACTCTCCAGACCGAAGAGGTAGTTTGCTGCTAAGAGTGCCCAGGGGCTGGCGCCTGGCGTCTGAACGGTCTCCTCTACCATCGCTTTGTAGAATAGCGTTCGGGAAAGATCTTCAGAGGATTTGAGATCTGCGGTGAGTTCTTCTCTTGTAAAGTCGAGCAGATAGATCTTCAAGTCGCTGCCAGTGTCCAGTTGGCTAACCAAGAAGTAGATGCCTCTCCAGCTAGCCTCAAGCGCCTGAAACTCTGGATGATGCAGAATGGCCTCCAGCAACTCGCCGATGGCCGCGTCCACATGAGCGACGAGCTCGGCTCGCTGCGGGTCCTCCCGGGGAGCCAAGTGCGGCTGGACGATGTCGCGCAACTCGGCGTCGAAGTCTCCGAGGTCGGATCGACCAGCCGTCGATTGGCCTCGCTCGGCCAGTCCGTCGAGCAGAAATCCGGCGCTCAGAGGGTCCTCTCCGCGGCTCTCAGCAGATTTCTTCTCGCTCGCGGGCGCCGACTGATTTGTTGCCTGTCGCACGTCTGCCCAACGGCTGACCTCGGCTGCGCCTTCAGCAAATGTTGAAGGATTAGTCAGTTTCTTGCGTGTCTCGCGCAGCTTGCTGAACAGCGATACCCTGGAAAGGATCTGGTCAGGATGGAAATCTTCGAGAGAGTGAAAACGGAGAATCAATCGCTGGCCGGAGGTCCCAAGCTGAAGATGCGCTTCCACACCGAGCTTCTTCAGGATTTCGTCAAAATTGTCACGGTCGATGAGAACGGGTCGAAGTTTCGCTGGTTGGGTCCGCAAATCCTGCCGTCCGGCCTGGCCACTGAAGTCCCCGAGGACGGCAATCCGAAATGGAACTTCTGAGCTAGGGGTACCTTCCGAACGGTCAGTGGCGGCGGTTAGGTGGACATCCAGTTTACCGAATGAGAAGGGCTCTGCCATGGATCTTCTCTCCTACAAAGGCTGGAAGGACCCGGCCTGATTTTCGCGAGTGACGAAGGGCTAGGCTTGTAAAGGGCAACGGCGCAGCCGCCCGGAGGTTGTCTTGCGACTTGGGAGCGCCTCACCTCAGTAACAGGGCCGATAGGTCGATGCTCAAACGGATGCGAGTCACTCCTCAGATCATCGACAGTCGTGAGCACCTCGACAAGTCTTTGGATTAATACAGGTCACCTCGTCCCGTTGACTTTGGAGTGGTTTTTGCCGCAGTCATCGACACGGGTGGTGTGAAGTCGGTCTCACCCAGTGGGGTGACGATCACGAGTTGTCGCTTCAGATCCTGCATCGGATCTATTGGGGCAAAGCCACGCAGTGTTGTCGTCTGTGAAGGGTCTTGCCGCATCTCATACCTTTTGGTGCTCGGGTTCAGGACCTTCAACGTCTTCGCCTTGTGCGTCTCAGCCAGGTTATAGCCCGAGGGGTTCTTGTCGCGCTGGGACCAGCCTGGCTTCCCGCCGGTCTCGATGTTCATCCACGTGCCTGCTTTTGCTTCGTAGCGTTCCAGTTGCTCGTTCGAAGCGCGAAGCTGCTCCGCGGACCATAGATAATAGTTTCCCCAGCCATGAGTCGCCAGGAGTTCGAAAGTGCCACTTACGTTGATGTATCCAAAGATAACAGCCCAGTGCGCACGGTCCCCTTGGGTTCCCACGCCAGGATCTCCACTGTCCGTGTTGTCATAGGCGATGATGCAGGGAATGCTCTTGTCGATGTACTTCTGTATTAACGCCATCATGGACTCGGTAGTAGTCCACTGGGCAACCTCAGCAGAGAATCCTCCGCCCTCGCTCGCGATCCGTGCCAATACCTTGCTCTGCGCTATTTCTCCAATCCTTGACCCCATCTTCTCAGCAAGATCCTGCAGGGTGGGCAGAAAAGTCGGCAGTGGGCTTGGCGTCAGTTTCTTTGGCGTTCCGCCCGCTGCTCTAATCTCATCCATAAGCTTCTCGCGGCTCGACTTGGCCTTGGGGTCCCGAGCGGCGGGCAGGGGCGTAGACGGCTGCTGCATGGGTGAATCTTTGTACTTCGACAGCAACAGCGTATACCAGAAGTTCATGACTATGCTGAGTGCAGTCAGGCCGCAAGTGGGTCCCACCTGATTCTGAATTCCAGGCACGGGCTTAACGGTCACCGCACTGGAAGACCAATGGTTGGATTTTATTACTGGCATGCGGCACCCACTGATTCCCAAGGCGCACAGGACACCAACTTAGGCCGCGGCTGGGCGAGGAAACTCTACTCGCGAGGCAAAGCAATGTTCAGTTGAGATCGCCCAGCGTTCAGTTCGATGTCTTGAGAAACGGTTCTGAATCCTCGGGCTTTCACAAACAGTCCGTATTTGCCGGGCGGCATGGCCTTGGGGAACTTGAACTTTCCATCCGCTCCGGTGGTGGCAAGCGTCAGGTAATTGTTGAGAGTAACTTCTCGGCTACCGGCCTTAAGCAAGTAAAGAACAGCCTTTTCGATTGGGCTGCTCTCGCCCCGCGCCGTCACAAGACCACCGACCACCAAGCCTGAACCCCCTCCACCACCTGACAAACTCGGCGGTGTGAGGGGCGCCAAGGTTGGAGAAGCTGCACCAGAGGTGTCCTCTGCAGGCGTCAACGTCAGAGCCATCTTGATGGGTTGCTCCAGAACCGGCTTCACCAGGGCGTTGGCCTCGGGAGTAAAATTTTGAATCAGGAGAGCCGTCTGCCCCAGCGCTTCGCCGACCGCCGATTTGATGGTCCCGATCTGTGCCGGTGGTTCGCCGGCCTCGACGTAAGCATAGAGCTCTTTGTACACCCTTCCGAGGACTTCAAGGTATTGGGTCATGGCCGGCTTCTGGTCTTTGGCAGCTGCCACAAACTGGTGAATTGGCTTGAAGCTGGCGACCAGACCATCCTGGCTCACATTGCCGGAGTCCTTACCTTCCAGGTCTTCCCAGGTATTCACTGAAATCGTCTTGAACAGGCGAAGCATCGGTGAATCCTGGCTCTTTGTCAGCCGTCCAAGCCGGTCGGCAGCATCCTTTCGATCCTTGAATGCCGCAATCTTGATGCCTCGAATAAAGTTCGACCATTCTTTCGCGTAATCCGTGAAGTACAGTTCACTGAGGCGGGCGGCCATCGCGTCGCGTCCCGGCCGCTTCGGATCGATGCCCATCGCCGGTCGCGCCAGCACCCAACTGCCTCGCTGATACTCATCGGCAAACGCGCCAACCGTGCTCTTGACCGACGTCTCCCAGCCATTGCGGGTAAACACA
>Ga0187893_10009849_pt1 | contig 14524 bp, 8 predicted proteins | sample MA1701074metaG_FD_139574 | JGI IMG/M metagenome (GOLD analysis project Ga0187893, IMG submission 139574) | White microbial mat communities from a basaltic lava cave in the Kipuka Kanohina Cave System on the Island of Hawaii, USA - MA170107-4 metaG ...
CCAAACTGCCGGCTTGAGAAGAGACTTCCCTTGGTACCCAGTCGGATCCGACGAATAGGAGTCGACCAAACGACCGGCTAAACGCCGAGAAGCCGGTCAAATAGATGCCCTGGATCGCGTCTCCAGGCTCCAGGCACACGGCCACTTACTCGAGTCTTCCGCGAATCGAAGAGTAGCGCCCCAAATCCGAGAGGCCGAGGTGCGCTAGCAACGAAGGTACCGGCCGCTCCTCGGAGGCGCTCGTTGATTCACGCATTGCGGATTGCGACCACAGAGTTCACTTGTGTCGCAGAAAACGGCGGACCGGGTGGGCGCATGGCGTTCGCGTGCAGTCGGAGGTGAGTGTATTGTTGTTTGACGTGCGGGAAAAAACTACCATACCCGTTGACCATTACGACGACACCCGTGGCTAACGCCGTTGACGAGACGATTCGCGGGTTGCCAGGCGGTGGGTGACAGAAGGGTAATCCGATTGGTCAGCGTCTCGCCACCTCGAATGCCTACGACCCTGCGATCACCACCGCGTGCTCGGGTGGCGCCGGCCGGGTGGGCCGAATCGCACGCCGTGCGTCCGGTGCGCGGCTGAAGCTCCGGTCAACCGCATGCTCAACGGTTCCTGCGTGCGTTGTTGATCGATCTCAGAGAGCGGCGACCGCGCCTCAAGCCAAGCTGGTGGAGCATGCAATCCAAATCGTCTGGGAGCCAGCTGTGTCGCAGCACGAGAGCAACGGCGACGGCCTGGGGGTATTGACGCTTCCGCAGCCGCTGAACACGACTCTCCATCAATTCCTCGAGCCTGTCCCCGACGTACAACTCCTCGACTAGAAGCTCCAGCAGCCTGGACGTCCATCGAAGGGATTTGGTGTCGGCGACGACTGCGCGAAGGAGGTCGGGCCGGACTCTACGGCGCCAGCGCCGTGCGGATGCTCGTTTACTCCTGGTCTTCTCGCGGGCGCTGCGCCCGCGTGCCGGGACCGAAATGCGCGTACGCGCGCTCGCGGCGGTGGATTTTCGACGCGCTGGCATCTGATCCTCGGGTGAGTAGACGACCGGCACATCTGACGTCTTCACAGCCGGTGCCAGCGTTCAAGCCGTCGATTTGCACGAAGTTGGCTATTTACTTGATTCAAGTAGCGGGCATCAGGCCCCAATATGTTGTGGTTCGCCTCACGGCATCCGAGCGTACTTGACCAGCGACTCGTAGGGAGCCGGGTCGACGGCGACCGCTTGCTGCGCCAACCGGTAAAAGAGCTTGCCGCGACTGCGTGACCGGCGGCGATTGAACCGAAACGTGAACTCATCCAGGTAGTAGTCGAGGTGTTCGTGGGTGGCCGCGCCGTGGTGCGTCCCGAGCAGCCACCGCTTGAGCAAGGAAACGACCTGGTGCACGTGCGGCAGCAACTGCGAGGGAGTCTTGGCCTGACCTTGAAGAAACGTGACTCTATGCTTGTAGCCATGACGACGCAACGGGTCATAGCCCGGCCACCCATCCGTGTGCACCCGACTGCCGGGGTCGACGACGTCCTGGATGAAGGCCATCAGGCTCTCGGCCGAGGCATCGGGAATGCGCCGCAACCGAATGCGGCCGAGCCGCCGCCCCTCGATTTCGACCGCCACAACGACCAGCGCCTTGGTGTCCGTCTGCCGGCCGGGCCGCCCGGGATGCACGCCACCGACGTAAGCTTCATCGACTTCGACGTACCCAGTGAGCCGATCACGTCCAGGCCGGACCATTGCGCGTCGCAGCTTATGCAGCCAGGCCCAGGCCGTCTTGTAGCTGCCCAGCCCCAGCAGGCGCTGCAGACCGAGGGCACTGACGCCGGTCTTCTGATTGGTCACCCACCACATCGCCCGGAACCAGGTCGTCAACGGGGTTCGGGCGTCTTGGAAGATCGTGCCGGCCGTCGCCGAACTCTGATGACCGCACGCGGCGCAGTGCCACAACCGGCCGCCCCGTGCTGGCCACGCCTTCCGCCCGCGGCACCGAGGACATCGAAAGCCGTCCGGCCAACGGAGCTGCGCGAGGTAGAGCCGGCAGGCTTCCTCGCTCGAGAACCGCCGCTCGAATTCTGCCAGCGTCCGCGGAAAATCTTCCACGGGCCCGAACACTACATCTTGGGGTCACTTGAATCAAGTAAATAGCCAACTTGCACGAAATACGCCAGTATTTGCAAGCGTTCGTTGAGGCACGGAACAACATCGGGTATTGGATACTCAGAATGTAATCGCGCGGGAAGGGCGGTAACAGGACGTGGCTTGCTAAGATGGCCGCAGCCTGAGAGGAAAGGGAAGACGCAGATGGCAACGACTCCTGGTAGGACGCTGAGTGCAGAAAAGCTTCGCGAGCTCGCGGACCGGCGCCGACGTCGCGCTCAAGCGCCTTCGCGCTGAGATCGTCGCGATCGAGCGAATGTTTCCAGAACTCGCCCTCCCAAGGCGTCGCCGAGCAGTGAGGCGATCGATCAAGACGGCGACGAATCGCACGCGCCGCATGTCGGCCGGCGCACGTAACACAATTTCTCAACGCATGCAACGGTACTGGGCTGAAGGCCGGAAGGCTCAGCTTCCAAACCGACGGTTTCGAAGGGCCTGACATCAACGTCGGCGAAGCTGTTCTCTATCCCGATTGTCGGCACCGCGAACTGTGGGCCAGCGACCTTCTTCGCTGAACAGAACTTTGAGGGAATTCTTCGGGTATCCAGTCGCCTGATCGGGCGTTCGCGACCAGTTGGTCTGTATGCGGTCCGGGCGGATGGAGCTTCGATGAACCGCGCGCGGATCGCCGGCCGAACCATCGAAGACGGCGACTACGTGGTGGTGGATTCCAACGGCAAATCGATTCGAACTAACGATGTCGTTGTAGCGATCATCGACAACAAGGCCACGATCAAGAGGTTTATCGACGATCGCGACAATGGTCAGTTAGTCCTCACTGCCGACTCGTCGTTCGACTACGAGCCGATTCATTTGCACCCGAGGACGACTTCAGTATTTAGCTTTAGCGGGAAGGCCATTGCCGTCGTCAAGTGCGTGAAGGGAAGCGGTGAACACCGATGATCAAGTTGACTCTCAAGGGACTGGCGAAATACATCGCAAGCTCGCCAGCGGCACAGCGGAAGATTCTGCAAGACTTCAAGTATCCGGCGGCAGACGAGCCCTTCGCGATGAGGGTGACGATTCGCGGCCGACGCGCACCTCGGTGGCCTCCCTCTCGGTGCGGGCCGGCTCCCCGACGCGATTGCGAGACCGATCCAGGTAAAAGGTCACCAACCAATTGAAGGGCTGCCTCTCAATCTGATTACAAAGTGGCCGGCTTGCGCGAAGAAGCTGCGAATTCGCTGGTGCTACTCGATCAAGTCGGCTTCCTTGAGCGGCTCGATGACTCCGTTTTGCAGCCTGCCTCGGTCAAAGCCGTTCTCGGACTCGGCGCGCACCGATACAGAGACCTTCCCTGCGAGGTCGGCAAGGTTCGCGACGGCATTCCACGCGGCGAAGAGCTGATTGCGGTCAGCCGAGAATGCGATCTCCACTACTTTCTGCTGAGGGGCACCAGGCGGCTGGGGGCCGACGCCCGTTCCCCCAACGGCTGGACCAACGGCCGGGCCAGCACCGACCGGTGGCGTTAGGACCAGGCCCGGCGGCGCGACGGGCTTTTGCTGCGGAACCGCCTGGGGCATCATGATGAAGCCCGACTCAAGGTCGATCTCGTCCTCGGCGACGCCAGTAGCGATGCGAACCTTGGCAAGCGGCACCAGGTATCGTCCGTCTGGGCCCAGCTCTGGTACTGCCCCCGAAATGAACCCGAAGGTCCCTTCCTGGACGCCTCTCGCGATCGCCTTACGAATAACACCGCTCGTGGTGAGCCGGGTGAATCCGAGGAACGAGAAGAATCCCTCGACGACTTCGGTGGTCCGCACCGCCAATTTCGGCGGCGCACCCTCGCCAAGCTTGAACAGCTCTACAATCTTGCCGGGGGTAAGCGTAGAAAACACACGCGGCTGGACCGTCATCAAGAGCTCCATGATCCGCTCGTGGATCATCGCCTCCTTCTTCTCATTCAGGGTCGTCTGAAGCGGGCGGCCTCCCACTGCAACCGTCTCGATCCCGATAGCGCCGCCTTCGGCGCGTGGGAGCCAGACTTCGGTGTACAGCTTCAGGAAGGCGGACTCCGCGGCGGCCTTCTCGGTGGCCTCGCGCTCTCGAAGCTGGCCCCTCTGTTCATCAGTGAGGTTGTGTTGCCTCGCCCTCGCCTTGACTTGCTCAATTGCGACCAAGTACCTCACGGACCGCCGGAGGCTCTCAACTTGATCGCTAGAAGGAACGGCCAGCCCGAGGCCATTGCGATACCCGCGCGGCTTCTCGCCGCACTTCTCCAAGATTTCCTTCGCTTGGGCTTCCTGGCTTGCCTTCGTTTTTGCGGCGAACTCGAGAGGGAGGTAGGCGATCAGAAACGACGGATCGTCATTTGGCACGCTCACCGTCTTTTCAGGCCAGACGATTGCTGAACGGTGACCCGCAAGTCGTGTCTCCAACATTTCCTTGATTCGATCACGGACTCGGTTTTCGTCCCGGGCGACACCGTCGGCCTCCTGCTCGACGAGAAGTGTAACGTTCGGGTCCTTCTTGAAGCAGTAGCGGACCCCGTCGAAGTGCAGGTACAGGCACTGCTCTTTGAGTTCCTTCAAGCAGGCCTGAGCCGTCGTGCTATCGAGGTCGGGGCCGACGCATACGCGCAGCAGCTCCTCCTCGCTCACGCCGGGCGGCAGGAGTTCCGCGTCACCGCCGCCCTCGCGTCGAAGGCCGCCGAACGAGTACATGAGAATCGCCGTGGCCAATCGAGTCGCTGGGCGCTTGCTCGCTTCGGTGGGAACTTCTTTTGCGCGCCGCTCGTCGACGCGCCGAGCGCGGGCATTGGCGCCAACCAAATCGTGCTCCAGGACGGCCTGGAAGTCCGCCTGCTGTCCTACCTCTTTGAAGAAGGCAAGCCGCACTTCGGCGTCGTGCATTGGGACATCACCCGGCCCTAAGACCGCCCGGCTCTTTCCCTCGCGGTGGGAGGCCCTCAGGCAAGCCGCAAGGAACCGAAGTGCTCCACGGGTTCGCTGGAAATCCGGGATCGCCGCCCACCGTTCCCGCATCAGGTCGATCAGCGCGGGATGGAACGGGTAGGCAGCGCGAAGGCGGTTTCGCAGCGCCAGGCCCTCTTCCTCCGCCTGTCGCTGCTCTGCGGCGGAGCGAGCATACGCCCGGCGCATCTGCGTGACGACCTCCTGGTAGGCCGTGGCCGCAGGCGAGGCCTGCGCCTCCGAAGGGATCTTCGCTAGGAGGCGCCGCTGAATCACCGAAAGAATTTCATTTCCCTCGACCGGCTCGCGTCGCTGATCCTTGCGGGCGGCCAAGTGGTCCACCGTCTGCAGAAGGTTCACGTATTCCAGCGACTCCCGCTTGCTCGACTGAAGCGAAAACACAAGCGCCGTGTTCGGCGTGTTCCCCACGGCGGCGGTCAGCCGCTGAACGAACGTCATGGTCTCATCCCGGAGCGTCGTCTGATGTACCTTCACTCCTCCAGCGCTAATGAGGTAGTTCAACACCTCGTCAAGAAGGATTAGGTTGGGCTCGTTGCCCAGGAGGGAGACAATTTCGTCAGCGCCTGGGGCAACGCGGTTTTCGTCCTGCGCCTTGAGGTGCTCGTAACCTTTCTTTCCGCCGAGGGACCACGCGACCCAACCCCACATCGTGCGGGCTCTGAAGTCCTCGCCAGGGATCGCCTTGCCGTTCGACGCGTCGAAGAACTGGCCATCAAAAACGGCCGTGCGCACCTTCGCCGGTCTCGACAACCCTTTCGCTTCTGGAATGACGTCCAGGGCCTCGCGGTTCCGGGCCGCGTGTAGAAGGGCCGCGAGTGTGTGAGACTTACCACCGCCAAACGCAGTGACAAGCTTGAGAACGCGATTACCGCCGCCCCCGGAGAGTCGGGACAGGACGTCTTCGAGCAGCGAACGGAGTCCATTAGTGAGGTACGACGCGCGAAAGAAGTGCTCCGGGTCCCGATACACAGCCGGCACGTTAGGGTTGCCGTCCGCTACAGGCCCAAGGTCGAGCGCAAAAATGTCCTCTGAGAAGTTCTCGGACAGCACGTCGGGGTGCAGGGACACCTCTTCGACCCAAGGTCTGATCGGCGTAGCGCTCATCAGCGGCTCTCTTTCACAAAGTCAAAAGGTTTCTGGCCCGTCTTGCGCTCATCGCGTTCAGCCGAAGTCACCGCCGCGTCCTCGATCAGGCTTCGCCAGTTCGCCATCAGCTTTGCGAGCGCTGACAGCTCCGCGGTCGGTGACACGTCGGCCAAGTCGCCGCCCTTCAAGGCGGGCCCCGCCAGCGCCTGCGCCACGAGTCGCAGCTGCTCGCGATTGGGGCGCCCCTCACGCAGGAACTCCAAAAGGCGTGTCGGCTGATTCTCCATCAGCCAGAGCGTTCGATGGAGCACGTCGATCACGGGAACCGTGTCGGCAGCTGCGCTTGGCAGCCCCAGTCTGTCGTCCGCTCCTCGCTCGCGATAGTCCCGCAAGCGGTACTTCCCTTTCTTCTTCTCCAGTAGAGATCGAGCCCCGCCAGCGAGGCCGGTCTCACCATCGAGTTCGACATGAGTGCCGTTGGCGAAAATGATGGCTTCGCCGGCGTCCAAATCCGCCCCTTTGTACGTGTATCGCCAGAGGGTGTAGAACCGAGTGGCGGGATCTAAGCCCGCAAGGCTCTGGTTGCCTCCGTTCCCACCGACATCTTTCGAGAGCCTGGCCAAGATGCGCTCAAGAACAGCCGTCTCGACCTCCATTAAGAACCGTTCCGCTGGCGCCTCCTCGCCATTCGCGAATTCGACTCGGGCGAAGCGAGTGAACGCCCGAAGTCCGGCACCGACACACGCGATCACCAAGTCCGCGCCCGAGATCCCCATGTCCCAAAGGGTCGACACTCGTTCACTCACGATGGCATCCAGCTCGCCGCGCACGTCTTGTTCATAGCTCCCGACGCGAACCTCGTCGCGTTTTCTCGCAACCAAAAAGATGCTTGAGGCGAGAGCCGCATCTCCCTGATGAGCAACACGAGCTTTCGTTTCAGTATCCAAAGGCCACGCTTCGGTGACCACGTAACCAGCTCGCCGCAGAGCGTCGACGAGTGTGGACCACCCAAGCGTTGTCTTGTGGGCATAAACGACCACCAACACGCCGCCAGCCTTGGTAACGCGGTGTGCTTCTTTGAGCGATTGAAACATGCAGTCTTCGTAAAACGTGCGCGCCGCTTGCCTTCCTCCCTGCCGGTACGCAGCGGCCACGCATTCCTTCTTCTTTGGCGTCAACTGTCCGGCGAAGTGCTCTGGATAGAGGAAGCCAATTGCTGGCCGTAGCCACACATAGCATGCGTCCGACAACTCCGAGTAGCTTTCGTTGTCGTAGTACGGTGGATCGGTAATCACCGCGTCGAAGTAGTCCCGTTCGTATGGAAGCTCCGTAGCGGAGCCTCGGACCACCTGGACGGGATTGCCGGAGAGGGATTCACGTCGGACAACTGCCGTGATGTACTCCAGACTGCTCTGAGCGTTTCCAGACGCATCACCAAAGACGTTAACTTCGGGAAAGTCCCACATCATGGCAAACCGCTTCATGTCGGTGAGGCCTTGAATGACTTCGCGAGCACTGTTCCATCGACATAGCGAATTGCAGCGGTCGACGATTCGACTTACCCACAGTCCGAGGTAGGTGCTGATAGCTTTTGCCCGCTCTCGTTCAACTCCTTGTTCGAGCATTTCGGTGTGAGCGCGACGGACCTCACGTGCCATAGATAAGAGAATCAAGCGCTGCCGAGGTGTGAACGCTTGACGAAACGTGCGTATTCCGTAGAGGTAGCTGTTTCCAGTCGCAAGGCCAGCGTTTCCGGTTGGTGGGATGTCCTCGTCCAGGCTGCTCGGACCGAGCTCGCGCTCGATCTCCAGTGCGAGGCGTTCAGAAGCGACTTGTCGCTCTTCCTCCCCGTGGGCCAGGGTCTCGTCCGTGAGGTACAGCTTCCCCGTGTCGTCGGGGTTCAAGCAGATGACGCACATGAGTTGCTGACCGAAGCCAGTCTCGTCACCGTAGTGACGCACGTACGGACCGTCGACCGCCGCATGGCAGAACGGGCACACGGTCGAAGAGCCTCGCTTCCCTCGCTGGGGTCGAAGCCGAGATCTGTATCCGAGTCGGCCTCCACTACCTCAAACCGTACAACCCTACGCTTCATGTCCGGAACGGCCTTGAGTGCTACATACCCGGATTCCTTACGTCGAAGCCAAGTTTGCCCGTACAGGGGTACGACGCCCCGGCATTGAGGATTCGGACATGGGATCGTCCGTGTCCAGTAGTGAGCGACTATTGAAAGCTCATCCGACTGTGCCGAACGAGCCGCCCCAGCAAGAACTTGCTGCTTGGCCTTCAATCCTTGCTTGCCACCGGGACGGACGATGCGCGCGAGAACGTCGGCCACATCTTCGCGGCTCCGGTCGAGAATGAGCCTGCCCCACTTCTCCACGTCATCGGCAAGCCCGGCACCGAACTGTTGTGGAAATGTCAATGTGCACAGCTCGATCAGGTACGCAACGGGATTGAGTTCGAGGGCGTGAGACTCGCACCCGAGACGCGCCGCTTCAAGCGGGATCGCGCCCCCGCCAGCGAACATATCCAAGACTCGCGGCCGCGGTGCGCGGCCGTTCGCGACATCGGCAGCAGTCACTGGCGTTCCGCTCTGGTCGGTAAGTCGAGCCGCATGGGCTTCGAGGAGCTGCTGGTGCGCCTCTTGGATGGTGCGGGTGCCACCCGGGTAAGTACAAAGCCGTTCGACAAACGTGGCCGCGTTCGCGCGCCCAAGGCTCGCCCTCTTCTCTTGTGGCCCGCTTTCCGGGTTGAACTGCGTCGACGGCACGAGTGCCCCATACACGGCGGCCCGGCACGCGACTAGCGGACGTCGCGCCCGCCACACATGAAGCGTCGAGATGTGCCCCTTCGTCCGTGGTTCGCTCGACGCCGCCTCGCCGACGGCCACGATTGGAAGGTAGTCCTCGATCAGTCGCTTGTCGTCTTCAGTCACAAACCAGTCCTTTGGTTCCGCGCGGCATGCTCGATCGCCTCGGCGGGAATATCGAAGTATCGAGCGGCAACGACTTCGCGCTTGGCGTGGTCGAGGTGCTTCACCGGGTTGCGAATGAGAAGTGGCTCGGGGTCGGGTTGCCCAAGCGGGTCCCAGACCACATAGAGCCAGTAGCTGTCGCCGAGTTGAGTAGCCTTGTACCACTCGTTCGTGGTGAGCCTGATCGCTTGGCCGCGTGTTCGCCCTTTCGCTTCGATTCTGCGAATGCCCTCAACAGGATCACGATAGCCGCTCTGTGGATCGGCAGGCCCCAAGCTTCGAACATCGAAGCCGATCTTGAGGTGTCCGACGCGCTCGCACTCCCAGCCCCGGGCTGTCTCGTACGCGACGATAAGGTCTTCAGCGGCCTTTTCGGACCGGCGGCGGATTTCAGGATCGATGTCTTCCGCCAGCAAGCCAGACGGAATCTGCTCGGCCATCGAGGATGGTAGAACCAGAGCGGTGGCAACGTGGCGCACAGGGCCGTGCTTCGCAAGCGTTAGCCGAGTCAAACCTTCCAACCGCTCGCGCCGAGTCCGTTCAAGGTCGGCCAAGTCGTTTTCGGCACGTTGTCGAGCGAGCGCGATTTCAGGCGACGTCGCTTCGCGCGCGCGTAAGGACATTACTCGGTCCTGGGCAGTGCGGATCCGCGCATTGAACGACCGCTCCAAGTACTCACGGCATACGTCGACGAAATGACGCCGCTCCTCCTGGCACGTGGTTCGCCGCTCCGTCTGATACGTGCTCTTGAGGAAGTCGGAAGCCGGCGCCGGATCGACGACGTCAAGGTTCTCGGGTCGCGCAGCATGAGCAGGCAAGTCGAGCAGACAATCTGCCGGAACGACCGAAAACCGATCTGACGACCCGGGAGGTACAGCTAAGTCCTCCCGCACGGCCACAAGCTCACCATGCAACGTGTGCGACTCGCCCTTGGTGTTCTGACCACGTATCGCCATCTCGAAGAAATGGAGGCGGCAGGCAGCATCTGCGACGGGATCGAGGAAGACGCCCACGCCGCCGGCAAGGCCAATCAGCAGCTCGTTCAACCGCTCGTCGACGGATGCATAAAGAGGATGACCGGGTCCAACGAGTACGGCATCCAGGTGCTGGTCAAGATCGAGGTGCTCCTTGTGGAACGTGACCTTTCTGTAGGATGTTTCTGGTTTGCCGAGCCTCCGGACCGATGCCAGCCGGTCGGATCGAAGATCCGCGAGGACATGCTCGACCCGCCAAAGGCCATCCGCGCGCGCCTCGACCTTCAGCCCGACTTCGCGACAGGCCAAAAGAAAGTGCTGTTCCACATAGCGGGGCATGAGCCGTCGCTCCTCCACTTCCGCGTTCGTCCGCTGGAAGGCAGAAAAGTCGACGTTCGCCTTCGCGAGCGCGATGCCGGTCGCTTGCTCGTATTGCTGGAGCCGAGCAGGATCGATATTCGCGATCCGGTCCAAGTACTCCTCCAAACGCCTTGGGTCGTGAGCCGCTTCCCGGAGCATGTCGGGCAGATTGACGTCATTGAGGGAGAGGACCTCTCCGATGACGTCGAACACTCGGTCGGCAAGCACCGCGCGCATCTGATCCAGCTTCTCGAGTAGGCGCCCGAGAATCCGCCCCTCGATGATCGGCTGTCCTTCCTCGGAGTCGCTCGCCACGAAGTTAAACACGTGGCAATCGCGCTCTTGCCCAATCCTGTGGATCCGGCCGAGACGCTGCTCAAGGCGCGTGGGGTTCCACGGCAGGTCGTAGTTGATCATAAGGCGGCAGAATTGCAGGTTGATGCCCTCGCCGGCAGCCTCCGTCGCAACGCAAATCTGGCGCGTGGTGCGGAAATCTTCCTGCGCGCGCTTTCGTTCGCGCGGATTCATCCCCCCCTGGATTTCGCAGGTCGAATAGCCCCATTGATCCAGGTGCTCGCGAAGATACGCCAAAGAATCGCGATGCTCCGTGAATACCAGGAGCTTGCCCCGACCATCAGACAGCTCATGGAACTCGGCTTTGGCCAGGCACTCACGGAGAGCGGCGAGCTTGGAGTCCGCCGCGTGGTCTCGAACACGCCGAGCTTGGGCGAGCAATTCCTGAAGGGCGGCGATTTCTGCGCGAAGCTGGTCGAGTTCGACGGCGGCGGTAAACTCGTTCGTCAGCTGATCTCGTGCAGCGTCGTCGAGATCATCCTCGTCCTGCTCGGCGTCAGTTAGCCGGCCCTGAAGTTGGGCCAAGCGGCGTGCGCGTTGTGCCGGCGGAAGATCCTCCAGCTCCTGAAGCAGCTCCTGCTGGCGGTCTAGGCGCCTTCGAATCGACTCGTATATCGCCTTTGTCGAGCTGGCGAGACGGCGTTGGAAAACTGTCCGAGCGAGAGCCACGCTCTGCTTCTTGCGCCCGCTCGCCTGCGGGAGAAACTCGTTGATATACGCGGTGACCGCTTTGTAAAGATCGTATTCCTCCCGATTTAGGCGGAACGTTACCGTATGAGCATGGCGATCAGGAAAGAGCCGGCCGCCGTTGAGGTCCTTGAGGTCCTCTTTCAGCCGCCGAAGCGCCCATGGGCAATCAGGTCCGAGACGTAGGATGTCGCGACGGATGTCGTTTGCCTTCTCGCCAAGGCGGTGCGGTTCGGGAAAGATGTCCGGGTCGATCAGCCGGACGAAATGCGCGAAACGGTCATCATCCCCATGATGCGGCGTGGCTGTGAGCAGCAGTAGGTTGTCGGCATGGGATGCAAGCTTCTCAGCGAGTTGATAGCGCTTGGTTTTCTCCGCCTCGTCGCCTCGACCCGATGAGTGCTTCGTGTACGCGCTGCACTTGTGCGCTTCATCGATGATGACGATGTCCCATCGCTGCTGCCACACACGCTCACGGACGTCATCCTGTTTGGCATAGTCAAGAGAGGCGATCACCTGTGTTGATCGCTGCCACGGATTCACGAGCTGCTGCTGGTCGACCGCCGAGAAGATGATGTCGAACGGCTCCCCGAACCATCTCAGGAGTTCGTCCTGCCACTGGATCGTGAGAGGCGCCGGACACAAGATGAGAACGCGATCGATCGCCTCGCGGAGCTTCATCTCCTTCAGCAGCAGGCCCGCCATGATCGTCTTGCCGGCCCCGGGGTCGTCCGCCAGCAGAAAGCGCAAGCGCGGCTGCGGAAGCATCTTCAGGTACACAGCCTCGATCTGGTGAGGCAGCGTCCGGATGCCCGAGAGGCTCACTGCGAAGTGGCGGTCGTGAGCGTAAGCCAGGCGTACGCGGGCGGACTCGACAACAAGGCGAAGTTTCTCGGCATCTACTGGATGGACTCGGGTTGCGGCGGCCGGGACCTGGCCGAAGAGCGCTTCCGCCTCTTCGCGCGACAGAATGGCTTCGTCCGGCGTCCCATCGAGCAGACGTACGCGACACTCGAATCCTGCGCCGATGGGGCGTACAGCCTCCAAGACTACGGGGTCTGGAAAGTGACCCGGCAGGCTCACACGCTGGCCGATGGGGAATGGGGGATCGGTCATCTATCGGGCTCGGCTCGCTCGCAGGCCAACGTCAACTCATCCTCCCGTGAACCACTGGAATGTGAGACTCCTCCTCGCACTCGGCCAGCGGCTCACCGTTCCTACGGCGACGGCCCCCCTTCATTACGACGAACGTCTGGGTACCAGCCGAAAGTTCGTGAAGGTGGTGCCGCGCCCCTTCGGGTGGCGGCTCAGGTTCTCGAAGCGCGCCGCGCGCCGTCCGGCTGAATCAGCGCAAGGATGCGGTCGCCGGCCTTTCGCGTCGCCACACGGACGCGCCCCGTGCCCACCGAAGTTCCGTCAGAGTGACGCCAGATTCCAAGCTCCTCGACAGCGGACCCGTCGTCGAAGACGGCGGTGTCCTCTCTCTGTTGAAAGAAGCGTCGCGAGACGATGGAGTCCGGAGGCACGGTCATGAACCTGTCGACGCGGAAGCGGCTAGCGCGCGCATGTTCGCCCCGGATCACCACCAAAACTCGAAGCTTCGGCTCTGGCGCCTCGGCAGGAATCAGTCGAAGCTGATTCGATTCAAGGCGCTCGCGCTCGGTCTTGGTGTAGTCGATTCCCGCCTCGATGAGGATCACGGGATGCGGACAGCGTGCGACACAGGCATTCAACGTGGCGCTGAAGCTCGCTTCCGGAAATGCGGCCTGCCGGACTCGTTCCACCCCTGCGAACGAGAGGCGGCCGTTGCTCCGGATTTCGTCGTTCAGCGCGGGAGTCAGGAGCGCATCATGAAACCCGATCTCGCCTGCGACAACATCCATGAGGCGCTCAAGTGGAGAACGGTCGCTGGTGGAACGATGGAATGGCAACTCGAGCTGGCGCGTGAGCGTCATGAGGTGGGCGATCTCGTGCCACCTCGTAAAGAATCGCCGAAACGCCTTCTCGCCCCGGCAGTCCACCACTGCGATGTAGCGGTCCGGTGACTCGGGATCCACACGCTGACGTTCGATGAGGGCGGCGAACGTCTTGGGGCTGAGATCCGTGCGCAATGTGGCGAAGACGTGCTCGCCCATGGCGACATACTTCCGGACCACGCGCTCGAGATCCTGGTCCGTCCACACCTCTTCGAACTCAAGCCGTAGCTTGGCGCATACGAGCCTCTCGAGATCCGCCAGAGCGCGCGGCGCCCCGCCCGCCTCCCGGACCCACCCGTTCAGCTTGCGCTTGCAGTACTGAATGATCCCCCCGACTGGCCCGTCACGAACGTCGGCTTTGAGTTCGGATGCCAGCCGCACGATCTCGGGCGCGCGGTCAAGTTTCGTCACAAGAACTCTCGTACTGACTCGTAAAACCTGGCCCAGTCGAACAACTCACGGTCCGCCCCAGCAGCAGTGCGGTGCGCGACGATCTGCCGCTGCATCTGCAGCAGGGTCAGCGTCTGGCGGAACGACAGCCCAGCGGTGGTCGCAAACTCGGCAAGCTCGATAGGAATTTCCACCTCAGCCCGAACGCTCTCCTCGTCAGGCGCCCCCTTCATCAAGTAGTCGAGTGACACGCCCAGCACTCGCCCAATATCGAGCAGGGTTTCAGCGCGGATGCCCCGTTTTCCGGTTTCAAGATCCGAGAGGAATCCTTTGCTGATCCCCGCCTTCTGCGCAAGGGCGTCTTGCGTCCAGTTGAGCTCTTGCCGGCGCAGCCGAATCCGCTCTCCCACGCGCATCCGTGGCAGAATACCTCATTTTTGGAACTATTCGCCAAGAAGGATTCTTGACATCTCTTACTGCGAACATATAGCATAAAGCGAACATAGCGCAGCGGTCGCGCCCGGCGCGCCTGAGAGCACCCCGAAATGGAGGCCACGCCATGCCCGATAAGGGAAAGCCCGACCATCCGGTTCACCCTCCGCATCCCGAGAGGCCACCGCGGCCCGACGAGCC
>Ga0187893_10009851_pt1 | contig 14522 bp, 12 predicted proteins | sample MA1701074metaG_FD_139574 | JGI IMG/M metagenome (GOLD analysis project Ga0187893, IMG submission 139574) | White microbial mat communities from a basaltic lava cave in the Kipuka Kanohina Cave System on the Island of Hawaii, USA - MA170107-4 metaG ...
AAGCGCGCCCAGGTCATCGAGCGCGGCGAGTCGAACACTCGCGAGAAGTCGCAGCGCTCGATGCCGGCGTCGAAGCTCGGCGTCAGCGTCTCGGGGCGCGGCACGCCGTCCGGCCTCTCGGCCGACTGCGTGTCGGGCCCGGGCTCCTCCTTCTGGAACGAGCACTCGAGCGTGAGGATGGCGCCTGCGCTCTGGCGCGCGACGACGCGCCGCGTGGTGAAGGAGCGGCCGTTGCGGACGCGGTCCACCTCGTAGCGGACGGGCTCGCCGAGGTCGCCCGCGAGGATGAAGTAGGCGTGGAGCGAGTGGACGCCGTGCTCGGGGCGGACGGTCTTCGTCGCCGCGCAGAGCGCCTGCGCCACCACGAGCCCGCCGTAGATGCGGCCCCACTCGTAGCGCGGGCTCTCGCCGACGAACGTGTCGGGCCCGTGCGGCTCCAGCTCGAAGACGCGCGAGAGGTCGAGACGGGCCTGCGTCACGGTTGGGGGAAGTTGAATCTCAACTCCGTCCCCGCGTCAACTTCCCCGACTCCGGCTGCCTAGAGCTTGAAGAGCATGTCCGAGTAGGTCGGCACGGGCCAGAGATCGCGCGGCATGCTGCCTTCGAGCTCGTCCACGTCCGCGCGCAGCTTCGAGAGCGCCGGGAACACCTTGTCCCGGAACGCGGCGGCCTGCTTCGCCGGCTCGGCGATGCTCTTCGCCTTCGCGGTCTCCGACTCGAGCGCGTCCGCCCGCTTCTGCGTCGAGGCGAGCAGCTCGCCCACCTCCGCGAGGAGGGCGCGCTGCACCACGCCGTGCTTCCCCGTCGCCTGCACCGAGTTCCCGAGCTCCGTCATGAAGCGCATCGCCGCCGGGATGAACTGGCGGCGCGTCATCTGCACCGCCGTCTGGGCCTCGATGTTGATGTGCTTCGAATACTGCTCCAGGTAGATGTCGTAGCGCGAGTGGAGCTCCTTCTTCGTCAGCACCTTGTGCTTCTCGAAGAGCTTCACCGCCTTCGGCGTGACGAACGCCTCGAGCGCCGCCACGGCGTTGGTCACGTTCGGAAGCCCGCGCTTGTCGGCCTCCTTCACCCACTCCTCGGCGTAGTTGTTGCCGTTGAACACGACCTTCGCGTGCTTCTTCCAGGTCTCCTTGACCAGCGCCGCGATCTCGGCGTTGCGGTTCTTGCCCGCCTTCTCGAGGCGGGTCGCGATCTCGTCGAGCGCGTCGGCCACGATCGTGTTGAGCGCAACGTTCGGACCCGAGATCGACTGCGAGGAGCCGACCATGCGGAACTCGAACTTGTTTCCGGTGAAGGCGAAGGGCGAGGTGCGGTTGCGGTCCGTGTTGTCCTTCGGCAGCTCCGGGAGCGTGTCGACACCGATGTCGAGGAAGTTCTGGCCGCGGCCCGTCGCCTTCTGGCCCTTGCCGAGCCGCTCCATGATCTCCGTCAGCTCGTCGCCGAGGAAGGCCGAGATGATGGCGGGCGGCGCTTCGTTCGCGCCGAGGCGGTGATCCTGGCCCGAGTTGGCACAGGTCGCCCGCATGATGTCGGCGTGCGTGTCCACGGCCTTCAGCAGCGCGCTCAGGAACACCAGGAACTGCGCGTTCTCGTGCGGGGTGTGGCCCGGATCCAACAAGTTGAGGCCGGTGTCGGTCGCGAGCGACCAGTTGTTGTGCTTGCCCGAGCCGTTCACGCCGGCGTACGGCTTCTCGTGCAGCAGACAGACCATGCCATGGCGGAGCGCCACCTTCTGCATCGTCTCCATCACGAGCTGGTTGTGGTCGGCCGCGATGTTCGTGGTGGAGAACACCGGCGCCATCTCGTACTGGGCCGGCGCCACCTCGTTGTGCTTCGTCTTCGCGCTGATCCCCATCTTCCAGAGCTCGATGTCGAGGTCGCGCATGAAGGCCGAGACGCGGTCCTTGATCGCCCCGAAGTACTGGTCCTCGAGCTCCTGGCCCTTGGGCGGAGGCGCGCCGAACAAGGTCCGGCCGCAGGTGATCAGGTCGAGCCGCTGGAGGTAGAGCTCCTTGTCGACGAGGAAGTACTCCTGTTCCGGCCCCACCGTCGAGATCACGCGCGACGCCGTCTTGTCGCCGAGCGCGCGCAGCACGCGCAGCGCCTGGTCGGAGACGGCCTTCATCGAGCGCAGCAGCGGCGTCTTCTTGTCGAGGGCCTCGCCGGTGTACGAGCAGAACGCGGTCGGGATGGTGAGGGTCACGTTGCCGGCGCCGTCCTCCTTGAGGAACGCGGGCGAGGTGCAGTCCCAGGCCGTGTAGCCGCGGGCCTCGAACGTGCTGCGGAGCCCACCGCTCGGGAACGAGGAGGCGTCGGGCTCGCCCTGGATCAGCTGCTTGCCCGAGAACTCCATCAGCACGCCGCCGTCCTCGGTCGGCTGGATGAAGGAATCGTGCTTCTCCGCCGTGACGCCGGTGAGGGGATGGAACCAGTGCGTGTAGTGGGTCGCGCCCTTCTCGATCGCCCAGTCCTTCATCGCGTTGGCCACCACCGCCGCCACCTCGGGGCGGAGCGACGCGCCGCGGTCGATGGTCTGGCGCAGCGCCTTGTAGGTCTCCTTCGGGAGCCGCTCGCGCATGAGGCGGTCGCTGAAGACGTTGGCGCCGAAGACGTCGGGCAGTGCGGGGTCGGCCATCTCTTTCCTCTTCTCCGTCGGTGGTTTTCGAGAGGGGCGCACCTTACACGAGGATCGCGCCCGCGTCGCGGGCCTTTGTGCCGGAAGCGGCACAGCCGCCACGTCCTGGTGACGCCGCGCACGGCGGGCCGGGGGTGGGTGTCGGCTAGGCTCCCGCGGCTCCGTGCGACCCGCGTCGCGCCTCAGAGGGGGAGCCATGTACATCCGAACGTTCGCCTGCATCGTTGCCGGCGCGCTCGCGCTCGCGGCCGGCGCCGCCGAGGCCCGGACGTGCCGGGGCGGCAAGTCGCCCCAGGCCGCCACGGCCTACTCGGCGCTCCACGCCGGCGTCGGCGAGTGGTACCTGAAGGGCTGGGGGCCCCTCGAGCGCGCGCCGCAGAACAAGTTCTGGCTCGGCTGGATCCCGCTCTACGGCTGGCCGTACCTCGCGATCCGGAGCGCCATCGACGCGAACCGCTGCCAGACGCTCGACCGCGCGTACTGAGCCCCCGCTAACCCGGCTCGGGCTCCCGGGGCGCGCCGGCGTCGCCCGCGAGGAGCGCGAGCACGTCCGCGTGGAAGTGGTCGCGCGCCTGGAACCAGACCTTTCGCGGCAGCGCCCGCGCGCCGAAGCGGCGCTTCTCGAGCGGCGCCCCCATGCCGAGGCGCACGCGGCGGAGGCCGAGCGCCTCGGCCCGCGCGAGCGCGGCCGCGAGGGAGGCGCGGTACGCGCCGGCGCCGCCTGCCGCGCGCTCGACGCCGAGCACGAGCGCGAGGTACTCCTCGCCCACGCGGTGCGCGGCGAAGAAGGCGGCGGGCCGCGCGGAGGAGCCGGCGCCGCGCTCCGAGAGCGTCACGATCTCGAAGCCCGGATGCTCGAGCATGCGCGGCAGGAAGTCCTCGGGGAGCGCGAAGGTGTTGAGCCGGAGGCTCCGCCTCCAGACCTCGAGGTAGAGGGCGTGGAGGTGGGCCCAGAAGGCCGGCTCGTGGCGCTCGCCGGGCTCGAGCACGCGCGTCTCGTAGCGGCGGACGAGGGGCGCGACCTCGCGCTCCTGGAAGCGGCGCGCGCGCCGCGAGAGTCCCGCGAGGTACTCCCCGCGCGTGCGCCAGCCGATCTCGAGCCCGAACGTGTCGGGCGCGGGCAGCTCCGCGAAGCCGAGCTCGAGGAGCGCCGCGTCGAGCGCCGGATCGTCGGCGGGGAGATCGCGCAGCACGAGGAGCGAGGCGCCGGCAGACTCCGCGAGCTCCGAGACCCGAGCCACGAGGAGCGAGAGCGCCTCGCGCCAGCTCCTCTCGCGGTCGAGGAGGAGCGCGTCCCCCTCGCTGAAGGGCGTCCCGAGCGCGAGGACCGACGAGGTCAGGTAGCCCGGCTCGAGCCGGCGCCGCGCCTCGACCGCACGCGACACCGCCGGCGCGGCGAACATATCGTCCTTCATGCGCGCCAGCGTCAGGAAGGTGGTGAGGACGGCGCGGCCGGCCGCGTCCGCGACGCGGAAGTAGTGGAAGCGCCAGCATTGGTCGGGCTTGCGGTCCGGGCCGAAGCAGCCCTCGAGGTAGCGGAGCAGCGCGACCGGGAAGCCGCGTGCGCCGAGCCCGCGCTCCCAGCCCCACTCCACGAGATCGAGCGCGTCGATGGACTCGGCGTGCGCGAGGCGGAGCGCGGCGCCCTCGAGCCGCGGTGCCGGACGCGCGACGCGCGCGAGGCCGAACGCGCTCTCGACGTCCGCGCGCGTGACGCCGCCCGCGGCGAGCGCGTGGGGCAGGGAGCGCGCCATCTCCTCGAGGAGCCGGTCGACGTCCGCCGCCGTGTGATGCCGCGTCAGCGTGAAGCGGATCCCCGTCTGGTGGGCGGGCACGGCCGGGAAGAGCGCGCAGCTCGCGAGGAGGCCCCGCTCCTTGAGATGCGCCGCCATCGCGACCGAGGCCTGCCGCGGGCCGAGCGCGACGAAGCGGATCGGCACGCGCTCCTCCGGGAAGAGGAGCGGCAGCTCGAGCTCGCGGCAGCGCGCGTTCGCGTGCGCGATGCGCTCCTGGAGCTCGGCCTGGAGCGTCGCGAGCTCGGGCGAGGCGTGGAGGCGCGCCGAGGCGAGCGCCGCGCCGAGGAGCGCCGGCTGGAGCGGGCCCGTGAAGAGGAGCGGGCCGGCGGTGTGGCGCACGCGGCGCCGAGTAGCCTCGTCGGGCAGCACGAGCGCGCCGCCGCCGGCCGCGAATGACTTGTTCAGCGAGAGCGCAACCACCGTGCGCGCGCGCTCCTCGGGCCCGAGCTCTTCCAGCGCGTGGCCGCGCCCGTGCCGGCCCGTCCAGCTGGTGCCGTGGGCGTCGTCGACGTAGAGGTGGAGCTGCTCGTAGCGCCCGAGCAGGAGCGCGAGCGCCTCGATCGGCGCGAGGTCGCCGTGCATGCTGTACACGCCGTCGAGGAGGAGCCACACGCGCGCGTGCTTTGCGCGTAGCTCCTTGACCTTCGCCTCGACGCTCGCGAGCGCGCCGTGGCGAACCAGCTCCACGTGCGCGCCGAGCCGCTGGAGCAGCGGCACGGTCTGCTGCACGGTCATGTGGACCTGGTGGTCGAGCAGCACCGCGTCGCCCTTCCGCACGAGCGACGGGAGCGCCGACGCCGACGCGAGCGTGGTGTTCGGCGTGACGAGGCAACAGCCGCCCGTGAGCGCGTCGAGCCGCGCCTCGAGCTCCGCGTAGGGCGGCGCCGAGAGGAACGCGCGCGAGACGGAGAACTGCGTGCCGAAGCGCTCGAGCGCGTCGATCGCGCCCGCCTTGAGGCGCGGGTCGAACTCGAGCCCGAGGTAGCTGCACGAGCAGAAGTGGAGGAGCTCCCGGCCGTCGATCCGGACGTGCTTGCCGTCGAGGCGCTCGTCCTCGGCCTGGAGCAGGCCGATGCCGAGCTCGCGCGCGATCCCACCGACCACGTCGCAGGCGTCGAGCAGATCCGAGGCAGGGGGCATGGGGGGAGCGCCGCCGGGGCGGCTCCTCCTCCTCGGCGCGCCACGCCCGCGCGAGTGTGCGGAGCGACACGCGGCGAGTGTGCGGAGCGACACGCAGCCGCCGCGCCGTGCTCTCAGCGCTTGCGGAGCCGCACCAGCAGGATGCCGCGGAGATGGCGGTGGAGGCGGGTGATTCTCCGCACGGAGTCGGCGGCGACCGCGCCGCTCTCGAGATCGCCGACCACGAGCCGGATCGGGCCCGTGGGAGGATCTCCGGGCGGCAGCTCCGCGAGGTCGCTCGCCACGCCGACCACGGCGTGGCCCTCCGCCTCGAGGTCGCGCTGCGCGCGCCGGCGGAGGAGCTCGTCGTCCTCGACGAGGAGGACGGTGCCCTCGAAGGGCGGGATCGTGGAGGTGAGCAGCGGATCGTGCTCACCGCCCTCGCCCGCGATCCGCTCGAGGCTCGCCTCGACACGCTTCCAGTCGGAGAGGTTCCGCTCGAGGAGGTCCAGCAGGTGCCGGTTCGTCGCGTCGACGTGGAGGCTGTCGAGGAGGAGCGCGAGCACCGGACGGAGCGCCGCGAGCCGCTGCTCCGCCTGCTCGCCGAGCGCACGCCCCTCCGGCGTCCAGAGCTGGAGCGAGCCCACCGTGCGCCGCGCGAAGACGAGCGGCCGCACCGTTACGGGCCGCCCCGCCCGCGCGCCGGCCGCGGCCACGACCTCGTCCGCCTGGCGCGCCTCGCCGAGCGCGAGCGCCGCGCCGGTGACGCCGAGCTCGCGCTGGATCAGGCGCACGGCCACGGCCGGGAGGTCGCGCCAGCCGCGCGCGCGGGCGAGCTCGCGCGCGAAGCGCTCGGCGGTGTTCGCGCCGTCGGGCGCACCGTGGCGGCGCCGGTCGGCGAGCCGCGCGAGGAGACCGGCGCGCGGCGGCCGCGGCACGGGCTCGATCAGGAACTCGCCGCGGCGCCCGTCGCACTCGAGCTCGACCAGCGCGTCGGGCTCGCCGAAGAGGCGCGGCGTCGCGCGGAGCAGGCCCTTGACCCCGCGGAAGAACTCGGGCGACTCGCGGTACGGCGGCAGGATCTCGATCACCTGGCGAAGCCGGCCGTCCGGCAGCACCTCGCAGCGGGCGCGCGTCGCACGGAACACGCGCCCGCCCCAGAACGGCCCCATGCGGTAGGCACGGCGGGCGCCGCCCGCGCGCGCGAGCAGCCAGCGCAGCGGGGCGGGGAGCGCGCGCTCGGCCGAGCGCGCCGCGAGCTCCTCGAAGGCGTCGGGGCCGAGGAGCTCGGTGCAACGGCGCGCGAGCTCCGCGAAGTCGTCCCACGAGATGCGGCGGCGGGGGTTCCCGAGCTCGTGGAGCTCGATCGGGAGGCCGCCGAGGAGCCGCTCGGGCGCGATCCCGCGTGCACGCACTTCGTCCACCACCGGGCGGAAGACGCACGCGACCTCGTTCACGGGCACCCTCCAGTGCCCCCCCGGAAGCTCGGAGCGTAGTCCACGCGGGCGCCCCGGCCCACGCCGAAGCGGCGGTCGAGCGCTTGACGCGGGGGGAACCCTCCGGTCCAATCGCGCCCCACGTGACGGCAGCGCGGACGGCGATCGTGACGGGAGGGACGGCGGGCATCGGCCTCGCGACGGCCGAGGCGCTCGCCGCGCTCGGCTGGCGCGTGGCGATCGGCGCGCGGCGCGAGGAGCGCCTCGCCGCCGCGGTCGAAGCGGTGGAGAAGGCCGGCGGGCGCGGCTTCGGGCACACGCTCGACGTCGCCGATGCCGACTCGATCGACGCCTTCGTCGCCGCCGCGGAGCAGGCGCTCGGGCCGGTGGACGTGCTCGTGAACAACGCCGGGAGCGCAACGCCCGGGTCCCTCCACGAGCTCCCCGTCGAGGCGATCCGCGCGGCGGTCGAGTCGAGCCTGCTCGGCTCGCTCCTCGTCACGCGCCGCGTGCTCCAGAGCCTGCTCGCGCGCGGCGAGGGCGGCGACGTGGTGTTCGTCTCCTCGCGCGCCGCCGCGCTCGCGTGGCCGCAGAACGCGCCCTACGGCGCCGCGAAGGCGGGCGTCGAGAACGCCGCGGGGGCGCTCCGCGTCGAGCTCGAGGGCACCGGCGTCCGGGTCACGCTGGTGCGCGTCGGCGACACCGTCACGGAGTTCGGTGCGACGTGGACGCCGAAGGAGTTCGCCCACGTGAGCGGCTGGTTCCAGCGCGGCCTCGTGAAGGGCGCCGTGCTGAAGGCCGCCGACGTCGCGGCCGCGGTGGTCGCGGGCGTGACCGCGCCGCGCGGCGTCGCGCTCGAGACGCTCGTCGTGAACCCCGAGCCCCCGAGGCAGGCGTGAAGGTCGGCGTCAGCCTGTTCATGCAGAACGCGGGCGACTGGGACCGTTCGAGAGCGCCGAGCGCGGCGCGGCCACCGGGCCCGCGGAGGTGCCCGACTGGAGGATCTGGGCGGACGACCTCCGGCTCGGGAAGCTCGTGGAGAGGCTCGGCTTCGACTCGCTCTGGAGCGTCGAGCACCACTTCACGCCGTACACCATGGTGCCGGACGTGCTCCAGCTCCTCGCGTACTTCGCGGGGTGCACCGAGCGCATCTCGCTCGGGACGATGGTGGTGGTGCTGCCGTGGCACGACCCGATCCGCGTGGCGGAGGGCATCGCGACCCTCGACGCGATGCTCGGCGGCCGCCGCCTCGACGTGGGCTTCGGCCGCGGCCTCGGGCGGCGCGAGTTCGGCGCGCTCCGCGTCCCGATGGAGGAGTCGCGCGAGCGCTTCCTCGAGTCGCTCGAGATCGTGCGGCGCGCGCTCACGCACGAGTGGTTCGAGTACGAGGGGCGCCACTACCAGATCCCCCGCACCACGCTCCGCCCGCAGCCGCGCTCGAGCGACCTGCTCGAGCACATGTACTGCGCGTGGGGGAGCCCGCAGACGATCCCGATCGCCGCAGAGACGGGGCTCAAGGCGCTCTTCATCCCGCAGACGAGCTGGGTGGACTACGCGAAGCAGATGGAGCGCTTCGCGACGCTGCGCGTGCAGGCGGGCTTCGCTCCCGCGCACCCGACCGTGGTGTGCTGGGTCTACTGCGCGCCGACCGAGGTGGAGGCCTGGGAGGGAGCAAAGCGCTGGATCCCGGGCTACGCGAACACGGCCGCGCGCCACTACGAGCTCGCGGGCGACCACTTCGCGACGACGAAGGGCTACGAGCATTACGCGTCGATGTCGTCGCTCCTGAACGAGACGGGCTCCGGCTACGACATGGGCGCGATGTACCTCACGAACCAGGTGTGGGGCACGCCCGAGCAGTGCGTGGCGAAGATCGCCGAGATCGAGCGGCTGATGCACCCCGACCACTTCGTCGCCGTGATGCGCTACGGCGGCATGCCGGTCGCGGAGGCCGAGGCCAGTATGCGGCTCTTCGCGGCGGAGGCGCTGCCCGCGGTGAAGCAGATCCCGGTGGCGGAGCTCGGGGACGGCGGAGTTCGGGGACGTTCATTGAGTTGTTGACTCCCTCCGCGATGGCCAGAGCCCGGCGGGTAGCGAGTCAACAAGTCAATGAACGTCCCCAACCGCGCTCGTCCCCAACCGCGCTGCTGCAGCGGGAGCCGAACGGAGCTACGACACTACGCGCGGAGGGGAAAGCGATGGAGGACTTCTCGGCACTCGCGAAGCGGCTCTCGAACTGGGGGCGCTGGGGCAAGGACGACGAGCGCGGCACCACGAACCTGATCACGCCCGAGCGGCTCGTGGCGGCGGCGCGCCTCGTGAAGCAGGGCAAGGTGTTCGACCTCGGCATCCCGTTCGCCGCCGACGGGCCGCAGCCGGGCGGGGCGCGCGTGAATCCGGTCCACCTGATGTCGGCGACTGGCGCGAACCAGAACTTCCCGGGCGGCTTCCGCTACGCCGACGACTACGTGTTCATGCCGCTCCAGAGCGCCACCCAGTGGGACGGGCTCGCGCACGTCTTCTACGGCGACCAGCTCTACAACGGCTTCCCCGCGAGCGACGTCACGCCGAACGGCGCGCTCCACGACGCCATCGACAAGCAGGCGAAGGGGATCGCCGGGCGCGGCGTGCTGCTCGACGTGGCGGCGCTGAAGGGCGTGCCGTGGCTCGCGGCCGGGGCGCTGATCACGCCGGCCGACCTCGAGGCGGCGATGAAGCGGCAGGGCAACGTCGCCGTCGGCCCGGGCGACATCCTGCTCTTCCGCACCGGCTGGCGCCGCATGTACGTGGAGCGCAAGAACGCGAGCGAGTTCATGGGACACGAGCCCGGGCTCGGCATCGCCTGCTGTGAGTGGCTGCGCGAGCGCGACGTCGCCGCCGTGTGCTCGGACAACTACGCGATCGAGGTGATCCCGAACGAAGACCCGAAGGTGCTGATGCCCGTGCACATGATCCTGATCCGCGACATGGGCATGACGCTCGGCGAGATCTTCGATCTCGAGGAGCTCGCGGCCGACTGCGCGCAGGACGGTGTCTGGGAGTTCTTCTTCACCGCGCCGCCGCTCAAGGTGACGCGCGCGGTGGGCTCGCCGATCAATCCCCTCGCGATCAAGTGATGGAGCCCTGGGAGCTCGCGGCGCGCGAGAGCATCCGCGACCTGGTGGCGCGCTACAACGCGAACGGCGACTCCGGCCGCTTCGACCCGATGCTCGAGCTCTTCGCCGAGGACGCGGTGCTCGAGGTTCCGGACGCGGTGCTGAGCGGGAAGGCCGCGATCCGCGCCTTCTTCACGGAGGTCGCCACGCGCACGGGGCCGGGCGGCTCGGCGCGCTTCGTCCGCCACTACACGGCGACGCACCAGATCGACGTGCTCTCCGGGCGCGAGGCGCGCGGCCGCTGCTACTACGCCGTGCTGACGGAGCGCGGCCTCGACCACTGGGGCCGCTACCTCGACGAGTACCGCCTGAGCGACGGACGCTGGCTCTTCGCGCGGCGCCAGGTGACGCTGGACGCGGCCGTCCCGGGCGGCTGGGGCGCCCGCTAGCTCCGAAACGGGGACGTCCGAAACGGGGACGTTCTTCAAAACGTCAAAACGCGGCCCTCTGTCTCGCGACCGTTTTGACGTTTTGAAGAACGTCCCCGCCTACGTCCCCGCCTATACTCCCCGCGTGGCGGTCGATCCGAACAACGCGTGGCGCGACGAGACGCCCGGCTGCGCGGGCTGGCCGCGCACCGCGCGGCCCGGCGACCCGAACAAGTACTTCATCGTCTCGGCAGACTGTCACGCGAACGAGCCCGGCGGGCTCTGGCGCGAGCGCATCGACGCGAAGTACCGCGAGCGGCTCCCCCGCGTCGAGGTGGACGCGAGCGGCGGGCGCTGGCAGATCACCGAGGGCTTCCGCCGGGTGAAGCTCCGCGAGCACCTCCTCGAGGGCGAGGACCGCGAGCGCAACCAGGCCGGCGCCACGCCGGAGGGCCGCCTCGCCGACCACGCGCGCGACGGCATCGACGCCGAGATCATCTTCCCGAACAAGGGCCTCTCGATGTGGGCCACGCCCGACGCGGAGTTCGCGATGGCGATGTGTCGCGTCTGGAACGACTGGGCGTGGGAGAGCTTCGGCCCCTGGAACGACCGCCTTTCACCCATGGCGTGCCTCGCGACCGGCGACCTCGACGGCTCGCTCGCCGAGATCGAGCGCGCGGCGAAGCTCGGCTTCCGCGGCCTCACGCTGCCCACGAAGCCGCACTGGGGCGCGCACGACGCCGACGTCCCGAACTACAACTGGCCCGAGTACGACCGGCTCTGGGCCGCGGCCGTCCACCACGACCTCCCGATCACCTTCCACGTCTCGACCGGCCGCGATCCGCGCGCCGCGCGCGGGAACGGCGGCGCCGTCATCAACTACGTCTGCCACTCGCTCGCGCCCACCATCGAGCCGATCGCGCATCTCTGCTCGTCCGGGATCCTCGAGCGCTTCCCGGCGCTGCGCTTCGGCTCGATCGAGGCCGGCATCGGCTGGGTGCCGTGGGCGCTCGTCGCGATGGACGAGGCCTACGTGAAGCACCACATGTGGGTGCGCCCGCGCCTCGCGCAGCTCCCGAGCGAGGCCTTTCGCGAGCGCGGCTTCGCCTCCTTCCAGGAGGACCCGCCCGGCCTCGCGCTCGCCGTCGAGCACCGCCTCGTGGACAACTTCCTCTGGGCGAACGACTACCCGCATCATGAGGGATGCTGGCCGCACTCCGCCGCCGCGATCGAGCGCACCATGTCCGCGCTCGACGACGCCACGCGCGCGAAGCTCCTCGGCGAGAACGCCGCGCGCATCTTCGGGTTCGAGCGGCCAGCCCCGCCTCAGCGCAGCAGCTGAAGCGCGCGGATCGCCTCGGCGGGCGTGAGCGTGGGCTTGCCGAGCAGCGCGGCGAGCTCGCTGGCGGGAGAGCCCTCCGTCGCCGTGGGACGGCGCTGACCCGGCCGGGGCGCCACGATCTCGAGCTGCGTCTCACTCCACCCGGCCAGCCCGAGCAGGCCGCCGGCGGCCTCGACCGACGCGACGACGATGCGGCCCTCGCGGAGCGCGAAGCCGTCGAGCGAGTTGGCGACGATCCGCTCGGGATCGACCGCGTCGCGCACCTCGCGGACCGCGCCCCGGCTTCCGACGACCACGATCATCACCTCATCCGGTCGCGCGACACCCGCTTGAGCCTCCTCAGCCCCGCGGCCGGCGCGGAGCGCCGACCACGCCATCGGCAGCGCGAGAATCCCCGCGAGGAGGAGTGTGCTCCGTCGTCCCACGTCTCCCGGATCGGCGGGACGCGCCTGACCCGTGAGCAGCTCAGCCCAGCACCTTCGCCCGCGCCTCGATCCAGCCGATCATCACGCCGTACATGCCCTCGATGGCCTTCGCGGCGTCGGCCTCGCTCGCACCGGCCGGCTCGAAGCTGACGCTCCAGTCGAGCTCGCTCCCCGCGCCCTTCGCGCGCACGCGCATCGTGGCGCGGTAGTCCTTCACGGGGAACGGCACGTTCTGGGGGATGGTGTAGACGAGCGTGCGGCTGGCCGCGTCGGCGAACTCGAGCCGCTCGCGGATCACCTTGTCCGGGCCGGCCGTGATGCGCCGCTCCATGCCGGGGCCGGAGCCGTGGACCGTGACCTTTGCGCCGGCCGGCATCCAGCTCGTGTCGCCGAAGTTCGCGACGAGCTTCCAGAGGGCGTCAGCGGGAACGTCGAGCGCGCGCGTCACGCGGGCCTGAGCCATGGGATTCTCCTCGCTAGTTCGTGTGGTGGGCGATGAACTCGGCCGCGTGCCGCACGGCCCACGCGGCCTCCGGGATCGCGCCGTACATGCCGTGGAAGCCGTGGATCATGCCCGGCCAGATCTCGAGCGTAACCGCCGTGCCTTTGCTTCCGGCGCGTGCGGCGAGGCGCACCGCGTCGTCGCGCAGCGTGTCCACCTGCCCGGTCTGGAGCAGGAGCGGCGGCAGCCCGCCGAGCTCGGCGTGGATCGGCGAAGCCAGGGGGTCGCGCGGGTCGCCGCGCGGCCCGAGGTAGTCGCGCGCGCGCGCGCGGATCCAGTCGGCGTTCACGAAGGGATCCTCGCCGACGGGGTTCTTCGCCGAGTCGCCGCTCACCTCGAGGTCGAGCCAGCCGCAAAGCGAGACGCCGCAGGCCGGGAGCGCGGCGCCGCCATCGCGCAGGCGGAGCAGCGTCGCGATCGCGATGCCGCCGCCGCACGAGTCGCCGACGAAGGCCGCGCGCGCCGGCGCCACGCCGGCCGCGACGAGCCCGCGCCAGGCCGCGGCGCAGTCGTCCAGAGCGGCCGGGAAGCGGTGCTCGGGTGCCAGCCGGTAGTCCACCACGAAGGCGCGCGCGCCGGTCGCGCGCACGAACCAGGCGGCATAGAAGGTGTAGGTCGGCGCCGGACACGACACGAACGCGCCCCCGTGCACGAAGAAGAGCACGCGCTCCGGGGCCGGCTCGCCCTTCTTCCCGACCCAGACGCCGCCCACTCCGCCGACCGTCGCGGGCTCGACCACGATGTCCGGCCCGGGGTCGTGGCCGTGCGCCGGCGCGAATTTGCGGCGCACGTCCTCGTAGGTGTCGCCCGGCAGCGCGAGGCCCTTCGGAAAGTGCTGCAGCGCGGTGAGAAACTCGGGGCTCGGCATGGGGGGCTCCGCGCGCACCATGCCGGCAAACGTGGCGGCGCGCTACCCCCGAGGGCGGCGTACTCCGAGCCCTCGCGGAGGGGCCGTTCACCGCCTCCGCCCGAGTTCGCTAAAGACCCGCCCGTGATCCGCATCGACGGCATCAGCAAGCGCCACGGCCGGCAGATCCTGTTCCTGGAAGGCTCCGCCGCGCTGAACCGGGGCGAGCAGGTGGGCCTCGTCGGTCCGAACGGCGCCGGCAAGACGACGCTCTTCCGGCTGATCACGCGCGAGGAGGAGCCGGACGACGGTCAGATCACGGTCGAGCGCGGCGTCACGATCGGCTACTTCAGCCAGGACGTCGGCGAGATGAAGGGCATGAGCGTGGTCGAGGCGGCGCTCGACGGTGCCGGCCCCGCGTCGGATGCCTTGCGCTCGCTGCACGCGCTCGAGCGCCGGCTCGGCGACCCGGCGCACGCCGACGAAATGGACGCGCTGGTCGAGCAGTACGGCGAGGTACAGGCGCGCTTCGACGCGCTCGGCGGCTACGGGCTCGACGCCCGCGTCCGCGAGGTGCTGGCCGGCCTCGGCTTCACGCCGGGCGAGATGGACGGCGACGTCGGCGCACTCTCGGGCGGCTGGAAGATGCGCGTCGGCCTCGCGCGCATCCTGGTGATGCAACCGGACGCGCTGCTGCTCGACGAGCCCACCAACCACCTCGACCTCGAGTCCATCCTCTGGCTCGAGGGCTGGCTGCGCGCCTTCCCGGGCGCGCTGCTCATGACCTCGCACGACCGCGAGTTCCTGAACCGGATGGCGTCGAAGATCCTCGAGATCGACCGGGGTGAGCTGATCAGCTACGCCGGCAACTACGACTTCTACGAGCGCCAACGC
>Ga0187893_10009852_pt1 | contig 14520 bp, 14 predicted proteins | sample MA1701074metaG_FD_139574 | JGI IMG/M metagenome (GOLD analysis project Ga0187893, IMG submission 139574) | White microbial mat communities from a basaltic lava cave in the Kipuka Kanohina Cave System on the Island of Hawaii, USA - MA170107-4 metaG ...
CCCAGCAATGTAGAAACCGTGGGTTCAGGCATGTGCATTGGAATCTCGAAGCGCTTTCCACAGAGGCGGCGCGGGTTTTTGAAGAAACTCGCGCATCCATTGCTTGCGTTGGCGCTGCCGCCCCCGCACGCGGTGCACCACCCCGCGATCCCCTTCCTTCCGCAGCCGCCTAACCAGCTGCCGAACCCATCGCGGCGTCTCTCCCCATTCCCGCGGCGCCTGCACTTGGCTGATGTGCCGCTTCCGAGCTTCATGCAGCACCTTCAACCGGTCCCGGTCTTTCGTCGTCATTCGCATTTCCTCGTCCGCCATCCCTCCAGCTTCCCCTCTGCCCACAGGAACTTTCTACTTGGCTCAGATTAGGAACTTTTCATATGGCTGCGACATTTTTCGGATGACATCTTGACAAGAGCTCCTAACAAGACCATACTACAGTAACACAAATTGAGCGGCTGTATCAGTACAATTTGTACATTTCCGATGCTGAGAGGAACCTATGTGCTTTACTTCAAGGCTGAGCAGAATAGGCGTCATGCTGTTGGCGCTGCCTGCCGTTCCGGTGTTCGCGCAAGCAACGGGCACCATAAATGGCTCCGTGCTCGATAGTTCAATGTCCTCGGTGCCGGCCGCGCGGGTTACGGTCACCCACATGACCACGAACCAATCCCGTGTCATCAGCGCTGACGAGGCAGGTAAGTACGTGATTCCGCTACTTCCCGTCGGCCGCTACATCCTGAGAGTGGACAAAGATGGGTTCGCGCCATTTTTACAGGAAAACATCGTCCTCCAGGTGAATACGAATGTGCAGGTGATTGCGCTCTTGACTGTGGGTAGCACGACCGAGCAGGTGACGGTTTCGGCCGCCGCCTCCATGGTGCAAGCGACGGCGACGAATCTCGTCCAGGTAGTGGACCAACGGCGCGTTGTCGATCTACCGCTGGATGGCCGGAACGTGCTGAGCCTGGTGGCTCTCAATGCGGGTGTTTCCGACCGGAACGCAAGCTTCGGCGTAATTCAGGCGAACACGTTGGGACGCTTTCAATACCAGGCGCCTGTTTCCATAAATGGATCGCGCGGCAACGGGACTAACTACCTTCTGGATAACGCGGACCACAACGACAATTACACAAACGTCGCGCAGCCCTACCCCAATCCGGATGCCGTGCAGGAGTTCAGCGTGCAGACCAGCACGTTCGACGCGCAATATGGACGGTCGGTCGGTGGAGTAGTCAACGTGGTGACGCGCAGTGGAACCAACGAAATTCACGGATCGGGATTTGATTTTCTGCGAAATCACGCTTTGAACGCACGGAATTTCTTCACTGGCAAGGATGCGCTCAAGCGAAACCAATTTGGAGCGGCGCTCGGGGGGCCGATTGTGATTCCCCATCTCTACGACGGCAGGAACCGCACGTTTCTTTTCGGCGCCTATCAGGGCACGCGCATACGGATCGCAACCCCCGGACAAGCTGTCACTCCAAGCGACGCTATCAAGAACGGCGACCTCTCCGGCTTCGTCCAGTCCGACGGTACCGGGCGCATCAAGGATCCGAACTCCTTTGGGCAGTACTTCCCCAACAACCAGATTCCGGTGAGCAGGTTTGACCCCGCATCCCGGCGGCTTTTGCAATTCATGCCGTCTTCCACGGCGTCGAACTTTCTAATGCAGTATGCAAATCCGAGCCAGCGAACCAACGACAACCAGATGCTTCTGCGGCTGGACCACCATCTAACAGCAAGGCAACGGCTTTCAGGCCGGTATTTTATCGTAGATTACGACAGGCCGTGGGTATTCATCCCGGAGAATCTATACTCGGTGGCGCCAGGTCAGTCCGGCCGAGCACAGTCGGCGACCGCGAACCACGTCAAAATCTTCAGCTCAAGGCTTGTGAACGACTTTTCGGCCACATATCACCGAAACGTTTCGCGGGCCGAGCCGCCCGCGGACCTTACCACGAATTTCGAAACGCTCGGCGCGCGGGTCCGTACCATTCCGCGGAACCCCACGATGAACGTAAACATCTCCAACTGGGCCGGTCTCAACATAGGCGTCCCTTACTACGTTCCACAAACCACCTACCAACTTTCCGACACGATCAGCTACGCATCAGGTAAGCATAATCTGCGATTTGGAATCGATCTGAAAAGATATCGGATGGACTTCATCAACCCCTGGCAGACAGGTGGAACTGCTACGTTTACAGGCCAACTCCTGAGCGATCCCGGAAGGGTGAACGCGGGGAATGCGTTTGGCGAATTTCTGTTGGGAAATCTGGCAACTTGGCGCCAGCATTCGAACTCATTCCAAAGGATATGGACCAACTTCGCCGCCTTGTACATTCAGGACGACTTTCGGCTCACGCGCAACCTGACGCTCAACGCCGGGCTTCGCTGGGACCCGAAGTTCGATATCACGGAAATCGGAGGGCGCCGGACGACCTTTGTGCCTGGCCGCCAATCGACGAGGTTCCCGAATGCTCTGCCTGGTCTGGTGTTCCAGGGAGACGCTGGATACGAGAACGGCATTATTCCCGCCGACTGGAACAACTTCGCGCCTCGTATTGGCCTCGCCTACCAACTGTCTTCGAACACGGTGGTTCGCGCGGCCTATGGGATATTTTACGACCAGTACATGTCGATTTTTAACAACCGCTCGATGCAGGCCGAGCCCTTCATTGACCAAGCCATTCTCACAGCGCCCGGCAACCTGTCGAATCCATATGGCAGCGGGCCGGTGCTGGATCCCAGTGCCCGCGAGGCTTCGAGCGACTTCCGGTTCCGCCCCTACGGTACGTGGGCCATTCCTTCCAAGGACATCGTGGCCGGCTACCTGCAGAATTGGAATTTCATCGTGGAGCGTCAACTCACGACGGACCTCCTGGTTCGCGCGGGCTATGTGGGATCGAGGGGCGTTCATCTTCTCCATTCGCCGGAGATCAATCCCGCCCTCTACGGACCGGGCGCAACGGCGGCAAACTATGATCAACGCCGGAGGTATCAGCCGCTGGGTCCAATCCAGCTCGGTCAATCCGATGCCTGGTCCAACTACAATGCTCTGCAATTGACGGTGCAGAAACGCTACAGCCATGGATTTACTCTGCTGGCGAACTACACTTGGTCGAAGTCGATCGACATTACGTCGTACGGATCGGTGGAATTCGTGACTACCGGCCCTAATCCTTTCGACTACAACGACAACCGGGGTCTATCCAGCTTCAACATCCCTCACCGATTCGTAATGTCGGGAATCTGGGAGCATCCCAAGCTGGCGAGGAGTAATGCGTGGATAAAACAGATCCTGGGCGGGTGGCAGAGTAATTTCATCTACACGGCTCAAACAGGCGCTCCGATCACGGTGAATAGCGGCGTGGATAATGCACTAACCTCAGTTACGGCCAATTTCGCGGACCTTACCGGGACGGATTGGCGTCTATCCGGCGATCGCTCAAAGGCAGACAAAATCAACCAGTGGTTCAACCGGGCAGCATTCAAGGTAAATGCGATCGGCACAATTGGGACAGGCAGGCGTAACCAGCTTCAAGCTCCGGGTCTCTGGAATCTGGACTACTCGATCTTCAAGAACTTCCCGATCCGCGAACGGCTAGCCACGCAGTTTCGCGGTGAGCTGTTCAATGCGCTGAATCATGGGAAACTCGGGTTGCCCAACACCACCGTGACGAGTCCGCTTTTCGGTAGAATCACAACAGCAGATTCACCTCGCATCGTTCAACTGGTGCTGAAGGTAATTTTCTGAGAGGCGATTATGAAACGACATGATTCCGCGCGCCGCCGCGATTTCCTAAAGACATCCGTTTGGGCCGCGCCCGCGGTTCTCGGGGCTCAGTCCCCCAACGACACGGTACGCGCCGCTTTAATCGGCTGCGGACCTCGAGGGACATACGACGCCGCGCAGATCATAACAGCACCGAACACGAAGGTCGTTGCGCTGTGTGACGTGGATCCCGCGCGAATCGAGAAGGCGGAGGCGCGGCTCGGCGACAGCCCGGATGTATACAGCGATTTCCGCCGAATCCTCGATCGCAAGGATATTGATGCGGTGATCGTGGCGACACCTGACCACTGGCATGCCATACCCGCTCTGCAGACGATCCGCGCCGGCAAGGATCTCTACATGGAGAAGCCCGTAGGACACACAATTGAGGAAGGCCGGGCATTGGTGGATGCCGCCGCGAAGCACGACAGGATCGCGCAAGTAGGACTGCAGCAGAGGAGCGGGACTATCTTCCAGGAAGCCCGCAAGCTGGTGCAGTCCGGGAAGATCGGCAAAGTCACGCACGCTCATTGCATCAATGTTTGGAACGCGGCGACCGATCCACGGGGATCGCGCGGCCATTCCATTGGCCGTCCACCGAATGGGGATCCGCCACCTGGCGTGGATTATGATATGTGGCTTGGCCCGGCTCCGAAGCGTCCCTTCAACCCCAACCGCTTTCACTGGAATTACATATATTTTTGGGACTACAGCGGAGGCATGATACTGGGCTGGGGAGTACACCTGGTCGATTTCGCCATGTGGGCGATGGATGCGAAGGGTCCGCAATCGGCGAGTATCGCTGGAGGCGGATTCTTGTTCGACGACATGCGCGAGACTCCGGATACCGCTGAGGCAGTGTGGACGTTTCCCGATTTCATTATGTCGTACTCTTGCCGGCACGGAAACGCATTTCCCAACGGCGGCCGCCGCGTGGATCACGGGATTCATTTCTTTGGGACCGAAGCGACTCTCCTGGTGGACCGAAGAGGCTATCAGATCATTCCGGAAAAGGAAAAGCCGGAGCCGGTGATGAGTGGAGAGGGCTTGGATCAGGGCGAGGGCACACACCACCGTGCCTTCGTACACTCAGTGCGAACCCGTAAACCGCCCGCATGCAGCATGCTGGAAGGGCATCGCTCAACAGTTCCACTGCATCTGGCCAACATTGCCTACCGCACCGGCGCGCCCGTTCCGTGGGATCCGGAAACTGAGCGGATTGAAGGCAACCCGGCCGCCGCCAAGCTGCTTTCAAAGGAGTATCGGGCGCCTTGGTCCCTCCTTTGAGAGAACTCACTTTCCCCGCGGAGGGTCGCATCGTGTTGGTAGGCACGCTCGACACGAAAGGGGAGGAACTTCTGTTTCTGAAGGAGATTTTCCTGGCCGCTGGCGCTTCTCCAACGGTTGTGGATGTTGGCGTAACCTGTGCAGGTCCTTTCGCCCCGGATGTCGCCCGCGACGAGATCGCGAAGATGGGAGGCAGATCCGTCGAGGAACTCGTCCGCGACAATGACCGGGGCAAGGCCGTCACAACCATGCAAGGCGGCTTCGCGACTTGGGCGGCAAGAAATGCCGCTAGTATCACAGGGATGCTTTCTATTGGCGGTTCCGGAGGAACTACTATCGCAACGGCCGGGATGCGCGTATTGCCGGTCGGAGTTCCCAAGTTGATGGTCTCCACGCTTGCGTCCGGGCATACGCGTGCGTTCGTCGGCACTTCCGATATCTGCATGATGTACTCTGTGGCGGACTTCTCGGGATTGAATACACTAACCCGCGCCATTCTGACCAACGCCGCGCATGCGATGCTCGGCATGACTGGTTTGAGAAAGCCCAGCCGCTCCGCCGGAGATACGAGGTTGATCGCCGCTACAATGTACGGCGTTACCACTCCGTGCGTTAACAACATTCGTGATGCCCTTCGCAAGAGCGGCTTCGAGTTGCTCATTTTTCACGCGAACGGCGCGGGCGGGCAAGCTATGGAGCAGCTCATACGCGACGGTTTCGTGATTGGAGTTCTGGACGTCACCACCACCGAGCTCGCCGATGAATTGGTGGGGGGCGCATTTTCGGCCGGCCCCGATCGTCTCGAGATTGCAGGGAAGCTTGGAATCCCTCAAGTGCTTTCCGTGGGTGCTCTCGACATGGTGACCTTTGGAGCACGTGCAACCGTTCCCGAAAAATTCGGTGAGCGTGCTTTTTGGGCTCATAACGAAAATGTAACGTTGATGCGAACGTCGCCGGACGAGAATGCCGAACTGGGGCGGATCATCGCTCGGAAGGCTGCCGCGGCAATTGGTCCAGTGACGATTGTGCTGCCGCTCAAGGGGCTCTCGGCAATGGACGCTCCCGGGCATCCGTTCCATGATCCAAGAGCGAACGAGAGACTGTTTCAGGCCATTCGAGAGTTCGCTCCGCCGCCCGTCCGGGTGCTTGAAGTGGATGCTCACATCAACGATCCCGTATTTGCGGAACGGCTTGTGACGGAATTTCTTACTATAACTGGATGACTATGGGACTAACACGACAACAATGTGTATCAAAATTGCGGGAAGTAGTGGGGAAAGGCGCTCCCATTTTGGGCGTAGGCGCCGGGACCGGTATCACCGCGAAGTTCGCCGAATGCGGCGGAGCCGATCTCATCATCATCTATAACTCCGGACGCTACCGAATGGCAGGGCGAGGTTCCACGGCTGGCCTGATGGCATATGGCGACGCTAACGGAATCGTCGTGGAGATGGCGGAAGAGGTTTTGCCCGTGGTGAAGCATACTCCGGTGCTGGCCGGCGTATGTGGTACGGACCCGTTCCGGCGGATGACTCACTTTTTGCCTCAGATCAAGCAACTCGGATTCTCCGGCGTTCAGAACTTTCCCTCGGTGGGCATCATTGATGGCCGTTTCCGGCGAAGCCTTGAAGAGACAGGAATGGGATATGGTCTTGAAGTGGAGATGATCCGTGTAGCTCATTCCCTGGATCTTCTGACTTGCCCTTACGCCTTTAACGAGGAGGAAGCAAGATGCATGGTGCAAGCCGGCGCCGATCTTCTCGTCGCGCATATGGGGCTGACCACCAGCGGAAGTATCGGGGCGCAAACCGCACTCTCGCTGGAGGAAGCGGTCGAGCGGGTTCAGGCCATTCGCGACGCGGCGGTCACGGTGAATCCAGATGTGCTGGTGATCTGCCATGGCGGCCCAATCGCCGAGCCACGCGATGCCCGTTACATCTTGAGAAACACGAACGGGGTCCACGGTTTTTTCGGTGCGTCGAGTATCGAGCGGCTGGCGGTTGAGAGGGCTGTCACGGAACAGACGCAGGCGTTCAAGCGGATTCTCGAGGCCCCGGAATGAAACGCTTAAAGATCCTATGCTGCCTGGTTGCCATGGCGGGAACCGTGCCGGCGGAGCAAGAGCCCATTCGCGCGCTTATCCTCTTGACAGATGCGGGCACAGCAGGATTCCTGAAAAAGACGCTGGAGCAGAGCCAAAGATTTCAAGTCACAACCAACGAGGAATCGAGCGGCATTTCGAATCAAACGCTTGCTTCCTATGATGTTGTCATCCTAAAAGACAAGCTCGTGTCCTTGCAACCGGTGTTGAACCGGTATGTAAAATCAGGCAAAGGGTTGTTCGTGTTCGGTTTTAACGCTGAGCGGACGAACGATTTTCTTACTGTACGCCTTGTGGATAAGGAGCATCCGGTAAGCGCGGGGATGCCCGAACGATTTACCGCCACCGAAAGGATGGCCCGGAATATGCCTGCGCCCCCGGGCTCCAGGATACTGGCCGCAATTTATGACAAAGCTGGGAGTCGGGAGCCAGTCATCTGGACGTCAGCCCCAACCGGGCAGGGGCGCGGAGTTTTCACTACACTTGGGGGAAATATCGAGTCAATGTATGGCGAGGGGTTCGCGGCAACGCTCGTTCGGGGCGCGGAGTGGGCGGCTACCGGCAAAGTCACCCTTCCTGCGATTGTCGATCTTTTCCGCTCCCCCGGGAATCGTCTTCGAGTTCTTGTGGTCACCGGCGGCCACAACTACCCGACCTCTTTCTACACTCTTTTCGAAGGCCATGATGATGTTGCCTGGGATCACGCCACCACCAACATAGAAACGGCCTTCAGATCCGACCTGCGGCAAAAATATGACGTAGTCGTCCTATACGATTGGTATCGCGACGAGCCATCGGACGGAGTACGTGAGAACCTGCTCAAGTTTATCGAGAGTGAGAAAGGCGTGGTAATTCTCCATCACGGAATCTCCGATTTCAATGCCTGGCATTGGTGGCAGGAGCAGGTTCAGGGAGCCAAATACTTTTTCAAGGCGGAAGGCGATCATCCGGCTTCTTCGTTCAAGCACGACCAGGATCTTTTTCTGGTACCAGTCGAGCCGCATCCGATTACGAAGGGTATCGGACCTTTTCACATCATCGACGAGATCTACAATGGCATGTGGTATTCGCCCGAGATTACTGTTCTATTAAAGATGACCTCTCCGCTCAAAAACACGCCCGTCGCCTGGATTGGACCTTACCGAAAATCACGAATAGTTTATATGCTGCCTGGTCATGACGAGAAATCGCACTACCATCCCGTATTTAGACAGTTGGTTCACCGTGCGATCCAATGGACGGGAGGACGATTGCAATAAGGTTGGAGATCGAAGCTCCTACCCCCTACCGTAGCCCTTAAGCCACCACTTTTAGCCGTGAGGCTGCGGTGGACCCCTTGGCTGACACAACCAGTCAACCCACAACTCGCCGTTCGATGAAAAATCATTGTACGGCGAAATGAACTACTTGCAAAATGGATATCGGCTGGTGAAGCGGCGGCCGGCTCTGCGGGAGCGCAACCGGCCAAGGAATAACCAGCCGGAAACTCATCCAGACGATGAGCGGGGGCGTCGGCCTTGCGGCAGGCGCCTCCATCGGATGGATAGATTTCCCCATGCCTTGGAAAACTCATGCCGTAAGCCGCCGCGCAGCGGCCTCCTTTCTTTGTTCGGCGCGCCACTGCCGCTCGAACTCCGCTGGTGGGCGGTAATCCAGCGCCGAGTGCAGCCGTTTTTCGTTATAGACAGCTTCGATGAACTGGCCAATCCGCGAGCGCGCCTCAGCCCGGTCGCGGTACTCGGTCCGATACACTTCTTCGCATTTGAGCGTTTTCATGAACGACTCGCAGGCGGCGTTGTCCCACGGATTGGCCTTGCGCGACATACTGATCCGGATCTTGTGATCGGTGAGTAACTGCGTGTAGCCGACGCTGGCATACTGGACTCCGCGGTCGGAGTGATGCACCAGTTCCTCGGTCACCGCCCGCCGCGACAGCGCCATCCGCAAGGCGGCCAGCGTGAGCGAGTCCTCCAGCGTATCGTCTATTTCCCAACCGATCACGCGCCGGGAGTAGGCGTCCAGAATCACCGCCAGGTAGACGAACTCCTCTGCCAGCCTGATGTAGGTGATGTCGGCCCGCCAGAGCTGGTCGACGCCGGTCAGCCTCATGTGACGTGCCAAGTTCGGATAAACCCGCAGACGATGATCGGAATCAGTGGTCACTACAAACTTCCGTTTCCGCAGGCACAGCAGGTTGTCCTGCCGCATCAGGCGCTGGACGCGTTTGCGGTTCACCTTCCCTCCGCGCCGCTGCAGTTCCGCTGTGACTCGCCGGCTGCCGTAGGCGGGCCACTCCAGCGCAATCTTCTGGATCTGGTCGCGCAGGTCCAGATCGTGATCGGTAGGCGGCGGAGGATCGCCTCGGTGGCGGTACCAGCCCGCGCGGCTCACCTGCCCCAGTTCGCACATACGTTGGATGCTCAACGGTGTCCCGGCCCTCACTTCTTTTTCGATGTGCTGGTAGAAGCTGCGCCGGTAGTCAGTGCCCGCAGCAGGCGCTGTTCTTCGACATGCTGCAAGGCCCGTTTTAAAAAATCGATCTCGAGCGTTTGCTGGCCGATCTTACGTTCCAGTTCGGCTACCTGGCTTTTCTTCGGCGCGCGTCTTGCCTACTCCCTGAAAGGCCCGCTCCCCGTGCACGTCCAACTCACGACGCCAACGGTAAAGGTCCGACGGATGCACTTCCAGCGCCCGTGCCACCTCTGCTGCCGTCTGTCCGCTTTGGAGCCGACGGATCGCAGCCAGCTTGAACTCTTTTGAAAATTTCCTCTTGGCCATCATTCCAGTTTCCCCTTTCGATGAAATCTAAGGGTTGACTGGTTGTCTCAATTTTGGGGTCCACTCCAGGCAGGCTCGGGCGGGTGAGGGGCAACCTTGTGAGCCATGGGTGCCGGAGGCCGCTGAATCACTCCGCAGAACCCGCGATATAAGTTCGAGATGCTCCCCACATGTAAGGGATCTTGACAGCTCATGCTTATCCGGTTGTCTCAGCAAACCGCAACTGGTAGTGCAGGGCCATGCCCAAGCCCTCGTCCCCCGGAACCTCCGCGAGTTCCAAACGCAGTTCGCCACAGAGGCAGCCTGCCAGCAGTACTTGGCTCGGTGCCGGATGTCGGCATAAGGCGTCCGTCACCTCTGGAACGATCCGGCACAAGAGCAGGACGCTGCTGGCCGTCCGTTCTTGGCAGCTGATTGGATGGCAACCGACAAACGCGGCGTGTCGGCGCGGCTACTACAGCGACAACTCGGACTGGGCTACTACGAAATAACCATGTTCACCCCTACGGGATCGAACAACATGGGGGATGAAAAGTGTTCGGTTGGTGAGATTCTGGTGGTGCTGCTCAGCGAACCGAGGCCGATTTGGCGCTGGCGCAAGTGAGCCCGATTCGAAATGTGGTCAGGACACGATGAACGGGAACAGGAATTGTTGTCTCCGCCGCCCGACGGATGAATACGCGTAGGATTGTCGAGTTTTTCTACCCGGTGTCCTTCGCTTGAGCGGCGAAGGTGCAATATGACAATAGCAAATCGCCGTTGCTGCGGCATAGACGTGCACAAGAAGAGCGTGAGCGTGCACATTCTGCCGCCGCAAGGGCAAACCAATGACAAGCCGCTGGAGCGGGAGTTTCGAACCTTCTCGCGGGATTTGAGACGACTGCGGGGATGGATGAAGCATTGTGGGGTAACCGACGCGGTGATGGAATCGACCGGGCAATACTGGCGAGCGGTGTGGAACGTGCTGGAAGGAGAGATCCCGCATCTGATGCTGGTCAATCCGACGCATGTCAAGGCGCTGGCGGGGCGCAAGACCGATCGGATCGATGCCAGGAGATTGGCGCGGTTTCTGGAGAACAACGAGGTGGAGGGCAGCTTTGTACCGGCGCGGCCGATCCGGGAGATGCGCGATCTGACCCGGGCGCGGGTGCATTTGCTGGAAGAGGTAAACCGAGTGAAGAACCGGATCGGGCAGATGTGCGAAGCAGGCAACATCAAGGTGTCCAGCGTGGCTACGGATCGGTTTGGGGTGTCCGGACGCAGAATGCTGGGGGCGCTGGCGGAAGGCAAGCGCGATCCGGGATGGATGGCCGACTACGCCCGCGGCACTTTGCGGCACAAGAAGGATCAACTGGAGCGGGCACCGATCATCAGCGGTGGATGCTGGGGCAGCAATTGGTCCACCTGGATCTGCTTCGGGCGCAGATCATCAAGATGGAAACCGAGATCTAGCACCGGATGGAGCCCTTGGGAGAATCGATCCAGCGGTTGAAGGCGATACCCGGGGTGGATCGAATCGTGGCCTGGACGATCTTGTCCGAGTTGGGTCCGGATGTTGAGCGCGTTTGCCGATGCGCGGCACGCGGCCAGTTGGGCGGGAATGTGTCCGGGCAACAACGAGAGCGGCGGCAAGCGGATGAGTGGAGGACACGGCATGCCAACAGTTACCTGCGACGGATGCTGACGCAGGCAGCCTGGGCCGCCAGCCGCACCAAGAACACTTACTTGTCGGCGTTGTATAGGCGGCTGCGGGCGCGCCTCGGCCACAACAAAGCGATCTTCGCGGTGACCCATCAAATTCTGGTGGTTGCCTACACGATGCTGAAGCGGGGAGAGGATTACCGCGAGCTGGGTGGAGACTACTGTGACAGGCGCAACCAGCCGCGCGTGGCCAAGCGGTTGGTGGAGCGGCTGGGCTGAATGGGCTACGCGGTGCGGCTGGAAGACAACGGCCCACAAGAAGAGACTGGGCCAAACGAGGGGAGCCGGCGGGAGGCGGACGCGGCGGTGGGCCGGGACGAACCGGCGGAGCCGCCGAAGAAGAAACGAGGCCGCCCCTGCATGCGTGGAACGGCGGATTCCATGCAAGCATATTCGGCGCTTGGCTGGGGAGGTTGTAGAATCCGATGTCGTTGATTCGAAATCAGGTTAGGTGGGGTAGTTTTTTGTAGGATGCTTTCGCAGTGCCATGGTGAACGCGAGTCGGGAACCATTACGGTGCCAAAGTGGAGTTCGATAACACCTGGACTGGAGAGACTCATGCCGGTCTCATGAGCCTCGATGGCCAGCTGAAAACCGGCCAACGGAGCAAGCACTCTGGACGTTGAATTCGACGGAGCAATACGCTCTGTCTGTGAATAACATCTTGAACGAAGCAAGGCAGAAACAAATCAACGCGCAGATCCTGTTCGGTTGGTCCCTGCGCCTCATCCAGAAGCAAACGGGCGTTCGCCGGGAAACCGCAGCTGCATGTCTCCGCGCCGCCGGAATCCACGTGCGCCCTCCCGGACGATGCGGCCGTCGACCGTGCAAAACCGGCCAACGAGATGACCACCGACCAAAACTTGTTGGGGAATGGGCGATCTGTCCAACCTGAAGTCGTTTCGCGTTTGAGAGTCGGCGCACGTTCTCTTCGGCACCGGGACATTCAACCTGTACGCCTGCGCGGGCCTACAGTCAAATATCAACAACCCGGCGGGTTTCGCGCGCATCGCCCTGCGACAGATCCCGAAACAGATCAGTTCAACACAAGTGGGAGTTTTGAAGATCGGTTATTTCCGCCGATTACCGAAGTGGTCAGCTAATTGGTCGCCGAAGAAGCTGTCTGAAAACGCCTGCGGATCTTCAGGCAGCATGGTCGCGTTCCACTCTTGGAATTCAGCCGCTAGCCGTTTGTAAACTTCCGGCTGGCGGTCGTTCAGTTTGGCTCGTTCAATCCTCCGGGCGAGATCAGGCGAGACGCCGTTGAGCACGTGGAGAGATCGGCCCGACGTGGAAGATTTACGGGTAATGGCGCGAAGCAAACGTACAAACTACAAAAAAGGAAGATGCGCGGCGTTGGGATCAGGCGTCCCGGCGCGCTTCCAAAATAATCCTCAAGGCGACCGTTGAATAGAGTTGAAGCGGACGGTCCAGAACATCCCGGTCTGCCTAAGGCACAAACCGGTTACGGTTTTGCATCCGCTTCGATCACGCCCGAGCCCACGAACAAGTGCTGACAGCGAGACTTGGGATAACAAATACGCTCGGCATTCCGCTCGAAGTAGTAGGTCAAGACGAATCTCCTCAGTCACGGGGAGCGCGAGCACCAGCTTTCAATTTTCCTGCTTGTCAAGCAAACGACGTTGCTGAAAGTTGATCCAGCATCTTGACTCGGCGCGCCATCGGCGTTCGACCGGCGGGCTACGGCCCACAGTTGCTGACGGAGCTGCGGCCACCGCAGCTTCGAAGGCCCGCCCGTCTCCGATGAACACCACTTGTTCGACACCACGCGTCATAGCGGTATAGATCAGGGTACGGTCCAGCAGAAGGCTTTCGAAGACCGGCACGATTACCCGATCGAACTGGCTACCTTGCGCCTTGTGAACAGTGATGGCATACGCCAGTTCGAGCCGATAGAAGTCCTCCTCAGGAACTTCGTGGCGACCACCGTCGAGGCAACAAAGCAACCGATTGCCTGCCGTTCGAGCCAACGATCTCCTCGATCCAGCTCAACGAACCGTTCCGTAACTCCTTCTGATAGTCGTTCGCCGTATAGATGATTGGGGTGGGCCCCTCCGCGAGTTCCCAGCGATCCAGCCGCCGCCTTCCGTCCGAGGCATGGGCATGCAGTGTCGCATTGATGTTCCTGGTCCCGCTGGAGGTGCGCTTGGTCACGCCGAGGATTTATACGTCGCGGCAACCGCACCACTCCGCACTGACGCTGAGCATGCGCTCGATCACATTCTCGCTGTTCGCGTCGACCGGTGTGAACACCGGCGAACGGTGTCAACGGGGGCGCCACACCGTGCTTGACCTGATGCGCCGCTTGGGAGATGCCGCTCGTTTGCGCTTATCGATGTACTTCTACAAGTTCGATTCTGGGGACTGTCCGACTTGCGGCGAGGACGTGAAACACGGACCGAAGCCGATGGACGGCAACTCGTATGGGTCTCCAACGAGTAACAGGTGCGCGCGTAACGGTATCGCCCTCACGATGCTGTACATCAGCGCAAGGTCGAGCATGGACTCCTCGTCAATAATAACCAGCGGTTCACTCTCGGTAACGACGGCCCTTCGCTCAGAGGCGCGCAGAAAGGCCACGACCAGATGAACCAATTCGATTTGCAGCACACCTCTCGCGCAACGTCCGCGTTCCTCAAAAAGTTTTCAGGGGGATTTCCGTGTCTCCGGCGACAAGAACTACGAATGAAGCGGTTCGCTTGCCAACCGGCGAGCGGTTCGCGATATCCAATTCTAGCTAACGAGGTTTACATGAATATTCGACTTCTCTTCGTGTGTCTATGCTCCGTCTGGTCTCTTTTGAGCCAGACCACCGGCGGCCCGGGTTGCGCCATCAATCCTGCTTCCCCATCTGTGGGAG
>Ga0187893_10009853_pt1 | contig 14520 bp, 13 predicted proteins | sample MA1701074metaG_FD_139574 | JGI IMG/M metagenome (GOLD analysis project Ga0187893, IMG submission 139574) | White microbial mat communities from a basaltic lava cave in the Kipuka Kanohina Cave System on the Island of Hawaii, USA - MA170107-4 metaG ...
ATTTGCGCCAGGCCGATGCCCCCCAGGTACAGGGCGCGGACGTCGTCCGGGTTCAGCTCCAGATGTTTGCGCACGATCTCGAGGCCGTGACGCAGGGCGGACTCCTTCTCCTCGCGGCGACCCAGACCATCGTAAGGGAGGGAGATCAGCATGGCGCACTGGTAATCTTCCGGCCTGACTCGCATCGCTTCCTGGAAAGCCGCGACGGCCGCTTCATACTTCCCTTGCTGGAAAAACGTCCGCCCCGAGAAATAGTGGGCTTCATACAGCTTGGAATTCAGCTGAATCGCCCTGGCGAACTCGCGTTCAGCCTCCTCGTAGCGTCTGGACAGCGACTCCACGAGCCCGCGCGAGGCGTGCGCTTCGGCCGATTCCGGGTCCAGCTCTAACGCCTTGCGGCTATAGGAGTCCGCCGTTTCCAGGTTGGCCTTGCTCGCGTCCCAGTACATGTACAGGAACGAGCAGCAGTCGGCGGCGCCCGCGTACGCGAGCACGTAGCCGGGGTCGATCTCCAGCGCGCGCTCGAACATGCGGCGGGCGAATTGAATTCCCGTGCGCCGGAACTGGTGGAAGAACTGCCGGCCCCGGAGGTAGTAGTCGTACGCCGCCACGTTGTCGGTAGCCGCCTTTTCGATCGCCCGCTTCTCGGCATCGCTCAGGACGACCCGGAGCGCGCGCACGATGTTGCCCGCGATTTCATCCTGGATCGCGAACACATCCTGCAGCTCGCGGTCGTAGCGCTCGGACCAGAGATGGTAGCCGTCAGTCACGTTCACGAGCTGTGCCGTGACGCGCAGCTTGGTGCCGGCCTTGCGGACGCTGCCCTCGAGCACGGTGCCGACGTTGAGCGCTTCGCCCACCTGACGGATGTCCTGGTTCTTGCCCTTGAACGCGAACGAGGACGTTCGCGACGCCACGCGCAGCGCCTGGACCTTGCTGAGCGCGTTGATGATCTCCTCGGCGATGCCGTCGGTGAAGTATTCGTTCTCGGGATCGGCGCTCATATTGACGAACGGCAGCACCGCCATGGACTTGGTCGCGGCGGGCGTGGCGGCGGAGAGCCGCGTGGCGCCGGGCGGCGTCGACGTACCCGAGAGCTTCAGCGCCTGCGCGAACTGGGCCGCCGTGTCGAACCGCCCGGCCGGCTCCTTGCCGAGCGCCTTCCCGACCGCCGATTCCAGCCATTCGGGCACGCCGTCGCGGGACACGCGGAGCGGCTGCGGCGGCGTCGTAAAGCTCTGCGCGATGATGGCTTGCGCGGTCGGGCCCACGAACGGGGGTCGTCCCGTGACCATTTCGTACACCATGCAGCCGAGGCTGTAGACGTCGCTGCGGCCGTCGAGATCCACCACGCCGCTGGCCTGCTCCGGGCTCATGTAGGCGGGCGTGCCGACCGTGGCGCCCGTTTGCGTCAGGTTGTCCGACGCCGCCGCCGTGACCGCCTTCGCGATGCCGAAATCGGTCACCATCGCCTCCCCCTCGTGCAGCATCACGTTCTCGGGCTTGATGTCCCGATGGACCACCTGATGGCGGTGCGCGTAGTCGAGCGCGCCCGCCACCGCGCGGGCGAGGTGCACGGCATCCTCGAGCGGCAGGCGCTTTTCGCGCTCCAGGCGCTGCCGCAGCGATTCGCCTTCGATATAGGGCATCACGTAGTACAGCAGATCTCCGGCCTGTCCGGAGTCGTACAGCGGCACGATGTGCGGATGCTGCAGCTGCGCGGCGATCTGGATTTCCCGCAGGAATCGCTCGGGCCCGAGATTCACCGCCAGGTAGGGGTGCAACACCTTGATGGCCACGGAGCGATGGTGCTTCTCGTCCTGCGCCAGATACACCGTCGCCATCCCCCCGCGGCCGATCTCCCGATCAAACCCGTAGCGGTCGGCGAGCGCCGCGCGCAGACGATCCAGGAGATCGGCCATGCGCGGTTACGCCTTCTCCTCCTGCTCCTTTTTCTTCGCTTCGACCACCTTGTGCGTGATCTCGGGCGGGACCTGCTCATAGGTGTGGAATTTCTGCCGGTAAGTGCCGCGCCCGTGTGTGATCGAATGCAACGACGTGGCGTACCGGTCGAGGCCCGCCTCGGGCACGAGCGCCTTCACCTTCACCAGCCGGCCGTCGGGCTCGGTGCCCAAAATCTGGCCGCGGCGGGACGACAGGTCACCCATGACCGCGCCCTGGTACTCGTCGGGCGTCCACACTTCGACTTCCATGATCGGCTCGAGCAGCACCGGCCTGCAGTTGGGGGTGACGTTTCGGAATGCCAGGATGCCGGCCATCTTGAAGGACATCTCGTTGGAATCAACGTCGTGGTAGGACCCGTCGAACAGCTCGACCTTGAAGTCCACGACGGGGTACCCGGCGACGGGCCCGCGGTGCATCGCCTCGACGATGCCCTTCTCCACGGCGGGAATGTACTGCCGCGGGATCACGCCGCCCACGATCTGGTCCTCGAACACGAATCCCGAACCGCGCGGCAGCGGCGCGATGCGAATCCAGCAGTCGCCGTACTGGCCGCGCCCGCCGGTCTGCTTCTTGTGCTTCCCCTGGCCTTCTCCCTTGCCGCGCAGCGTCTCGCGATAGGCGATCTTCGGTTTCCCGATTACCGCGTGGACGCCGAATTTTCGCGCCAGGCGTCCTACGACGATTTCCAGGTGGCGCTCGCCCAAGCCCCGGATCAGGGTCTGGCCCAGCTCCCCGGAGTACTCGTGGTGGAAGGTGGGGTCCTCCTCGTGCAGCTTGTGCAGCCCGGTCGACAGCTTGTCCTCCTCGCCGCGCTGCTTTACCTCGACGGACACGGTGATCACCGGCTCGGGGAACGGGATCTTGGGGACGACGATCTGGTTGGACTGCGACGACAGGGTGTCATTGGTATGCGTGTCGCGCAGTTTGGCGACGACGCCGATGTCCCCCGCATGCAGCTCGGCGACCTCGGTCCGCTCCTTTCCCACCGCCACACACAGATGATTCAGCTTCTCGCTCGCGCTGCGCGGCGCGTTGTAGACGTCCTGCCCGTTCTTCACCGATCCGGAGTAGACCCGAAAGAAGGTGACGTCGCCGACGTGCGGCTCCGAGATGGTCTTGAACACCTGCGCCACGAACGGTCCCGCGTCCGCCGCCGTCAGCGTCAGGCGCTCGGCGCTGCCCCATTTCTGCGCGTCGACCGCCGGCCGCTCTGCCGGCGCCGGGCACAACTCCACGAGCTTGGAGAGCAGCGCCCGCGTTCCGTAGGTGAGCTCAGCGGCTCCGCAAAACAGCGGGTACAGCTCGCCCCTGACCATCCCCGCCTTCATCGCGCGGATCGCCTCGTCGCGACCGATCTCTTCCCCACCCAGGTAGCGCTCCAGGAGCGCGTCGTCCGTGGCCGCGATGCTCTCGATCAGCTCCTGGGAGTACTTGGCGAATCGATCCTGGTATTCCGCCGGCACGTCCACCTCGTCGTACTCGCCGGTCTTGGTGCCCTTCCTGTAGAGGTGCGCCTTTTTGGAGAACAGGTTGATGATGCCGTGGAACGCGGGCCCCTCACCGACCGGGATCTCCACCGGGATCACCTTGGCGGTGAGCCGCTCCTTGATCGAGGTGAACACCTTCTCGAAGTTCGCGTGCTCCTTGTCCATCAGGGACACGAAAAAGAGGCGCGGGATACCACGCCGCTCGCCGTAGTCCCACACCTTCTCCGTCCCGACCTCCACGCCCGCCGTCGCCGAGACCACCACGACGGCGGCGTCCGCGGCACAGACGCCGGCCAGCGCGTCCCCGGTGAAGTCGAGATAGCCCGGCGTGTCGATCAGGTTCAGCTTGGTGTCCATCCACTCGGCCACGGCCAATGCCAGGTTGATGGAGTATTTGCGCTCGATTTCATCAGCGGTGTAATCGGTGAGGGCGGTCCCGTCCTTCACGGACCCGTGGCGCTTGCTGGTGCCGGCCACGAACGCGAGGGCGTCGACGAGGGAGGTCTTGCCGCTCGCGCCGTGGCCGACGACCGCCACATTGCGAATCTCGCCTGTCTTGTAGACGCGCATACGCGCGAGCACTCCTGCAAGGGGGGAAGAAAATATGAGCCGGCGGGATTCACACGGCTAGCCGAAGGGAGACACCAAGCCGCCGAGCCGCCGTCGAGGCTGAGGCGGCTCGGCGGCTGCCCGAGCGGCTACTTGACGCGCGTTTCCGTGCCCGTCCCCGCGACCGTCCAGGGTCCACCCGCGATCGACATCGAGAACTCCCACGAGTAGGAATCGGCCGACAGCTGCTTGGCGACGTAGCGTTGTTTGACCGCCTGCCCACCCATCACCGTCTCCCCGTCCCACGACCAGGTGTCCCCGGCCACCTGCCCGTAGGCCATGTCGCCGGCACCCATTCCGGTATTGTCGACGCCATAATAGGTGAACCGCTGCCGGTCGGAGTCATAGCCCAGGATGCCGATGCTCTTCATGGCTCCCATCGGAGAGGTCCCCTCCGAGCGGCACACCAGATGGAACCCGCCCTGGAACCACTCACACACATTGGTGCCCGTGACCTTGCCGCCGGGGCCCATCGGTCCGGCCTTCAGCTCACCTTCCGAATTCCAGCGACCCGCGAAAAAGCCGAGCTTGGCATGGTTCGGGCCGGGTTGCGGAGCCGGCGGGGCCTGCGCCGCGAGGGTCGAGGAGGACGCAAGGGCGAACACAACGAGCAGCGACTGATAACGGCCCGACATGGATTCCTCACAGAAGTTGGTGACGGGAGAATCTTACCCCACTCCGGGCGCTAGGCTACCCGGTCGATCGCCCTCGGACCGGGGTGGCACACCCAGCGAGACCGCCCATCCGACGATCATCACGCCTGCCGCCGCCAGGAAGGCGGCCGTGGGCGTGAGCGAGTCATACGTCGCTCCGATCACAGCCGGACCGGAGAACCGGCCCAGCGCCGCCAAGGACTGGGCGACGCCCAGAATCGTCCCCTGTTCGTTCGCGGCAGCCAGGGTCGATACGAGCCCGGAGGCCGCGGGGGCCATGATGCTGTTCGAGAACGCCAGCACGATGGTCCACGCCAACAGGACGCCGCTCGTGGCCACGAACGGCACGACGCCAATGGACAGCGCCATCCCGACCATGCCCGCGATGAGCAGGGAGCGGTCCCCGAAACGGCGCGTGAGCAGGCGAAACAGGCCGCCCTGCACCCCCGCCGCCACGAGCCCCACGAGGACGAAGAAGCCGCCCAGCTCCCGCTCCGTCCAGCCGAGGGTCGAGGCCGCCCACAAGGGCAGGGCCACGGTGTAGCCGGAGAACGCAAACGGCGCGATCGCCCACACCAGCATCAGGGGACGCAGATCGGGTCGCCGGAGCGCGATCGCCATGTGCCCGAACGGCCACAGCTCCCGAACGGCTCGGTGCTCCTCGCGCAGGGACTCGGGCAGGATGAAGTAGGCGCAGCCGAGGTTGACGATCGACAGGGCCGCCGCCACGAGCCCCGGTGCCGCATGGCCGAAGTACGCGGCGGCGGCCCCGATCCCCGGTCCAACGATGAAGCCCAACCCGAACGCCATCCCGATCACGCCCATCCCCTTCGAGCGTTCCTGGGCGGTGGTGATGTCGGCGATGTAGGCCTGGGCGGCGGAGATGTTGCCGCCCGCAAACCCCGAGACCAGCCGGCTCACCAGCAGCAGCCAGTAGGACGGAGCGAAGGCGAACAGCACGTAGCCCGCCGCGTTGAGCAGCATGGTGGCGAGCAGGATGGGCCGCCGCCCGATCCGGTCCGACAGGCGGCCGAGCAGGGCGGTGGCGAGGAACTGCATCAGCGAGAACGCGCCGACCAGCGCGCCATACCCCATGCCCTGCGCGCCGAAGCGCTGCGCGTAGTACGGGAGAATCGGCATCACGATGCCGAACCCCACGAGGTCGATGAAGACCGTGAGCCAAATGATCGCGAGTCGCGGACGGGCGGATGGCATGGGGCTGACAATCTACGCATCCACGTTTCGAATGCCGGGCGCGCAGCGGAGGGTTACGTTTGTCCGGTCCATCTCCTGGAGTCGGCATGAGCACGTGGCATCGGCTCGGAACCAAGGACGAGTTGCTCGCCCGCGCCCCGTTTGCGGTGAAGCTGGACCGCCACGAGATCGCCGTGTTTCACTACGAAGAGCAATTCCGCGCGATCTCCAACACCTGTAACCACAAAGGGGGGCCCTTGTCCGAGGGACGGCTGCATGGCGAATTCGTCATGTGCCCGTGGCACGCCTGGGAGTACAGCGTGATCACCGGAAAAGGACCCGAGGGCTACGGGGAGGACGCGGCGGGCGTCTACGCGATGGAGGAGCGGAAGGACGGTGTCTACCTCCAGACTCCCCCGGTGACGCCCCGAAAGGTGATGAAGCACGAGCCGCATCCGCTGCTCACGGTGGAGCGGCGGCCGGTCGGCGCTCCCCCCCGCGTGCTCGGCATCTCGACGACCGCCATGGATGAGGCCAACCCGCGATTCTCGACCTCGGACGCGCTGCTCGAGCACGCGATGCGCCACGCCAGGGACGCGCTGCACGCCGATACCCAGACGATCAAGCTGCGGGACCTGAAATTCCGACATTGCGAAGGGAACTACTCGAAGGCGTCGCACGCCTGCATCTGGCCCTGCGCCATTACCGAGCGCGACCCGGACGACGAGCTCACTCCGGTGTACGCGGGCCTCGTGAACTGGGGGGACGTGGTGCTGATCGCCACGCCGATCCGGTGGGGCAACGCGTCGTCCTTGTACTACAAGATGGCTGAGCGGCTCAACTGCATTCAAAACCAGATCACGATTCACAACAAGGTCCTGATCAAGAACAAGGTTGCCGCGTTCATCATCACCGGCGGTCAGGACAACATCCAGGGCGTGGCGGGCTCGATGTTCACGTTCTGGTCCGAGCTGGGCTTCGTGTTTCCGCCCTATCCGTTCATCGCGCATTCACGCGGCTGGGACGCGGAGGACATGGAGAACAACGTGCGCCAGGTGAAGATGAGCGAAGGGCTCGCCGACGCCTCCCGCGAGCTCGTGACGCGGGCGGTGGAGTTCTGGAAGATCCAGGACGAGCACAAGGCGGAGATGGACAAGCCGATGGAGCGCGCCGGACGGAAAGCCAACCCGATCCCGATGCCCGAGGAGGCTTCGGTATGAACACGCGCATGGACGTCGCCAGGGCCTACGAGAAGGCGCTGTTCGCCGGCAAGATGGACGAAGTCGCGGGCTACTTCACCGAGGACATCGTGTACTGGTGCGCGGGCGCGCCGCCGATCGGCGGCGAGTGGAAGGGCCGGGACGCCGTGATCCGGTCGATGCACAACCGCGAGCAGGGCCTGGGCGCGGCCGATTGGGGCTACGAGGACGTGTGGCGCAATTGGTACGAGGCGGACGAGCGGGTGATCGTGGAGATTCGCGAGCGCAGCTGGCTCAAGAGCGATCCGCAGGATGTGATGGATCAGCGGACGTGCGTCGTGCTGAAGTTTCGCGACAACAAGGTCTGTGAGATGAGAGACTACACGGACAGTCATGCCTACGAAGAATTCCTAAAGCGGCACAGAAAAGACCTGCCCAAATTCGCTGGCAAATAGTCGGTTAGACAGCGGCTGAGCGGCAGGCCTTGGCACCTTGGCCGCTGTCTGTCCGTCTGTCGACTAGAACTTATCAAGCTTCTGATCATTCTTTCTTGCGACCCAGTACAACGGGACGGCGACCAGCAACGATATCCCCGCGTACACCCATGCCTGCCCGATCGATCTTACCTTCGCCAAGTACCCCCATCCCGACTGTCCGGCCACCCCTCCCGCATCCGCGAACAGGGCGTCGAGCGAAATGATCGTGGCGCGCTGCGCGGAGGGGATATGGGCGTTGAGATACCCCTGCTTCACCGGACCCATCGCGCCCAGCGCGACGCCGTAGACGAGATACAGCGCCACGACGACGACGAACCGGACCGGCACGCCATCCGGTCCCCCGCCCGCGACGCCGAGTCCCACCGCGCCGCACAGCACCACGGTCACGCACTGCACCAGCGCGCTGCCGGCCAGCAGGCCGGTTCTGGTCTTCAACAGGCGGCTGAGCGGCTTCACGAGCGCGTTGCCCAGAATCATCGAGAGTGACAGCAAGGCGGCGATCAGCCCCGATACCCACACGAGTTCGCGCCCCAGGAGATCCAGGAAATACCGCTGCCAGCTGTAGAAACCGAAGATCATGAAGCTCATGTTTACGAGCGAGGCGAACATCACCGGGCGGACGACGCGGTGGTGCAACCCGTAGTTCATGCCCTCGACGAACACCCGCCGCAGTTCCGTCGGAACCCGACTCAGCTCGAGCGCACGGGGGGTGAACCCCTCCTCCCGCATCCAAAGCCACGCGAGCACGAACAGCGGCACGAAGGTCGCGGCCCGGACGACGTACGGAACCGCCAGCGCGATCTGCCCCAGCAACCCTCCGCCCAACGTCCCTACCAGCATCGCCGCGCCGAACACCATCTGCCCTTTGGCGAACACCGGTTCCAGGGGCTCCGTGGACCCCGACGCCTGGAGCGCGTCGACCAGCCAAGCGTCGACCGCCCCCGTATAGAACGTGTAGCCGAGTCCCAGGAACACCGAGACGATGGCAAACGGCCAGAACCCCCATCCTTGCCACGCGATCGTCACGTACAGGAGCGTCGTCACGAACAGCGTCGCAATACACAGCAGCAGCGATACGCGGCGCCCCAGCGTATCCGCCACCACGCCGGTGGGGATCTCGAACACCACCATGCCGAGCGTGAAGGCGGCATTGGTGAGCATCACCTGAAGGATGTCGAGCCCGGCCTGGAGCTTGAACAGCGTGTCCACGCCCCAGATCAGCGAGGCCGCCAGATTGAACAGCGCCGTGATCAACAGATACGTGCGGATGATGCGGTTGCTCATGCCTCGACCACCGTTGCGGAGACCGGGACGCGCGGCCGGTCGCGCCATGCGTGCCAGCCGGTCGCCGCGAGAATGACGAGGCCACCCAGGGTCACGCGCCCCCCCGGCGTCTCCCCGTGGATGAGCCATGCCCAGACCGTGGACAGCACGGGTTCCACCAGACCCATCAACGCCACCTCGAGTGCCCGCACCTGCACCAGGGCTCGCGACAGGAAGACGTATGCCAGCCCGAGCTGAAACACGCCGAGATACGCGACCACGAGCCAATCGCCCGGGGTGCCCGCGGCGATCGGCAGCGCCATCGGCAGCGCGACGAGACACACGATGAGGTTGCCGGAAATCGCCGCGGCGGCCACGGCGCCCTGACCCTCGACGCTGCGAGCCACGACCCAGCGATACCCGATCAGCGTGAGCCCCCAGCTCACCGCGCAGCCGGCGGCCAGCAGGTTACCGAGCGCCGGATTCGGCGCCGTGGCGAATTGCCGCCCCGGCGACGACAGCAACAACGCCATCCCGGCCGCGAGCAGCGCCATGAACTCCAGATCGCGCCGCGTCACCGGCTCGCGCAGCAGCAGCGGCGCGAGCGCCAGAATGAACAGCGGATGCGTCGCCTGAATGAGAATCGCGCCGGCGGCCGTGGTGAGCTTGTTGGCCAGGATGAAGAACAGCCCGGCGCCGGCATAGAAGATCCCCACGATCGGCGACCGCCAGCTCCACGCACCCCGCGCCTCGGGGATGAGCACCGCCAGCGCCAGGGCCGCGATCAGCGCCCGGGCTGCGGCGATCTGCCAGGGCCCGAACCCGCACAGCTTGATGGCCGCCCCGCCGGTGGAAAACAACACCGCCGAGGCGAGGACGCGAAGGCGCGGGCTCACGGCAGGTTGCGTGCCAACCAGTCGCGCGCGATGGCGCGGATATCCTCGCGGCGCACGTCGGCCCGCGCGTTGAGACGCCGCATCTCCGCGTCATCGATCGTCCCGGCCAGCTCCGACAGGGCGCGGCGCACATCCGGATGACGCTCCAGCGCCGCCGCGCGCACGACCGGCGCGGCTTCGTAGGGCGGGAAGTAGTGGCGATCGTCCTCCAGCACCACGAGCCGCAGCGCTTCGATCTGCCCGTCCGTGGAGTTTCCGGCGATCACGTCGACGTTGCCGTCGGCCAGCGCCCGGTAGGTCAGCCCGAGGTCCATCGCCAGCGGCGGCGCCGAGAACTGCAGGCCGTAGACGCGGGCCAATCCGGCGAACCCGTCGGCACGCTCCAGGAATTCGTAGCCGAAGCCCGCTTTCCACCGGGGCGCGATGGCCGCCAGATCCGAGATCCGCTTGAGTCCGTACCGCTCGGCGTCCGCCTGGCGGACGGTGATCGCAAAGGTGTTGTTGAACCCGAATGGCTCGAGCCACACCAGCTGCCACCGTCCCGCGTATTCGTTGCTCACCAGTCGCCGCACACTATCGGCGCCGGGCCCCGGCTCCTGTTTCAGGACCGCCGTGAAAGCGGTGCCGGTGTATTCAGCGTACCCATCGATTTGTCCCGCGGTAATCGCCTGATGGCAGACGAACGTCCCGCCCAGGTGCAGCTTGCGCTCCACCGGCACCGACGTACGTCGCTCGATCTGCTGCGCGATGATCTCGGCCAGGAGGTCGGATTCGGTGAAGTTCTTGGCGCCGATGACGATGCGGTCGGACCTCGCGCACCCACCGGCCAGTGTCGCCAGAAGCAACGATCCGACAATCCGCCGATCCGTCCATCCGGCTAGCGCCACACGAATCTCCGTTCTACCAGACCCAGCAGGCCGTCCGCGCCCAGGGCCAGGAGCGCCGCCGGCAGAGCGCCCGCGAGAATCAGCGTGTCGTTCACGACGGCTACGCCGCGAAAGATGTACACCCCGAGCCCTCCCGCGCCGACCGCGGCGGCGATCGTCGCCACGCCCACGCCGATCACCGTGGCGACCCGGATCCCGGAGAGAATCACGCCGGCCGCGAGCGGGAGCTCCACCATCACGAGCAGCTCGCGGTCGGTCATCCCCATGCCCCGCCCGGCTTCGCGCACCGCCGGGTCTACGCCGACGATTCCGGTGTAGGTGTTGCGGACGATCGGCAGCAGCGCGTACACCACGAGCGCCACGATCGCCGTCCGCGCGCCCACTCCCCCGATGAACGGCAGCGGAATGAGAAACCCGAACAGCGCCAGGCTGGGAATCGTCTGACAGACATTGGCGAATCCGAGCACCGGGCGGCGCCAGCGCGGGCGACGCGCGAGCAGGATGCCGAGCGGCACCCCGATCGCGACCGCCACGAGCGTCGAGGCGAGCACCAGGACCACATGCTGGCTCAAGAGCCCTAGCGCTTCGCGCGAGTTGTCTCCATAAAACCGGAGCACGTCCACTAGGCGGCCGCCTCGAGAAAGGCCCGGCACTCCGGATGCGATGATTCGCGGAACTCGGCTGGCGTGCCCAGAAATACCACGTGCCCGTCCTGCATCAGGCCGATTCGCGATCCGAGCAGCATCCCTTCACGGACATCGTGGGTCACGAACACCATCGCCTTCCCCAGCCGCTCCTCCAGCCGCCTGAATTCCCGCTGCAACTCGGCCCGGGTGATCGGGTCGAGCGCCCCGAACGGTTCATCGAGGAGCAGGAGGGGGGGATCGGCCGCGAGCGCCCGGGCCACTCCCACGCGCTGCCGCTGCCCTCCCGACAACTCGTGCGGGCGCCGTCCCGCAAACCGCGCGGGGTCGAGTCCCACCAGGCTCAGGAGCTCCCGCGCCCGGTCCGCGATCCGCCCGGCGTCCCAGCCTTCGAGCCTCGGCACCAGCCCGATGTTCTGCTCTACCGTGAAGTGCGGAAACAGACCCACGTCCTGGATCACGTACCCGATGCCGCGCCGCAGCCGATGCGCTTCCATGCCCCTGGTGGACCGGCCGGCCACGAGGATGTCGCCGTTCGTCGACTCGAGCAGCCGGTTGATCAGCTTCAGGGTCGTCGTCTTCCCCGACCCGCTGCGTCCCAGCAACACCAGGGTCTCCCCCGCGCGGACGGAAAAGGACACGTCGTCCACCAACACCCTTCCCCCTTCCCCCTTCCCCCGTCCCGGAAGCGCGTAGCGCGCCCGCCTAACCTCCAGCACCGCCGTCATTTGAGACTCACCATCACCATGAGAAACCGCTCGTCGTCGCTCGCACCGCGCCACCGCATCCGCAGCCCGCCCGCCTCGAGAATCCGAACGAAGGCGTCGGCGGCGTACTTGTAGGAATGATTCATCTCGAGCCGTTCGCCCTTCGCGATCGCGAGCGTTTCACCGCCCACCCGCGCCGTGACATCGCGCGAGGCGCGAAAGTGCTTGCGCAAGGGATGCAGGCCGGGGAGTCGGGGGTCGGTCGCGTCCTCGAACACGATCTCACCGTCCGCGTCGTCGATGCCCACGGCGTGCAGCGGCGCCCACGCAAAGCGCCGGTTCAGGGGATTGTCGTAGCCGGCCACCGTCTGCGGTCCCGCGTAGATCTCGCCGTCGACGACGAGGCGATCCTCCGGTCGCAGCAAGCCGGCCAGCACGCGGGCCTCGGCGATCGGATCAAAAGCGCCCAGCGTATTGCCGAGCAACAACACGAGGCGCGGCGGGGTTTCCGCCGCGGGCGCCAGGGCATCCACATGCGCGGCGGCAGTAACGTCCGCCTTGATTCCCTGGGCCCAGATGCCCGCGCCCAACGCGCCCGCGCAGGCCATTTCCAGCAGCGCCTGACTGGCATCGACCGGCAGGTAGCGGACCCGCTTGCCCTGGGCGACCAGGCTTTCCAGCAGCAGGAGGTCCTTGTCGCCCTGCCCTGAGCCGAGGCTGATCACCTCGAGTGATTCGCTCCGCAACTCGCGGCCCAAGTCCTTGGCGGATTGTACGATGAGGGAGCGGGAACGTACGAAGTTGCGATAGGCGCCGTCGGAACACAGCGCCAGCCAGGCCCGCACCGAGAGCGGGAACCAATAGAAGAACTTCTCCGCCAGGCGGCGGGAGCGGAGCGAGGAAACAAAATCCTCGGCGATCGCATTCTCAGTGAGCAGGGTATGCACGGGAATCATGGATCGCCGCATGTGGTCTGTTTCACAGACAAGACTTACGGGTTGACGGTTGTTCCAGCAACCCGTATGGTGTCACACCGGGTTCTTGTCAGACCCCAAACCTCCAGGAGGAGTCCGATGCAGATCGTCGAAACCCAGGAGCTCGTGCCCAGCTGCCATCGTCCCGAGATCGTCGAGACGAGCGAGCTCGTTCCCACCTGTCATCGCTAGGGAACGGCTGATGCACACGGGGGCCCGGACGTCCTTCGGGCCCCTTTCTGTTGGCGCCACGATTCCCGCCCTGGGATTCGGGGCATGGGCCGTCGGCGGCGACGGGTGGGGAACGCCCGCCGACGAGCCGGAGCGGCTCGCCGCGATCCGGCTGGCGCACGAGCGGGGCGTAACGTTCTTCGATACGGCGCCCGCCTACGGACGGGGTGCATCCGAGCGGTTGCTGGGCCGGGCGCTCAAGCCGCATCGCGATCAGGTGTCCATCGCGACGAAGGTCGGACCGCGCGACGATCCACGTCGATCGCTCGAGGATTCGCTGCGCCGCCTCGGCTCCGACTACGTCGATCTGATCCAGCTCCACGAGCCGCTGGATCGTTGGCAGTGGCAGCTCGAGTCCCTGTCCACGCTTCAGGAGGAGGGGAAGGCTCGTGCGGTTGGGATCTGCAACGCGACCAGTCGCCAGCTGCGCCGGGCGCTCGAGATCGCTCCGGTCCGGTCCTTTCAGGCCGCCTACAACGTGTTCGATCGCGACATCGAGGAGCGCGAGCTCCCGCTGTGCCGCGAACACCGGCTGGCCGTGCTGGCGTATCGTCCGCTGGCGTCGGGGCTCCTGACGGGAAAGTACGCCGTCCCCCCCGTGTTCCCGCCCGACGATCACCGGTCCAAGATCTATTGGTTCACAGGCGCCGAATTCGAACGGCGACGGACCGTGATCGATCGCCTTCGGTCCGTCGCGGCCGCGGCCGAACTCGCGATGGCGACGGTCGCCCTGCGCTGGTTGTTGTCGCGCGCCGGCGTGACGGTGGTGCTCGTCGGTGCCCGCAATCGGCGCCAGGTCGAGGAGAATCTCGCGGCCCAATCCGGACCCTTGCCCGAGCGGACGGTGGCGGCCGTGGACACCATGGTCGCCGAGGTGTTCCGGCTGCCACGGGCACCCACGCAGACGGCGCGGCTGGCCGAGACCTGGGGCCCACGCGAGCGGTTCATCGTCGCGCGGCTCGACGGCGCGCACCACGCCGAGGCGATTGCCGCTGAGTGGTCCGATCGCGGCGAGTCACCGATGGTCGCCGCCCAGGTCAAGGTGTTCGTCGATCAAATGACCGAACGCGGATTGCTTCACGCGGAAAGCTGAGGGCTGATGGCGCAGCTGATGGTTGGCGCGTTCTACAATCCCCATCTGGGCCAGGAGCTCGCCCAGGCCACGGGCATCGACCACCTCGCCATGGCCGATCCGCCGCGGGCGGACGATCCCTGGTGGCCGATGATCCGCGAGCGCTACACGCTGCTGCTGCACGACTACCTGGGGCAGCTCTCGGAGCCGCTCGACGAGCGGGCCATCGCCCGCGCCCGCTC
>Ga0187893_10009854_pt1 | contig 14516 bp, 9 predicted proteins | sample MA1701074metaG_FD_139574 | JGI IMG/M metagenome (GOLD analysis project Ga0187893, IMG submission 139574) | White microbial mat communities from a basaltic lava cave in the Kipuka Kanohina Cave System on the Island of Hawaii, USA - MA170107-4 metaG ...
TAGCTGTTCGTACCGGTGACACGCAAGCACATGAGCGGCGGGCAATGCTTAAGAGACCACCGCATATTTTGGTGACCACTCCAGAATCGCTTTACATATTAATTACAGCGGAAAAGAGCCGAGCGACGCTTAAGTTGGTTGAAACACTGATCGTCGATGAGATTCACGCAGTGGCTGACGACAAGCGTGGAGCACATATGTGCCTGTCGCTTGAAAGACTACAAAAACTTACTCTTAAACCACCTCTGCGCATTGGTTTGTCAGCTACACAAAAGCCAATTGAACAAATTGCCCAATATTTGGTGGGCAATGGGCGTTCACAACCGGAAATAGTTAATGCCGGACATAAGAGAAAAATAGATCTGGCAATTGAAGTACCCGGCTCGCCTTTGGCACCGGTTGCATCGGCCGAACTTTGGGATGAAATCTACGATCGCCTAGCAACACTCGTGGAAAGTCATAATTCCACATTAGTCTTTGTCAACACGCGCAAGCTTGCCGAACGTGTAGCCTTTCGACTAGCGGAAAGATTAGGGGAAGATGCCGTTGCCAGCCACCATGGGAGCCTTTCGCGCAAGATTAGATTGGCTGCCGAACACAAGCTTAAGACTGGACAGTTAAAAGTTCTTGTTGCTACAGCGTCATTGGAACTTGGAATAGATGTGGGCTCAGTTGATTTGGTCTGCCAAATTGGCTCGCCTAGATCAATTGCCGTTGCTCTACAGCGAATTGGTCGCTCCGGTCACTTTAAAGGTGCTACGCCCAAGGGACGCGTGTTTGCTACAACGCGAGATCAATTAGTTGAATGTGCTGCGCTTTGCCGGGCAATTAGTCATGGTGATCTCGACAGAATTATCATTCCTCACGCACCGCTGGATATTCTGGCGCAACAAATTGTTGCCTCTTGCGCTACCAATGATTGGAGCGAAGATGAGTTGTTTGAATTGGTCAAGCGAGCTTACCCATATCAATCATTAACTCGTGAGCAGTTTGACGAAATTTTGGACATGCTGACCGAGGGTTTTTCAGGCAGAACAATTGCGCGAGGTTCGTATCTGCTAAGAGATAGAGTAAACAAACAAATCCATGCGCGGCGGGGCAGTCGCATGCTAGCCATCACCAATGGTGGAGCAATTCCGGAGACTGGTTTGTTCAACATGGTAGCTGAGCCGGAAGAAACAATTGTCGGTACTCTTGATGAGGACTTTGCTGTTGAAAGCAACCGGGGCGATGTTATCTTACTTGGCACAACTTCGTGGCAAATAATTCGCGTTGAGCAACGTACAGGCAGAGTACTCGTCAAAGATGCACACGGTGCTCCACCATCAGTACCTTTCTGGCGCGGCGAGGCTCCGGCACGCACAGAAGAATTATCAGATCACATTGGTCTACTGCGACAAGAAATTGCCGATAGGCTTAAGTCAGCTGAACAAGTGCAAATTGTTGAGTGGCTGCAAGACGAATGCTTTGTGGATAGGTCCGGTGCAGAGCAATTAGTTGAATATATAGTCGAAGGGCTAACTGTCCTTGGTCAGGTACCCACTCAAAAGAGAATTATTGCCGAACGATTCTTTGACGAAGGTGGCGGAATGCAATTGGTCATTCATGCGCCCTTTGGCGGACGAATAAATAAAGCCTGGGGTCTAGCACTGCGCAAGAGATTTTGCCGCAGTTTCAATTTCGAGTTACAAGCAGCTGCTACCGATGACGGCTTAAACATTTCACTATTGGAACAACATAGCTTTCCGCTGGCAGATGTTTTTCGATTTCTGTCCAAAGAAACCCTAACTGAGGTTCTCACCCAAGCAGCCCTGCAAACGCCTATTTTCAATACACGTTTTCGTTGGGATGCCAATCGTGCACTTTCATTGCTGCGCTACCAAGGCGGCAAGAAGGTACCACCGCAGATTCAGCGCATGCGCGCCGAGGATCTTTTAGCAACAGTATTTCCACAAGCAGCAGCCTGCCAGGACAATATTGATGGCGATATTGAGGTTCCCGATCACCCACTAATTAACGAGGTCATGAAAGATGTCCTTACAGAAGCAATGGATCTGGAAGGATTTACTAAACTAATATCCGATATTACCACCGGCAAAATCGAATGCCTAGCAATCGATACGCCAACGCCATCTGCCTTTGCCGCAGAAATTGTCAATGCCAACCCATACGCTTACTTGGATGATGCGCCATTAGAAGAGCGTCGTGCTCGGGCAGTGGAAATGCGCCGAGTTTTGCCGCAGTCAATAGTAGAAGAAGTTGGCAGGCTTGATCCGGAAGCAATTAAGCGAGTACAACAAGAAGCATGGCCTGATATTCGTGATCAACACGAGCTCTATGACTTACTGCAGACTCTTGTTGTCGTACCGGCAATTGATGAAATTGACGATGCTTTATCAAGCGTACCTGACAGAAACACAAATTCGTGGAAAGAGCATTTTGATGAATTGCAAGCATCAAGAAGAGCAGGATTGGCAAAAGTTGGCGCACAACATTATTGGGTAACAGCAGAAAATATAGAGTTATTCAAACGAATTTTCTCCGACGCCTCATTTGTAAATACACCCGCTGCCATTGCTGTTGATGAAATAAACATGGAAGATGGAATTAAAAGAGCCATAAAAGGCTGGCTGTTCCACTTAGGTCCAACCAATGTTCAAGAATTAAGTGTTTTCACAGGATTAGCTCGGCAGCAGATTGATCAAGCCTTGCTTTGCCTAGAAGCTGAAGGACTGGTACTGCGCGGACACTATCTCCTGCCGGCGACAGAGGAAGAGTGGTGTGAGCGCAGGCTTTTGTCGCGCATTCACAACATAACGGTTAGTACTTTACGCAAGCAAATTGAACCTGTAACACCAGCGCAGTTCATGCAATGGCTTCTACGCTGGCAGCATGTAACGCCCGGCAGCCAATTATCAGGTGAGCGTGGAACGCTGGAAATTATAAGCCAGCTGCAAGGATTTGAAATACCGGCCAATGCTTGGGAGACATCTATCCTAACCAGGCGAATCACAAAATATGATGCAGAAATCCTCGATCAGTTGTGTCTTACAGGAGCAATTGGCTGGGGACGTTTGTCACCACACCCGGCCAGCTTGGCGCCAAATATCGATGGACTTGTCCTACCGGAAGAATCTTCCGGAATTAAGCGGGTAATTCCCACAAGCATTGCACCAGTCACATTCTTTGTACGGCATGAAGCAAACTGGATGGCATCTAGGCACATTAAAGGCGATGAAGTTAAATACCTTTCACAAGCGGCAAGTGATGTATTTGAGTTTTTGCAATTGCATGGAGCATCTTTCTTCAGCGATATAAGCCGTGGAGTTGGACGATTAAAGGCAGAAGTCGAGACGGCACTTTGGGAATTGGTCACAGCCGGACTTGTAACTGCCGACGGATTTGATAATTTGCGTGCCTTGATAGATCCAAAACGTCGGGCAGGTGAAGGACGAGGTCGTTATTCCAGACCACGACACAGCACTGGTCGATGGTCCCTTATATATGCAACGCACAAACCACATGTAGAAACGGTAAATGAGCGCAGTGATTTAGCCGAAGGAATTTGTTGGATGTTGCTCAAGCGCTATGGGGTTGTTTTTCGTGATCTATTAACACGTGAAAGTGTGATTCCAAATTGGCGTGAACTGCTGATGGCTTTTAGGCGTTTGGAAGACAGGGGCGAAGTTAGAGCCGGCAGATTCGTCAGCGGATTTCTCGGCGAACAATTTGGCTTGCCAATAGCTGTTGAATCCTTGCGCGCCTTGCGCAACCAATCACCAACAGGCGAAACAGTTACAGTATCGGCTGCCCATCCTTTGAACCTTGTGGGCATAGTTGTCCCCGGACAAAGGATAGCTAGCAACTTAGGGCAAACAGTCACATATAAAGATGGCGTTCCGACCAATGCTCACGTAAAATTTACTGGTTATCAGCATTAACGCACCGTTGTCATGAAGCGATAATCCTGTCAGTGATATTTACTTTATATTGGGAGTAGTGGTTATGAGAAGAGTTCTTGCATCTGTCCTGTGCACTATGGCTGCATCCAGCCTGGCACCGGTACTTGCTGGAGAAACCACGCAAATCACCCCCAGTCCAATTTTTATAGCTATGCCCACACCTGCTTCCATGCCGACAATTTTGGATAATGACGCCAAAGATACAGATGCCAAACAGGCTGAACAAGTAAGCAACACGCAAGACACCGTTAAGACTGAGACCAAGAAATCCAAGAAAGTTGCCACAAAAACCGAAAGCAAGAAAGAGAAGAAAGCTTCCAGAAAAATTGCCCAAAACACGACTGGGAGTTCGAGCGATCCCAATCAACCGGCTAAACCAACAGGATCTTTTCCAAAAACGGGCATTTCCGGACAATTTGAAAAAATTGGCAAATTTGGCAAAAGCCTGCCTAAGCGTTTACCGCCAACACTGGTTTGCACAGTTGGCGGCACTCCAATAGCATTTTTCCGCCATACAGTTAGCGCTATCCAAGAAGGCGTGAAAGACATTGTTGGCGAAAGCAAGTTTCCCTTATTTGTGGCCCCTGCCGTTTGCGTTTCATTCCCGTATGGCCTATGTGCCGGTGTGCTTGCTGGACCAGTTGTTGGCCTGTACAACGGCTGGAAGTACAGCGATGACAAACCGTTTAGCAAAGATGCCTTCAGCCTCGGTAGCGACAAGTAACTTCACAATCGTTACGGTATCACAATCAATGCTTAGCATATAGAAGTTCTATCGATTGGATTAGCAATTCAATAGTTGGATATCTAGACTGCACTGTAATTGCTGCATGCTTTTGCATATTGCACAATTTTGCTCGACAAAACTAGCTTAAATTTTTCCCGGGACAACTAACAACTCTATTTTCATAATAGGCTCACTTGTTGAACTTGCACTAGAAAGCCACACGATGAGCCCATCAATTCCTCACCTGAACATTACTACCGCCCCACAGCTAACAGCAGTCCGCACAGCTGAAGAGCAGGAATCAATTTCTAACACGGCGACAGAAGATGAGTCTGCCAACTATAACGCGGCCAATGCACGTTTGTCTCGCTCGCTGGAAATTAGAGCGTCCTTTTACCAAACATTCCTTTCATATATCCAACAATTCACTCGCCCGGAATTGAATATTGAAGTTTCACGTGCCTTCAAAGCCGAACTTGCTTCTCTGTTTGAAAGCTTTGCAAAAGTCCTGCGCAATGAAGTATCGCTAACAGCTGAGGACGATTCTGAAAATGACGACCTGCGCAAACGACTGGTAGATGCAAAAGACCAAATCATTTCTCTTTTGACTGAAAGAGCAGCCGATCAAGCACGCATTACACAGTTAGAAACCGAATTGAAATTCCTGCCGGACTTGCAAGCACAAGCAGACAGAGCTATGACCCTGGCTGACTCAGCCAGCAAAGTGCAAGATTCGCTAGCGGATCTGCGCTTACAGCTCAATGATGCTCACCTATCGCGCATGCGTCACAAGTTGCATCGCAAGCCTCGTTCGTGGTGGTCCAAATTCACCACGCCATTTGCCCAGCATTCAGACTAATTTATCCGCACTTTTAGAAGCACTGCATATACGCACCAAAAAGAACGGGCCAATGCAGATGCAGTAGGGGTCCACATCTGCAGGGTCCATTCTGGCGTTCGGGCAGTGGGTAATTAGCGAAAAGGTGCAACGCGCAGTGATAATAACTTACCAACACCGCATGGGGCGCGCGTTTCAACTTCATCTATATTCCACGTTAAATCCGCGAACCTTAAATGTCAAGAAAACGACACTCATATTGCCATTAGAAGTTTCTCGGTTCTGACGTACCGCTGAAAACCCTCGCCCAGTCTACACTTTGAAAAGTCGCCTGCCACTGTTGATCTCAGTTACGACAGAGGCAGTATTTGCCAAGTCCAGTGATCATCCAAATCAACCACCCGGGGACTATTGCATTTCTATGTCCATCTTTTGCTCCGCAGAGCCCAGATGAAATCTGGCTTTATCATAGCCGGCTGGTCCAAACTTGCCGTGTGCATTATTGGAAAACCCATATTGAACCTTTGGTATACCAAACATGCCAGTTTCAAATTTTCCGCTATTGTCCTCATCGTGAAATAGTTTGATTGCATAATCGCCATAAGGCAGGTTCATAAACGTATAATCCGCCGTATTGTTCTTAATAGGTAGAATCTCCTTTTTAAAAGCAGATTCACCCGTAAATTTGTCATTTGTATAGCTGTTATCCGAGTTAAACAAAGCAATTCTCACACTGCCATTATTGTTTTTTACCCCTGAAACATGCACAGTTAAATTTCCTGCTTGTTCAGCTATCGCCTGTGACAAGCAGCCAAAATTAATAACTAACGCCATAGCCAGACACCATTGCTTCTTCAACATTCAACGACTCCTTTCAATCTAGTCAATCTAGGTCCTACAAAATTGTCCATGAAAACCAAAGGGCACTATCATGGGTATCTCCAAACGGGCTAACTCATTCATTGTTTGGGCATCTAATATAAGCAAGAAAGATTGTTGCATCCTCGCATCCAAAACAACGGATACTAATACTCCATCATCTTCATTATTCGCACCGGGACGACTTATGAATACAGGTTCACCGGGATAGCACAAATCTTGCTGCCAAAACAAGGCTTCATTCTTTTCCAAATCGAATTTGACCAGTTGATCAAGAAATTGCTTACCAGTCCTACCCGGCACCTGTCCTGGTGCATACAAATACCTATACGGCTTGCCATTAAACTTTTCATAGTGAATTCGTCCTAATTCAAATCCTAACGGGGACAAATATTCATCGTTAACATTGCCAGAGGCAATATCAATACTCAAGCGGCGTAATTTAGCTAGAGGAATTTGCCCTTTGTCAGAGCGTAAATTAGAAAGGTAGGTGCTCTCAATTATCTGGTTATCGGCATAGGCTAAAAGATCGACAAGCAATTGTCCGTCACGTTCAAATGCATTTACATGATGAAAGCAAAACATGGATTCTGTCTCAGCACGAACAATTAATTGCCCATCGTCCTTGCTATATACACTTATCTTGGTTCCTTGCTTAGGCTTCCATGAATAGCTTTCAATGTATGTCCTTTGACCAATCAACAAGTTGAGAGGATTTACAACCAATGGACACTCAACCAGAATTATGTAATTAGCGGACATGGCAAAACTATGGAAATATGCCGGTTCCTTAACAGCAATTGAGGCAATTGGTCTTCTTTGTGTGCTGCCTTCATCAAGGCGATAAATCACATATGAGCTACTTGGTCCCAACTTAATCAACAGGTTATAGAGGCACTTACGATCAAAATCATAATGCGGGTGAGCAGTTGTCACTTGTCCCTTAAGCTCATCGGAATAGGCAAATGGTCCCTTTGTCGAAAGTCTGCCAATTTCAAATTCGGTTGCTTTCGTTGTTTCTGTTAGTGCCAAATAGTGGTTGGCAACAGAGACTATATTGACATTGGCATTATCAGTTAGCTGTTGATTAAAAACAGCACTCAATTTTTCCCACAAAGATCGCCTTGGATTAGTAGCAAATTCCGGCAATGCTACGCGGTTTTCTGAAATAGCTTTCGTGTAGGCTTCCGTCTCTAAAAACTTAGAACTCAGTTTCACGTGTCCGGCGGCAAAGGAAAATTTGTGCAATTTTGCCAGCCCGTCAAACCAGTGCCTATAACTTTCCTGTCCGGCTTCAAATTGCGCCGGACCATTGCGTACTAAATTGCCGGAAAGCCAGTCTGGCACAACTCCTTGGACAGGGAGGCTAACGCCGTCCAATTCCTTCAATTGGCTGGCAAAACCTATAGCAAAATCGGAATTTGTCTGCGCCATCACTCACCTGGAATTGCATCATACTAGCAAAATAGCCCTCAAATGGGTTAACCCATAGGCTATTTAGCGTTTTTAAGATTGTATATAAAAGGTTAAATTATCAGCTAAATCGGGCACTTATTCAGTAGAGAATGCATCTCAGGCGGTCAAGGACTTGCTGTATCTAACTGCTCCAGTCCAAGCAGAAACAACCTGCTAATTATCAATTTCTCTTTTTAGGAGACAGTAGTATGGATAGCGATGCATTTGACGCTCGCCAATTTCACGAATGGCTGGAGAACACTTCCGATCGCGATTTAAAAGATGCGATCTATTACGTCTTGGCAATGAAAAAGGATTATGCCAAAAACAATCCTGAGAAAGACGAAGATCTCATAGATAAGGACTTTTTGCAAAGTCGCGAGCTTGCCCTCTCAGACCCATACATGCGCGCCATACATAAAGTAATTGCCACTAATGACACCACGCCGGCAGGCATTCTAGACTGGCTTGCCTCAGTTGACGATGAGAGCGTCCGTATGCGTGTTGCCGAGAATCAAAACACCCCAAAAGAAACTCTTGCCGGTCTTTGCCAAGATCAAAGTGTGGATGTGCGCGTAGCAGTTGCTGAAAATGCAAGCTTTGACAAAGAGATTGCCGACATTTTGTGCAAAGACGAATGTGCAGACGTGCGCTATGCCCTTGCGGAAAATCCAGAAACTCCACAAGATATTCTCATTGTTCTCGAAGAAGATGAGAATCCATACGTTGCCCATAGAGCGCAACAAACAATTCAAAGAACCGAGTCTTTGAGAAATGCAGGCAGACCAACCAAAGTTTCCACTGTTTTGATTGTCGACGACGATCACTTCATAAGAGCTTTATTGAACGAACAAATTAGTGCCGATCCAACATTTACAGTTATTGGTGAAGCAAGCAATGGACTAGATGGACTAGAGAAAGTACTTCATTTGCGCCCCGATATCGTGCTCATGGACATTGGATTGCCGATGCTAAATGGTGTAGCCAGCACAGAGCATATTAAGGCCGAGCTTCCGCGAGTGAAGGTGTTAATGGTAACAGGTCGCGATGATGACGCAGACATAATAGGAGCAATAGAAGCAGGTGCAGACGGCTACTTACTCAAAGCTGGTTCGTCCGACAATCTCCTGACAGCCCTGCATCATTTGGCATCCAACAATAGCTGGATTGACCCAGGCGTTGCCAGCACTGTTCTTCGACAATGCATTAGGCAGCCCAATGTAGCACCAGCTCCAACCATCAAAACCACAGAAAAACAACCAATTAATGCTGCAATTACAGTGGTCTTTGATATGGCTGGCAAAGCGGCCAAAGAAGGCAAATGGGATGATGCACGCACACTGTGTCAGGCAGCATTGCAGATAGCTGAAGCTTCAAAAGCGGACGCACCCCAAGAAATTTCCCAGTTGCTGTCCAAACTTGCCGACACCTGTTACATTCACGAAGAGTATCAAGCCTCGGAATCCCTCTACTTAAAGGCTTTGGAATTAAGACAGACTCAGTTGGACGACAGCCAACCCAAATTGGATTCCTATGTCACTTTTCTAGCAAAACTATACGAATCGGCAGGCAATAATCAGCAGGCTGAATTGTATTATTCGTGGTCGCTCAGAATTCGAGAACAAACTGGCGATCCAGTCCTTATAGCGGAAGCCCAGGAAAAATTGCAAAATGTAATGACACCACATCGGGAAGGTTAATGCAATATGCCGGAGTTCCTCAAACAAATTCTTAGTCATGACTTCATGCCACACGGATATTGCTTGCAATGGGACTCGGCATTGGTGCCGGTTCTCATTACTGCCAACATTGCCATTGCTGTTGCGTATTATGCAATTCCAACGGCACTTTTCTTCTTTGTGCGTAATCGAAAGGATTTAGCCTTTTCATGGATCTTTGCACTTTTCGGTGCATTCATCCTTGCTTGCGGCACGACACACGTAGTATTCGTGCTAAACATATTCAAAGGTTACTATTGGTTAGAAGCACTAGTAGATAGCTTTACTGCGATCATTTCCATTGTTACAGCTGTAATGCTATGGCCCTTAATTCCTAAAGCACTTTCCCTGCCAAGTCCTAAAGAGCTAGCACAAAAGAATGATGAATTAACACAGCTAAATACCAGTTACATTAACTTAAATACTGAACTATCGGAAGTAAACAAACAGCTAACCGATGCACGCGATCAGGCCATCGAATCATCAAAATTGAAAAGTTGGTTCTTGGCCAATATTAGTCACGAGCTACGCACGCCATTAAGTGCAGCTCTGGGCATGAACGAACTTCTCCTACATACCGGACTGTCGGCTGATCAAAAGTCCTTTGCTGAAAGCGTCCAATCATCCGGACAGGCGCTTCTGTCACTTGTAAATGACTTATTGGATTTATCTAAAATCGAAGCAGGCAAAGTATCAATTGAGTCAGTGCCGGTTGATTTAGATGATTTAGCTCGCGAGTGCTTAGGACTATTTGAAGTACCAGCCAGTAATAAGCGATTGGAACTCAAATGTTATGTAGATCCACGTGTGCCCAGACGCTTGTTTGGTGATCCAGCACGTATTAAACAAATTCTGGTCAATCTAGTTGGCAATGCTGTGAAATTCACCGATAAAGGCGAAGTAACGCTGCAGGTAGTAATTCGCGCCGATCATCCGGAGTCCATGGATGTGGAATTTACAATCATCGATACCGGCATTGGTTTGTCTACTGAAGAGCGCGAGCAAATTTTCAAACCCTTTGCGCAAGTCGACCAATCTACTTCAAGACGATATGGCGGTGCAGGGCTTGGACTAACAATAAGCAAACACCTCGTTGAGCTGATGGGCGGCACCATTGGTGTCAGCAGCAGCAAACAACGTGGTTCTTCTTTCTGGTTTACCGTCCCTATGCACTTAGCACCAGAGCCCGCTAGCTTAGCTAGCCCCACCGAAGATAAAATGATGTCGCTCTTAGCGGGCAAATTAAATGGCAATGTCTTAGTGGTTGAAGATGACACCTTATTGCAGCAATTGACGGTTACACAACTGGGTCATTTAGGCTTAAAGCGCACCATAGTAGGCGACGGATTGGAAGCACTTGCCGAAGTGAAGCGCAACAAATTCGATCTTATTCTCATGGACTGCCACTTGCCCCACATGGATGGCTATGAAGCGACGCAGAGAATTCGAGAATTCGAAAAACAATCAGGCGAACACATCATCATTATTGCCATGACAGCAGGTGCAATGCCCGGAGACTATGAGCGCTGCCAGCAATCGGGCATGGATGATTATTTGAGCAAGCCATATACCTTGAAGGAATTGCGAGAAAAGCTGGCTAAATATCTCCCCGTCAGCAAAGAAGCAACTGGATCCAGCGTACCATCAGGCCCATACACTAATGGAGAAGAGCAACAAGACAAACATACTCCTGAAAGTCAGAAATTGCTTAATTTCCTACGCATTAAGCAAATTGCACCACCAGATAAGGTGCCAATGCTATTATCGCTCTATATAAGCTCAGTAAAAACATCCTTGCTAACAATTGAAAAATGTCTTGCCGACCATGACAGCAAAGAAATAGCGGCCCAGGCTCACAAGATTTTGGGCAGCTCACGAACAATTGATGCCTATGAAATGGTGGATATCGCAACTAAACTCTACGCCACTGCTAAAGCAGACGATTGGGAAGAACTGCCACATTTAGTTCGTGACCTGCAAAAGGCCTTAGACTCTGTGTCCATGGAAATTGAAAATGCCATGCGCTCTTGCTAGGAACATTCAATTAGCTAATGCCGGTATTTAATTTCGGTATTTAGCTAGGGCATTGTATTTGTAGGTACAGTAGCCGGTGTCACGGTGACCATGTTCTCGCTTGCCACACCCATATGCCTACCCAAGCCGCCTTCAAGAAGTGTTTTTACATCAGCTAAAAAGCGCGCTGCAGGACCGCCATCAATTGCGCGATGATCAAAGTTAAGCGAAAGCGTCATTATTGGCCGCACAACAATTTCACCATTGCGCACAACAACACGATCTTCTACGCAACCAACACCAAATATCGATGTTGTAATACAAGGCGGCACAAGAGTCTTGATACCATATTTGCCTAAGCTGCTGACACCAAATGAGGCGCCCATATATTTAAGTCGTATGGACGGGAAATGCATGCCAATCCACAGGATCATGCGTCTCAGCCAGAGTGGAAACTTGGAAAAGCGATTTTGTACTTCCAAGTCAGCAACTTCTTCCATAGACTTAGTACCAAAAGCCTTCAATTCGTCACCAATTTGCTCCAATGATTTGAGGTGCGGATCACGCACGGTGCCAAGAAACACTCCCGGCACTCCATCTATATAGCGTTCAACTGTAAATCCAGCAACAATTTCGTTCAACTGCAATGTGGCACCCCACGGCAACATCACTGTGCGGCTAAATGGGTGATCTACCTGCGCTAGTCCAATTGCTTTCAGCACAATAGCCGTCATTGTTATCTTGCAGCCACGCTTTTCATATTCTTTGCGCAAATTCTCCGCCCAAGTCATGTCCACATCAAGAAAAATGGGTGCCGCCGGCACAGGACGACTAGCAATATGGATAACATCCAAAATACCGCCACGGGCGCGTGGCATGCCAGATATTTGGTAACGACCGGTATTTGTGGAATTTTCGCGACTGTTCATTTGACCTCAGACCCTAAATTGGACAATCATAAGCAAGTGCAGCGTTAGGGACGCGCATGACATCTATACTACCATTTACGTGCAGTTGCCACCTGAACTCACCGCATATATCTTACGGACTACTAATAAACAATGGATGTAAACCAGAGAGAAATGTTCCCTAGACTCCTTATTAAGGGAATTGAAGAATTCAACAGGCAAGAATACTTTGCCTGCCACGAAACCCTGGAAACCCTATGGCAAAGGGAAAAGTCGCCAGAACGCTTGCTGACACAGGCAATTATTCAATTTGCCGTTGGCTACTATCATTGGCAGCGGGCTAATTTTCAAGGGGCCCAACGGCTTTTTGAACGTGGACTAGCCAAAATTGATAAGGAAAAGTCTCATCCACTAACTTGTGCTAGTCCAATTGATATTCAAGACCTAGTAGATCAAATAGTAAGCGATATGCCAAACGTCATAGCCGGCAAAAAGCTGTCCAAGTTTCCAGTGATAAGATTTCTGTAGGTATCAAATAGGTCTTCAATGAGCAAAGAACAACCACTAGTCTTAGTGGTCGACAACGAAACTGATAGTCTTGCCCTTTTTACAAATGCCTTAAAGCAAGCCGGCTACAACGTGACAGGCGCGCCGGATGCAATTAAAGGACTGGCTGCCTGTAGGCTAAGATCACCGGCTGTAATTTTGCTTTCCCTCAACATGCCCCTTATGTCAGGCAGGGAAATGCTTAATAGGTTAAGGGCAGACACGCGCACTGAAGACATTCCGGTCATTTTTTTATTGACCGAAACGGATGTTGAAAACCCCCAGTGTCTCTGGGTTTTAGAAGATCATGAGTTTCTAATTAAGCCTGCATCAGAAGCCGAATTACTTGTGCGAGTAAAGGCCAACCTCAGAACTCGTCGTTTGAAAGACGAGCTTCGCCGCAAGGATAATCAATTAAAGGAGTTGACTCTTGTTGACGGCGTGACCATGTTGAAAAATGCACGCTACTTTCAAGAGCTAAGCAAATCGCAAATTGGTCAATCTCATCGCTACAAACTTCCTCTAACGCTAATCGTTTTGCAGGTCGATCAACAAAAAGACATTCAACGAACAAAAGGACAAGCAGGCACTGACTCGATGGCCTCCCAAATTGCCGCTCTACTTTTGCGTCTGAAACGCGAATCCGATATTGCCGTGCGACTAAATACAAACGAGTTTGCTTTGCTCTTGCCCAACACGGACAAAGAAGGCGCTGACGGTCTTACCGAACGTCTTTTGCAAACAATCAACAAAAGCACATTCACAATAACAAACGACGGTTATGAATTAAGCATAAGTGCAGGAGTGTCTATTCTAAGTGCAGAAGATGACGCCGAAGGACGATCGCTTTTGGCACGCGCCAGAAAAGCAATGGAAATAGCAGGCGACAGCGGCAATCGCTACGTTAGCGAAACCGGCCCCTAGTCTGGAATTTTGTCGTCAGTTTGCACATTTACTACATTAACGCCGCGACCTTCAAGAAAGTCAATTAGATCATGTCCTTGATTTTCCATTGGCCACAAAGGCACTTCCATATCAGTATAAGGAGCATGCAAAATTACGCTTGCCGAATCGGTAAATGGATAATACTCAGCAAATTTGACATCATCCAAAAGCACCATTTGTTGAGAGTGCTTGTGATTTAGTGAATCCTCGACTGAAAGTACTGCTTCTGTATCCGTTATTTCCAGCGCGAAATTGCGAAAACTATCAATGTATATCTTGCGTGACATGATAAAAAGCAAACAAGAAAACGCTATGGTTGATGCACCGATGAGCACACTATAAAAAGGACTGTAGGGAAATACGAAGACGGCCACCGAAACCCAAAGGGCAACAAAAATCCAGCTAAGAGCCAGCATGGCAACCATCGGCCATAACCCCGCTCTTTTTGCGTATGGTCGTGAAATTAGTGTAATTTTTGTGCTGGTAATTGGTATGGCCATAGTCTCAGCTCCGGCTCTATTTCCA
>Ga0187893_10009855_pt1 | contig 14516 bp, 16 predicted proteins | sample MA1701074metaG_FD_139574 | JGI IMG/M metagenome (GOLD analysis project Ga0187893, IMG submission 139574) | White microbial mat communities from a basaltic lava cave in the Kipuka Kanohina Cave System on the Island of Hawaii, USA - MA170107-4 metaG ...
ATCTGAAGTAATTGTTGTGGATGATTGTTCTGCCGATGGCACAGTGAAAATGCTTCGGGAAATATTTCCTGCTATAAAAATTATTCAAAATGAGATCAACAGTGGTTTTTCCATTACATCAAACAAAGGAATAAGATCAGCGCAATATGATTGGATATTGCTTCTCAACAGCGATGTAAAACTGGAACCAGATTATTTTAAATCGCTTTTAAAATATACTGAACAACCCAATGTATTCGGTGTGATGGGCCGTATCATCGGGTGGAATGATGATGTGATACAGGATGGGGCGAAGTATCCCTACTTTCATGGAGCAAAAATTAAAACTTCAGGCAACTATTTGCTCAAGAATAAAGATGCAATGAAGGACGGGCTTTACTCCATGTATATTTCCGGAGCTAATGCTTTTATGAACAAAAATATTTTTCTGGAGATAGGTGGGCTCAATGAACTATTCTCTCCTTTTTACGTAGAAGATTTTGAATTATCACTTCGTGCCTGGCGATTGGGCTATACCTGCTGGTATGATCACAACGCTGTTTGCCGTCACAGAACTTCTACAACCATTGTAAACGGGAATAAAAAAAAATATGTAAGAACAATTTATAATCGCAATAAAATGTACCTGCATGCCATTCACTTGGAAAATGACAAGCGGCCTTTGTGGTTTTTACAATTATTGGCAGAAAGTCTTGGGCAACTTGTTAGTCTTAAAATAAGCTATATGAAGGCGGTTTGGCTTTTTTTTAAAAACTATAAAAAGGTAAAAAAATACAGAAAGGCCATGCACCAAAATACAAAGGATAACCATCTATTGGCTGTAGGTGAAGTGGTAGATAAGATCAATCTTACACTGAAAGGAAAAGAGTTGATCCGGTTTTAAAAAATCACTCGTAGCGAACCGTTTTTTTATGAGGATTTGGTGTTGACATACGTTTAAACAGCAGCTTTATTCGCTGTTTGGCTTTTACAAAAAAGAAAACAAAAGGAAGGTTATAAAATCTGCTTTTAAAAACAGAATTACCCAAATAAAATTTAGTTGCAGTTGTTTCTACATAGCGGCTCCTGATCTTTCTTCCATACAGATCAATAAAATGGTGAAGATGCTTTTCCAGGTCTTTCAGATTGCCAAGACTAAGATGTTTGACCATAAAGGGAATAACATATGCATTGTAACCAAGAAAATCAGCAATGATGCAAAGATCGGTACCATATAAATGAAATCCTTTCACATCTGCAGATACCGTCATCGAGCTTTCTTTTTTGATGACAAGAAAATTTTCATCCAGCGAATATACCCGTGCCGGCAAATTGGCATTGGTAATGATTTTCCCCGCATTGTTGATATAATGCACAAACTGGTGATAACCTATTGCACCGGCATTGCCACATACAGCCCATTTTTCATCCATTGCCGATAACTCATCAAGACATTTTATTAATTGAACCTTTGGATCTATGCACCTTACATCCTGGTGAACGACGATAATATATTTTCCATTTGCCTGTTTTATAAAACCAGCAATGGCCTGGTATGCATCAAACGCATTGCCATTGGTATTATCAGCCACTACATATTCGCAATCGTCAGCAAAACCACAGTCTTCAAAAGTTTTTTGCATCGTATTGTATTCATTCATATCAGTTACAATGCAGCAGAGAGAAAAAAGATAAGATGGCGGCACAGGTGTTGCCGAAAGAAGTTGATAGCTCATCTGAATGTCTTTTGAAATTTGCTATAAAGAAATGAATCTTTATTCAATATGATACCAACTTTATACCTTTACCAACTTTGAAACTGCCGGTTATACCGTTGATTTCATCCGGCTAAAGATAAAGCGATAATGAGCAGCAAACTTTCAAAGATCAATCCCTTCAAAAAACAACGGTTCAAACCTTATACAAGGAATTTCAAAGGGCATACGTTGCATATTCACGATCATGCTTCTTTTAAGTTGGGAAAAAAGGAATTGTTCAGGCAACAGGTATATAAGTTTAACTCAACAAAAGACAAACCATACATCATAGACTGCGGCGCCAATATGGGCATGAGCATCATTTATTTCAAATCACTCTTTCCGTCTTGCCGCATTTTAGCTTTTGAAGCAGATCCTTATATTTTTTCATTTCTTGAAAAAAATGTGCAGTCATATCAACTGCAGGATGTAACCATCATCAATAAAGCTGTGTGGAATGCCAATGACGAAACACTTTCTTTTTTGGCTGAAGGCGGAGCAGGTGGACGGCTCCAGGAAAAATCCGGGCAATTTAAATTTGTAGATGTTAAAACCGCCCGGCTCAAAGATTATTTGAATGAAGAAATTGATTTTTTAAAAATTGATATCGAAGGCGCCGAATATAAAGTGATTGCTGACTGTGCATCCGAACTTAAAAATGTGAAACATCTTTTTATCGAATATCATAGCATGGCTGATAAAGAGCAGAACCTTCAGCGAATATTGCAACTGGCACAGGACGCAGGGTTTCGTTATCATATAAAAGAAGCCTATACAACCAAATTTCCTTTTGTGGAAAGAAGATTGAATCTTGAAATGGATTTGCAGCTCAATATTTTTTGCTACCGGGCATAGATATTGAAGAATTATGCAGGCGGCATCAAAATAAATTTATATGTTGCCTGCTTTGATGACATTTATAACTTTGAGTAAATGACCAATTTCGTTCCCATATTTCCCCTTGGCGTGGTAGTGTATCCGGGCGAAGATCTGAACCTGCATATTTTTGAACCCCGCTATAAGCAGTTAATTAACGAATGCAGCGAGAAAAAAAAATCTTTTGGCATTCCCACCGTTATTGAAAAAAAATTACAGGATCATGGTACGCTGGTTGAAATAACAGAAGTAACCAAAGTTTACGATAACGGTGAAATGGATATAAAAACCCGCGGCGTGCAGGTGTTTCGCATTTTGGAATTGATAAAAGAAATACCGGATAAACTGTATAGCGGCGCCATCGTAAATTATCCTCATAACCATCAGCAGGGCAAACCATCACTGATGCAAAAAGTAATGGCGGGCATGAGAGATCTGCATCGCCTTTTAAAAGTGAATAAAGAATATAAAAAAGCTGATGAAGAGATGAAGAGTTATGATATTGCTCATCACATCGGTTTATCATTGCAGCAGGAGTATGAATTGCTTGGCCTGTTTGATGAAAAACAACGCCAGGAATATTTAAAAAGGCATTTGGCCAAAGTGATACCTACCGTGGCTGTGATGGAGCAATTAAAAGAAAAGATCAAACTAAACGGCCATTTTAAAGACCTGCCGGGATTTAATATTTAAACATACCAAACTAACGATGTCCACTACGCTTTGTTTCGACTTTGGCAATACCCGCCGCAAAGTGGCTGTTTTTAATAATGCAGAAATACATCATACTATTGTATTAAAAGATGATAACAATGAAACTATCCAATCGCTGATTGATGAATTTAAACCTGATAAATCCATTCTGTCTTCTGTTATTGATCACAATCCAGGTATTGAAACATTATTAAGCAAGCATGCCCGGTTTCATAAGTTGAGTCATCTTACAAAGCTTGCTTTTACCACTCCTGTTAGTAAACCGGAAACAATCGGCGCTGACCGGTTGGCCTTTTGTGCTGCGGCGGTTCATTTTTATCCCAATAAGCACAATCTTGTAATTGGCCTTGGCACATGCATCACCTACAATTTTATCAACAAGTATAATGAGTTTTTGGGTGGCGCTATTTCACCAGGCCTGGAAATGCGGTTGAAAGCATTGAATTATTATACAGCTAAGCTCCCATTGGTACAGGCTGACAGCAATGTGCCATTGATAGGATATGATACCACTACTAACATTACCAGCGGAGTGATACTCGGTATGGTCTACGAAATGGATGGTTTTATAGATGAATACCGCAAAAAGTTCGACAACTTTAACGTGCTGTTAACCGGGGGTGATATAGTGCATTTGGCTTCGCACCTTAAAAACAAGATATTTGCAGACCCCGATCTAATATTCAAGGGTCTTTATGCTATCAGCGAAGTCAATAATCTTTAAGAAAATCAAGGCTTTAGGTGCTCATCAATTCTTAACTGCTTTTGTAGTTTTTGTTTTATTAATCACCGGTTCATTACCTGTTTTTTCGCAGGACAATTCGCCATACAGCCGTTATGGTTTAGGCGATTTGGTACCCTCGACCAATGTAAACAGCCGGGGAATGGGCAGCATTTCTTCAGGCTATAACGACATTCTTTCCATTAATTTCAATAACCCGGCTTCTTACGGTTCGTTTCAAACGCTAAAAGAAGCAACTGCCAAAAAGATAGCAAGGGGCAGGGCCATATTGGATATCGGGCTGAACTTTGAAAACCGCACGTTGAGAGAACCAAATAATGTAAATAAGTTTACTGCTTCCAATGCTTTGTTCTCTCATGTGCAGATAGGTGTTCCTTTAAAACCAAATTGGGGTTTAAGCTTTGGATTAAGACCGGTAACCCGCATCAGCTATGATCTTGCAAGACGTGAAGCGTTAAAAGACCCCAATACCGGAGCATTTATTGACAGCGCTATTACAACCAATGAAGGCGATGGTGGCTCGTATCTTGCTTCGCTGGGATTGGGACATAAGATTAATCTTGGCAAAGGCAATTCATTAAGTCTTGGTATCAATGGTGGTTATTTTTTTGGTAAACAGGATTACAGTACCCGTCGTTCTATTTTCAATGATTCACTAAGCTATAACAGCGGCAATTTTCAAACTGTTACTTCGTACGGCAATTTATATTTCAATGCCGGATTGCAATACCAGGCTAAGCTAAGCAGTGAAGTGTTTTTAACCGTTGGTGTTCATGGCAATTGGGAACAAAAGCTGAATGCTTCGAAGGATATTATCAGGGAGACATTTTATTTCGATGAATCATCAGGAAATGTAAGACTGGACAGTGTATATGAGCAAAAAAGCATTAAAGGAAAAATAGTTTATCCCGCATCTTATACAGCCGGTTTTGTGGTGGAAAAATTTATGACATCAAAAGAAGCAGGCTGGCTTTTGGGTATTGACTATGTGCAAAGCAAATGGAGTGATTATCGCTTTTATGGACAACCGGAGCCATCAGTAAAAGATAAATGGGAGTTGAGGACTGGTATTCAACTAAGGCCGGCGCCTAAAGCCAATTATTTCAGCCAGGTCGCTTATCGTGCCGGAGTTTTCTTCGGGCCTGATTATATCAATGTCAATAAAAAACTTCCCTTGTTTGGAACTTCACTGGGCTTAGGTTTGCCTTTGCGCAATTTCAGCCGGCAAAGCGAACAAATTACTTTGGTTAATCTTGCCTTTGAATTTATCAAAAGAGGTAATAACGATAATATCTTAAAAGAAAATATGTTCCGCCTGTCAGCAGGTTTTTCATTAAGCGATCTCTGGTTTAACAAGAGAAAATATATTGATTAATGCGTTTGCCAGCTCGGCAACGTCATGTCATGAAAATTGTTTCTGAAAAATATAAAGTTTGGATCTCTGCAGCAGCTTTTATTGTAAGCTGCTTTTTTGTTTCATGCGAAAACAAACAGGAAGATATTGACGCCTGGACAAAAAATAAGGAGATGAAAGAAGAGGCTATCAGTATAGAAGGTTATATCAGCAGTGAAGGAAAAATGAAAGCAAAACTGAAAGCGCCGGTTATGACAAGAGTAATGACCGAGAGGCAGGACAGTCAGTATATTGAGTTTCCCCGCAGCATGCATGTAGATTTTTATGATGACAGCACTAAAATAGAAACCTGGCTCGATTGCAAATACGGTAAGTATTTTGAAGCTTTAAAAAAGGTTTACCTGAGAGATAGTGTAGTTGTTATCACTGTAAAAGGAGACACATTACGATGTCATGATCTGTGGTGGGATCAGAATAAGGAGATGTTTTATACTGACAGCGTAGCTACTTACCGTTCGCCGGGCAATGATTTAACTGGTGGTAAAGGAATGGAAGCAACACAGGATCTGAAAACCGTAAAGTTCAAATACCCGCTTGGTACTGTTAAGATCAATGAAAGTGGTTTTGCAGAATGATGACTAAGGCAAACCAAGCCTATTAAAGCATCAATCCCGTCGGTTTGACGGGATTGGATTTCGATCGGGACGGTCATTCAGGTTTCACAGTCGGATATTTGCTTGGATTAAAACGGGGCGCCAGGTTTTAAAGGGTTACACTTAATACTTGGACTTTTTGGTCATCAACGGAAATAAAGCTAATTCTCTTTTTCTTTTGTCGCCAGAGGGTTATTTGGCGATTACGGCCGTACTGAAAACACGGAATAATAAGGGTATCTACTAAAATAAAATCAGGTCTTTCCCTTGTTTTACTACCTTAAATCGCAAAATAAACTGACTATGTCATTGAAAAACAAAACAGTATTAATTACAGGAGCCAGCCGTGGCATTGGCAAAGCCATTGCATTGCGCCTGGCCCGTGAAGGAGCCAACATCGTGATAGCCGCCAAATCGGTTGAAGAAAACGCCAAACTTGGCGGTACCATTTTTTCTGCTGCAGATGAGGTGGAAAAATCCGGGGGCCAAGCACTCGCTGTGCAATGTGATATACGTTTTGATGAGCAAGTACAGCAGATGGTGCAAAAAGCAGTGGAGAAGTTTGGCGGTATTGATGCAGTAGTAAACAATGCATCCGCTATTTCATTAACACCAACTGATCAAACCGAGCCCAAACGTTTTGATCTGATGCATGACATCAATGTAAGGGGAACATTCTTTGTAACCAAAGCCTGCATTCCTTATTTGAAACAATCATCCAATGCACATATACTTACTTTATCTCCGCCGGTAAATATGAATCCGAAATGGCTTAAAGGTCATATCGCTTACACACTCACTAAATACAATATGAGCATGATGGCAATGGGATGGGCCGCTGAATTAAAACAATATAACATTGCATCCAATGCACTATGGCCTAAGACAACTATTGATACAGCAGCGGTAAGAAATTTATTAGGAGGCGAAGCATTGGCTAAAATGAGCCGCACACCTGAAATATTAGCCGACGCTGCATTCCATATTTTTAGCAAACCTTCATCGCAATGCAGCGGTAATTGCTTTATAGATGAAGATGTTTTTGCTGCAGTGGGCATTACTGATTTGGAAAAATATTCAGTTGTTCCCGGCGCACAGTTGTATAAAGATCTGTTTGTTGATTAGCTAATCAATGACTGAAAAGCAATTCTAATTTTTAGCCCGCTAAAAATCAGTTGTTTGAAAAATAGTTTTTAACAACGCCCTGTTTTTGCATAATGTTTGTCACTCACTGTGAAAAATCATTGTATTATGGACAAAATGCAAAAACTTCAATTGATGGATAAGATATTGCGGGAACTGGATGATCTTAAAAACAGCCAGACATCTGTGCTTAAAAAAGTATCGCAAATCGAAACAGAGAACATCAATCTTGGTGCAAGTGTGCTTGAAAAAGAAGTGCCCAATCTGTATGAAAACGTTGATAAAGGAATTGAATATGTTTCAGCTATGACTGAAAAATTTCAGGCTTACCGCGATAAGTTTTCAAAAGATAATAAACTGGAAGAACCAGCAACCACTCCTGCTAATGCGTAATGTTAATGGGTGGATACTGTTTTCAATCCAATAATAGAACCGATCAGCAGCGTTATAAAGAACAATCGCCAGAAATCTGCCGGTTCTTTAAAGAAGATAATACCTATTAATACGGTGCCGACAGCGCCTATGCCTGTCCACACCGCATAAGCAGTGCCGATAGGTAATGTTTGCGAAGCTTTGTATAATAAAAACATGCTGATAGCAAGGCAAACAAAGAAACCCGTCATCCATAATGCAGTATTGCTGCCAGCTTCTCTTGCTTTGCCCAAGCAGGTTGCAAAGCCCACCTCAAATAAACCAGCAACGATGAGTAAAAGCCAGTTCATTGGCTGATTGCATTTTTTATTTCATCACTTGTTGGCGATACTGCAGGATCAAAATAGTTGATAAGCATTCCGTTTTCATTCACTAAGTATTTGGAAAAATTCCAGGTTGGCTGCCGGTCATTCCAGCCATTAAGATTCTTATCAGTCAGCCATTTGAAAATTTCATTTTGCTGTTCGCTTTTTATCACACTGCTCTTAGATGCAAGCGGAAAGCTAATGCCATAGTTCTTTTTGCAAAAAGCTGCTATCTCTTCATTACTTCCTTTTTCCTGTTCTTTAAAATCGTTGGCAGGGAATGCGATCACCGTTAATTTGCCTTTATTCTCATCATAGAGTTTTTGCAAATCATCATACTGATCAGTATAACCACAATCACTGGCTGTATTTACCAATAATATCTTTTTCCCTCTTAATGATCCAAGTTTTAATTCATCTCCGTTATTAAGTTTCACAGACAGATCGTATAAAGATTGTTGTGGTGATACAGATTGTTTATTATCCAAGGCTTTTGTCTTTTTACCCGTTAATTTATTCCACCACATAAAAGCAGGATAAACCGCTTTTAAAACTTTTTGCCGGTACGTCATATTATGCGAATTTAAATTAACGATCTCCACATAACCGATAAAGACTATTATCAATATCAATAAAACAAATAAAAATCTTTTTAGTTTCCTCATGATTTTTTCCCACAAAGACACAAAGAACACAAAGCAAGTTCCTTTTTATTATGCTAATTGGCCTTGTATTTTTCGATGAATTCCTTCTTTAATAAGGTTCACATTAAAGTTTACCAGTATTGCCAGTTTTTTTTTCTGATAATTTTAGATAAGTCAAAACGGTTTTATGATGAACTTTTTCAAACCGTTCGATTGATTTAATCTCAACAACCAATCTTTCTTCCATAATTATATCAGCCCGGAATCCTACATCAAGCACAGCCTCTTCATATTTTGCCACAATACCTTGTTGCCGTTTGTATTTAATCCCTCTTTTATCCAATTCGTATGCGAAGGCTGCTTCGTAAACACTTTCAAGAAGGCCCGGACCGAGTTTGGTATGAATCTTATAACAGATGTCCACAGCAATTGTTGCTAATTCATTTTCAGTCATAATAGTAACTTTTAGTTTTGGCTTATTAAAGTATAAAGTGTTTAAAAGATCATCTTTGTGCCCTCTGTGTCTTTGTGGGATACTTCTTCACCTGATCACCCATTTAAACAACTTCAGCTTTCCTTTAAACGGCGGGTATTTAACAGCAGGATCAAACCATGTGGGAGTTTTCATTACCGCTTTACAATGACTGAATGTTTCAAAAGAATATTTCCCGTGATAATTGCCGGTTCCGCTAAAACCTCTGCCGCCAAATGGCAGATGATGATTGGTTAAATGCCAGCTTGCATTATTGATACACCCGCCACCAAATGACACACTATCCATCCATTCTTTTTCTTTTTGTTTACTTGAGGTAAATAGATAAAAAGCTAATGGATTGGGATGCCGGTTAATAATTTCCTTTGCTTCATCAGAAGAATTAAAAGAGATGATGGGTAATACAGGCCCGAATATTTCATCATTCATAACAGGAGAGCTGGGAGCTACACCGGTTAATACAGTAGGTTCAATAAATAATTTTTCCCTGTCCTTTCTTCCCCCATAGATAATTTCTCCTTGATTTAGGTAAGTTACAATCCTGTCGAATTGTTTACCATTGATGATCTTGCCATAGTTATAGTTTTCTTCGGGATTATCACTAAAAAATTGAATGATGCTGGATTTAATGGCAGCAATCAATTCATCTTTTTTTGATTCATGTACTAATACATAATCCGGCGCTACACACATTTGTCCTGCATTAGAAAATTTTGTAAGACTGATCCGTCTTGCTGCAACTGCAATGTTAGCATCGCTTTCAACCACACATGGGCTTTTACCGCCCAGCTCCAGCGTAACAGGCACCAGCTTTTCAGCGGCCATTTTATAAATGATCTTACCTACTACAGTACTGCCGGTATAAAAAACATGGTCAAACGAAAAATCATTCATCATTTGAGGTACTACAACTGTGCCATCACCTTCTGCATAGTGAATGTATTCAGAAGAAAAATTTTCTTCGATCAGTTTTTTCATTACAGCAGATGTTGCCGGTGCAAATTCACTTGGTTTCAAAACAACACAGTTGCCTGCTGCTATTGCGCCAAGCAAAGGATTAATAAGTAATTGAAATGGGTAATTCCAGGGGCCAATGATCAATACGACACCAAGCGGTTCTCTTATTATTTTACTGCTCGAAGGAAGATTCAACAGGTTAGTAGCCACTTTTTCCGCTTCCATCCAGCGGCGAAGATTATTTTTTATAAAATTCAATTCAGCTATCACCATTCCCAGTTCGGTAACCCAACTTTCTTCCGGGCTTTTTTTCAGATCAGCATATAATGCATTATAAAGCTGCGGCTCATGTTGCAATATTGCATTTTTTAGTTTCTGCAATTGTTCTTTTCGGAATGCATACGGTTTTGTAATACCGCTGTTAAAATATTGACGCATAGCAGCAAGCTTGCCTGTATTGTAGGAGTTCATTCGGGAAAGTTGTTGCATTCAAGATAGCAAAAAAGAGAAAGTTCATGCTATATTATTTTTATATCGAAGGATCGAAAAGATCAAAATCATTTTGCAGTTGTGGAAAACCAGCCACACTTATTTTGATTCCTTACGGTTAAACCCATGATTTTCCATCTTTTTTCAATTGGTGAAATATTTGCTTCTAAAAACGAGATCAATGCAATGCTAAGTTGTAATTGGTTCATACCATACTTCTACCAATATGCGAGGAGTTCCGTTACTTGTTATGAAAACAAACAGTAACAAAATTGCCTGTGATCGGTGCACAGGCAATTTCTTTTCAGAAGATACATTTCTTCTAAAAGCAGTAAAACAGGGAGTTTAAATCATTTCGTTTTTAAATGATTTGATGCGTTGGGTTTCTTCCATCGCCATATCTTCCACTTCACCGGTCAACGAATTGAACTTATCAGTAATAGAATCTACCAGGTCGTTGAATTTATTTTTCAGATCCTGTCCTCTGCGGGAAATATTTTCACGGGTCTCCGATCCTTTAGCGGGAGCAAACAACAGCCCTACGAGCAAGCCGGCAGTAAAGCCAATTAATACTTTATTCATACACTGGTTTTTTAAGATGAATAAAAATTATTTCTTCTATATGCACTAAAATATCATGCCATGCTGCCGTCAATGCTGATGAAAACATTTGTAATTTCAATGCATGACGCATGAATATTACATGATGCAGGCATTAAAAGAAGCAAGACAGGCTTTTGAAGAAGACGAAATTCCGATTGGGGCTGTGGTGGTATTGAATGAAAAAGTGATAGCCCGTGGACGAAACATGACTGAAAGATTGAATGACCCTACTGCACATGCCGAAATGATTGCATTGACATCTGCCTTCAATTCGTTGGGAAGCAAATACCTTCCTGAAGCTATTTTATATGTAACGGTAGAACCCTGCCTGATGTGCGCCGGTGCAGCTTACTGGAGCAAATTAGGAATGGTGGTATATGGCGCCGATGATGAAAAAAATGGCTATAAAAAAATGATGCGTGGCCGCTCCTCCCCTGTGGCGGGAGGCTGGGAGGGGGCTTGGCCGTTTCATCCAAAAACAGAGTTGATAAGAGGAATACTGAAAGAGGATTGCGCCAAGCTGATGAAAGATTTTTTTAAAACTAAAAGATAAACATTGGCAAAAACGGCTGCAACTAAAAAGATTATCGTTACTCATCCGCAAACAGGAACGGAAAGGAAATTCGATGCGGCAATTTATGAACCTATCAAGGCTGCTATAGTTCAAAGTTTGAAAGGAAGCAAAGGAAAAACTTTTACAGAACTGACAGATGATGTAGTAAAGACCATTCGAAAGAAAATGCCGGCATTTAAAGGATCCATTCCCTGGTACACCATCTCAATTAGACTTGACCTGGAAACAAAAGGTATTGTAGAAACATTTGTTGAGAAAGGAAAGAAGTTGAACAGGTTGAAGAAATAAGGACAGCTAAATATGATTATTCAACTAATGACAATTTATAAATTAGGGCTGTGATCTATATCATTTTAAGAAGATTCCTTCTTTCTCCAGTTCACATTTCTTTCCTGCAAATAATTCATTACAAAGTCAAAACATTTTTTATCCTTTCCAATGAGTTCTGGAGGAAAAACTCCTTTCTCGTTAAATAAACCTTTTGCAATAAGATTTACAGCAGCGGTACAAGTATATCCTGTCGTTCTCGCCATAGAAGATGTTTTTGTTTCGACATCATAGCGGTCAAGCAAATTGTATTCGACTGTTTTCTCATCACCTTTCACTATTACTTTCATTACGGTAAATTCTTCTTCCTCCGGACCCAGTTTCCATTCGTTGATCAGCAGTCTCGAAGTAAATTCAAGCGGAGTGATATCTACTTCTTCAAACCGCAATGGCTCTGTACTGAAAAAACCGGCTTGCTGCATGGCAATAATGAGATCAATATGTCCCGGATAGCGTAATGTTTTTTCTTTCATTTCAGGAACATGCTTCATTGTATAAACCAGCGAACGCAGCCCATCAGTATTAAATGCTTCCAGTTCTCCTGCTTCTTCAAAACGAATGATCTCCCTGTCGCTTAAAGCATGCTTGGTAACAATATTTCCGTCCTCTACCAACCTTGCCGGGCGAATATATTCCTGTATCACATCTACAGGAGAAAAAGGAGCTTTATATTGGAATGGAAGTTTTCTTTCTCTGGGTAAACCACCTACATAACATTCAAAGGAATTTATTTTCATTTCCTCGTTGTATCGCCCAATGATAAAATTGCTTACTCCCGGGGCTACACCACAATCCGTAATAGCCGTTACTTTTTTTTCTTTGGCCAGCTTATCCAATTGCAAAGCATCTTCAGGAAAAAAAGAAATATCTACTACATTTTTTCCAGCGTTAATAACAGCTTGCAGCGTTTTATATCCCATAAAACCAGGAACGGCTGTAACAACAAGATCAAAAGATGATAAGAAATCTTTATACTCACCGAAGTGTGTAAGATCTGCACCCGCAGTTTCTATATTTTCATTTTCTTCTGTTAGTAGTTCAAGATTTTCGGCGTTAAGATCAAATGAAGTAACCTTGTGATCTTTTGCAAGATCCAATGCAATGGCACGGCCTACCATTCCTGCGCCTAAAACTGCAATCGTCATAAGTAAAGATTTAGGCGGCAAATTTACGAAGGGCGGCCACGAATTACACTATCGCATTTTTTAAGGTATAAAAGGAACTCAGCAATTTGAATTTATCCGGGTGATTCGTGGCTAAATTTTCTTTCCTCTTCTTCCCTGCAATATTTTATAAAATGAACGGCTTCTAATTTCTTCCAATGTCAACCCGGTTGCAGTGGCTTCCTGCTCACCAATGGCTCCGCAGTTCAATGCTCTTAAAAAGAAATTCAATAAACCCTGCCCGGTAGCCGCATCATCAAAAATATCACCGGTGAGGGTGGATATAGCAGCTCTCTCCACAAATGTTTTTAAACGAAACACTGCATCATCATAGCTGCTTAGAAAAAAACTATAGGTAGCGGCATAACGCATTGGCAATTGCGCCGGATTCAGATCCCATCCCTGGTAAAAACCATTGATCAATGAATGCATGGTATGACTATAACCAATGCGCCATGCATTATGAACGGAATCAAAATTCTCTTTTATTTTTTCTTTGGATAATTTTTCGCCGCGATTGGGAGCAACCGGCATCACGTTAGTAGCGCCATCTGATAAAAATATTCCGGTTCCGCCCAAAGCTACTTTGGTCATGTGGTGTGCAAAATCGCAAACCGGGTGGGCCATGGTTTGATATTTGGCAGTAATACCGCAAGATGCTGTATAATCATAAGTGCCAAAATGTGCGGCAATACATCTTCCTTCACTTGCACGAATGATTCGCATCAGTGGATTCCGGCCTTCATCATCCATAATAATTTGCGTGGCTTCCACCATTGTTTCCATTTTTAAAGAACCCGGAGCAAGATTATTTTTCTGCTCTATCATCTCAAACAAACGGACTAATGTTGTCACTTGTTCTGGTATAGTTACTTTCGGAAGCATTACCACAAAATTGTCCGGAAGCTTTCCTTTTGTTTTTTCAAGAAGTGTAGTAAGAAAAATGTCCAATGTTCTTACACCGCGATATTTTAAATCTTCAGTAAATGGCTTTATCCTTATACCGATAAATGGAGAGATCGTTTTATTCTTCATTCCCTTTGCCAATTCATTGGCTGCAGTAATGGCCGTTACATCTTCTTCTTCATCGGGACGGTTGCCAAAGCCATCTTCAAAATCAATACGAAAATCTTCTACTGCTTCTCTCTTTAGTTTTTTGATTGTTTTATTATAAACAGCATAGGGCAACCACGCAGCTTCATCCTTTCTTTTCTTTTCACTCATTCTGTCGAGCTGCTTTACCAGCTTTTCAATTTTTTTTTCTGATGAGGGAAGATGAATAAATCCCGGCAGTTGCAATACATCGGCCAG
>Ga0187893_10009856_pt1 | contig 14515 bp, 14 predicted proteins | sample MA1701074metaG_FD_139574 | JGI IMG/M metagenome (GOLD analysis project Ga0187893, IMG submission 139574) | White microbial mat communities from a basaltic lava cave in the Kipuka Kanohina Cave System on the Island of Hawaii, USA - MA170107-4 metaG ...
GGAAGCATTGCCGGGATTATCACCATGAACGATCTGCTCGATGCACTGGTGGGGGATATGGAGGAAGAGTATGAAAAAGATCAGGAAATAGTAGTCAGGCCCGATGGTTCATACCTCATTGATGCATCCATTCCGTTTGCTGATTTTGTGCGGTATTTTGAGATTGATGCTGCAGGGGAGGAATCAATGAATGGATTTAACACATTAGGAGGACTTGTGTTCAGTCTGGCAAGAAGTATCCCTAAAACCGGTGCAAGTTTTCATTGGAAGGGTTATTCACTCGAAGTCCTTGACCTGGATGGAAGACGGATTGATAAGCTGCTCGTAAAGAAAATGACGGAAAAAGATCCGGCTGATGCCTGATGCAGTTGCAAAATAAAACGGGATTGCAGCTTCTGAATTTGACTATTAACAGCTTTATCTGATTTTAACTCTTAAAAAAAAATCCTATGAAAAAAATCAAACTACTGCTTGGTCTGGTTCCGGTATGTTTTATGGCAACTGCACAAACAAAATACAGTGACGGGCATCAGGAAGCCCGTGAGAGGGGTGCGTGGGAAGTGTCCAGGTTGTGCGATCCGGCAACTGGAAAAATTCCACCCTCCATGCGCATGAGGGAATTGATGTTTGCATCAACGCTTCCCTCAGATGCACAGATCTCTTCATCGGATCAAAAGCTGGCAGGCGCAGCGTGGGATTTCAGGGGACCTGAAAATGTTGGCGGACGTTCGCGTGCACTCGCTATTGATGCAACGAATGAAAATATAATTCTTGCCGGTGGAGTTTCGGGGGGACTTTGGCGCAGTACCGATGGAGGAATAACCTGGACACGGGTATCATCTGTTAATGCACATCCGGGAGTAAATGCCATTGCACAGGACAGGCGCACCGGGCATACCGATAAATGGTATTATCTCTCGGGCGAAGCGTATGGAACTTCTGCAAGCGGAGGCGCTGCGTTTTATCTCGGAAATGGAATGTATAAGTCAACCGATGGGGGATTAACATGGAATTCCCTGCCGTCAACGGTTTCCAACACACCCCAGGTTTTTGATAATGTTTGGGACGTTACCTGGAACGTAGTTACTGATGCAAGCGATGCTTCAAACGACCGCGTGTATGCCTGCATGTATTCATCGCTTTACCGCAGTCTGAACGGGGGAACCTCCTGGGCTTTGCTTAAAGGCGGAGCGGCAAGCACACCTTACTCATATTTTACGGATGTGGCTGTGAGCAATACCGGAGTCGTGTATGCCACTTTCAGCAGCGAAGGTATCAATAAAGGAATCTGGAGATCGCCAGACGGCAGCTCTGCTGCTTCCTTCACCAATATTATTCCCCCCTCCTTCCCTATTGATTATGACCGGTTGAAAATTGAAATTGATCCCAATAACCAGAACATCGTTTATTTTTTCGGACCTACTCCGGGCTTCGGAAAATCGTCTGTCAATTTTCTGGGTGATACGGAATGGAACAGCTTATGGAAATATGAATACCTGTCGGGTAACGGAAGCGGAGCCGGTGGCATCTGGACTGATCTTTCGCAAAATTTGCCCGGATACATAAGCCAGTTTGGAAATCTCAACACACAGGGGGGATATGATCTCGTTTTGAAAGTAAAGCCGGGAAGTCCCAATGTGTTGTTCTTCGGAGGCACCAACATTTTCAGAAGCACAAATGCGCTTTCCGATTCGTTGCAGACCGAGCAGATCGGTGGATACGATTTTGGCGCAAGCTTGCCATTTGTTGCCGAGTATCCGGGACATCATCCCGATCAGCACGATCTTGTTTTTTTACCTTCCGATCCCGATGTGATGTATTCTGCCTGCGATGGCGGCATTTCAAAAACAACCGATAATACTGCATTTCCCGTGGTATGGAGTGAAATGAATGCAGGTTACATCACCTCTCAGTTTTATACCATTGCCATTGATCATGGTTCGACCAATGATATAATCATCGGGGGGCTTCAGGACAACGGAACCTATTTTACAAACTCCGCTTCTTCAGGAATGCCCTGGTATCATACCATTGATGGTGACGGAGCTTATTGTTTCATTGCCGATGGAGGCAGTCATTATTATTTTTCAAAGCAACTTGGAAAAATGGTGAAAGCCACCGTGGATCAGGCAACAGGAATGATGACTGCTTTCAGAAGATTTGATCCTGTCGGAGCTACGGACTATCGTTTTATCAATCCTTTTGTTTTGGATCCGAACAATAATAACCTGATGTATCTCGCTGCCGGAAACTGCATCTGGCGTAATGATGATCTGTCCGCCATTGCGCTGACAAACCAATACGATTCCATCAGCACTAACTGGATAAAATTTTCTGATTCAGTTTCCGTTGCCGGTGAATTTATTACTGCGCTTGCTGTTTCAAAATCACCTGCCAACCGTTTGTACTTCGGCACCCTTGCTAAAAATATTTACCGGATTGATAATGCACATACAGGCAATCCGACCAAAACGCCTATCAACTCACCCCTTTTTCCCGGAGCGGCATATACAAGCTGCATTGCTGTGGATCCGACCGATGCCGACAAGGTGCTTGTGGTATTTTCCAATTACAGCGTTTATAGCATGTTTTATTCATCCGATGGAGGCGCCAACTGGATTAAGGTGGGCGGCAATCTCGAACAAAATGCGTCAGGAACCGGTAATGGTCCTTCCTGCCGATGGGCTTCCATCATTCCGGTAAGCGATGGAACTGTTTACCTTGTCGGAACAAGTGTTGGTTTGTTCGCTGCTGATACATTGATAAATAACGCCACCACATGGATACAGCAGGGCTATAATACCATCGGAAGCAATGTGGTGGATATGATGGACTACCGCACCAATGACGGGCTGACGGCAGTGTGCACCCATGGCAACGGAATTTTTTCAACGCATATTACTTCTGTGAATGATATTACATCCATTCAGGAAATACCGGTGGATGAAATTTCTTTTACCCTGTTTCCGAATCCTGCTGATGAAAAGCTTATGATTACATTCCCTGAAACGATGAATGAGAAAAACATTGATATTAAAATCTATTCTGAAGTAGGGCAGGAAATTTTTTCCAGGAAAATATTTTTGAAAAAAAATACTGCTGAAATTTCCGTGCGTCATCTGACTGCAGGAATATACTATGTGCAAGCCATTTGGAAAAAGCAAAGCACTATGCGTTCCTTTGTTAAAGGAAAATGAAAATCCGGTTTGATTGCGAAGCTCAGGATTTAAAGCTTCCGGCAATAAAAAATGCACCGCCTGCCAGTCCCAGATCCTTCAGCATGTGGGTCATTGAATTCATTTTCATTAATTCAACCGAAGCAGTCATCATTCCTGCAAGATGAATGGCGATAGCTGATAGCAACAGGAAAACTCCGAGAAGGATCATGGAAAGAAAAACCTGCTTCTGCATTAACAAGCTCACTGCAGCAAGAATGAGGCAGGTTCCGGTTAAGTAAAAAATTATCTTTCCATTCCCGGAACCGGAACCATCCAGCCATTGCATCTGCATTCATCAGATGACCAAGTCCGAATACCACAAGGGGAATGGCAAATAATATGCGTCCGGCAAGTTTCAGATAATTCATATCATTCAGATTTAAAGTATTGAGGTAAGATAAACCGGTATCAGATAAAAAAGAGAGAATTGAAAATGAATATTCAAACAGATGCAAGTTTAAATTTTGTGATAAAGTCATTCAAAAAGCTCAATAAAATATTATTTGTATTTTTAGCAGCTCAACAAAATAGGTTCTTAATTTATTTCAAACCATTAAACCCCGTTAATTATGAAAAATTTAATTTATGTGTTAGCGCTTGCATTGATTGCAGGTTCCTGCTCTTCCGGCAAGAAAAACGAAAAACGTGAACGTGCCGCCAACAATATGGCGATGGTGCAGAAGTTTTATGATGAAGTTTTTAATGCCCACAATCCTGCATTGATTGATTCATTGTGTCATCCTGATATGGTGGACCATCAGCGAGACCCCCGCTACCCGGAAGGAAATGAAGGATTAAAGGCATCATTCAATGATTTTTTTGCCGGTTATCCGGATGTTCATGTCAAGTCAAACTGGATGATTGCAAAAGGTGATACCGTTGTTGTTCATTTCACTATGACAGGAACAAATTCCGGAACCATGATGGGTATGCCGCCAACGAATAAACAGATAAATGTTGACGGTGTGGATATTGTAGTAATGAAAGATGGAAAAGCAACGGAACACTGGGGATACATGGAAGAATCGAAGATGTTCACGCAGCTCGGATTAATGCCCGAACCGGGTGCAGCCCCCGATACTACCGCTTCCGGAAGTCAACCAAAATAAAAAAGTCAAACGGTATTGCTTTTGCTGAGCAGCCAATTCATTCCTGTCGGCAAAAGCTGATATAATCCGTAGAAGCAAGTTTCGTAAATCCGACATTCCTCAGCATGGTCACAATCTGTCCGCGGTGATAGGTGCTGTGATTCATGCAATGCAGGATGATGTGTCCGATGGAATTTGAAAAATCTTTTCCTGCAAAGGATTTATAATTTAGTTCCTGCTTCAAATCACTTTCCGGATAGGATTCTGTCAATGCAATAAACTCTTTGGAGTTTCTTAAAAATCCGCCACAGCTTTCCTGAAAATCTCCTTTGAAGTGCTCGCTGGGCCATGTTTTGAGGGGGATGCCGTTCAGCCGGTCCATCCATACTCTCTGTGCATCCCAGATATGCATCATCGTATCGAAGATGGTGGGAAAGCTGCTCACCTGCTTTTTCCTGCACGCTTCTTCCCCCGCTTCATTCATAAATCCGATGACGATTTGGTTCGCCCACAGGTTATATTTTGTGAAATGGACAAGCGATTCTTTCAACATATACCGAACTCAATTGAGTTTTCGAATTAATAACTGCGTTGCACGTGATGTATATCCCGATGACAGACTAAAACAGAAATGTAATCGGGATAATTTTATAATTGAGAATTCAGAAGATTTAATTCAGTAAGCTTCCTGAAATATTTTTCGCGCATCACCCGCTTCATGGCATCGGCATGTTCCACCTTGTGCATGTCGGAACCCACGAGGTCAACCAGCTTTGCATCAATCATTTTTTCAGCCGTCTTTTTTGCTTCCGGTCCGTAATAACCGGCAATGGAATTAATATTTATCTGCAAAAGAATTCCGGCATCATGCATTTCTTCGTACTCGTGCATTTTACCAAACCAGAAAGGGTAGCGTTCAGGGTGTGCGAGGATGGGCTTGTATCCTTTTATCTGCATGTTAAAAATAATTTCACGGATGTTCTCCGGGTAATTAATGTATGAAATTTCAAACAGCAGATAATTATTTCCGAACGTCAGCAGGTTTTCCGTTTCAAGCTTACGCACGAACCCGTCATCCACATAGTATTCGGCAGCAGCTTCCATTTCCATTTCAATGTTTTCATTTTTCAAAGCCCGCTTCACTTCTTCCAGTCCCGGAAAAATAATTTCAGGAGTGTTTTTAAAATGATCGCTCATAATATGCGGAGTGGTAATCAGCTTGCGGAAACCCATTTCATGCATTCTCCGGATGAGCATCATGCTTTCTTCAATTGTCCTGGAGCCATCATCAATTCCGGGAATGAAATGCGAGTGCATGTCGGTCCGGATGAAAGTAAAATCAAGAGGGGGTTCCTTTTTCCCGGAAAAAATGCTGAAAAGTGATTTCAATGCCATTACTGCAAATCAAGCTAAAAATTATTTTTAAACCACTCAAAAGTTATCGCCAGCCCTTCCTTCATTTTTATTTCCGGAGAATATCCGAGCAATTCCATTGCAAGCGCAATGTCAGCGAGCGAGTTGCGGATGTCGCCAATCCGCTCGCTTTGATATTCCGGTTGTGCATTGCTGCCAGCAATTTTTGCCAACTCATAAAAAAGATTTTTCACAGAAACATTTTCCCCCACAGCCACATTATAAACCTTTCCGAATGCACTCTCATTCGAACTGCACAATGCGCGGATATTCGCCTGCACGGCATTCTGCACAAAAGTGAAATCGCGTGTCTGATTCCCGTCACCGAAAATGACCGCTTTTTTTCCGTGCAGCAGCGCATTCATGAAGAGCGGAATGGCGGCAGCGTATGGTCCGTTGGGGTCCTGCCGCGGTCCGAATACATTGAAATACCTCAACCCGATTACTTTCATTCCGTAATTCAATGCAAAAACATTTGCATACAATTCATTGGTTTGTTTTGAAACGGCATAGGGGGACAAGGCATTTCCGGTTTTATTCTCGCGCTTGGGTAAATCAGGCGAATCGCCATAGACAGAGGAGGAACTTGCGTAAATAAATTTTTCAATCTTCGCTTCGCGTGCCGCTTCAATCATATTGAGAAACCCGGTTGCATTTGCCTGATGGGTGGCAAGCGGATTTTTTATTGAACGGGGTACGGAACCCAGCGCTGCCTGGTGGGTTACAAGCTGCATCCCGTCACAAGCCCGCCTGCAAATTTCAAAATCCGTAATGTCCCCCTCAATGAATTCAAAGGAAGGGTGGCTCAAAAACGGTTCAATGTTTTTACGGAATCCATTGGAAAGATTATCAAGCACACGGATTTTTTTTACCCCGTGCATCATGAGGTACTCTGCAATATTGGACCCGATAAATCCGGCACCGCCAGTGATGAGAACGGATTTGGAAATTAAATCAGGTGTATGAAATTTTTTTTCGTAAAGCATAATTAAAAGTCCGGTGCCGTTGAAGAAATAAAATCACCGTTTATGATATTGTTCATCGTAATAATGCTGATAGGCACCGCTCGTCACATGGTCGAGCCAATCCGTGTTGGCGAGATACCAGTCAACTGTTTTGCGCAAGCCATCTTCAAATTTCAAGGATGGCATCCAGCCCAGTTCATTTTTAATTTTGGATGCATCAATGGCATAGCGCGCATCATGCCCTGCACGGTCTTTGACAAAGGTGATAAGCTTTTCAGAAGTGCCGGCAGCGCGGTTCAGCTTTTCATACAGGATGTTGCAGAGGAGGAGGATTAAATCAATATTCTTCCATTCATTGTGTCCCCCTATGTTGTACGTTTCACCGGTTTTTCCTTTATGAAAAATCAAATCAATGGCAGCAGCGTGGTCTTCCACATACAGCCAGTCGCGGATGTTTTCCCCCTTTCCGTAAATAGGAACCGGTTTGCTGTGACGGATATTATTTATGGCAAGCGGAATTAATTTTTCAGGAAACTGGTTGGGTCCGTAATTATTCGAGCAGTTGGAAATGACCACAGGCATTTTATAAGTGTGATGATAAGCACGCACCAGGTGGTCAGAGCTTGCTTTGGATGCGGAGTAGGGGCTTCGGGGGTCATAAGCGGTGGTTTCAATAAAAAATCCTTCGCTGCCGAGCGAACCGTAAACTTCATCGGTGCTGATGTGATAAAACAAATTTTCCACTTTCGATTTATCATTTGCATTGGTCCCCCAACTCTGTTTTGCAGCATTCAACAAATTCACTGTGCCGATGATGTTGGTATGAATAAAATCCATCGGGCTTACAATGGAACGGTCCACATGCGATTCGGCAGCAAGGTGGATTACGGAATCAAAATCATTTTCACTGAAAAGCTTCTCAATGAATTTTGCATCGGCAATATCTCCTTTGATGAAATGATAATTCGATTTGCTTTCGATGTCTTTCAGATTTTCGGGATTGCCGGCATAGGTGAGTGCATCGAGATTGAAAATTTCATAATCAGGATATTTAATTATAAACCTGCGCACCACATGCGAGCCGATGAATCCAGCCCCCCCTGTAATCAGAATTTTTCTTTTTTGACCCATAGGATTAAACATCCGATAAAATATTTTTTTTCGCCAGCGCCTGCTCCCATTTCCAAGAGCTTTCAATCATTTCCTTCAATCCGTACTTTGCCTGCCAGCCGGTTTCGCTTTTTATTTTCCGGATATCGGCATATACTTTTTCCACATCCCCTTCTCTCCTGCCGGTGATTTTATAAATTAATTTTATTCCCGTTTGCGAAACAAATTCATTAACCATTTCCATTACAGAAATTCCTTTGCCGGTGCCGAGGTTAAACACTTCAAATGCAGATTTATTGTTTTGTTCCAGTAACCGTTTCACCGCTATCACATGTGCATCCGCCACATCCTTCACATGAATGTAATCGCGGATGCAGGTTCCGTCCGGTGTGCTGTAATCATTTCCGAAAATTTCAAGCTGCTTGTTTTTTCCGATGGCCGTTTGAGTGATGACTGGCATCAGGTTGGTGGGTTTGCCGATGGGATATTCGCCAATCAAAGCAGAAGGGTGTGCGCCCACGGGATTAAAATACCTCAGCGAAACTGCATTAAACTTAGCCACGCCAGTTGCATCCCTGATAATATCCTCCGAAATTTTTTTGGTATTGCCGTAAGGGGATTCTGCCTTTTTCAGAGCGGCATTTTCATCCACCGGCAATTTATCCGGCTGACCATAAACCGTGCAAGATGATGAAAACACAAAATTATTTACACCAGAATGCAAGCATCCGTCCACTGTATTGATGAGCGAAACAAGATTGTTATGATAATACAGCAATGGGTTTTTGACGGAATCACCCACCGCTTTAAGCGCTGCAAAATGAATCACGGCATCCACTTTCTGATTCCGGAAAAATTTCCGTGTTGCATCCCGGTCGCATAAATCGAAACAGAAAAATCCTGGTTTGGTGCGGGTGATTTGAAAAAATCCTGAAAGAACATCCTCACGTGAATTGGATAAATTATCAATAATCAAAACCTCAAACCCCGCCTGAATCAGTTCTACAACCGTATGCGAGCCAATGTAGCCGGTGCCACCTGTAACCAATATTTTTTTTGATGCCACTTAATTGAAAAAATTAGTGATGACCGTAAAAAGTTTCCATTTCGAAGTTCGTTGCTCTCATTTCGTAATTCGTACGTTCGTATTCTTCATTCGTAATTCGATGATGGATTTTGTACTTCGTACGTTCGTATTTTCCATTCGTAATCCGCTGTCATCCTTTCGTACTTCGTACATTCGTATTCTTCATTCGTAATTCGATGATGGATTTTGTACTTCGTACGTCTGTATTTTCCATTCGTAATCAGCTGTCATTCTTTCGTACTTCGTACATTCGTATTCTTCATTCGTAATTCGATGATGTAATTTACAAACTCCAATAATGCAGATTTTTTATTTTGTTGCGGAAAATTCCTTTTACATCCACTACCAGTCCTTCCGGTTTCAATAAGCTCCTGAAATATGCTTCATCGAAATTCAGATATTCCTTATGCCCAACTGTAATGATTACCGCATCATAATCCTTTCCCGGTTGTGACACCAGCCCGAATCCGTATTCATGATTCAACTCTTCCGAAGATGCACGAGGGTCGGTTACTTCCACCTGCACTCCATAGGATTTGAATTCGTTAATCACATCCACCACTTTTGAATTGCGTATGTCTTCAACATCTTCTTTAAATGTTGCTCCCATCACCAGCACTTTCGACTTGGAGGGTTCCCTCCCCTTTGCAATCAATCTTTTTACCGTTTGCTTTGCAAGATAAAATCCCATCGAGTCATTCACATACCCTCCCGAATTGATTACCTGCGCATGATAACCCAGCTCCTGCGCCTTGTACGTAAGATAATACGGGTCCACCCCAATGCAATGCCCCCCTACAAGTCCCGGATAAAATTTAAGGAAATTCCATTTGGTGGAAGCTGCTTCAAGAACTTCATACGTATTAATGTTCATTTTATTGAAAATGATGGAAAGCTCATTCATCAGTGAAATGTTCATGTCGCGCTGTGTGTTTTCAATTATCTTGGCTGCTTCCGCCACTTTGATGGAGGAAGCGCGGTGCACGCCTGCTTTCACTACCAGCTCATAAACTTTTGCAATCACATCGAGCGATTCATCATCGCACCCTGAAACCACCTTCATCACATGGGGCAGCGTATGTTTTTTATCCCCCGGATTAATACGTTCCGGAGAATAGCCCGCTTTGAAATCTGTTTTGAATTTCAATCCGGATAATTTTTCAAGCACGGGGATGCAATCTTCTTCGGTGCAGCCGGGATAAACGGTGGATTCATAAATCACATAATCACCCTTTTTGAGAATTTTTCCAATGGTTTCGGAAGCGCCAATCAATGGCTTCAAATCAGGAAGCTTGTGCTGGTCAATGGGAGTGGGAACGGCTACGATAAAAAATTTCGCTTCTTTCAGCACATCGGGAGAATCGGTAAACACAATGTCGCAATTTTCAAATGCCGTATTTTCCAGCTCACCGCTCGGGTCAATGTTTTTTTTCAGCATTTCGATGCGCCCCCTGTGAATGTCGAATCCGATGACGGATGCTTTGCGGGCGAATTCAAGCGCAACGGGCAGCCCTACATATCCGAGTCCGATGACTCCGATTTTAGCTTTCTTTTCAGTTATTTGACGGTACATAGAGAAAGTTCAAGGTTTCAGGTTTAAGGTTTTAAATTAAAATTTCCTTCTTGTTCAATTTGCGCAATGAATAAATGCGTTCGATGATTTCTACCACTTTCAGCCCTTCGAGGGCATTGGTGGTAATCTGTGTCCGGCTTTTCAGAGTGTTCACTACGTTTTCGATGATGAAGTGGTGATTGGCTGCCGAACCTTTGTAAGTTCCATAATCATTGGCAGGGCTGACAGGGGGAAGCTTGGGCATTTTGTAATCTTTGATATGGCAGTATTCTACTTCATTCATATATTGCCCTCCCACCTTGATGCTGCCGTTTCGCCCGATGATGGTCATGCTGCTTTCCATGTTTTTATCATAAACCGCAGTGCTGTAACTGATATTACCCATGCCTCCGTTCAGAAATCTGAAATTTACGATTCCCGAATCTTCAAAGGAAGTGTTATCTGCATGAATGTAATCATCAAATTTCGCTTCGATGTCGGTAATATCACCAAAGAGCCAGTACATTAAATCAATCCAGTGAGAGAATTGAGTGAATAATGTTCCTCCATCGAGATTGGAAGTTCCTTTCCAGTCGCCTTTTTTATAATACCTATGGTCGCGGTTCCAGAAGCAGACCAGTTGAACGATGAAAATATCACCGAGGATGTTGCTGTCAATAACTTCCTTTAGCCAGACCGATGGGGGCGAATAACGGTTCTGCATCACACAAAAAACTATTTTATGCACTTGCAGCGCTTTGAAAATAATCCGTTCGCAGGATGCTTTGGTCAGCGCCATGGGTTTTTCAATCACCACATGTTTTCTTTTTTCAAGCGAATTCAATGCATGCTCGCAGTGAAGACCATTGGGAGTGCAGATGCTGACTACATCAAATTCGAGATTTGAATTCAGCAAATCATCAATGGAAGTAAAATACGGGACGTTGAAATGTTCGGTTGCGGATTTTTCTGCCGGAAGCGTATCGCACAATGCCACCAAATCGGCTTCGGGATTTCGGGCAATCATTTCCGCCTGCCGCTTGCCGATATGCCCGCAGCCGACTACGGCAAATTTTATATTACGTTCGTTTATCATTCTGTACGTGTAACCAGATTATTTTTCAATTCATATTTCTGATTGCTTTCGGGGCACGTTGCCCTTCCGTTTTTGTCAAAAATAAGCTTGTGTCCGAATTCACTCATCCATCCGGATTGCTTAGCCGGGTTGCCAATCATCAGCGCATAATCGGGAACATCTTTTGTGACCACAGCGCCTGCACCGATGAATGCAAATTTACCGATGGTATGCCCGCAGACAATGGTGGCATTCGCACCGATGCTTGCACCCCTTTTCACAAGAGTTTTAATGTACTGCCCCCTCCGGTTCACTGCGCTTCTCGGATTACTGACATTGGTGAACGCCATGGAGGGTCCGAGGAAAACATCATCTTCACAAATAACACCGGTGTAAATGGAAACATTGTTCTGCACTTTCACATTGTTGCCGAGAATCACTTCGGGGGAAATGACAACATTCTGACCGAGGTTGCAGTTTTCGCCAATGACACAGCCGGGCATGATGTGAGTGAAATGCCAGATGCGGGTGCCTTTGCCGATGGTGCAGCCGGAGTCAATGATGGCGGATTCGTGGGCGGTGTACTGAATTTTCAAAATGAATTATAAAGGAGTGCGAATGTAACGAATTATACAGACGATTTGCTTAATAAAAATCTCACAATAGCGGATCAATGGATATTCAAAAAGTTTAGTTCTCAAGCCCGGTTAAAGAAAAAGCTCTGAGAAAGGATTATTAAATTCTTATAATGTCAGCACCCAATGCATTCAAGCGTTCATCAATTCGCTCATAGCCGCGGTCAATCTGTTCGATATTATGAATGGTGCTTTTACCTTTAGCAGACAGTGCGGCAATTAGCAAGGCAACCCCCGCCCTGATGTCGGGTGAAGTCATCGGTATGCCCCTGAGGGGATGATGCCTGTCAATACCAATTACGGTAGCCCGGTGAGGATCGCAAAGAATAATCTGCGCACCCATATCAATAAGCTTGTCCACGAAGAACAACCGGCTTTCAAACATTTTCTGATGAATAAGAACGGTTCCTTTCGCCTGAGTTGCCACCACAAGAGCCACGCTGAGCAAATCGGGAGTAAATCCGGGCCAGATGGCATCGCTGATATTGAGAATGGAGCCGTCAATAAAAGTTTCGATTTGGTAATGCTCCTGAGGGGGAATGTAAATGTCATCGGCACGGAATTCCATTTTAATGCCGAGCCGCTGAAAAACATCAGGAATAATGCCGAGGTCTTTCAGACTTACATTCTTAATGGTAATTTCGCTTTGGGTCATTGCGGCTAACCCGATGAAGCTTCCGATTTCAATCATATCGGGCAAGAGGGTGTGATTGCAACCCGATAGTTTGCTCACTCCCCGGATGGTGAGCAGGTTGGAACCGATTCCTGAAATTTCAGCTCCCATATTATTAAGCATTCTGCACAATTGCTGAAGGTATGGCTCGCAGGCAGCGTTGTAAATGGTGGTAATCCCCTTAGCAAGCACGGCAGCCATAACGATGTTAGCCGTTCCGGTAACGGAAGCTTCATCAAGGAGCATATAAGTACCCTTCAGATTTTTGCCATCAACCTTATAAAAATTGACTTCACTGTCGAAGTCGAATTTAGCGCCCAGTTTCATGAATCCGATAAAATGGGTATCCAGCCGCCTGCGTCCGATTTTGTCGCCCCCCGGCTTTGGAATTTTAGCTATGCCGAAGCGGGCAAGCAGGGGACCGATAAGCATAATGGAACCTCTGAGCTTTGAAGCTTCCAATGCAAAATCGGGGGTGCTTAAGTAATCAAGATTTATGCGTTCGGCACAGAATTCATAATCATTGGATGAAATCCTGCTGACGTGCACTCCGAGATTTTTGAGAAGCCTGATCAGGCGGTTCACATCCTGAATATCGGGAATGTTGCGAATGGTAATTTTCTGCTCCGTAAGAAGCACGGCACACAAAACCTGAAGGGCTTCATTTTTTGCACCCTGCGGAACAATTTCTCCTTTAAGTTTAACAGGTCCTTTGATTTCGAAGCTGCGCATAACCACAGAATATAATTTTAAAAAGTACAGGTTTATTCCCGCTACTTCATTTCACAAATAAAAGATGGGGATGAATTGATAAAAACGGCAGCGATCATGCAGCAAATAAATTCAGAGTTATTTCCTTTTCTTTTTTTTCTGAGATTTCTTTTGCGACCGGCTAATCCCGGCATTTTTGGAAGTAAAGACGTAATTCTGATTCAGCTTCAGATCTTCTTTCACAGAAATTTTACCTTTTGATAATTCGCGGAGATGTTCAAAAATAACTGAATCATCCACCGTATCTTTATTCCAGCTCAGATACTGAAGCTTCATAAAATTTGCAATTGCCAGTACGGTCTGATCTTTATTGCTTCCTTCTTCCATTTTACCAATGGCTTCGAGCATGCCTTCCATTGATTTACCATAGTATTTATATTTCACTTTTTGTTTGGGATAAGGGAGCTTAATGGCTTTGAGCTTGACGGATTTGGCATCCGGAATGGTGTAAGGGGAATCCACATCGAGCTTGAAGCCGGAAATGATAAACAAATGGTCCCAAAGCTTGTGCTTAAAATCCACCACATCGCGCAGTTGGGGGTTGAGGACTCCCATTACCGTTACAATGGCATTGGCGGCAATGTTGCGCTCATCGCGGTCCTTTATGGTACATGCAAATTCAATCATTTTCTGAACATTGCGTCCGTATTCGGGAATTATGAGCCGGTTGCGTTCTGAATTATATTCCATCATGGTATTTTTTCGCATCAAAAGTAGGGATTATTTTTAAAGCAGATTGCATTGAAGGTTGCGAGCCAGCAGCGGAGAATGACTTTTTGCTTGCAGCATGCGATGGCGGGCATAAGGTTACCGGGGGGCAGAAATGAATTATGGGCGGGATGAAATGATTTATGGTTTGCCAGATAGGGTTTATGGTTGCACTGAAAGAAATTATGGTGCGGCAGTAATAATTTATTGTTGCACCGAA
>Ga0187893_10009857_pt1 | contig 14514 bp, 13 predicted proteins | sample MA1701074metaG_FD_139574 | JGI IMG/M metagenome (GOLD analysis project Ga0187893, IMG submission 139574) | White microbial mat communities from a basaltic lava cave in the Kipuka Kanohina Cave System on the Island of Hawaii, USA - MA170107-4 metaG ...
GTGGAGGGGGTTGCATAATTGCGCTCACAGACAAGTCAAACCTTAACCAAACTCTTGCTAATTTAAAGAACTTTGGTGAGTGTTTTGCTGCTAAAATAGACTATAGGGGTCTTTTAGATACTTAAAAGCAATAAAATTCGACCTAAAATAAGTTCGAATCCACAGGGATTCAGTACCCTTTATGGGGAAAATTTTGGACCCATTTAGGCGTGAAATTAGAATTTTCCTTCATTAAAAATCTGAAATGAAAAATTATTTTCTTAGGTGAAGAATTCCATTATCTACCAGAAATTCAATTGCACCTAATAATTCGTCCTCGGAAATTCTATTTTCAGCATACCAAATGAAAATGTTCCTTACCCATTCGGGGACTTTGTTTCTAGGTTTTTTTTCTTCCAAATTTTTCTCAACTTCTAGAATTTTTTCAGTATTTGAAGGAAAATCGAATTTAATCATCTCTTTTAATTCTTGGTCTCCAATGTAGGAATTGTTAAGGGGACAATTGGGGCAGGCTTGATCGCTTTCTCTGAAATTAATTCCCAAAGTTTGTGTTGGATCAGTTATGTAGAATTCAAGTTCGAGTGAGAATTTTTGATTATCACTAAACCTCACCCAATTATAACGGGAGAAAAATTCTGAACATTCAATTAGTTTTCCACCTTTATTGCACACTGAGTCCTTTTCTTTTTGTGTTTCACGAAATACTGCCAATCCATAATCATCGGGACCATTATTCCAACCGTTATTATTTGAATCAATAGAAATATGGAAGAAATCTAGAGCTTGTCGAGTATTATCAGGGGAAGTTAATCCTAAGTAAAGCATTTTCTTTTCAAAATTATATTTATAATAAACTGCAAAGAGACCTTTTTGATTTGGAGAATCTGTGGATATTTGTTTAGCATCTACCCATTCCGCAGACTCAATTTTTCCATCCAAATAAATTGATTTGTTTGATGCTGGTATTGTTAAAACGTTACCAACTGTTATTCCAGACGTGGTAGGAGTAGTGCTTCCAGATGTTGTGGGAGTAGTGCTTCCAGATGTTGTGGGAGTAGTGCTTCCAGATGTTGTGGGAGTAGTGCTTCCAGATGTTGTGGGAGTAGTGCTTGATGAAGGGGCGATTTTTCCTGATTCATTAAGTAAAATTGGTTCAAATACAGCAGTTACTGTTACGGGGCCAGCTAGTTCAATATTAATTTCATCTACCTGAAAATCTCCCACTAGTAAATTGTTGTTATCGGATTTCCATTTAACAAATTTGTATCCTTGTGGCGGAATTGCAGATAGTGTAAGGCTACAGAAGTAGAGAGGAGAAATACAAGATTCCCAGGTAGAATCCCCGTCTCGAAACATTCGATTTGAATTTTTTTTATAAACAATTTCGCCAATGGAATCTGGCTCAGTATCAAACCTAATCAAAGAATCAAAGGATGCAATAACGGAACCAGAGCCAGAAACCTTCAGTTTTGTTTCTTTATTTTTTTTAAGTTCGGGGGAAATGTTAACATCCTTTAGCGGTGTCCAAACATTAAATCGGTAAAGTAGATCTGAGGATTTTGCTGATATTGAATAATCACCAAGCATTATTGCTGCGTCAGAAAATTTTAGAACATTACCATTAAAGTAGCTTTTACCTAGAAAATGGATAGAACCTGCTTGAGGCGGATTTACCTTAAAAGTAAGAAAACTTTCAACAGATTCTTTTGCCACAGATTTACTATTTGGAGGAACGAAGGTAACCTCCAAAAGTTGTCCCTTTAATCTAATTACTTCTGCATTTGGTCCCCCATGCGTTACAGCCCAACCTGAGAGCCCTGCAAGAAAATAATAGGTCTTGCCTTCTTGCAGGTCAAATTCGATCGAGCGGTTTATTTCCGGGACTGCTAATTTCTCAGATGTAAAAAATTTAGGAATATTTCCCCCGTGGGATTCTTCAATTATTTTTTCCTCATTATAGTGAATAACCTTGGTTCCATCAGACACAACAAAGTAGTGGATGGCTTTTATCCCACTTTCATCTTTAACCCCAAGAAAACTTTCGTAAAAATTTTCAGCAGCAGTTTGGGCAGCAATCTCCTGAAGAGAATCCCCTAATGTTCCCATGATTGTTTCCCCAGGAAGAGGTATCGGACTTAGAACACTTCCAAGACTTCCAGATGACCAATAATCTGTTTCTGCATCTACAAGGTATCGGTAATTGATCTTATACTTTCCTGAAACTGGAGCTGTGTATCTATCTCCATGCAGAATGGTGCAAAATGCAATCCCTCCTCCTGAAAATGTCTGCGAGTACTCGGTCATTTCTCCAGAAAACTCATTACTCGTACACCAAGAACGTGCTGTTGCAGCGTGTGCAACAGTCTCCAATTTTGGACCATCCGGATTGTAGGTCCAAGGAGGATACATAGATAATGAGGTTACAGTCGGTTTTACATCTATGTAATGTGATTCTACAAACTCATCTAGGTTATCCTTGTTTCCTGAGTTTGGAAAATAATAAAATTTCCCGGATGAATCCTGTGCAACAGTTTTTGCAAAAAATAAAAAGGTTCCAGGTGATTTTGGAGTTACCTCGATTTCCATCAATAAAATTTCTTTGTAAGATGGTGTTAGAGAGGCTTCTACAATCGGATATTGTGTTTTGTAGCCTGGTTTTCCATAATTTCCGTAAACTGGGGTATTGTTGGGACAAGGGCCACAGTCAATCTTAACTGATTCGTATTTGGTTATTTTTATTGATGAAGTTGGATAAGGAAAACCTAAATGAATTGATTGCCAGGTGGAAGAAGTCCCGTCATTATTTGCTTGTATTGTAATTTTGAAACTTTGACCCTGAGTAATTGTAGTTGATGCGGTTGTGACTTGAAGATTAAGATTTGGGACTCCAAATGCAGTATTTACAAGTCCAGGGAAAAGTAAAATGAGTAACAACAATCCCGTCAGCAGAGGATATTTTGCCCAACTGCCCACAATGTATTATAGTGAAACTTTTAGATAAACCAGATCCTAATGCTGGTTTTCCCTATTCCGGAGTTATTTAAGAAATGTGTAAAGCAGATTCCTGTAACGTCTCTTGGTCCCTTGATTCCTGATGGAGTCAAGGAACAACTGGTACGGATCTTCCTTGAATGGATGTTTTCCAAGGTAATTTCCATGGCTCTATTAGGGGCTGCGCCCTATTTTATCCCCATGGAAGTATATGGCCCACAGGGAATAGTGTATCATCACGGTCTTATTTTGGAACCACTTTCGTTGAAAAATCAATTTCACATTGTATTTTCTGTAATATTTACAATGTCATAGTTCATGGTTTCTCGGTTACAAAATGTTGTTTAATTATTGTACTTGCAATAATAACAAATATCAACATCAGACTGGATCTGTGAAGCATATCGGTATTATTAAAAAATTGAGTGAATTCATCCTTTGTGAAGATCTTATTGAAATTGTATCCTCTTTCATCATTCTTGAATTCAATTTTCCATGTTCCGCCAGAAAATTCTAATTCAAATTTGTTGTGACCTAAGGCATCTCTTACTGCACGTCCATCGGTGTTCCAGGTTGTACCTTTTTGTATTTTACTTATGGCGGAAAAGATTTCCTCAGCATCATACTTAGATTGTAAATTAAAATCTTGCAATAATTCCTTGAACTGTTTAAGAAAGGAATATTCTATCACATCAATTTTTAACATGAAAACATAGAATAACGCATATAGAGAAACCTCATCATCACGGTTTTGAGCAAATCTTCTAGATACTTCGAAATGCCTTTGATCCACTCGTAGAATCTTTTCTCTATTTTCATTAGCGTATTTCATTGGATCGTATAGTTGTGACGACGACGCTGACATAGCAGACATTTCTATGTGAGCATCCCAAAAGGTTTGTAATTTAGATGAAATTGCTGGTTTTGTGTGAATAATTTCATCTATGACATGATGTAAGGCTATATCTACCTCACTTTGAAACAATAATGGTCTCAGTATTCGTTGTACTCTTAGTCGTAATTGACCTAGTTCTACAACTGCAAAACCCTTGTTAAAACTAGGATAAATTCTATCCAATTCTCTCATAAATCGTTGTAATATTTCAAGACATGTAACTGCGGCTTCTTGTGCTTGTGACCTAGATAGATTGATAGAGGTGATCGAAGTTGTCAATAATTGACATTATCTTAAATGCTTTAAAATTTTCATTCTATTCAAAACATGATTTATGTGTGTTTTAAGTTCTTAGCCAAGGTTTAGTCCTGTAGGACCCAGATGCTGTTTTGGTTTAATTTTGGACCCAGATTATTTGTAATATGATAGCACCTAGATGGCGTTAGGAAGATTTCTGTAATTCATCTAGACATGGAATGACCATTTCATCAAAAATCCTTTCATCACTTAGCCAAATACATGGGATCTTGTTGTCCTTGCAAGCTTGACCTGGTTCTTTATCTTTGGTTATCAGAATCATTCCATTTTCCTTGGCAAACATCACTACATTGAAATCATTTCTGAATTTTTCATCTTGTTCTTTTAGTTTTTTTACGTATTCAACTTTATGACCGCGTTCAAACAATTTTTTATCATAACCTTCAACATGTTCGTCAAGGAGAAATTTCAATCCGTTAGATCATAGACGTTGAAGTATCTAATATTTACTATGAGGAATAAGCCAATCCTAACATAAGAATTCTGAATCTCCACCATTGTTTCCATCTTGGAGATCTTTTTTCCCATCCCTCGATTATATCATCGACATAAGACATTGCTTCATGCTTAGTCTTTTTGAAAACATCCTCTTTGATTGTAGTATTTGCTCTTCGGGCATATTCTCTATGGATATTTGTTATTCCTTGTTTGAAGCACTTATCAGATGGGACCTGATACCAAAGGAATTTCAAAAATCTGTATGCATTTTCCCTAAACGTTCTGGCCTGATAACAATCTACATCTGTAATCAATATTCCATTATCTTTTAGAAAACTGGCACATTTTCTAATTATGGCTGCTCTTCTAGTCCCTAGTACGTAGATGGCAGCCTTACTACAAATAACTACATCTGCTGTGCCTTCTTGATCGTCTATGTCAAGGACATCTCTGTTTATGAATCTGTCAAGATTTTTTTCTGCTTTCGACCTTACATTCTTTGATGCGTCAATCCCAATGGTGTAAGGATAGAATTCTGACATTTTCATAATTTCAGCGGTTTTTCTCATTGCTATCCCAAGAGAGCATCCGACGTCAATTATAGTTGGTTTCTTTATTCCTTGTTGTTTCAAGTGGTCAACTGCAAAATCAGTGATACCGGTAAACTCGTACCTATCTTTTGATGTGATATTGACAGACCAATTTCCTTTAAGCATCAATGTAACTGGAAACGTAGATAATTTTAAGGATCTATTGAAGCAAAGAGTTGTTTCTGTTATAAAAAAAATGGAATTATAGATCCCAATTACAAGCCATGCAGTATGGTTTTTTTGTTGAGGGATCTAAATCTCTGTCTTCTTTTGGATGCTTGCAGTTTGGGACAAGTTCCTGCTTGATGAGCTCTAAAACTTCGATCTCTGTAGAAGCTTCATCAGTCATTTCTTTTGCCAGCATTCGTACTGATTCCCAGCTGGTATTCCAAGAACTGTATGGGTTTGCCATATCATCTCTATATCCTGTTTTGATTCTGACAAACGCGTCAAGCATTTGGACTGCTTTTTTGGAAGTCATTAAAATGTCCTGTATTCAATTACTGTTATTTGTTCTCTACAATTTTTTAGTCAGCTTATAGATTCCACGTTCAAGCCGCTTTACATATGCGGAGGATTGTAGGATGGCAGAGACTGTATTTTGTGGGGTATAACTTGCTATTCGTCTTTTTTCCAAAATTTTTTTAGTTATTTCATTCACTCTCATTGGCCTGTTTTCTTTCTCTAAAATTTGAATGATCATACTGTGCAGACTGGTACTCCACAGGGATCTATCAGAGCCTATGTTTTTTCGTTTGACGCTCATAAGGAAGATCTGTGGCTATTCTTAAAATATTTAGCGGAATTGATACAGAATATGGGTTCTACGCAGGTATATAGTTCATGAGAGTTTTTGTAATACTAGCACTAGAGTAATTGAATTTGTATTTGATTCTCTCAATATCTTTGCCTGATTTCATATTTTCTAATCGTGTATAGAGAATATCTAATGCTTTTTTTCCGTTTTCTATAATAATACACGATCTTTTCTTCTTTATACAGCAAGCCATAGTTGTTCCACTTCCACCGAAGAAATCCATGACGAGATCATTTTCTTTTGTTATCATTTCTAAAATCAAGTTAATTAATTTCTCAGGTTTTTTTGAATCCTTGAAATCACAATTTGGGCCTCCTTCTTGATAAATGTATGTTACAATATCTGTGTAATCTATGAAATTAGTGAATAGTGATGGTCTGCCTGCAGTTTTTGTGGATTGAAAATATACACCGCTCTTTCTGTTATGATTGCTTGTTAGAAACCATCTATATCCTAAGCCTTGTTTATCAAGCCCGTATACCTTAACAAGTTTGTCTTTGCCAATCTTTTTTAGATGAGCTTCATAAACCTCACCTGACCAATTCGCAGTTGCGATTTTTCCTGCAATTAAATACTTTCTAAGTAGCTCAGGAGACGGTTCTTTTTTTGTTACCTTATATTGATTTTGGTCGTAGATTTCAATTTCTTTACCACCTGCAGTGGTTTTTGTTGGATTATTATTTAGTATTTCTATTTCCCAACAAAATTCTTCTAATTTGTATGGAGCATGTGGAGAATAAAATCTACTTAGTTTATTCTTTCTGAAAATAAGCAAATATTCGAATACATTATGGAATGTCGCATTAATCATAAGTTGGCGTTCATGGTGCCTAATTTTAATAGGAAAGATTCCTACAAAACCACCTTTAAAAATTTCATCAGCGATATTCTTCAAGTTAAACATCTCCATCTGGTTTATTGAAACTGCTAAGAATCCTGAATCATTAAGGTAGTCATATGACTTTTGTAGTACATTTCTCATCATTTCAGACCAATTGTTATTACGGTCGGAGTAATTTCTTCGTGCTCCCCTTGTACGTTTGGTGTTATATGGAGGATCTAAGTATACCAGCTTAACTTTGTTTTTGAATTTTTCGTCTAGTATCGTAAACCATTTTTTATTATCCCCCTCAAGCACATAATAAAATGGAATGGATTTTTTTATTGAACCAAAATCCGAAATGATATCTGCCTTCTGCATTCGCCTCAACAATGGGATATTTCCCCTCTATATTAGGACATAGATTTCTAGTTTTTAAATTTATTAGTACTTGGAAGAGGATCTTTGGCTTAATTAGAATTTCAACTTTAAAATCATAAATCCAAGCCAGTATCACAAATTTTGTGCTACAGGTATTCAATCTAAAAAAATGTCCTTTTAATTTTAATAATGAAACATTCTTTTGTTTTGACAAATCATATGTCCCATATCTCCTTGGAAAGCATGGAAATCAGACCGCTATTAATACGGCAGGTTCTGCCTGGAAGAAAACCATTAGAAGATACCTAACCGAAAAGCAATCCAACAAAGAATATCCGAATCCTAAATGGCTTGAATTAAAAATGTTCTTGGAAGGACATCTAAATGCTGAGGTAGAACTTTTCAAACCTAACAGATCTCTATTGATAAGGGATCTTGATTCACTAGCTGCATCTACCACAACAAGAGATAAAAAATTGCTTGGTGATTTTCTAAGATTTCGAGAATTACAAAAGAATGAACTTATTCACTTTAAAGAAGACTTTTCGTTTAGGAAAAAAACCCTGCCTGAGATATTTGATGATGGGATGAATTTCAAGAGAACTATTTCTAACAGATACATCTATCTACTTCTTACATTATACATTACGAGAAAATATTCCATATTTGATAAATATGCATACAGATCGTTTGCTAACAAGATATGTGAGGGAAAGCAAGATTATCTTGAGAAATTCTATAATGGGTTAAAATCTGACACCAAAATTGAAAATCTCACAGCACTGTGTTATACTCAGTATTTTTGGTTTGATTATAGATTATCCAAATCTGACCACAGCGAGATCCATCTCATATTATACAATCTGTTTAATGAACTTCATCTTGCCAATTAGTTATACAAAGTAACTCGCTTTTGTACGAGTGAAGCATCATCTTTAATCTTTGAGCTCCAAGTCCTCAGACTGGTATTGGAAAGCAAAGAATCAACAGTAAAATTTTTAGCTATTCTTGATAATGTTGTAATATCACAGAGATCCTTATCAATTTTTGATAATATGGAGTAGTCTAATTCAGGTAACGATTCCCAATACTTTATAGATTTCAAGAAATTCTTGCCTAAATTATATTCCATTTCGAAAACCTCTTTGTCGAAGATGTAATTGATTTTATGATGAGTATCACTGATCACTGATGGAACATTAAAAACAGAATTAGAAATTAAGGAGAGTTTACTCCTTATTACATCCAATATTCTTTCATCGATACTTCCTTTTACCATAATATTTGCTACTATGATTTCCTTTTTCTTTTGTCCAACTCTATCAACTCTACCTATTCTTTGTTCTATTTTCATTGGATTCCAATGGAGATCGTAGTTTATCACAGCATTACAGAATTGAATATCAAGTCCTTCAGATCCAACAGGCGTCATTATAAGGAGTGATTTCTTAGCCTCTCGAAATTCAGCTATTGTATTATGTCTTTCAAATAAGGGAGTTTCTCCCGTCATCATAAACACATTCCAAGCCCTTGATAATTCCCGTTGTAGTACTTTGGCCGTTTCTGAAAACTCGCAAAAAAGTATCCATTTATCAGTCTTTTGTATATCAAATATTCTCTTTAGTAGAGTTATTTTGGGATCAATTTCCAACAGCGGTTCATCAATATCAAGAGATTTACGAAGTGCTTCTACACTACTTGCTGCTAATCTATAGTACGTAACCTTCTCAAAAAACGAATTTTTTGTACTTGGAATGTTTGATATGATATCCTTTACTTTATCAGCATAATTTGTTGAAAATGACATTTCATAGTTCTTGATTATCCTTTTGGCAAAATGAATCCCCAAATTCTCTTTGGTAAAACGAGTCACTAATGCATTAGTGACACTTTTTTTATATCTTGACCATAAATCCTCAATCATTATAGATATTGAATCAAAGCTATATTTCGGAAGAAGTATACTCAATTCTGAAACAAAGTCATTTATGCTATTGTTAATCGGAGTTGCACTTAATCCCACCTTGAAGTGAGCATGTTTTGCCATGCTTTTAGCTGATCTATAGCCCATGGTTTCGTTATTTCTAAAATTATGAATTTCATCAAAGACAATTATACTAGGATTGGTTTTTTGATTTAGTTTGAATTTATTTATCAGTGAACTTGGAATTATGTAAATTGTGTTTCTCTTTTTCTTTCGTCCAGTCTGCAATTCATTTTCCATCGTGATAAATTCTTCTTCTTTAGTTACTATTACCGCTCTAAGAAAAAATTTTGATTCCAGCTCTTCTTTCCACTTTATTAGAAGTGAGGGAGGACATACAATAATTCCTGATTGATTTAACCAAGTCGTAATGAAGAGTACAATATAACCTGCAGAAATTGTTTTTCCAACTCCTACTCCATCACTTATTAATACACAATCAAGCCCATTTATGAGAAGTTTCATCAGAGGAACAAGCTGATAAGAAGCTGGTCTAAGAGGGGAGCTGTATTTCATTCCACCACTCCTCATCTGATATTTTGCCAGTTCTTATTCGAATATTCTTTATTCCTATTTCATTTTCAATCATAAAGTTAGCCACATGGTGTGCATCATAACAAAAAATAGTGTAACCAGATACTTTTGCTGCTTCTAATGATTTAGGAGTAAAACCGTTTGTGCTTATTATTATACCATAGTTCATTCTAGAATTTCTCATAGTTCCTATGAAATCTCTCATATCTCCAGGTCCCATCTCATCCTTCAAATGCTTCAGTTGACCTATGCATGGTATCATCTTTCCGTAACCTGAAAATCCAATCTCTCTTTTGTTTTCCTTTATGAGTAACGAGGCAGTAAAATCTCTTCCCCCATCATCATGTCTGGTTTCACTTAATTTGAAATCTTTAACCCAGTCTAACTTGGGATTACTGAAGATTTCTTCAATCAATACCTCAGATTGAGGCTGAGTTAGAGATTTAATTCTGTAGTAAATTTCATCATCAATAGATTCATTCAGCATAGATGCAAATACAACTATTTCATCCCAAGTTGGAATTATCTTGAATATGAAATCTCCTCTGAATTGAAGATATGATGCACTGATCTTTATCGGATCACCTGTATCGGTATTACGTCCAGAATTTATTACCATTGATTTTTTCAACAATAGTTTTTTAAGATATTCTACAATCTCCTCATAATCAGGTTCATTTCTTTTTTCTAGTATTTTGACAACTTCCTTTGCTGACATAGTAACAGTATTAGTACCAGAATCGAGTTTTTTACTTCGGAGCGCTTCTTTTACAATCTCTTCAAACAGTTTTTTTTGTTGCAAAACTTCAATCTTTGGATTCTACTATTGCTTTAGAACCAGCGTATATTCGTTTGATTTGAGTGAAAACAGTGGAATCTTTCTTGATACGTCTCATATCTTCAGTGCCTAGCTGATTCAATCCCTTTGCTACATCTTTCAACTTTTTAATCCAAGGCAAAGAAGATTGAATGTTCAGTCCTTTGTAGTCGTCTAGTGCATCTAGAACAGTCACTCTCTTATCCTTCAAGAATTTTTTGAGTATGTTTTCATTTTGTGCGATCGTGTTAAAATTCATTAAACCTCCTTGGAGCGCAACAGTGGGTATTCTTGTTATACCATCTTCATTAGGTGTGATTAATCCAAAAAATTTTTCTTTTCCTGCTTGTGTTCCAAAGAATTTATCTACAACGGAAGTTCCAGCTCTTTGAAAATATGTATATTTTCGAGGGTCTTCCTGTATTTTTTTCTTCTTCATAAATTTCTTGAATTGTATGTATAGTTGATAGCTTGCTAGCTCTTTTTTACAAAAGGAAACAGATTCCTGCATCATTGTTGCTACCTCTTCAATAGTGTAATGATCATTTTTCACTAGGTTGTAAATAGCGGATGCTACATTGAAGGGCTCCCATTTCTTTTTTCCTGTTTGAAGAATAACTCTCTGAGCATCTATTTCCTTTTGGCTTATGTTGCTAGGAAGAACATTAGCTTTAACTATCTCATAACTAATACCTCTAGGAGCTTTTGCTTTTTGTCTTAGCAAACCACGCAAGACAACCAATCTTCTACTTCCTTCAATCATTGTAAAGGAGTTTCTTCCTTTCCCTATGACCCATACGGGATCCTTTACTCCAAGTTCCCTGATAGAATCAGTAAGTTCTGCTACGTCTTCCTCTTCTATAACTTCTTGTAGTTCCTTATCAGTCCATTTTTTATATCCTCTTTCAATAAGTTTATCATTATATCTTGGATTCTCAAGGTCTAGTGCAATATTCTTTATAGAAATTTTCTTCTGTAAATATTCTAAAGATTTGAGTTGAGACATGGGGTAATTAGTTATAATCAATATTTAAGACTCGTGTTAATTCACAAAATGTTAATAATTCTAAAGACAATTACAACAAAGTGGACACTGTACTCAAAGAAATTCCTTTGGATGCAATAATCTTAGACAAGGAAAATCCCAGACTGAGGTTTTCACAAATTGAGAAAGGTCTTAAGAAATGGCATGAGCAAGAGATTGAGGAAGCGATTAGAGAGTCGTTGCAGTTTAATAAATTACTTGATTCCATACGACAGTACGGTGTGAAAGATCCTATTTGGTTACATCATATCGGCGATAGCAAATACGAAGTTGTTGAAGGCAACATGCGTGTACTTGCACTACGTTTATTATCAAAATCCAAAACTGCTCCACCTTCCGGGATAACATATGGAAAAGTGCAAGCCCATATTATTCCTGAAAAAACCGACAAAGTTGCAATTGAGATTCAAAAAGCTATTCTCCAGACAGGAAAAAATCCTTGGGGAGCATTCAATGAGGCTGCACATATTTTTGGACTCCATGCTAAGCATAAGATGGGAATTTCAGAAATTGCCAACATGCTAGGAAAATCTATGAGTTACATAAGAAATGAAATAGATAATTTTCAGTTTTATTTGGAGTTTATTGAATTCCAGAGAAAGCGAAAGCAGCCAGTTGATCCAAGGAAATATTCATTCTTTAAAGATGCACCTCCGATGGTAAGGGTAAAATTCTTTAAAACAACGGAAAGTAGGAAAAAATATTTTGGATTAATCTTGCCAAATACGCAGGGGATCACGAGGATTCCAAGCGTAGCGTTAAAGGGAGGATTAAGAACTTTTGCCAAGTTTATTGAGGATGATAGGACCTTAACCAAATTTTTATCAAATGAACGAATTACTGTTGATGATGCTTTCTTCGAATATACGGAAAAAAATGTGCTAAGCAAACAACCATGGGTAAAGAAGCTACCTACTGTTATTAACGGAATGCGAAAACTAACTAACTCTGAGAGAAAGAAATTATTGGATAATCCTCAAATTCATGCTGAACTTAGCAGGTTGGCAAAGGAATTAACAAAATTTCTCTCGTAAGCCAGAATATAGTATTTATATCATGATTTTAAGGTGGTACGAATCTGTTTAGACCCTCCACATCTAGGGTTTGTTTGCAATATAATGTCAGTTTGTCTACCTTTTAGATTAGTTTTAGGTTGAATCTTTGTTTATTTGACGTTATTCTAGGTTAGCTGTAATTCGATCAATCCAGTTAAATCACAACCATTCAGGATCGTTTCATGCCATACCATTGCGATTATTGCAATCTTTCCTTCTTTTCTGAGGATGGGCAAAAGGCCCACAATAAGAAAGCCCACAACAAAGACAAGATCACAGATTTTGCCTAGATTCTAGCCATGCCAGAGATCACTGTAAGGGTCAGTTTGGACGATTACTATGACTTTCTTGCCGAGTGCAACACGGATAACCTGACACCACAGGAAAAGATCAAAGAGATCATCACGTATTATGTTATAGTAAGAAGAAACAGGAGAAAACTGCCCCAAAAGGTCTTGGATTCTTACATGACAAAGGAAACCAGTAGCTAGATTCTAAAAATAGCTAGAATAGAAAATACAGACAGCATTGAAATATCAATTATAGCTAAAAGTTGAGTCAAGATAGCTAGCTGTAGGTAGCTAAAATAGGTCAAAAGTAGGTTGAAAATCTGAGTTTTTCAGAGAATGGAAAAAGCTACCTATACGGTTTTTGTGTAAAATTTACGCATACCGTAAACTCTATGCCTAGCTGCCAGCTAAATCCTACTAAACAGTACGCGTAGCTGTATGCCTAGATTTTTGAAAAATAGCTTTAGTAGGGTTAATAGTAGCCTTTTCCTACTAAATTGTTCCTATCGTTTTGTTTGTGCAAACGACTGAATCCTACTATTATTTTCTTAGTTGAGAAATAAAATTTGATCTTTTTTATAAAATAAAAAAGTTAGTACAACCTTTTTCTAAGAAAAAAATCAAAAATTAATCGCCATATATTCCAAGATTTGCTCTTACAGGTCTTGGGGAGATGCGTATTTTTTCTAGATAATAACCAAGTGTACTTGCACCTGATTTATCTGGAATGTTAAGAAGGGACTCAATTGATCTTGTGAGATCCTGTAGCATCTGGTGGTCTTTTTGGAAATCCTCTTTTATCTTCTCAAACTCTACATCTTTAGTTCCGTGTTCTGAAAGTTTCTTTTCTAGGTTTTCTATGGTAGCTTTTTGTCTCATTTCCTCGGATATTGTAAGTTCAGGAATGGCCTTGACAAACTCTCCAAATAGCGCTTCTTTAGTAGGCGTAAAGTACACCCCATCAAGACCATTTTTGTGGCCAAGCAGCTTTTCAGCGATGTTTGAATTGATGTTTTGATTTAGTTTTAGAGTTGTGTTAAACCTCTTTCTAAAAGCGTGATCTGTCTGCTTGTCATACCTTCTTCCCATCTTTGTTCTATTAACAGCACTGCCAACCAATCTTCGTATGATTCCTCTGGCACCAAAAACAGTAAGAGTTTTCGCAGGCAAACTGCCTAGCAGATAATCGCTTCTAAAGATTGGCGAGTCAGGATTAAGGTTCTCCCCATCCTTGCGTCTTTCTTCCAAGTAATCGTTTAACGCCTTGGCTGCTTCTGGAGTCAAAAATCCCCAGTACTCTTCATTTGTCCCTTCATAGAACAAGACACCCTTACAGCCATTTGGCATTTCTGTCATATGTCTTAGTTTAAGATCCTCGAAGACCCCGATTCTTACACCAGTTGATGCCAAAAATAAAACAAGAGCTCTGCTGCGTTTCCTTGTTACATTAATCAACATTTCCTGAACGTCTTTTGTGGTGTATGCGTTTGAGCCAGTCTTTTTTACTGTAGCAGGATACATCTTGTGTAGTTTTTTGAA
>Ga0187893_10009858_pt1 | contig 14513 bp, 13 predicted proteins | sample MA1701074metaG_FD_139574 | JGI IMG/M metagenome (GOLD analysis project Ga0187893, IMG submission 139574) | White microbial mat communities from a basaltic lava cave in the Kipuka Kanohina Cave System on the Island of Hawaii, USA - MA170107-4 metaG ...
CCTTCTCCTCTCTATTACCTGGTCAGCCCCGGCTACTTTCGCGCGATGAACATTCCGCTGCTGGCGGGTCGCGGCTTCACTGAGCAGGATGCGGATGGCGCGCCGCGCGTGGTGGTTATCAACCGCGTCTTTGCCGAGCGCATCTTTGCCAATGAGAATCCTATTGGCCAGCGCATCCGCCTCGGCCGCAATGGCGACATCGTGCGCGAAATCGTCGGCGTCGTAGGCAGTACCAAGCACTACGGACTGGGAGAGAGAGAGTTGATGCAGGTGTACGAGTCTTTCGCCCAGATGCCGCGCGGTGGCTCCGGCTTCCTCCTGCGCACTTCGGTCGAACCCGGCACGCTGGCCGCCGCTGTGCGCCGCGAAGTGCAAGCCCTGGACCCCGAACAGCCGGTGACCGGCATCGCTACGCAGGAGCAGTTGCTGGCTGAAGCGGTTTCATTGCCGCGGTTTCGCACGATGCTGCTCAGCCTGGTCAGCGGGCTGGCGCTGGTGCTGGCGTCGGTGGGTGTGTACGGCGTGATGTCTTACACGGTAGCGCGCCGCCGGCAGGAGATCGGCATTCGCATGGCGCTGGGCGCTGGGCGGGCTGACGTGGTACGCATGATTGTGAAGGGCGGCTTGAAGCTCGCGGCCCTGGGCGTGACCGCGGGATTAGTCGGCGCTTATGCCGCCACCCGGCTGCTCAAAGGCTTACTGTTCGGGATCGAAGCCACCGATCCGCAAACCTACGTGGCCACTGCCGTCATTCTGGTGCTGGTGGCTTTGCTGGCGTGCTGCGTTCCCGCGCTGCGCGCGGCCCGCGTCGATCCGATCAGCGCCCTTCGGTACGAATAAGCAGGGCGCACCTGAGTGTGCGCCCCAAAAACAAGGGGCGGACACATAGGTCCGCCCCAACAAGACTTGTCACTCACGATCCGGCACTGCCTTCACGAGTGAGAAAACATCAACTGCCGCTTGATCTCGGCCCATTGGTCAGTGGGGAAGATGCGCGGACCCACTTCGATCAGGCGTGGCAGCATGTAATACACCGACACCGGGCTCCACTTGCCGCCCTGCCGCGTGCGGTGACCGTGCTTGTTCAGCTCGTCCGCCACCTGATCGTAGGAGATCTCCTGAATGATGAGCTTCATCATCTGGACCAGCGTTTCCGTCTCTTCCGAGTTTTCCTTCAGCCGCTGGCAGTCGTCGTCCACCTGAAGGCCGAACGGCACTTCAAAGCTGCGCGCCGCCGCGACACTCGACTCGCCCTCGCGCTCCCATTCGATGGCCACCGGTCGCCAGCCTGCGTCGGCCCGCTCCTGAATCTTTTGCAAATCAATCGGCCCGTGGAGGATTTCCCGCATCCGCTCGGCTTTGCCCATGTTGCCCTCCCCAAGAAATGACACCAACCCTGGCACTCCATCCGCAATTGCCTTGCCAGGGCAACCCAGCTTAAGGACTAAGAATCAGCGAGTTACACGCACTGTCCAACCCGCGGCGCACCCTCTCTGTCCGAGCTTGGGAATGCCTGTGCGCTGCCGGACGCGCCCGATGATGCTAACCTGCTCGTCGGGTGCTGGCGTCCGCCCCGAGCTTGTTCCACAATAGGCGCTCCGGCCGCCGTGACTGGCCTGCCGGCCGGACACCAACAGCATGCCGCTCTTCGCGCTTACAATCTTCCTCAGCGCCTTCCTGCTCTTTTTGATTCAGCCGATGATGGCAAAGTTGATTCTGCCTTGGGTCGTCGTCTCCGCTTCGGTGTGGATCTGCTGCCTGTTGTTCTATCAGGTGGCGCTGCTCGGCGGATACTTTTACGCGCATTGGCTGGCCGGGCTCTCGCCGCGGCTGCAATCCTACATTCACTCCGCCCTGCTATTGGCGAGCTTAGTGTTATTGCCGGTGATCCCATCGGCCGCGTGGAAACCCGCGGGCAGCGGCGAGCCCATCGCCGGCATTCTTGGTCTGCTGACCGCGACTATTGGCCTTCCGTTCTTGTTGCTCTCGGCCACATCACCGCTGCTGCAAGCCTGCTACGCGCGAACGGTCATCGGGGCGCAGCCGTATCGTTTCTTCGCAGTGTCGAATGCCGGCTCGCTGCTGGGCCTGCTCTGCTATCCGCTGCTGATGGAGCCTTGGCTGGCCAATCGCGCGCAGGCGGTAAGTTGGTCTGCGGCCTACGCGGTCACCGGAGCGTTGATTGCCATCGTGCTGCTGCGTTATCGCTCCGCGCCGGCTGCCGCACAAACGGCGACAGCAGGGCCGCAGCCGGATCGCACCGCGCGGCTCTTGTGGCTGGCGCTGCCCGCGTGCGCCGCGGCGTTGCTCTACGGCGTGACCAACCACCTCACGCAAAACGTTGCCGCCATTCCTTTCCTCTGGGTGCTGCCGCTCAGCCTTTACCTGATGAGCTTCGTGCTGTGCTTCGGCCCGCGTTCGTTCTACCATCGCGGCGTTTTTCTGAAATTGCTGGCCGTGGCGCTGGGCGGGATGGCCTATTCGCTCGGACCGGATTTCGTCAATGCCGGGCTCGAATTGCTGGTGCCGTTGTACTCCGTCGGGCTGTTTCTCTGCTGCATGGTGTGCCACGGAGAGTTGGCCCTCTTGAAGCCGCACCCGTCCCACTTGACGCGCTTTTATCTGTACGTTTCCGTCGGCGGGGCGCTCGGCGGCTTCTACGCCGGGGTACTCGCGCCCCTGACCTACTCAAGTTATTATGAATTTCACGTCGCGATAGGCAGCCTGGCGGTTCTGATTCTCTTCCTGCTCTACCGCGACCCGCAAAGCGGCTTCTTTCTCGCCACTTGGAAGCCCGGATGGCTTGTGCTGGTCGCGCTTGCCGGCTTGCTCATCGGCAGCCTCTACTGGAATGTGCACAGGGAATCGTCCAGCGCGCGCATCAGCGCGCGCAATTTCTACGGCAGCCTGCGCGTGGTGGACCGCGACAACGTCCAGGTGGTGTGGTTCAAGGAAGGCCGCGAGCAATTGCTGCCCGACCCGCGCGCCCAGCGCAAGCTGGTGCACGGCACAATTGATCACGGCGTGCAGTTTCTCTCACCGGATCGTCGCCGCGAGCCCGCCGCCTACTACGCCGAAGACACCGGCGTGGGCCTCGCACTCGATGCCGCGATGGCGGACGCGCAAGGCCCCATTCGCGTCGGTGTCGTGGGACTGGGCGCAGGCACCCTGGCTGCATATGGCCGTGCCGGCGACATCTACCGCTTCTACGAGATCAATCCGCTGGTGGAGCGCATCGCGCGCTCGGAGTTCACCTACATCAAGGATTCGCCTGCGCAAGTAGGAGTTGCGCTGGGCGATGCCCGTCTGGTGATGGAGCGCGAGTCCGATCAGCAGTTCGACGTTCTGGCCGTGGACGCCTTTTCCAGCGACGCGATTCCTGTGCATCTGCTCACGCTGGAGGCGTTCCGGCTCTACTTCCGCCACATCAAGCCCGGCGGAGCGCTGGTGCTGCACATTTCAAATCGCTACGTGGAGTTGCAGCCGGTTGTCGCGGCTGCGGCGGACGCGCTCAACAAGCAGGCGGTGGTCTTCAAGACTTCGTCTGACAAGGCGAAAGGAACATTTGCTACCACCTGGGCGGTGATGGGAGATGCAGAAACACTAAGCCGGCCGCAGCTTGCGAGCTCCGGCCGGCCACCTGTACCGCTCGAGAATTTCCCTCCGTGGACCGACGACTACAGCAACTTGCTTAGGCTGCTGAAGTGACAAGCGCTTTGCACTTGTCGTCCCGGGCCCGCCGCGGCGGGCGAGAAACCTGCTTCTCCACTAGGCCTTCGCCGCAGCCTTGGCCGCTTCGGCCAGTTGCGTGAAGCCTGCGGCGTCCTGCACCGCCATATCGGCGAGCACCTTGCGGTCCACTTCGATGCCGGCGAGCTTCAACCCGTGCATGAATGCGCTGTAGCTCAACCCGTTGGCCCGCGCGGCCGCGCCGATACGCTGGATCCACAGCATGCGGAACTGGCGCTTGCGGTTGCGCCGGTCACGGTAGGAGTAACGCTGCGCGCGGTTGGCGGCTTCCTGCGCGGCCTGATACAGCTTGCTGCGAGTGAGGAAGAAGCCCTTGGTCTGCTTCAGATACTTCTTGCGCCGCTCCCGGCGCTTGATTCCACGTTTAACGCGAGGCATGGTGCTCTCCTTAAAAGAGGCGGAGACAAACGCACATGTAGTGCCCTGTTTCTGGCGGATACGGGCGACATGAAGCCGCCCCTACACACAGGTCTGCTCCGCGGCGTGTTCAGGTTCCCCCGACTTGTGTCAGGAGGCAGGCCGATGATCTGGCCCAACCGGCCGGCAGGCCCGCCGCGGCGGGTATTGCGCTCTGCCTGGCACGGTATCGCCGGCTTCCAGCCGGCCGTGCTGCTTATTACATCCGGGGCCGCTAGGATGGCGGCGACACCCGGAGGCAATCTCTTACGCGTACGGCAACATCCGCTTTACGTTGGCGGCATCCGCAGCGTGCACGCGTGTGTTCTTGCGCAGGCGGCGCATACGACCGGCGAGCTTGGCGCCGGTCAGGTGCCGCTTGCCAGAATGCCCGCGCAACACTTTGCCGCCCGCGGTCACTTTGAAGCGCTTGGCGGCGCCGCGATGCGTCTTCAGCTTGATCTTCTTGGCCACGATTCGAATCTCCTGTTGCCCGGCTCAAGCCGGGCGATGCGTCACTCGCCGGCTGGCGCTCCGGCGCCCGCCGCTTCCTTCTTGGGTGCGCCGCCCGCCGGCTTCTTCGGCGAGAGCAGCGCCATCAGAATATTGGCTTCCATGCGCGGACCCAACTCCACCTGCGCGTGCTCCACAATTTCGTTCAGCAAGCGCCGCATTTTTTCGCGGCTCACTTCCTGATGGGCCATTTCGCGGCCGCGATGGAAAATCATCGCCTTCACTTTGTGCCCGTCGCCGAGGAACTCGATGATGCGGTTCTTGCGCACCTGGAAATCGTGCTCGGCGGTGGAGGGCCGGAACTTCACTTCCTTCACCACCATGCTTTTCTGGTGCTTGCGCGCTTCGTGGGCCTTCTTGTTCTGCTGATAGAGGTAGCGCCCGTAATCCATGATCTTGCAGACGGGCGGCACCGCGGTGGGCGAGATTTCCACCAGGTCGAGGCCTTGCTCGCGGGCGACTTTCATGGCTTCCCAGGGCTGCATCACGCCCAACTGGGAGCCGTCGTCCCCAATCACGCGGATTTCGCGCGCGCGAATCCGCTCGTTCACTCGGACACTACGGTCGGCGATAAATCCCCTCCATGCCTGAAATTACAGTCACCACGGCCCGCAGGAATCCTTGCGAGGATGAAAAAACCGGGTGCCCCATCATGAGCCTTGCGTCTGCCCAAACCCCGCTCACAACGGGCCGATAGTATACCACAGCCTGCCTTCCCCGAGCCTATAGCTGTGCCCGGGCTTCGTAGTGGCGGGAGCGGTCGCGGAAGCGCTTGAGCAGCTTGCGCGCCTCGGGCGGGACGACGGCGGTCTCATAGTGGTCGCCAGCCCAGGCCTTCACCGCGTCGAGCGAATCGAACAGCAGCAGCGTGACGAACTCCACTTCTGCGTCGCGACCGCGGCGGAACAGGTGAATCCCCTGGCAGCCGGCCGCCGTGCGAATCCGGGGAAGGATCTCGCCGCGCAACAGGGATTCGTAGGCGTCGGCGTTTGCCGGCGTGGTCCAGCCATGCCACATGCGTGCGATCATTGGGGCCTCCTCAGTGGTGCGGCATTCGTGTCAGATCTTTTTCCGCGCAGATAAAGCCGAACGCCGCCCAGGCCTTGCTCTGCACGGCGCGCTGGAAATATTCGCGGGCCTTCGCTGCGTTGCCGTTGTAGAGATGCCAGTTGCCGATGCCGTAGGCCAGTGTGCCCGCGCGCAGCTCCGAGGCCATGTCGTCCGACGGCGCAGGCAGCGGCAAATCAGCTTCTGTCTTCACGCCCTTGTAGAGCAGCAGGCGCGAGAAGTAGAGGTTCTCGTTGCCTTCGATTTTCAGCTCCGGCGTGATGCGCTCGAGCGCTTTGGCGGCTTCCGCCGTTTTGCCGGCGCGGCGCAGCGACATGTACAGCCAATCCGACGGGCCAACCAGCTCGGCGTCGGTCTTGGCCTCGTCGCGCGATTTTTCGAACGCCGCGGCGGCTTCGCCAAACTCGCCGCGCAAATAGTGCGCCAGCCCGAGGTGGTACCACAGGGAAGCGGCCTTGGGGTCAATGCCTGCGGCCTTCTTCAGATCGGCAAGCGCCTTATCGGGCTGGCGCAAACTGATGTAGCGATGCCCGCGCGCCACCAGCAGCCGCGCGTCGTTGGGCGCCAGCTCCAGCCCGCGCGTGTAAGTGGCCACTGCCTCGCGAAACCGCCAGATGCCTCCCTGCGCGCGCCCCAGCGCCAGAATCAAATCCACATTCTTTGGATCGGCGGCCAGATTCTTCTCGGCCTCGGCCACCGCGCCGTTGGCGTCGGGTTGCGCGTAATACTTTACGCCGGCCGCCGACACATACTCCGGCTCGCCTGTCTGCGCGGCCGCGGGCAGAGCACTAAGAATCAGAAGACAAATCGCCAGCAGTTTCATGAAACCTCCAACCGTCCAACGATTGTTGTTCTTCTCAATCCTTATCCGCGTTCATCTGCGTTTATCTGCGGTTTCACACTTTGACGGCTTCAATCACGCTCATCGGCGACTTGGTCGGCAGCACGCGCGTCAGGCGGAAGCCGGTGCGCCCGAACAGCGCCGCGTACTCCGCTTCGCTACGCTCGCGGCCGCCGGGCATAGCCAGCATTTCGAGGTCGAGAAACTTGATCAGGTGCGGCTCGTTGCCCGCGGGCATCACCGCCTCGATGAGAATGACCTTGCCTTTTTTCGAGCCCATCGCCGTGGCGATGTTGCGCAGGATGGTGAGTGACCGGTCGTCGTCCCAGTCGTGGATGATGTGCTTCATCAGGTAGGCATCGCCACCCGCAGGCACCGACTTGAAGAAGTCGCAGCTTTCAGTCTTGCAGCGGTCGGCCACGCCGTGTTTTTGGATGATGGGGCCCGCGCCGGCCAGCACATGCTCCAGATCGGCGAGAATGCCGCGCATCTGCGGATACTTCTGCAAGACGGCGCAAATCACGTGACCGTGCCCGCCGGCCAGGTCCACCAGCGTGCCGATGCCGCTGAAGTCATAGGCCTCCAGCGCTGCCGGCACAGAAACCGCGCTGAAGGAGATCATGGCGCGGTTGAAGGTTTCCGACTCCTGCGGATCGGTGGCGAAATAGTCGAAAATGGGCATGCCCAGCACCTTGTCGGCGCAGGGCTGGCCGGTGCGCACGGAGTGGGCGAATTCGGCGTAGACGCGGAAGTGGAAAGGATCGCCCCAGAAGGCCAACGCGTCGCGCAGCGAGCCAGGCACGTCGGAGCGCAGCATTTCCGACGGCGGCGTATTGGCAAAGGTGCGTGGCGCGGACTCGGTGAACACACCCACGCTGGCCAGCGCGCGCAAGGTGCGGTAGAGCGCATCTTCGTTGCTGCCGGTGGCTTTGGCCAGCTCGCTCACCGGACGCGGGCCGGCGGCCAGCAGGTCTGCGATGTTCAGTTGAATGGCGCAGTTGAGCGAAATTGAAGCCAGGTAGCCGGCGCCCACCTGCAGGACGTGCTCAGCAGGATTAGGCTGCGTTGCGGCTTGTTGCGATGTGCTTGCTGGCGCGGACATGGTCGTTTCCTCCTTTTTGGGGGCCACAGAGTATCAGATTTCATGAGTGGAACCGCAGATAAACGCGGATATGAACGCAGATGTGCGGCTGTGTTTCGCATAACGGGGACCTTTGGAGTGCGGGAGCTTGCTCCCGCCTTGCCTTTCGCGAAGCTTGCTTCGCGGCTGGTTGCAGCCGCAGCAAGCTGCGGCCAGAGCAAGGCGGCGGCAAGCTCCCGCACTCCAAGGTTGCGCCTGCGGCGCAACAGGAAAGCAAAAGGCAGATCCATGCCGCGCTGAAGCGCGGCGCTACACGGCCCTCGATTCGACTTCGGAGCGGAGGTCGACGAGGAACTGGTCGAGCGGGCGCGGGCCGAGGTCGCCTTTGCTGCGGTGGCGGACGGAGACGGAGGCAGACTCGGCCTCTTTGGGGCCGACGATGAGCATGTAGGGCACTTTGGCGAGCTGCGCGTCGCGAATTTTGGCTTGCAGCTTCTCGTTGCGGTCGTCGAGATGCGCGCGGAAGCCGGCGGCAGTGAGCTTATCGGTCACGCTACGAGCGTACGCCGACACTTTTTCGCTCACAGGCAGCACTTCGCATTGCACCGGCGCGAGCCACGCGGGAAACGCGCCGGCGTAGTGCTCGATCAGCACGCCGAAGAAGCGCTCCACCGAGCCCCACAGCGCGCGATGCACCATCAGCGGCTGATGCCGCGCGCCATCTTCGCCCACGTATTCGAGGCCGAAGCGCGGCGGCAGATTGAAGTCGAACTGCACGGTGGTGAGTTGCCACGGACGGCCGATGGCGTCCACCAGCTTGATGTCGATCTTGGGGCCGTAGAACGCGGCCTCCGCGACCATTTTCTTGTACGGCACGCTCATGCGGGTGAGCGTGTTTTCCAGCGCGGCTGTGGCGCGGTGCCAATCCTCGGGTTTGCCGGCGTAATTTTCCGGGTGCGCCGGGTCCCAGTCGGATAGCTCGACCAGATACTGACTGAAGCCGAAGACCTTCAGCGTATCGAAGGCGAATTCGACGCAGGCTTGGATTTCGCCTTCGATCTGCTCCGGCATGCAGAAGATGTGCGCGTCGTCCTGCGTAAATCCGCGGACGCGCAGCAGGCCATGCAACACGCCGCTGCGCTCGTAGCGATAGACGGTACCCAGCTCGGCGAGGCGCACCGGCAGGTCGCGGTAGCTGCGCAGGTGTGACTGGTAAATCAGAATGTGGCCGGGGCAGTTCATCGGCTTGAGCTGATACTCGGCCTTTTCCACCTCCACCGCACCGTACATGTTCTCTTTGTAAAAGTTGGTGTGGCCGGAGGTGTTCCACAAATCGCGCAGCATGATGTGCGGAGTGAAAACCAGGCTGTAGCCGCGGCGCAGAAGTTCGTCGCGCAACCAGTCTTCCATGAGTTTACGCACCAGGCCGCCCTTGGGATGCCAGAAGATCAGCCCCGGCCCGCCCTTGTCCTGAATGCTGAAGAGGTCGAGCTCCGGCCCGAGCTTGCGGTGATCGCGCCGCTTCGCTTCCTCGAGGCGGTGCAGATAATCGTCAAGCTCCTGCTGCGTCGCGAAGCACGCACCGTAGATGCGCTGCATCTGCGGATTGCCTTCCTGGCCTTTCCAGTATGCGCCGGCGATGCTCATCAGCTTGAAAGCCTTCAGTAGGCCCATCGACGGGATGTGCGGGCCGAGGCAGAAATCGATAAACTTGCCCGACTGGTAGAAGCTGACCTGTGGCTGGCCCGCGGTTTTATCTTCAATCAGCTCGCACTTGAATTGCTGCGGCCAGTCGGCGTAGAGCTTCATCGCATCGGCGCGCGGCAGCAGGCGGCGCTCGTTGGGGATGTCGGCAGCGGCCAACTCGCGCATCTTGGCTTCGATGCGCACGAGGTCTTCCGGCGTGAACGCCTGCTCGCGTACGAAGTCGTAGTAGAAGCCGTTCTCAACCGGCGGACCGATGCCCAGCTTCACGTCGGGATAAAGCTCGAGCACCGCGGCGGCCAGCAGGTGCGCGCAGGAGTGGCGCATCACGTAGAGCGCGTCCGGGTCGCCCGGCTTGAGCAGCGCGAGCTTGGTGTCGCCCTCCAGCGGCCGTGCCAAGTCCCACAGCCGCTCTTCTTCGACGGCGTTCTCGCCATCGCCCAGGCGCGCGACGAGCACTTCCTTCGCCAGCCGCGGCGAGATTTGCTTGGCGATGTCGGCGGGGGTGGTACCGCGCGGGAACGGCTTCACCGATCCGTCGGGGAATGTGATTTGAATGGTGTCAGCCATGTGAGCCTTCGCGCTGTCGCGCGAATCCTCAAGCTTACAGGCGCGTTTGCAGCGCGGTCAAGGCGAAGAGGCGCCCCACGATCTGGAATTGACTCACTACCAGGCTACCGGATCTCTCATGACGCACTTGAATCTTCTTCTTTTTGCGGCGTATGCTGCCGTAACGGTGGGAGTGAACGCGATGGGCAACAGAACATCCAAGAAGCCGGTGAAAAGCGCAAAGAAATCCGCCAAGGGAGCCGCGAAGAAACCGAGGCTGCTCGCCGGCGGCAACCCTCAGATCGCCAAGGCCGATGGCGATACGCCGGTACAGGCTTACATCGCGGCCATGCCGGGCTGGAAACGCAACGTGGGGCGGCGACTCGACGCGCTCATCGTGCGCACTGTCCCCAAAGTTCGCAAGGCGGTGAGGTGGAACTCCCCTTTCTATGGCACTGAGAGCAAAGGCTGGTTCCTCGGCATCCATTGCCTCACGAAGTACATCAAGGTGGCGTTCTTCAACGGCACGGATCTGCTTCCTGTTCCTCCGGTGGAATCCAAGAACAAAGGCACGCGCTACTTCCACATCTACGAGAACGACAAGCTCGACGAGAAACTGGTGGCCAGTTGGGTCCGGCAGGCATCAAAGCTGCCCGGCTGGGCCAGCTTCAGTTGGTGAGCCGCTCGGCACGCGAAGCTTGGCGATCAATTTTCAGATCAGGGTAACGCCGGGCAGATTCTTGAAGTGCGGATCTGACGTGACTAATTCCGCTCCAAACTTTTGCGCCGTGGCATAAATGATGGCGTCGCCCATCGCGAGCTTGTGGGTGACGCTGACCTGCACGGCGGCAATCGCCAGGTACTCATCGAACGGAACCACCTGAGCCCGTAGCGCCCGCGAGAGGAATTTCTGCGCTTCCAAGTCGCCCCAGTTGGTGTAAATCTTCTTCAGAACTTCATAGAGAACAACGGTGGGAACCAGCAGGGATTCCAAGCGATCCAAGTAAGGTTCGTAGCGGTCGGCCCCGGCTTTGTTTCCGAAAAACTGAATCCACCCGAATGAATCCACCAGAACCGGCTTAGAAGCGCTCCGTGTGGTCACGATCGTCCACGCTCCATTTCATTCCCTTGCACATTCCACGTAGCTCGCTCAAGGGCCGTGGGATGCTCAGGCGAATCGATCCAAAGAGGTCCAGCAACACCAGCTTCTGTCCCGGCCGCAGTCCATAGCGCTCTCGGAGTTCCTTGGGAATGACAATTTGAAACTTGGGAGAAACCGTAACCTCGTGCGCCATGGGAAGCCTCCAACACAATCATAATCGATTAAATTTGAGTATGTCAACAGTGCAATCGATGCAGATAGCGGGAAACTGGAGGCCTTGGGTCATCCTGGAAACCGGCTACGGCTGGCCCGTGGGCTTTGGCGCCGGCTGCAGGCGGAGGAAGGCGGCGCCTGCGACACCGGCGACGGATGAGGCGATCAGGATCGCCAGCTTGGCTTCGGCGTTGAGGATGCTCTGACCGAAAGCCAGTTCATTGATGAACAGCGACATCGTAAACCCGATCCCGCCCAGCATCCCCGCACCCAGCACGTGCTTCCAGTTGACCGCCGTCGGCAGCGCAGCCATCTCGGCCTTCACCGCGAACCACGCAAACAGCAGGATGCCAATCGGCTTGCCGAGCACCAGACCCAGAATCACGCCCAGGCTGACCGGCTCGGTGACCTTGCCCAGCATTTCCGCGTTGAGCGCGACACCCGCATTCGAAAGGGCGAAGATCGGCAAAATCAGGAACGTCACCCACGGGTGGATGGCGTGCTCCATGCGGAAAAGAGTGCCTTCTGGGATGTCGTCGTCCGGGTCGGGATCGGTGGGGATAGTCATGGCCAGCAGCACGCCGGCGATGGTGGCGTGCACGCCGGAGTTCAACACCGCCAGCCACAGCCAGAAGCCGACAAAGGCGTACACGCCGCTGTTGCGGAAGCCGCTCTTGTTCAGCGCCATCAGGAGCCCGAGCAGCAAGCCGGCGATGGCCAGGGCATTCAGGTTGAGCTGCGAGGTGTAGAAGATCGCGATCACCAGCACAGCGCCGAGGTCGTCGATGATTGCCAGCGCGGTGAGAAAAATTTTCAGCCCGGCCGGAGCGCGGCTGCCGAGCAACGTGAGAACGCCAAGGGCGAACGCGATATCCGTGGCCATGGGGATGCCCCAGCCGCGCGAGCCCGCGCTGCCCGCATTGAAGATGGCGAAGATCCCCGCGGGCACCACCATGCCTCCGAGCGCGGCGGCGATGGGCAGGGTCGCGCGCTTGGGCGTGCGCAACTCGCCTTCCACCATCTCGCGCTTGATCTCCAGGCCCACCACAAAAAAGAAGATGGCCATCAAGCCGTCGTTGATCCACACATGCAACTGCTTGGATAGGCCGATGGATCCGATGGTAAAAGAAACGTTCGTGTGCCAGGCAGCGGCATAGGATTCGCTGAGCGGTGAATTCGCCCACACCAAAGCTGCGACGGTGGCGCCGAACAGCAGGATGCCGCCCGCCGCCGAGAGGCGCGCGAACTCCTGAAACGGCTTGAGTATTTTTTTCTTGAGTGTGGCCATCGCCCAACGCGAACACGCTCGGGCATGGTGCCGCACAGCCGAGCGTCAGAATAAGGAGTTCTGCTACAGAACCAGCGAGTGAAACGCAGTCAGATTAGCATCCGCTCCCCAGGAGCACAAGAATCGAGATCGGCCCCCCCCAAGTCTGAAGCGGCTATTCGTAGCGCAGGGCAATCAGGGGATCGACGCGCGTGGCGCGGCGCGCCGGCACATAGCAGGCCAGGACAGCGATGCCCAGCAGAACCGCGGCGGTCGCTCCGTAGCTGACGGGATCGAACGGGGTGACCTCGTACAACATTACCGCCACGGTGCGCGCCAGCGCCAAAGCGCCGGCCAATCCCAGGGCCACGCCCAAGAAGGCGAGGCGCATGCCCTGACTCACTACCAGCCGCAACAGGTGGCCGCGCTGCGCGCCGAGCGCCATGCGCAAGCCCATCTCCTGCGTGCGCTGGCTCACCGTGTAGGACAGCACACCGTACAACCCAACCGCCGCCAGGAACAGCGCGACTCCGGCAAACAAGCCGAGCAGCAGTGTCGAGAAACGCCGCTGCGCCACCGATTCGCTTACCACTTCCGCCAGCGCGACCATCGAGTAAGCGGGAAGAGTGGGGTCGATCTCTCGCACAGCGCCGCGCATCGTGGCGGCCAATTGCAACGGGTCGCCCGTGGTGCGCACTACCACCCACATGGTGCTGAACGGGTCCTGCGTGAAGGGCGAATACATGGTGGGCTCGGCGATCGTGTCCAGGCCAAAATGGTGGACATTGCCTACAACGCCGACAATCTCATTGCCTTGCGTGCCATTCCCGATGTCCAGACGCTGGCCGATGGGATCCTGATCCGGGAAATGGCGACGGACAAAGGCTTCGTCCACTATGGCGACCAGCGGTCCGCCTTCGAAATCGCGCTCGGTAAACCCGCGGCCACGAAGCAACGGGATGCCCAGAGTTTCAAAGTAACGTGAACTGACCGCGCGGTATGTGGCGGACGCTTCTTCACCCGGCGCGGGCGCGGGCCGACCCTGCACGGTCACACTTAGAAAATAGCCGCCGCGCATCGGAAGGGTTTGCACCGCCCCTGCGGAGAGCGCTGACGCCTGGGCCTCGATACGCTCCAGCAGCCTCTTAAAGAACGCGGTGCGGTTTTGATCCTGCGGGTAGACGCTGGCGGGGAGAGACACGCGGAAGCTGAGCACGTTTTCGGCACGGAAGCCGGGGTCCACGCTGGTTACCCGCGCGAAACTGCGCAACAGTAGCGAGGCGCCCACCAGCAATACAATCGAGATGGCCACTTCGCTCACCACGAGCGCGTTTCGCAGCCACCGCCCGCCGCCGGATGCCGTGCGCCCGCCCTCCTTGAGCACGTCGTTCAAGTTCGTACGCAACGCCTGCCATGCGGGCACCAGCCCGAAGATCACGCCGGTGAGCACGGACGTAGCCAGCGTGAAAACCAGAACGCCGGCGTCGATGGTGACGTTTTCCACGCGCGGAATTTCGCCGGCGCTCAGCGTTTGCAGCGGAGGGATGGCCGCGTAGGCCAGCAGCAGGCCCGTCGCTCCGCCGGCGATTGCCAGCATGACACTCTCCACCAGCATCTGGCGGATCAGCCGCGCCCGGCCCGCGCCCATCGCGGTGCGAATGGCCAGTTCCTTCGCGCGCACCGACGCGCGCACCAGCATCAGGTTGGCCACGTTGCCGCAGGCGATCAGCACGACCAGGCCGACCGCTCCTAGCAATGTCAGCAACGCGGGCCGGATGCGGCCGACTACGTTGTCCAGCAGTGGCACCACTTCGGCCGACTCTTTTGCGCTCTTGTCAGGAAACTGCTCGGCCAGTCGCTCGGCAATGGTTCTCATTTCGGAAGCGGCCAGGCGCAGCGAAGCGCCGTCCTTCAAGCGCGCGACGACGCCCAGGTAGTGCGCGCCGCGGTTCTGCATGTTGGGGTCGATCGCGATGGGTGTCCAGAATTCGCCGTCGCGCGACGGGAAATAGAAGTCCGCGGGCATCAC
>Ga0187893_10009859_pt1 | contig 14512 bp, 19 predicted proteins | sample MA1701074metaG_FD_139574 | JGI IMG/M metagenome (GOLD analysis project Ga0187893, IMG submission 139574) | White microbial mat communities from a basaltic lava cave in the Kipuka Kanohina Cave System on the Island of Hawaii, USA - MA170107-4 metaG ...
CGAAGAAGCGTGGTCAGGACCGACCGGGCAGGAGCAGCCTTTTCCCATCCAGATGCTGAAGGTGGACTCTGACGAAGCCTATGCGACGGCGGTCAAGGAGAGCAAAGCCTACTTGAAGAAGCACCCTGAAATCCCAGTGCATTTCTTGTTGGAATTTACGCCGCGCTTCCCGCTTCCCGCTTGGCGTGTTTATTGGGGAGAAACACTCGGCTCCAGCCAGTATGCCGTTTTCATTGATTGTACGAGCGGGAAGTACCTGCAAACCCTGCACTGATACGCCTCTCCCCCTTGCGAAGCGCATAAGGGGAGATCGAGAGGGGGTTTGATTGGCAACTCCACAAACAACAAAGGGCAGACCCTTAGGTCTGCCCTTAATATTCCTACTGCGGAACGGCTCAACTACTTCTTCCCCAGCCTTGCACACACGTTAGCAGCGCCAGCCACCTCAATGGCGGCGCTTCCCTCTTCGATGTGCTGAATGCGGCCTTCCTTGTCAACGACGAACGTGGCCCGGCTGGCGATGCCTCGTTCCGGAATGAGCAGGCCGTAGTCGGTAGAAACCTTGCGCGTTGCGAAATCGCTGAGCATTGGAAACGTTACTTTCAAGTCCTCAGCGAAACGTTTTTGTGATGGGCTGTTGTCTGTACTGACCCCAAATACCTGGGTGTCCGCGCCTTCAAACTTGGAAAGGTTGAACTGATAGGCCTGCATTTCTTTGGTGCAGCCACCCGTAAACGCCGCAGGATAGAACGCCAGCACCACATTCTTCTTTCCCCGGAAATCAGAGAGCTTCACAGGTTGGCCAGCGGTCGACGGCAGTGTGAAATCAGGCGCCATGTCGCCAACTTTGAGAGTTGTTTTTCCTGGTGTTTGGCTGAGCATGGGAAGGCTGAACAGCAGCATCATCAGGCAGACCAGAGTTTTCTTCATTCGACGTCTCCTTATCGTATTGGGTAAGTTTAATCGGTACCAAAGAAGGATCAAGAAATGATACTGCGTCTGCTGGAGAAAGAAAGGGCAAATTCAAACGCGTATCAGCGCGAGTTCTGGGTCAAGTACTTTTCACTGAACCATTCATCCTTGAGTTTCGGATTGTACTGAGCTTCTTTCGTCTTCAGAGTCAGTTTGCCCTTTTTCTTCAACTCCTCAACGCGCGCTACAGTTACGGTTGGAAGTCCCTGGAGAGTTTTGATCTCCTCGACATGAATCACCTTTTCCAACTTGCCCGACTTGCCAAACAACTCCCACTTCTGCAGAAGCCCATTGTCCTGGCGTAGATAGATCACCGACCGGGGATAGTCTGAATCACTCTTGAATTTCGGAAGCAGCACGTTGTCCACAACATTGCAAGCAACTCCCTGAAGCTGCTGCGCCCCCTTGGACTGGTGTGAGTACTTCCCGAGTTCGCCTCCGATCAGCTCCTGGACGGAGATGGTCAAGCCCTTGTACTTGTAGTCGCGCGCACCGGAGATTCGCACCTTCTTCTTCAGCACACTGTTCGGCCGATAGGCCAGATACTCCGCTCCACCATCCGCCTTCTCCTGCACCAGAAGAAGTTTGCCTTGCTCCGAAGGAGGCGCTTCCAGACGAATCAGGTGTGCGGTCAAGCCCTGACGCACACGCCGCATCCAGGTGAACTCCAATCGGACTCCTTCTTTCTGCGGCTCTTGATAGTCCACTTGCATGGTCAGAATCGCCTCGCGACGCACGGATTCTTTCAGGTATCGCGCAACCAGTTCGTCGCCAGAAGGGTCGGCAAGCATGAATTTCGGTTGACCGAGAAGGCTGGCGATTAACAACAGGAGACCGAATCGCGTGGACTGCATCCAGATGTTGGGTAAGAGTTTCATGGGCATAGAAGTAATGAGATCGGGGCAGCGAACAGGCGCTGTCAAAAGAGTTCTCAGCTCGGCTTTCGCGACGGGTTGTAAGACTAGCACGAGCACAGTGTGATGAGTACCGATTCCGAAACGATCAGCCATCTCGCCTCGTTGGCCTTTCGATTTCTGACCAACTGTTCTGCCGGCGACTTATCCCCCAATCGCTTCAAACGACTCTTCGCGTCAAGACTTCCGCTTCGCGACCAACATCCAGCAAGCCCGAACGGCAATCTTTATGTCGTTTCCCAATCGAACGGCGCTGTCTACGAGATTTTTCGCAGCAACAAGAGATAGCTACCTATGAAATGCTTGACGGGCAGAGGTTCCCGCCCGTTAGGTTAGTTCTCCGCACTGATTCCCTTCAATTGCCTGCGATACCTGCGTGGGAGTCGCACGATTTCCATCCCGATTTGTGGGTGTCCAGGGTAGCACCAAACCATTCAGCGCCTGCCATTCATCAAGTCAACGGGACAAAAGTGAACATTGGATTCCTTTGGGCCATGATAATTTCAGACTGGCAATGTGGAGCACTTGATTCACTTTATGAGAACCGATTCCGTAGCCCGACCTCTCGAAGGTCCCATCATTTCAGAAGGTCACTCAGCCAAAGTGCCAGACTGGGTTGAAAATCTGGCGTGGCTCATGGATCGCTCCATTCCGATTGGCAAGCGATGGTCTATTGGCTTGGATGGGATCGTTGGACTCTTTCCAGGTGTTGGTGACCTGGCCGGAACGCTGGTCTCGGCGCTCGTCGTAGCCAGCGCGACTCAGGCCGGCTTGCCCCGGGCCGCGGTAGGGCGAATGATGGCGAATGTGGCTGTGGATACGTTGGTGGGAGGCATCCCTTTCCTGGGAGATCTATTTGATTTCGCCTTTAAGGCGAACATGAGAAATATCCAGATTTACCGGGAACATCTCGAAGGGCGGCAACAGACTGTACAGAATTGGGTGTTTACGTTCTTGGTAGTCCTCGCGCTGCTTGCATTGATGGCTATTCCAATTTCTGTGTTTGTCTATCTTGTCCGTCGACTGGTGGGCTGAATCTTGACCGTCCTCTTATGACCCGACCCACAGTCACATCGCCGCCCAGTTCCCTTGATTCTGACTATCACGAACCTCGCACAGTCGAAGACGTTACCGAGCGTAACGTGCAAACGATTGCGAAACTCGAGGAAGCCGCGAAGGCCAATCGTTCCCACGCCAATCGTCTGGCGGACAAGGTCGCCAACTTTTGTGGCAGCATGACCTTTGTCTGGGTGCATGTGATCTGGTTTGGGGGTTGGGTTGTACTCAACTGCTTGCCTCGTCTGGAACACTTCGATCCGTTTCCGTTTACATTCTTGACCTTCGTCGTATCTTTGGAAGCAATCTTCCTCTCCACCTTCATCCTGATCAGCCAGAATCATGAAACGCGGCTCAGCGAGCAGCGAAACCATCTGGACCTGCAAATCAATCTGCTTTCCGAACAAGAGAACACCAAGATGCTGAGGATGTTGGCGGGCATTGCAGAGAAGGTAGGCGCGGAAACAGGGGATGATCCCAGCCTCCAGGTACTAGATCAAGCCACGCATCCAGAGAAACTCATCAAGCAGATTGGGGAAGCTACCGATCAAACAAACCCCGATCAGCCTTCGGAGGCTTCAGGGTTGCCCATACGGGGGTGAGCGAGAGAGCTCCAGGAATTCCCGCCGCTTTTTCACTCTGTCTCGCCGCTGGTCAATATTGCTCCGCGACCTTCCCGCCGAAGGCCTACCCTTGGTGCAGGAAAGGGTTGGTTTCTTACTGTGAAGATCCTGAGACACACAAGCTCTAACCTGAGTGAGCGGTCGAAAGCTCAGCCTGAAGAGCGTTGGCAGTTGGGTTGGCAAAGGATATTGGGCATTCTCCTCCTCACACTATCCAGCAGCCAAGCTACGCTCGCCTACTCCGTTTTGACACATGAGGAGATTGTGGATTTGGTCTGGGAAGATCAAATTGTTCCTCTGGTGCTGAAACGATTTCCAGGTTTGGCCGGGGAACAGATTCGCGAAGCGCATGCCCATGCTTACGGGGGTTCCGTCATTCAAGACCTTGGCTACTACCCTTTCGGGAGCAAGGAGTTCAGCAACCTCGTGCACTACGTTCGCAGCGGGGACTTCGTTCGTGAGCTGCTGGCGCAGAGTGAGAATGCCAACGAGTATGCGTTTGCCCTGGGCGCGCTTGCACACTACACCTCGGATATGGCAGGTCATCCTGCTGTCAACCATGCAGTAGCGATGCTGTATCCAAAACTACGGTCGAAGTTCGGAAGCTCCGTCCGGTTTGCCCAAGGAAAAAGCGCTCACTTAAGAACGGAGTTTGGCTTTGATGTGGCTCAGGTGGCGAAGAAGCGATATGCGTCTGAGCAGTACCACAATTTCATCGGCTTCAAGGTGTCCAAACCTCTTTTGGAGAGAACCTTTCCCATTGTGTATGGGCTCGAAGTGAAGGACGTACTGGCGAACGATGATCTTGCCATAAGCTCTTACCGATTCTCGATCAGTACGCTGATACCCAAGATGACGAAGGTTGCACTGCAAGCTCACAAGAAAGAGCTGATGCGGGAGACCAAGAATTTCGAGAAGGAGAAGTTCCTCTATAGGCTTTCGAAAGCTGACTACGAAAAGGAGTGGGGAAAGGGTTACAAAAAACCTGGGTTCGGAACCGTAGTCTTAGCGACAATCCTGCGCTGCATACCCAAGGTTGGGCCCTTAAAGGCACTCGCATTCAAGCCTCCGACTCCTCAAACCGAAGCGCTATACTTCGAGAGCTTGAACTCTACTGTTGATCAGTACCGCGCCTTTCTTCGACAGGCAAGCATAGGTTCGCTTCAGCTCCGCAACTGTGATTTGGATACGGGTGAAGATACGCGAGCCGCCGAGTATTCGTTAACGGACGACGCTTACGCGAAGCTGGTCGCCAAGCTAGTAAAGCGCAAGGTTGATTTGATGACGCCCAGCCTGCGTGACAACATCCTGCGGTTCTATTCAGATCTTTCGACTCCGATTGCGACCAAGAAAGACAAGAGCCGCTGGCAGTCCCTCCTCGCAGAACTGCGTCAGCTAGAGGCTGCGAGGCCGGCTCAAACTCTGGCGAGCAATCCTGTCGAATGATCGACAGCGAGTGGGTCCATGAGGCCTGTCGGAAATTCGCAGTGGTTTCTTCTTGTTGAGTCACACTAGGAAATCTTGCTCTCCTCGGCCATCCCCGATCTGCGATTGAAACCGTCGTAGAATTCCGCTAAGGTCCATCTCAACCAACACAGTCCTGGTTTCCAAACGACTGGGCCGAATCGACAGGAGTTCCATCGGCATGAGAATGACCCAATGCGTGATGTCCACGTTCTTGATGCTCCTTCTTTGTCTACCCGCGAGCCCGCAAGGCGCTGCCAGCAAGGATCTGGCGGCAGAATCCGCCCAGTTTCGCGCGCTGATGAAGAGTTCACCTCCGCTTGAGTTGAAGCTGAAGGAGTTGCCAATTTCTCCACCTCGCTCGGGATGGAAAATCGAGATGGCATCGTCAGTGGCGGTCGATCGCAACGGTCTCATCTACGTGTTGCAGCGAGGCCCTGATGCGGACCCGGTGATTGTGGTGGACCGTGAGGGACGGGTGGTACGGTCTTGGGGACGCGGGCTGTACAAGATCCCTCACAGCATCAGGATCGATGGCGATGGAAATGTTTGGACCGTCGATGCCGGCAGTTCCATGGTCTATAAGTTCTCTGCCGACGGAAAACAGCGGCTTGAGATCAACGTCGGTGGTCTTCCAACAGCGCCGAGAAGTGCCTTCTGTGGTACCACCGACATTGCCTTTGCTCGCGATCGAGTTCTGATTTCGGATGGCTACGCGAACGCCAGGATCCTCGAATACACCAACGAAGGCAAGCAACTGCGGGAGTGGGGGTCTCCTGGCGACGGTCCAAGCCAATTCCGGATCCCCCACGCCATCGCCATCGATAGAGAAGGCATCATCTACGTTGCCGATCGCGAAAACGGTCGCATCCAACGTTTCAACTCTCAGGGTCACTATCTCGATGAGTGGCGCCATTTGGGAAAAACGTTTTCTTTGAAGGTGACGTCGGCGGACGAGCTATTGTTGGGAACTCAGCCCAGAGACGTCGAGAACGGCGCTGAGCCCTGGATTGTCAAGGTTGATCGAAAGACAGGCAAGATCCGCGGCGTGATTCAATCGCTGGGCCACCACTCCATCGACCTGAACGCTGACGGCGAGCTACTAACCGGCGCTCGTCCCGACAAAGTGCTGTGGTTCCGCAAGACTCGTCGTTAGCGTGGTTTCCGCATTCTCCCTTGGGGCTGCTCAGGAGTTATTTGGCACTTGGTTCGATCTTTGAGATCGGTTTCATCGGTACGTGGTCGGGTAAAAGTGTAGCCCCATTCCAGCACGGCGTGCTTTCGGATGTTAGCTTGGTCCATTTGCCGATTCGATTCGGACACCGGTCGAATAGCCTTTTCGTGCAGATCTACCCGGAGCGGAACTCGACCCTAGGTTCTTGCTAGGAGCCAGAAAAACGATCCGTTCTCGGTCGAGTGCGACGGATTGAGACTTCTTGTGGCAAACGAGAAGACAAAGTAATGCGCCAGAAAGTTAAGAGCGTGCTGAAAATCGCAAGAGAGTCCTTGACATTGTTCTTCGGCTGCTGCACAGTAGCGCCCGCTTCTTGCTTGTCTGTCTGACTCCCAGCCATCTCCACTGAAATTTGTTTGCAGGATCGGTTGTCCTGTCGGTTGAACGGGCAGCCTGGCCTAGGTCTGCGTCTGCCTCAACAGTCGACGCCTGACACCACATCAAGGAGGCGGTATGCGCATCACCCATGTGACCAAAAAGAGAGGGACGTTATATGAACAAACTAACAATCCCAACAGCACTGAAAACCAGTCGTTGTAACTACAGAAAGGAGTTTACTATGCGAACCACTACGGAAAGCGGGCGGGGTCGTGCCGGATCCTCCTCACAGGAGGTCGCAATGGGTCGCTTCTTTCTCTCGGTGTTCCTGACACTCGCTCTCGGATTGGGAGCCACCCGGGCAGCTGCGGCAGACTGTTACACCTTTACTACCATTGATATCCCCGATGTGCCCGGCGCCATTGGGAACACCATGGCCACGGGTATTAACAATCGGGGCCAGATCGTGCTCATCAAGAGCGTATCTGCGGATCACGGCTATTTGTTCAGTAAGGGCAGCTTCTGGACCTTTGATGTCCCTGACGCTCAGTTCGGCACCATTGCCATTGGAGTTAACGATCCGGGTGAAATTGTGGGAACCTTTCCCACGCATGACACGGTATTAGGGTTCCGTGGCTTTCTGCTCAGTAAGGGCAGCTTCTGGACCTTTGATGCCCCAGGTAGCTTCAACACCCAACCCACTGGGATCAATAATCGGGGCCAGATAGTGGGAAACTTCCTCGACGCCAGCAACCATGGACACGGTTTCCTGTTCAATAAAGGCAGCTTCCAGACCGTTGATTTCCCCGGTGCTACCAACTCCAACGTCGGCGGGATCAACGATACGGGCCAGATCGTGGGAGCCTTCCTTGACACAGTATTGGGGTTCCGTGGCTTTCTGCTCAGTAAGGGCAGGTTCTGGACCGTTGATGCCCCAACCCCGGGTAGCTCCAACACCATACCCGCTGCGATCAATAATCGGGGCCAGATCATAGGCACCTACGTTTTGGGCAACCAACAACATGGCTTTCTGCTCAGTGAGGGCAGCTTCCAGACCGTTGATTTTCCCGGTGCTCTCAGTACCACACTGCGTGGGATCAACGATCGAGGTGAGATCGCGGGGAACTACATCCCTGCCACAGCGATCGGAGTTCATGGCTTTCTCGCGACCCCGCTGAAACGAGCGTGTGACCAAGAAGGGAACAAGTCCAATGATTGACACGACGAGGGGTTCGCGGGCCACTTCCTGGAGCGTCTGCACGCCGCTGGCGTGAAGTGCAAACCAAGCCGCTGGTCCAGTCTGATTCCTGTTGGGCGATGGCGGCATGCGCTTGGCTTCGCCTTTTGAAATCCGCTTCTCTTCGAGACCGGACTTAAAAGCGGCCACCTCAGGCAGCCTTCTCCGCCTGAAGGTCTGGTTGGGCGAGGAGGGTGTCCAAGTCCACAGCTCTTCTTTGGAGCTCCCGCTGCGAAGCAATGTTTAGTAGATCAGGGAAACCCCCAGCTATGCTGGGGGACTCCAAGAGTTTGACATTTGCGGGAGTCTGTTACTCCCAATACGACATCGGCGCGGTTGACCAAGTCGCCGACCAGACCGATGTGGGAACCAAGCGCAGACTTACTGAACGAGAGTCGCAGGGGATGGAGATTCGAAGCTGTCGTTGCCTGCGTCACCTCGTCTCGTTCTATTTCAGGAGGATTGTGACGACGGTCGATTTCCCACAGACTCCCTTTGCATTGGCGAGAGTGTAGACCTGCGTCATGTTCGTCATCCAATCGTCTCCTTGACTGGCCTCTTCAATCAGAGGCCCAGACAACGATGGGGAGTACAAACGCACGGATGGCGAGTGACACCTTCAGGTGACACCAAGTGGGTGAAGCGGTGAGAAGGAGAAGAATGCACGAAAAAGACGGAGAGAACAGAAAAAGACGGAACCTCTGCTAATGTGAGTCGCTAAGCCAGCACCTGAAGCAGACCTTGCGATCATCTCTCGCTGTGACAGAATTCCTCTGCCATCGTAATGTGCGCGATTGGCACGCGCGTACAGGACAGCCATGGAGGCCGGCCGAGCGAAGTGGTCGGACATCAAGCAGTACTTTCTGGAATCGCGCGATTGGCATGCGCGCGCAGGAGAGAAACATTCGTGGTCGAAAAGAAAAAAGGGGGTAAGAGCCACCGGAACAGACTATTTGGCAGAACTGGAGATGTAACCGTAGAAGTTCTTGCAGAAGTTGTCCACTTTCAGGTCTATCTTCAGTATTTGCCCCCAGGAGAATACCGACATAGTGACCCGCTTGTTTTTGATTATCACGTGCGAAGTGAGGACAACCCAATGATTGGGCGTCCAGGAGCCCTCGGTGGGGTCGTCCAGCAGGTTGGAATGGATAAACAGACAGACGCTGTGCTGTTGGTTGAACCGATTACCGACCGCGCGGATGGTTCCTTCGTCCTTGGTAAAGGCAAAGTTAGTGAAATTTGCATCCTTGCTGAATCCGGCATCTTTGAACCAGTCCACCAGATCGCCGGGCATAGTGATGCCTCCGACTTCATCGCTTGGCTCATCGTAGTCGAAAAAGTCGTTCTCCGAATCACGTAGGCTTGCGAGAGCTACCCAGTCTACGGGGTGAATTCCCTTGGTAGCGCTCGGCTTGTAGCTCTTGCAGTCATCACCCGGCTTGACCGTCAGCTTGCCTAGCTGGGCCTTTCCGGTGTGATAGAGATCCACGACATATTGGGCGTACGAGGCGTCCTTGAGGGACGCCAGACAGTACATCAGGCAGGCTGCCCCGCATAAGCTCGTATTCGCCTGGTTGATTTTCCTGGGCGTGGCGAGCCGGACGGTCAGTCCAGTCACCATATCGAGCCGGTTGATGTTCGGATATGCCTGCGTGGTCCCGCTGGTGAGATCCGTAAGCCATTGCTGAGCTGTTTTCATTTCTGCGCTCCCGATTCCATGTCTACGTTCCGCTGCGGGTCACTGGGTGAATCTGTCAACCGCAAGGGCCAGCAGTGCGGTTATGAAAAGCGCGGCGATACCGGCGCGCCTGGTACCGTCTGCTATTGCGCCGGGCTTTAGTATCCAGAAAAACGACAGAGCGAAAAGACTCAGCCCTATGGCGGCGCCTGCGAGGAGGTTGCCAATTGGCATAGCCCGACGGCCTTCGTCGACCAGTTGTTGTCCGCCCATGGCTACAAGCGTGGATGCCGCAAAGAGAAAGCCGAATAGTGTTGCGAGGGAGGAGGTCAGAAGAAATGCGACTGGTTTGGCCCGCGGAGGAGCCCAAATGTCGAGGAGCAGGGTCAGCAGCGGGAGTAGAACGAAAATGGTCTGGGGCAGGGGTTTGAGGTTGGTCAGCGCCCATGCGAAAGCAGCCAGGCCCGTCGCGGCCAGTGCGAGTTTGGTTATTCGGGTCATTTGTGGTAGTACGAGGAACGAGCGGATGTTTTGGCGCCGCTCGCCATTGTTTCTCCGGTGCAAACGAAAGGATTCCTTCTCGAAGAGCCCCGTCGCCGGTGCCGATGCGGTTGGAACAGGCTCCCCTGTAACCCTGTACATATCCCTGAAAAGTGACAAAGACTGACCATTTCTTGATTTTTGACTTTACTCCTGAAGCCGCCTCGCCCGCTCCAAACCAAGACTGTATCACTAAGCACAGATTGTTTCGACGCTGAAAAGCATGGGCCTCCGACAGCCTCGGGGAATGATGTGGTGCGTCAAACCTTGCAGAGCCTTCCCCGGATGCTTCATAATCCTTTCCTCTTTCCCGGCGTGAAAGGGAGCCTCCGAAAGGATATCGAGAACACCAAATGGGAAAGGTATCTCCAGGAAGCGGGAATCGAGAACTTTCGATGGCACGATTTGAGGCATACATTTGCAAGGAGGCTCGTGATGAAGGGAGTCAGCCACGTGGTGAGCAAGCTACTAGGACATCACAGCTTGGTAATGACAGAACGCTATGCTCATCTGGCGCCAGATTTTCTGCACAATGCGGTGGATCTGCTGTCCCAAGTGACACCAGAACTGACACTAGCCGCCAGCGCTTCAGATCTCTCTCCTTTAAGTCATTCATTCTAAAACAGGCCTGGGTGGCGAAATTGGCAGTCGCAACGGACTTAAAATCCGTCGATCCGAAAGGTTCATGCGGGTTCGATTCCCGCCCCAGGCACCACGCGAGTCAAAGTGTTTCCCATCATCGTTACACCGAGAGAAGCCTTGTCCCAGGCACTTCAACGATCTCGTTGCCCTGCGAACATTCATTCACTGTCTCGAAAATTGCATGGTTGTCATGGGTCTCTTCTCCCTGCCCGCTGGAATTACCAGGTTACTGCCGTCTGTCGCCTTTCTGATTTTTCCCAGTCGGTCTTCGCCTGTCAACGACTAGCCCCTCATCAATGAGTGCTGTGATGACCGCCCGGCGGTCTGTGTCTAGAAGCTTTGCAATCTCGTCAATACTCTTGTTCTGATTCGAAAAAAGATTGCAGAGAGTTACCGTCCTTTTCTCGTTTGGCGGAAGGTTCACAGTGTCCTCCGGCGCGACGTACTTTTGCTGAGTCAAGCGGAACCCTTCGTGCGTGTAGAGGTAGGGGAGAAACATTCGAGAGAGGTACGTTCGCAGTCGGTTCAGCATCGTGCCTTCGCTCTTGAAAGGGCCGGGCCGAAGCCGGCCCTCCTGGTCACTGTCAGGTCTTCAACTTTCAACTCTCGGTGCACGTGAATCAGACCTTGAACTGCTGAAGCAGTGTCACTGACCGTTGGGTGTTGATACAGATCCTCACTAAGAACGCTGTACAACTCTTAGGGGTATCAGGATGGTCCAATTGCGGCGCTTCAAGTTGGCGCCAGCCTGATCAATGTTGTGGACGCTCCGTCGAAGTTCGACTAGTGCCGCTAGCCTGATCGCTCCTTGGTTGAACTGAGCTTTTCCGCTGGACGCCGATCGCAATGAATCTGCTGGCTGAGGAACTTGTCGCCGTGAGGGCAGGGAAGGCGAAGCAAAGCTATGCCTCATTCGATCGGGTGTTCATCAGAAGAAAACCGAACGACCTTCTGGTGGTTTCGCTCTGTGCACATCATCTACTGAGGATTGCAAATTATAGTGACACCTCTGCGGGCTGGTCTGGTACGGCCACAGTCGCGGACATCGGCTCCCCTCGCCCCAACGCGGGAGAGGGGCTGGGGGGTGAGGGGGATACCTCCCTGCTGAGTCAGTTCCCGAAACTCAGCTCCGGATCAAGGTCTCGGAGCACATGCGACAGCGATCAGGGGTACGTTGGCCCCCTCACCCCTGACCCCTCTCCCGCGTTGGGGCGAGGGGAACTGAACTCTATTAACTTCGAGGGACGAAGTCCATTGTCACTATATTCTGTAAACATCAATAATCCAACCGCGTGCCGCAACCCTGAAGGGAGGGATGTCCTGCACACATAAAGGGGCACTCAGGGGAATAGACCAACAGGAATCGTCCAGCGAAAATCGGGCCGATCCGCCGTGATACGCAAAGGGCTGCCCTCTCAATGCTGGACAAACCGCAATCGCTTCGAATCAATCAACTGTTGCGCGCCCAAAATTGTCAGCTTCACTTAAGCCCTGCTGGAACTCAGCTTGCAAGTGTTCATGTATCCCTGATTTAGGAGCCCAGCAGATGGCACAATCCACCCCCTTTTTCCGAGACGATTTCCAACTGAGAGAAAACAATTTCGCTTTACCAGAGTACTCCATCGAGTTAGACCCGCAGCGAAAGAGAGCTCTGACAATCTGTAATCTGTTCGTAAACCACAAAATGTCGATCTCCAACATTGAGCGCGTCCTCGACGAAGACAGTGGAAAAATCGTGCGAGCACTCATCGAACATGGAATCCTGTACGACCGACGCCAGATTGCAGGACGGCCGCCCGTTGGCATCGAACGCCGAATAATTCCGCGCACCGTAACGCGCTGAAGAGATCTGAGTGTAAGGGTCGGCTGGTTGCTGCATCTACCGCATCAAGGATCGATGTTACTCGGTCATCATGTTCCTGCGGCAATGCCCATGAGAGCAGTTCGTCATTGCTCGAAGCCCGCCAATCGGCTTGACGTAGTTGGTTTTCGGAACTCTTGCGCGTTTGACGCTGATATCGGCTGGTGAATTCTCGACACGGTATGCCTGGCGCCAGTGCCCTCTGTTTACGTGACGTCATAAAACACTGCCCCTGAACCGTGGACTTGTCACCCGCTATTTCGAACGGGTTCTGCATTGTAATCCGCCGGACGGTCTGTCCTGGAAAACAATCTCGCGAACATGTTTCAAGCGTTCTGAAACACCCTGAACCAAGGTTCAAGAACGTCAGTTAAGAACAGCGTTCTCCATGTTGTAGGGCAGGAAAATCTAGGACCAGCCGCATTGGGAAGGATCGGACCACGGTGGCAGCTCGTCAGCAGAATGCCTCTGAGGGCTTCTAGTCCTATAACGCGCGCCGTGCAGCTACCATGCGATAGAGCCCGAGCAAAATAATGGCTCCGATGATGGACGCGAACAAGCCCACGGGCTCGCCTTCTCGATACCATCCCAAACCTCGGCCGAGAAAGCCCGCTACCAAAGCCCCGGCGACGCCCAGTAGCATTGTCACAAAGATCCCTCCTGGGTCTTTGCCAGGCATAAGTAATTTGGCAATGACACCAACGATCAGACCCACCACCAACATCCAGATAATTGACATTGTTTTCTCCTTTAAGTAAGGGGTGAACCCGTTGAGCGAATTGATTGCTTTTTTGTTCTGGCGGATCCATCTCCGCCCTGGGCAAGCGGTGCAGCCGTCAGCTCCCGTAATCCGCGGCTTGCGAACTGGATCGGAGAAGCAGACCCGATCGTCCGCGCGAGAAGTGGCTCTTAAGTGATCCACTAATCGGAGAACAATCCAATTACCTCCGAGCCCTGGATGCTGGCTGGAGCAACAACTACTTCTGATGAGCACGCGCTGTCGGGAGGTTTCCGAGTCATTGGTTGATCTTCGTCTGCTTCAGCGCTATGTTCAGCTGCCTCGAGATGGATTTGGCTAACGGCTGGCTTCTGCATCGTCTCGATCTGCATCGTACTCTCCTAGCATCAAGAATCATAGAGTCACACGGGGCGGACGTCAGTTCACTATTGGACGAGACAACTGAATTCGAAACCCAGAAAGGAGATGGACAGGCGGGATTCAGGGGCTGTGCTCGTTTGCCGGTAATTAGGCCTGTGCCATGATGACCACGAGCAGGCGAAGGACTTGTTACTTTCTTCTTGGCGGGCTGCTCCTTTCTATCGGGATGCCGGCCTACCTCGGACTGGCACGCCCCGGCATGTCGGTCTACCTGCTTAACCCGGTGATTTTTGCAGCACAGTCCTTACCCTACCTCCTCGCCGCTGCGTTATGGCTTCCGTGGCGCTCTCCCCGTGCCAGTAGCATTGGTCAGGTGCTCGCCGCCGTGCTCTTCCTAGTTGCCGCTCTCCTGTACATCCCTATGATCACCGGCTTGTGGCCTACTGGTGGGGACATGGTTGCCCTGGGGTTCTTCCTGATAACGATAGGCACCACAGTGTCCCTCCCTCTCGTCACGCTAGTTGCCTTCGGCATGCTGTGGCTGCGGCAGCGTGGCCCCAGGACCGGGACTGCTCCCCGATAGGATTTACAAGACATTTGTTGCAAACTAGGAAGGACTTCGTGTTCAAGAAATTGACGCACGTTAAGGAATACAGCCAGGGAGCATCGGCGGAGGCCTGAATCTGATTTTGGCGACGTGTGGGGTCCTTCGGGATATTCGGTAGATGCATTTCTATTGTTACTGAGCGGCTTTGTCCGCGCTGCTACCTGAAGAAAATGATTAGCGGCTTCTTCGACTACTTCAGCTGGCGCTTGGTCCGAGATCTGGCGATTATTTATTTGGTGTTGTTGGGACTGGCGTTCCTTTTTCAAC
>Ga0187893_10009860_pt1 | contig 14511 bp, 8 predicted proteins | sample MA1701074metaG_FD_139574 | JGI IMG/M metagenome (GOLD analysis project Ga0187893, IMG submission 139574) | White microbial mat communities from a basaltic lava cave in the Kipuka Kanohina Cave System on the Island of Hawaii, USA - MA170107-4 metaG ...
ATGGTGAAATGAAGTTGTAGGGTTTTGTTGATAGACTAGAGGCGCGCACGTTGGCCATCTGCCGCTCTCTTCTTCGGCATACAGTTCATTAGATTGGCTAATAAGAGCACCAATCGACTCACTAGTGGGCCCTTCCCAATCTGGTTGCGTATAAAAAAAGGGCTCCAGAATCTCCTGAGCCGTCGGTTTCATATAGCGCATAGCAACCATTGAGACAAATGCAGTCAGCTGATGTAAAGAGCCGACCGAATCTTCAAGATCTCGCTTCATGAAATAGTGTCTTGCAACATCTAGTTGGAGAGGGTCTTTGCTTACGCGATCTGCAAGTTGCTGGTAGCGATCTCTTCGCTCCTGACTTTTTGCTCTTTTGTCAAGAGTGGCAACTGCTGCCCATAAAGCGACTAAGGGGTGACTGATACCAGCTGTTCTATTATAATAAAGTCTTATCTCATCTCCTGCTTCTGGCTTTTGCGCGCGCAAATAGAGATAGGCATAGAGACTCATATGGCTTGCAAGCTCAAAGTCGTTGCGCTGCTGCTTATAGAGCAGATCAAATAGCACCAAAGAATCTGCCCCTCCAAACTGGCAAGAAGAGACAATAGCGCGTCTTAGATAGTGTGTAGGCCCTTTTACGGTTAGTACTTCTTGTGCAAGAGATAAGAAAATGTCTACTGCCTCCGGCTTTTTGCAAAAGGCAAGAAATTCTGCATAGAGGTCTGCCACTTCTGTGGGGATGGATGAATCCCTACTTTGCTGATAGATGACTGTCACAGCCTCCTCTGCAAGCAAAAGGCTGCCATTTTCATCACTAAGGTTGCCTATGAAGGTCGCTAACCTCTCCTTTAGCCTGGGTAATTTTTGAACCATCCTTGTTGCCTGCTCAATAAGCCCACTTTTTATCTTAGGCGTCTGCTCTCTGACAAAGTGCACCTCCTCTTCCTGCACTACCGGCAGATAGCCATTTGCCAAAAGCCAACAGATACTCTCTTTGCGAAATAGGCTCACATCAAGCAAGACAGTGTCCGGAATGGTAAGCAAATAGGTGGCAGATCTTTGCTCTTGGAGCCAGTAGATTTCGGCATGAGACTTTGTAAACAGTATCCGCTGGGTAAGAGAAAGCGCACAGGCAACGTATCTAGGGTGATCAACTTGAAAATAGGTATATTCTCCGGTATGTGCAAAAGGGGCAATTGGCGTCTCGACAACCCCAAGCGCTTGTTTGAAGGTCGCTGGGAGTACATCCTCGACAAGCATCTTTGTCTTATAACCCTTTTTGCGCACAGCAAGGCTTAATAAATAGATCGCTCGCCTATCAGTTTGGCTTGTTATAGCTCCATAGTGGGGGTCCATCTCTTCAAGCTCTTCAAGACTCTCATGAACATTGCGCAGGTTGCCCATATTATATTCTGCTTTTGCAATCTGAAACCAGAACTGAGCACTCTCTACAGGCTTTCCCTGCTGGAGCAGCAATTTCGCGAGCATTTTTCCCACAGGAAACTTCTTTTGTCGTTTATAGAGCTCTCTTCCTACAAATTCGAGCTTATGCCACTTCTGCTTCTGTTCGTAGAGTGCAAAAAGCTTTGTTAAACAGGCAGTTGCCGTCATCTGCTGCTTATCCGCCTCTTCCGGGGACAAATTTTCTAATGCCAAAAAGAGTCGCTTTAGAAATGAGCCGACCTCATCACAGCTGTTTATTGCAAGAAATCCCCTTTGGGCAGCCTCTAAAAAGCGCTTTTGCTTAAGCAACCTATTCATGTATTTTACATGAAATAGCTTCATAGATTTTGGACCAGAACCACGCAGTGTGGGAGAGTTTCTTGCAGAAGAGACTACTGTCTCTCGCGATACTCTCGATACACTTGGAGAGTTTCTTGTAGGCCCTCTATGACGCTGCCACTCATTTTTTTTACTTTTGCCAACAAAATAGGTTCTGCCTTCTGTGCCCTCTTGAAAAAGGGCACCAATTGCTTCATAGCGCTTGAGTTTATCGTCAGGTGCAAGTGTTGTAAGATCTACCAGCTGCACAATATGAAGTTCTGCAACATTTAGCTCTCTGGCGCGCAACAAGTAGCTCTCATCACCTGATGCCAAATAGCCAACTAAGTTATAGTGTACCTGCACTATTTCGTTAGGTGATAAACGTTCAAGGCCATGAATGATCTCTTTGTTTGCAGGGTTTACTCTGAGCGCTTTTTCTAGATACTCAAGCGACTTTTCCCTCTTTGCCAATTGAAGGTAGAGGCTACTTGCGCTTGGTCTACCCCTAAAGCTCAAAAATTCTGCGTAAAGCTCTGTGAAAATAAACGAGGGCTTTGTGGCAATGTAGGCCGAGGCAAGTGCCTCTTCCGCTGCGTCATACTGGCCTGAAAGAAGATTTTCACGAAATGCCTCAAGACGCACGCAGGATAGTTCTATGAGCTCTCGAAAGCGTCCAGAAGGCATCGATTGCTGCAGATTGACAGCTTCTGGCAGCCGGGCGATATCCTCTGTATCTTTAACTTTGGTCAGATTACGAGAGAGAGTATTTGTTAATCGGAGCAGTTCGCCAATTCCATTACCACCCTGAACAAAGGTCATTTCCGTTTCAGAGACAACCCTTGGCACGAATTTATTCTTCAAAAACCAGCGAATCAGCCGTTTTGAAAAAAGTCCTACATCAAGAGGGATTTCGGGAAGGTAGGGAAGCTTTAGCTTATAGATCCTTACCGCTGGATTTGCATAGGAGTAGCAATCAGCTAACTTTTTACCTAAAGAAATGCGATGACCCAGGCCAAAAAAATAACCAACGTAGGGTGGGCAGCCGGCAATTACATGCATAAAACACCTGTATCTCTAACGAAGATGCGCTAAAAACCAATTAGTGGCAAGAGTTGCCACAACTTCTAGTGTGCCTGCCTCTTCAAAGAGGTGGGTTGCGCCGGGAACGATTTCGAGCTTTTTTGGCGCATGTAGGGCTTGGAAGGCCTTTTCGTTCAGTTCGATAACGCCGAAGTCATCGCCGCCTACAATCAAGAGTGTTGGAGCTGTAACATGCTCTATACCATCAAGTGCAAGATCGGGCCGGCCGCCGCGAGAGACTACTGCTTTAATTAGATCGCCCTGCTTTGCCGCCGCAACAAGCGCAGCTGCTGCTCCTGTAGATGCGCCAAAATAGCCAATCGTGAGGTTTTTTGTCTCATTTTGCCCGCGCAGCCACTCTGCAGTGCCTATAAGCCGTTCGGCGAGCAGGTCGATATCAAAGCGATACTGACGGGTGAGCTCGTCAACTGACTCCTCTTCGGGTGTAAGAAGGTCCATAAGCAGTGTAGCAAGGCCCGATTCTGCCAACTTTTTTGCAACAAACTGGTTGCGCGGGCTTAGCCGGCCACTGCCTGAGCCATGGGCAAAGAGAACTATCCCCTTTGAATCCTTGGGAACTGTAAGTATTCCTTGAAGAACAGTATTACCAAGAATAATTTCGGTCATACTATTTTTTACAGTGATAGACGTATACGGGAGGCAGGTTTTTCCAGATTGGCTTGGTGCGAGAGACTTTTTTAAATCGCTTGTCAATCAGCCCTCTAAAGCGTTTGCCGGCCGGAAGGAGCGCCGCAAAGGTATAGGCAACAGTTAAAAACTCGCCCCCTTCTGGCAGCACATCGTAGATGGCATTTAGTATGCGATCTTGCAGGTCATTATCAAAAAGCGTCCAGGGAAGTGTGGAGATAATGCAGTCGCAGGTCTCTTTGCCATGTTTGTTGAGGTATACTTTTACATTTTCGGCGCTGTCGTGATAGACAAGAACGCCGGGACAGGCCTTTTTTGTCTCTTCGACAAACTTATCGTTGAGCTCGAGCGCGAGGAAGAGAGTATCTTTTGGCAGAACTTCTACAAGTTTTTTTGTGATCGCTCCCGTGCCAGAGCCTAGCTCTACAACGGTTTTGGAGGCTGCAAGGTTGGCTTCTCTTGTAAGGGCATTGGCTACATCTTCTGAACAGCAGGAGACTGCTCCTGTTTTATTTATATTTCGGATAAAGCGGTCCAAGCTAGATGTCCTCCAGTTCAAAAAAATAGCCAATATTGCCACGGGTTGCACAACTTCGTAAAAAATCCTTACGCGGATAGCTAACGATAGTCTCATCGTCAGTTGGATAGGCGGGATCCATGCAGAGTATGCAGTCACTTTCTTGATCATACCCGATTACGGCAATTAAGTGGCCTTCTTTGTAGGGCATTATTGCGCCGGGCAAGCTGCCTCGCACGCTGACCACTGTAGGCAAGCCCAACAGAAGGTTTTTATAAATCTTTTCAAAGCTTGAAAAGCGCGCCATGTAGACTCTATACGATTTGCCCAAAATGCTACTTGCTTCTGCCACATTAAAAATCCAATTTCCATAGATATCAAAGCCTGCATCCCACACTTTGGCGGCAAAATCGGCCGTATCAATCTGCTTTTTTGCAAGAAAGCTTGTAACAGCAGCGGTAGATGAGGGGGAGCAAAGTGAGCTATTTCGAGGATGTGTTAGGGCAAGCTGCGAGCGGCCGGTGACGGCAAGCTTGACAGATTGCAACCCCTTCCAGTTATCTTCTTGCACAGCATCGCTCTTAAGCGATGCATGAAGCGCCCAGAGCGTATCGAGTGTTGCCCCATTTTTAGCAACTACCTGCACAGAAAACCCTGTTGCATTGCCATTTACGCCGTCTTGAAAGCAGGTTGCTTTGCCGTTTTGGGACGATTCTGAAAAGGTTTTTTGTGAATCTGTCGCCCAGAGCGCATAGGGAAGATACTCTGTCCACTCATCATCAACTTTCAGTTTAATAAATAGGGCGAGCTCACCCTGTTTTGGCCGCTGGCTATTCCAGCTGACAACAAGCTCTGTAAAAGCGGGAACTGCTTCCTCCGTCCACTCATAGCTACTCGCTTGTGTCTGTACCTCATGGTGCAGCACTGCAGAAAAAAGCGAGCCTGCTAATAACAAAAAAGAGCCTGTAAGAGAAAGAAGCTTCTCGTGCATAGTATATAACCCAATAAATTTGCGGCTAAGTGTATGCAAAACAGGCAAAAAAAACTACTTCTTCTCGCTGAAACGCATGAAGACTATCCCGTCCACTCGCGCGTCCATCCACTAAAACTGTGTGAACAGTGTTATATTAAGCGAGAAGATGAGCTTGGTTTTTTTCTCTCAGGATCAAAAGTGAGAAAGTATCGCTCTCTCATCCCAGCGCTAAAAAAGCGAGGGGCAAAAACAGTCGCTCTTATCGGCAGCCAAAACTCCAACCATATCCTTGGCCTATCAATGCTTTTAATTGAAAATGGGATGGTGCCAGAACTTATCCTTCTCGACTCTAAAGCAGAAGAGCTAGCCGGTAATGCACTTTTTACCCAGCTGCTTGTGCCCAAAGAGCATATTCACCTAGTCCCAAGAGAACAATGGCCCATGGTACAAAAGCTCTACCCGCATGCTCTACCCGAAGGAGGCAGCGTAAAAGAGTCTGTAAGCGGCCTAACAACGCTTGCTCTTGATATTTTGCAAAATGAACAAGAGCTCGGCATCACCTTCAAAGAGCTCTTTATTGACTCCGGCACTGGCCTTACCGCCGCCGCCCTCATCGCCGCTTTTGGCTTCCTCCAAAAAGAGGCAAAAATCCACGTCTTACAGACTGCTCTATCAGAAAGTGCCTTCCTAACCCTACTAGACGAGGTAAAAACAGCCCTAGAAGAGCTCACAGGCGAACAAATCCCTCAACTTCCTGAATGTATCCAGCACACACCAACTACAGCCCGCTCCTTCGGTTCCACAAACTCCCAGATCTTTAACACAATCGCCACAACAGCCCAGCAAGAAGGCTTTTTTCTCGACCCAATCTACTCCTCCAAGCTCTATTTGCTGCTCAAAGCTACTCCAAGAGAGGGGCCCACACTCTTCATCCACTCTGGCGGCCTCTTTTCGCTGGCGGGTTTCCAAAAGCAGTTTGCCCAATTCGCAAAATGACCGCAGGTCTACACCGGCGACATCTACCCTCACGCGCGTTTTGCCTGAAGCCGGAGTCGAACCGACGACCTTCGCTTTACGAAAGCGCTGCTCTACCAACTGAGCTATTCAGGCGTGGGAGGTATTCTATTCTGTCGCCGCATTAATGCGCAAATGGGTGGTGCAAGAACGACTAGGGGTGGTGATGCAGGCGGCAAGGGTGTCAAGGCTTGAGTAGATCGTCAGCTTTTTCTTGGCGCGGGTGATGGCGGTGTAGAGCATGTTGCGGCCAAACTGTTCGGATCCGGGAGGCAAAAGGAGATGGACTTCGCCAAATTCGCTGCCTTGGCTTTTGTGCACAGAGAGGGCGTAGGCCTGTTCGTAGGAGGCAAGAAGCAGTTGCGGTATTGTTTTTTGGCCATCAAAGTAGGCGTAATCGCCTGATAGTATGCCTACCTGGCCATTGGTGAGGCCAAGTGTGTAGTCATTTTTGGTGATGATGATGGGGATAAGGGTTTGAGCTTTAGCGCTTGCTCGGAGTTCTTGGTTTAAGGCGATAGTGCCGTAGGGGCCAATGCGCTGGGGAGAAAGTACTCTTTTTGTAAGAAGTTCAGCAAAAAATGACTCTATAGTTTGGTTTGCAGTGCTGTACAGCTGCTTTACATCTTTGAATGCAGTAAGCGGCTTAAGGTCTACAAGGCGCATAGCCTTCTCAACATCTGCCTCTTTTACCGCATTGGCAAGCTGGATGATTGTATCTGATTCTTGCCGCTTGGGGGTAACTAAGCCAGAGCCTACCTTTTCATTAACAAGTGCTACAAAGGGCTCGCCAGGCTCTATCGGGGGTAATTGATTAGGGTCGCCAAGAAAAAGTATTCTTGTCTCATTAGAGAGCGAAGAGAGTAGCTTCACAAACATACTCAAATCAATCATTGAGCTTTCATCAACAACGATAAGGTCGTAGGGAAGAGGTTCTGTTTTTTGCCAAGCAGCTGTGCGTTTTAGGCCGAGCAGTGCATGAAGGGTTTTTGCTTCTAAGCAAGAGCCAGGGCAGGCGCGCTTAATACTCTCATGAAGGTTGAATGCTGCCTTGCCGGTAGGCGCAGTAAGCACGATGCGCGCATCAGGGTTATTTTCTACATAGAGTTTAACAAACCAGCCGGCTGTGTAGGTCTTGCCTGTTCCGGGACCGCCCCAAATGCACCAGAGTCTATGTTTAGCGGCCTGTTCTACTGCCTTCTGCTGTTCAGGAAGAAGCTCTGCAAGGCGCTCTGTACACACAAAGGCTGGCGGAAGGTCTCTACAGTGACATTGATAGAGCCGCTGCAGCTCTACCAAAAGATCATAAGCGCGCTTAAAATAGACCCTGCCATCTCGCTGTATGATGTATGGAGAGGCAAGAAGCGGCTCTGTACGTTCTACGTACAGATAGCCCTCTCTAAATCCCGCTGCAAGCTCTGTATAAAACTCTATATGCTCTGGCTCTGTTGCCAAAAACTTGGCTGTAAGCAGGTCAATTTCGCTACTCATACAGAAGCACTCCTTCATTTGGAAGTCCACGCAAAAAGACAAAGTAGAAGCCGCCAAAAGGATACTTTTGTGCTCTACATGCATCGCTATAAAGCTTTGCCTGCAGATGGTAGCCTTGTCGCATCACTTCATCTCGTAAAGCCTGTTCAGAATAGCTCTCTAGCGCGTTAGATTTCCAATCAATTATATACCATTTACCCTGATATTCAAAAAAGAGATCCATGACTCCATGCAGAGTGCGCCCCTCATCATCTTTTACAAAAAATTCTACTTCTGAATAGATCGAAGAGGCGGCCACATCGGCAAGAGAAAAGCCAGTAAGCTCTACACGCCATGCGCGATCAATCAACTCTTCAACCTCTTTTTCCATCCCCTCAAAAGGGGTAAGGGCAACTCCTTCGGAGCTTTTCCGCTCTAAAAGCTCATGCAAAATAATGCCTCCAAACGTACCTGTGGGTAGTTTTTCAGCAATTTCTTTCTTTTGATAGAAAATACTTTCTTCTTTTTCTTTAGAAAATGAGGTGATGCGCAATCGATTTGCACTATAGGGCAAAGCCTGCAGCGTCAAAGGAGCAAAAAGTGCTTTTTTCACCTTCTCTACAGCTACAAGCTCCTCTTTTGGAATGAGTGTGGAAGAGGTTATGTGGGGGCCAAAAGTCTCTTGCGGACATTTTTCTAAAAAAAGCTCCATGGGTGCTTTAAAGCCGGGAGAAATCTCCCCTTGATCAAGCTGGCGCGCAATAGGCAGGTAGAGCCTTCTTTTTGCCCGCGTACAGGCAACATAAAACTGGCGCAATTTTTCAGCATCAAGCTCGATAGGATCTACATGCTCATCAAGCTGTGTGCTGCGGCTTGCAACTCCTAATGCAAAGACCACATCAAACTCCAGCCCCTTACTTGCATGCATGGTCAAAATCTGCACTCCATTGGTATCTGGCTCATAGCGGCTTGTAAGTTGCTCCTTTTCATATGCAGGAAAGCGCTTTAGGCTGTACAAGTACTCTAAAAGCTCATCCTGATGGTTGCAAGCAAGCTCTACAAGGTAGTCTAGATCATACAAAAATTCTTGATCAGGCCACAACTCTTGGCGCATAGTATGAGAAAAACCGGGCCAAACACTCTCCAGAAACTTCTCCACACATCCTGCAAGCCCTCGCGTATCAAGCGCATTTTTCAATTTAAGAAGGTGGGAGACATGCTCTGCCCACACCTCAAGATCCTCAAGATCCGCCCCAACAAAAGGTTTTTGTAGAAGCAGACTTAGTAAACATCTTTTATCGCGCACACTCGTAAGACAGGCAAGCAGTCTCTCCAAAAAAAGATGTGCTTCAGACTCTACAACACTCTTTTTTTTCCAAGAAAGTGTGGGAATATTTTGTGCTTCAAGAAAGCATTCAAGCCGTGCTGCTTGGTAGCGATCCTTTACAAGTAGAGCAATCGATCTATAGGGCAGCTGTAGCCGTGCAATTTCCTCTGCAATAAAGGGAAAGAAGCATGTTCGTTCAAGCTCTTCTGTGGGCCAGTTTTTCTTTCGTTCAAGTGCCGTTTCCCCAATAAAAAGATGAATCGCCCCCATGCCATCAGTAATCTCTTCGATGTCACTGCCTGCAGTGATAGGAGGCACCTCAAGGCTAATCGATAGCTTTGGCAAAGTAAAGAGGTTATCGCGATAAAATAGGCTGTTGAGGCCATCGACAAGCCGTTTTGATGCGCGAAAATTTTTGGACAAAGTGACTACATGCTGCTTTTTGTGTGATTTTGCCTGCATGTAGCAGTAGACATCGGCATTTCTAAAGCCATATATTGCCTGTTTAGGATCGCCTACAAGATATAACGCACCTTGCCAATTCTGTAAAAAAAGTGTCTCTATAATATGCCACTGAATGGGGTCTGTATCTTGAAATTCGTCGACAATCACGCAGGAAAACTGCGTGCGGATGCGCTCTTTAGTTGCCTCATCCTGAATTGCCTCCTCCATGCGCACCAAAAGCTCTTGCACAGCAAATAGGTTTTTGCGCTTTAGCTCTTTTGAGACATACTCACGGCATGCTTTCTTTAACTTCTCAAAAAGATATGTAGGGTGTGCAAGCTGTTTAATAAGCGGCTCTAGCCTTCTTGCAAAGGCGATCTGCTCATTTGGGCGGGCATTCACCTTTGGATCATTAAAGAGTTTTGAGGCAAAGAGCGGATGGCGCCTTATCGCTACAATGTCATTCTGCTTTACAAAGCGCGTAAAGGCAGCTACAGCCTCGGCTACCGGCTGCTTTAACACGCCCTCTTTTGATCGAAGGCCCTTATAGTCATATGTTGCTTGAATGAGTAGCTCTTCAGAATACTCTTCAGCTGAATATTCAATAACGACATCTGCTTGTTTTGAATCATTCCAGAGCTCTTTTGCAAGCGCTTCAATAAGGGCTCTAATATCCTTTTGAAAGCTTGCGAGCACAATTTTTAGCTCATCATGCGCAAGCGGAGTTCGCAAAAACTGTTCGATTAAAAAGATGATGTCGGCGCCTGTTGCAAATTCTGCATTTTTTCCCCCGGAGAGAAGTCTGTAGCAAAAGCCATGTATCGTATCAATGCTGGCAAGCTCTAGTTCTGCCTGTGCACGCTCCAGCGCGCGAAGAGACTGGCTTGCAAAATAGGGCTGTAGATAGCTACTGGCAAGAGGATTTTGTGTGCGAAGATCTACAACTGCTTTATCAAGAGCCGCCTTGAGGCGCGATCTGAGCTCGCGTGCAACTGCATTTGTAAAGGTAAGTAGCGCATAGCCCTTCATGCTTTTATTGGGAAAGGCGAGGATGCGACGAATAAAGAGATGCTCAATTGTAAATGTTTTGCCCGTGCCTGCAGAGGCTTCGCAAAGCAAAATATCATCAATTTTTGTGTTTTTATCGAGCACATCAAAGGTCATAATAGTGCTCCAAAATGGCGTTTACGCTCACTTTGTGCCCATGACATATCCTGTTCTAGCACATCGGGCCGCGCGCGAGAGCGGTAGAGCTCTAAATAGGGATCCTTACTTGTAGCAAGATCGGGATAGAGAAGAGAGGGCCGAGAGCGTGCTTCAAGGGCATAGGCGACATATTCTTTCAGGCGATCAATCGCATCATCAATTACTACAGTCTCTTTTTTTGCATCGCGTATAAAGAGAACGTTTGGTTGCAGATCGAGCTCTTTTTGCAAAATGTTTACTAAAAGAAGCTCTGGCCACACCTTCAAGATCGCCTCTTTCGATTTTTTTTCAAAGAGTACAATCCCCTGAGGATAGAGGTTGGTAATTGTCCCCACTAGCTGCACGTTATCTAGCTGTAGAGCCGGTACAAGCCAGCTTCTCTCACCTCGCTTTTCTATACATTTTGCAGTTGGAGAGAGCACAACTTCAAGCGGCTCTTCAGCCTTTATGCCAAGCTCTTTTGCATTCTGGATGGCAACTTCTCTCTCCTCTTCATAGAGCATCGAATAGGCCTCTTTTAGGCTGGTAGTAAGGCCTGTAAACTGCTTCTGAAGCCTGTTTTTTGACTCTTGATCGGAAAGAGGGAAAAGGGAGTGCTTGAGTGTATACTGGTTTTTTTGTTCAAGGACATCAAAATCATCTCTGTAGGGCTTATTATCATAAAGGTAGAGCCCCTGTCCTTGCTGAAAATAGGCTCTCAGCGGATATTTTGCCACCTGGCTTAGTTCATTAATAGAAATAGTTGTGGGGGCTATTTTCTCCACTACCGCAGGCAGCTGTTGAGAAGTGCTGACTTCATAGGGATCGTGGCTGTTTAGCTGAAGTGTGTGGTTCTGAACAGCTACATCCACTACAGCCATAATATCGTGTACGATACTGTGCGCATATTGTGCACATCGCTCTTCAAATGCATAGCTTTGAAAGCTGATGTAGAGCTGGCTTCTTGCTGCAACAATCGCCTCAATGACAAGATGGGATGAGCCCCAAGGCAAGGCCGCCTCATTCATCCCTAAAAAGCAGACCACATCTCTTGGCACAGTGCGGCAAGATCCAAGCGTTGCAAACACAATAGGCTGCACTGCATAGCGGCCTGGCTCTTCAATTTGGAGCTTGAAGGCTTCTACTGCTTCATCAAGTGCCATCTCAGCATCATTATGGTAGGCTTTGATGATCGCTTTTTTGATGAGGGAATACTCATCGTGCGTATCGGCAAAGTAGCGGTCAAAAATTTCTGAAAAAAGCCTCTGCCATGAGCTGCAGGGCAGAATTTTTTCTTGCTGGAGGCGAGCAAAATCTTGTTTTAAGGCAGATTCTACGCTTAAAAGCTTGCCTAAAGCCTCAACATCTTGAACCGGTATGCTATCTTCGCTTATCCACGAAGTTATCACATCCTTTTTTAGATAGCTTTGAAGAGCTAAATCATCAGGAGTAAGCCCCCATTTTTTTTGAAAGGTTGGATTTTTAAAGAGTTTATCACTTTTGCCGTTGAGGATATCTACAAAGAGCGGCAAAAGTTCATACTGGTAGCCCCCTATAATCTCTGTGGAGTGGGTAAAGAGGCTCTGAATATAGGGTCGGTAGGGTGACAAATCAGGTGCAAAAACGACAATTTTTGCAGGAAGCTGCTTTTGTATATACTGATAGAGTGTTTCTACTTCACGCTTACGTGTGGGAGCTTTGTGAACTTCTACAGTAGCATCTCTGACTTGCTGTTTTTCGCTATCAGCAAGAAGTAAAAGATCGGCTTGAAGCGTGTCAAAAAGGGTGGGCGTTGCTGTCAGCACTGCCTGAACAACATCTCGTCGCACATATGGGCTATTTTGCATCCACTCTTTAATTACATACTCTTCTCTAATATCATCAGCTTTTTCAATAAGGTAGGAGATTGTCTCACGTATCGGCACCGCGTAATTTGCTAAAAGTTTTGATCGATCAAAAAGATACTCTTGATGTGCTCCTCGAGCCTTATCGCTCATACTGCGCGTAAGTTTTTTTGCCTCGTAGTCAGAGCAGATATCGCTCCAAAAGTGCATACAGGGCGATAGAACATAAAAATAGCATGTAGATCCGAGTGATAGATAAAAATCGAGAAGGTCACGATCTGCAGCAGTAAGACCAAAGATATGGATCTCTTGCGCTATCGCTCTTTTAGCAATGGGAAGAACTCTGATACCAAATGAGCTGAGCTCTATCTGCAAAGCAGCTTTACTGTGAATATCAGAAACAGCAATGAGTGCGTTAAGAGGAGCTGTTATGTTCTCCCTAAGACGCGTGCTTAGTAGATCGAGGCTATTGCTTAAAACAAGAGTAGTAGTCATTAGAGTCAATAGCATACAAAATTTCGCGAATGTTGTATAACAGAGGAATGACTTTTTTCGCTAAATTTCGCCTCAGCCCTTTTGGCTATCTTAACTGCACCCAATTTTTGGGGGCGATGAATGATAATATCTATAAACTGCTTATTGTCTTCTGTTTTATTGCTCTTGAAGGCAAGGAGGCAAGTAATAGAATTTTGTCCTCAGTTGGCGCGCTCTACGTTTTGCCTTTTCTCATTCTCTCATCTACTGCCGGCACCATGGCAGATCGATTTAGCAAACGAAACATCATTGTCGTTGTAAAGTTTGTAGAATGCTGCGTGATGATACTGGGAACTATCTCATTTTATCTGGGAAGTAAGCTTCTTGCCTATGGCGCACTTTTTTTACTTGCCTGTCACAGCGCCATTTTTGCGCCCTGCAAGTATGGAATAGTGCCAGAAATTGTGCCTCCAGAGCGCATCTCTAGGGCAAATGGCATACTTACCTCCTGCACCTATACGGCAATTATCATAGGCACGTTTCTTGCCTCATTTCTTACTGATATTAGCGACCATAATTTTATCTTTGCCTCATATGCTGCGATGTTTTTTGCCGTTATTGGTATCTGTTTTAGCCTGCAGATCCCTAAAACCCCACCGTCGGGATCTGAAAAGGAGATAAGCCCTCGCTTTATTACTGAGCTTTTTCACAATCTGCGGATTATCTTTAAACAGCCATCGCTTCTAAGCGCGGTTTTGGGCTCTGCATTTTTCTTATTTGTTGGCTCCTATGCCCAGCTAAATATGATTCCATTTGCCATGCAGGCGCTTGGTTTGACCGATGTTCAGGGCGGCTACCTCTTTCTACTTACGGCGCTAGGCATTGGAGCGGGATCGCTGCTTGCCGGAAGGCTCTCTGGCAAAACAGTGGAGCTTGGGCTTGTGCCAATAGGTGGATTTGGTATTGCCCTTTGCTGCATTCTACTAAGCGTTTTTCGCTATCACATTGCCTTTGAAATAGCCCTTGTTGGCCTAATCGGCGTTTTCGGAGGCATCTATCTTGTGCCGCTTGATTCCTACATCCAGCTTGCTAGTCCAAAAACAATACGGGGGCAGGTGATTGCTACTACAAACTTTTTAGGCTTTTTTGGGGTGCTGCTCTCTGCCGGGATGCTCTATTTTTTAAGCGAAATTGTGGGTCTTGGCGCAGCACAGGGCTTTTTTGTAGTGGGCATGATTACACTTGCCTATGTTACGGGCATCACCATAGCAATATCGGGCTATGTGACACGCTTTTTTTATATGATTCTTGCCCGTTTTCGCTATAAAGCAGCTGTCCATGGCAAAGCAGCCCTTCAGGGCCATGCTCCTGCCCTATTTTTTTCGACGCTGCCGGTTTGGCCCTGGGCGGCGATACTTACTGGGTCGCAGACAAGACGAATGCGCATATTTTATCTAAATGGGGCAGAACCTCAGCTGCCTTGGTATAAAAGGTTCTATAAAAAAGAGCTTGTTTCGATTGCTGAGCTGGACCCTGAATCAAAAACGGCAAGCCGCATTCGCGAAGCTATAGAGCGCGGCACCTCGGTTGCCATCTTTCTACCTGCGACATATGCTGAAGAGATCCGCGCCTTTAAGGCAAAGTGGCAGCATTTTCTGCCAGTTGCCTATTTTAGCTTTAAAAAGAGAGATGGCGGCCCCTTTGAGGCAGAGCTAACGCAACTTTAACTATACAAAAATTCCTATAATTTGTTACAATTTCCCTCATTATGGATAAG
>Ga0187893_10009861_pt1 | contig 14511 bp, 11 predicted proteins | sample MA1701074metaG_FD_139574 | JGI IMG/M metagenome (GOLD analysis project Ga0187893, IMG submission 139574) | White microbial mat communities from a basaltic lava cave in the Kipuka Kanohina Cave System on the Island of Hawaii, USA - MA170107-4 metaG ...
AAGATCGTTTTTCTGGCGTTGAAGAATGTCATATTCGGGGTCTGTTGCTCGACCCGAGCGGTCACCCTCGCTGCTCGAGGAGTGGCTCTGGCAGCCTAACAACAATTGATGACGGAAGCACCATATCATCTCTACTCCTTACGCTCTATCGACTCCGCAGTTCCTTAAGAACGTGCGTGAAAAGCGGCTGGTGCTCGCAGGCTGATCACCGTGATGAACCCTGCGTCATTCCGGCCAAGCGTAGCGCGAGCCGGAGTCCAGCTGGGTTTCCCTTTCGCAGGACTGACGAACGAAGACACACCACGTAGGGTTCCTGCTGACGCTGCGCCAATTGGTTTTCAGGCTCTATGGGTGTTGCTCTTTGAGCATCCTCTCCAAAAGGAGAGCAGCTGGCCGCGGATGGCCATTGGGATAGAAGATGTCAGTAGTGGGATCGAAATTCTGCGACATGACCATGCCCCAAGCCATCCAGCCAATAGGGGACTTCACCAGAACAGGCAGCACTTTACGATAGTGCTCGAGCTGTTGTTCATCCGAACCAAGAGCCCCGAAGTCGGGCGACCCAAAGTCCCAGTTTGCTAGGGTCTCAGTAATGATAATGGGCTTGCCGACACTCTTACCAATGGTGACGGCCTGATCGATGATCCGCTGGAGACCTTCCGGATCGCGATAGACATGAAACGTCAGCACGTCTGCCAGGTTGGCGTATTTCTTTGCATTCTCCAGCGCCGCCCAACCGATGCCAACGATCTCTTCGGGATAGCCTTGCTTGATATATCCGTGGACATGCTTCAGGAACCCTTCGATCACCGGCAACATCTCCGGCTTGAGAACCACCTTGGGTGTGAACGGCCCCTCTGAAGCAAATTCCGGCTCATTCATCAGGTCCCAGAGCAACACCGTCGAATGATCCTTCAGCCGATCGAGCAAGGCTCGGACATAAGCATCCATCTTTGGATACCACTCGCGTCCGAGCCGATCATTGCCAGGCGTCGGTTGCCAATTCTGCCAGAGCAGGGTCATGATCGGAGAATCGGAACCAACCGGTACGAGCGTGAACTTTCCAAACCCCTTGGCGTATTTACCGAAGAGGTGTTCCAGATAATGTTTCTCCTCCGCAGACAGGCGCGAGCTGTTCATGAAGAGGTCATAACCTTCAGCCGCTGTCATCCAGCGGGCATCCTTGCGTTGCCGCACGCCACAAGAGTCAAACAGCGCGACGACGGCTCGCAGATTGTGCCTGGCGCACTGACGCAAGGCGTCTTCCACACGGTCAACCATCTTCGAGCCCAACTCTTCAAACGCCGCATAGTTGAGCCACAACCGAACGCTGTTGTAGCCAACCCCCTTGACCAAGCGGAGTTCACGATCGAAAACCTTCGAGTCGTAGTTCCGCCAGATCTCGTAGGTATTCGATGCATAGGAAGGAATGAAATTTACGCCGCGCAGGCCCGCCCAGTCGGTTTGTCCGACTTTTTCTTTGGCAGTTATCCTTCGACCTTGACTGAGTGACACTTGGACAGCGAGAAGCGACGCCGAGAGCAATACCGTGACTCTCAACAGGACCACGATTCTTCGATGCGGTGTCATCTCTCCTATCTCCTCCTGTTAGATTCGCCGTTGCGCTTCTGTGGATTCACCATGCAAATACCCCGAGCTCCGCCATCTTCGTTCCGTAATACAGCGTGGCAGCCAGCATCCAGGAAATGCTGGGAGTATAGCCACTGCCGCGCCAGGCTCCGCCTGCTTTATAGGTAAAGTTGGTTTGGGTGAAATGCTCATACTGCATGCCGGGACGAGGTAACCCCATCATCCGTCCAGGACGCGCGATGGTCTGAATGGAAGCTTCGAACAGCGTGCGCCCAATCTCCTGATAACGCTTGTCATTCAGATATTTTCCCAACTTATGGTAGTCCGGTGCCATGAAAGTGCCGCAGGAATCGATGACGTTGAGTTGTACCGAAACGGCGGTATATCCGACTGAGTTCAACAGGCCATGGAAGGGAGAACCTTGAGGGACCTGAACATCGTGCATGTAGTACCAGGTAGTGTGCCAGTCAGCTGCATCGCGTGCGTACTCCAGGTATTCGGGTTTCTGTGTTGCTTCATAGAGCGCGATCGCGCCATGGAGCATGCCCTGGCTGCCTTCCTTGTCTTCCGAAGCTGCATCCAAGGTCGCCCCCTCGTAGGAGCGCTCAAGGTCCAGGCCGTATTCGTTGTAGTAGCTGCGCATTGCGGATTCCGCAGTCTCAAGATATCGCCGGTCTCCAGTCAGCTTGTACAGCTTGGCCAGAGGCGCGATTAAATGCGCGCCGCCAGTAGATACCGTGCCGAGGCCTGGGCTGCTGCCTTCCCAACCAACAGCCTGGCCATCGGGGTACCAGGTTCGCGGATACATCCCTTTGTGGCGCTTGACAGTAACCAGGAAGTTGCCGGCCTCGATGAGAAGCGCTTTCCAGCGGCTTGCCTCAGGAATGCCCCGGTCGTTGCCCCACTTCACCAGTTCAGCCAAGTCATCCAAGGTGTCCCCCAACTGGCGGGAGGAGATACTAGGAGGCCAATCCGGCAAGCCGAGAAAGGTCAGCCACTGCTTTCCCAGGTAGTCATAGTCCATAAAGATGAGGCCCGGCACATCACGGCGCACTTTCTCGACGAAGAAGCGGACCGTGTTCAGTCCCATGCGCCGGAACTGTTCGTTGCCGGTGCGGTCAGCTTCTTTGAGGAAAGCATAGGCGATTGACAAGTTGCGTCCTACCCAACCGTACTGAAATCGTTGAACTGTGGAAAAGCTTGGCGGGGCAACATTCGGGCCAACCAGAGGGAATCCAGAGGCCCCGTCCGCTTGTTCAACGTAGGTTTCGGCGGCGTACTTGAACTTCAAATCCATCGCTTCAGCAAAGGAAAGCGCTGGTTTGACATGGGGCTGAAACACGGCATACGCCTTCCATAACGTTTCGCGGAAAGCGTATCCTTTGCGGGGGGCCAGGCCACAATCGATATAGAACGTCTTCGCGATGGTCACGTCGCCCTTGACGTCGATATAAGCATCCTCATAAGGGTTGAAGCCGTTCAGGTGGCCGTAGACCGTGCTATTCATCCCATTCTGGGCTACAGGGCCCGAGACGAGCAGCAGATCGACTTCACCTCCCCAGCGCCATTGCAAACCCAGGCTCCACCATTGATCCGCTCCTCTGTGTGCCTGCGGAACCTTCGAGGGAACAGAGAGCAACGAGGCGTAGAGTCGCTGTTTGGCGACCGTGGACTCCAGGTTTACGAAAGGAACTGGCAGGCGGTGCTCCTCGAACAAGCCTCGGGCGAAGGGAACCTGGGGCAGGTGCGGGACTTGGCGAGTAGGGTAGGCGCCCGGGTTGTCGTTGTACAGAACCGCGGGCACAAGCACCCGGGGATCATCGCCCACAGGTATCCGGAGCGTAGTGGCCAGCGTGATTGGACTTTGATCATGGTTGGTAGCGTGATGCCAGTGCCGCGCGAGCTTGATCGCCCCGTGCTCAAAGGAGTAAGGATCTCTGAATTCCCAGGGCTGGCCGCCAACGTCGCCTTTGCCTAAACACTCTAACTGGCCTGGGGAAGACAAGCGAACCCGGAGAGCGCGGAAACCGTGCTCACCGCTGTACCAGCGCCGGTCCCAGGTTGGTTGATTCCATTTGTCGTAGAGAACCCAGACCTTGCCTTGAGGGAAAGCCGCAACCGCAGACCACTTTTCGCCTTCCCTGGCTTCAAAGCTGACGTCGTAGCCTTTGTCTTCGCTGCCAACAAAGTGAATACGCACCTTGCCTTCAGGTTGGACCCAAACTTTGCCATCGGAAACCACTTCGAGCTGCGCTTCAGCAAGCGGTCCACTGAAGAGGTAACTCGGTGTCAGAACAATACCCAGCCACATTGCTAGCGGCAGCAAGCAGCTCGTGTCTCTTACTTCGCGGTGGTGACGTGTCGTGGTTTTGTTGTTCAAAAGGAATCTGTTGCGCGAGATTTTGTTTCAGCCCGTCAATAGCGAAACGCCGAGGAAGTTGTAGTTCGGGATTCAGAACATTGGACGAAGATTGCAGTCTGATTTCGCGAGTGTTCTCCCTCAAGAAATCATTGGTCCGTGTGACACTTCAGAGGAGTTTTTCATGCGGCGTTGCGGCGCCACGTTCGATGAAAAGTGGGAGCCGCTCTTCCAGGGGTGGCAGGTTGTTTCACCCAAGGATCCAGCATCGCCGCTAGGGACAGCCGCTCCCACTTTCCAGTCCTGTTTTCAGATGACGGTCCTTAAGACTTGTGCTTTCCTAAGCGGGCCATCGGAAATGATCCAATCTTAGAACAGCAGCTTAAGCGCGAACTGGATCTCTCTGGCCGGCTTGACTGACGTGATTCTCCCGAACGCTTGGCTGGTAGGGTCAAAGACGGGAATCCCGAATTGAGGATGATTCCAGGCATTGAAGAATTCTGTTCGGAATTGCAGCGTGGCCTTCTCGGAGAGCGTCGTGTCTTTGAGGAGCGAGATGTCCCAAGTGTTGGTTCCCCGGGAGATAAGGATGTCGCGACCACAATTGCCCCAGGTTCCGAGAGGCGCCACCTGAAAAGCGCTGGTGTTGAAGTCCCGCTCCACAGTCCGTTCGCCGCTCGGAAGCATCCCTTCACCAACACAGTTGGCATATTGCTTCCCGCCGCCAAAGGTTCCCGTTTGCGTACGATCCACGCCGGTGACTTGCACCGGGAACGGTGTTCCACTGGCAAGAGTCACAATGGTGCTGACCTGCCACCCTTTCACCACGGCGTTGAGACCGCGTGGCAGATTGCTAAGGTATTTCTGGCCACTGCCAAAGGGGAAGAGGTATATCGGACTGAACACAAACCGATGCCGCTGATCGAAAGAGGAGAGGCCGTACTCCGCGCGCAGGTTGCGGTTGTCTTGAGCCGAGTTACAGCTGGTGACGTCACAGGTAGAAGAAGCATTGTCGAACGACTTGGAAAACGTATAGGCGCTAAGGAAACTCAGGTTGTGTGAGTAGCGCTTTTCAAACCTGACCTGTAAGCCATTGTAGTTCGAGTTCGCAAGGTTCTTCGACATCAGAACGTTTCCTTGTGTCGGGTAGGGCCGACGCGGTGGCAGAGGCTCGCCCGCAACGGCAGGGAGGCGGGCTTGGTTGATGTCGAGGCGTGTGCTCAGCTTGTGCCCGACTTGTCCGACATAGCCCACTTCCAGTACAGCGTCGAAGGGCAATTCGCGTTGGATTCCCAGACTCCACATTTGAACGTAGGGATCCCGCGCGAAGGGATCGTCGGTGAGGATTCCCAAGCCAACGGTTGGCGCGGCTGGAAACAGGTTGTCCCAGTTTACGCCTGGCGGCTGGCCGATCAGCGGGTTGACGTCTACGATCTGCTGCCATCCCAACTCTGTTCCCAAACTGAAGTTCCGTTCATTGATCACTTTCACATCGTTATAGACGCCATACCCACCGCGAATAACTGTCTGTGGCGTACTGAACGGTTGCCATGAGAAGCCCAATCGCGGTTGAAAACCCAGATTGTCTGGGTTGACCAGACCGGCTTGTTCCACGTTAGAGCCTGTGACCACTTGACCCGTAGCCTCGTTGAACACCCCAAGCCTGCCTCGATATCGATCCGTCACCACTCCGACGCGCTCGTATCTCAGTCCGAGGTTCAGCGTGAGTCGAGGAGCAATCTTCCAGTCGTCCTGCAAGAATCCATCGTAATAGTGGAACGACATGTAGGAGATGGGACGCTTGCCGGCCCCAATTGACAGAAATGGATTGCCGAGGAGGAAGTCTGCAACCGCATTGCCCGTGGCCAACCCTTGAAACACGAATTGTCCCCGCCCGAAGACGATCGGGACGTGCGGTTGCTGAACGTTGCGAAACCCTCCGCCGAATTTCAAGGTATGGCCGCCACGGACCCAAGTCAGGTTATCGCCGAAACTGTACACGTTAGACCCGCGAATCTGCGGTTGTGTGGGAGAGGTTCCAAAGCCTGAATATCCGAGTATGGCGATAAATGGCAAGCCATGGTTGACGGGGTCTGAAACGATGTTTCGGAACTGCAAAATATCGGGTCCGTTCGCCCCATCCTGGTTGGTCGGGAAAAACTCCCGATTGAACCCGAGACGAACATCGTTGAGCAGCGTGGGCGAGAAATTGCGGGTCCATTGAACCGTCGCATTGTGGGGTGCGTTTTCGCTCGTGAGACCAGTCTGCGGAATCAACCCAGGAGAGTAGCTTTCGAGTGTTGTGTAGAACGTATGGCGTCCGAACAGATTGTCCTTGTCAGAGAGTCGGTGGTCCAGGCGAAATGTGAATTGGTCCCAATTCTGAGTGAAATCCGGACTCGTTACGAAGTTGTTAGCCCCACTGGTAGCCGGCCTCGGTAGAAATGGCAGAACTCGCTGGGTTAGAGCGGAGAAGCGACTTTGTGGGATTTGATTGTTTGGGAAGGGCGCGTTCGTTGAAGGATCCCTGACCGGAGGCGCTCCTGAAAAATTTCCTGACAACTCCTGCGCTGACGGAAGCGTTCCAATCAGTGTAATCTGGCGCCGCCATCGGAAGCCCTCATAGTTGGCAAAGAAGAAAGTCCTATCTTTGCGTATCGGCCCACCGACTGAGGCACCAAACTGGTTCTGCCGGAAGGGTGGGATTGAGGCGTCAAAGAACTGCCGCGCGTCCAGCACGTCGTTGCGTAAAATCTCGTAAACGCTTCCATGAATGCTGTTAGATCCGGACTTGGTAGCCACGTTCACCTGCCCTGTCCCGTGACCAAACTCTGCGCTGAAGGTGTTCCTCTGGATCTTGAATTCCTGAATCGCGTCGACAGACAGCTGCACGTTCAGGTCGTTAAACGCAGTGGCGCCATTGAACATGCCATCGATCGAGAACTGGTTGGACGCCGTGCGACCGCCGGAGATAGACAAGCTGCCCCGACCACCGGCATCGCTGCCTTGGGGAACCGTAGTAGTGCCGGGAGAAAGCAGTCCGAGTTGCAGGAAATTGCGACCATTCAAGGGTAGGTCTCCTACCATGCGTGTCCCGATCACCTGGCTGATGGAAGAGCTGCCGGTCTCGACCAGCTCGCCCTGCGAACTGACTTCGACTTGCTGAGTCACTTCGCCGACCTTAAGAGTCAGGTTCGTCACCAGCCGCTGGTCCACATGGAGCTGCAAGGGTTCCACGATCGTTTTCTGAAATCCCTTGTTTTCGGCCTCGACCCGATACCGCCCTGGAAACAGGCCGGGGACAACGTAGCCCCCCTCGGAGTTCGTCGTGACTCCATGGGTCAGTCCCTTGTCAAGCTCCTTTACCGTGATTTGAGCCCCAGCGACGACACCGCCCGTCTCATCCGTGACGGTGCCCGTGATGGTGCCTCGCGTCGTCTGCGCATAGCCCAACTGCATGATGCACATCACCAGCAATAATTGACCGATGACCGAGAGTCTAGAAGTGTTCGGTATCATGGCTTCCTCCATGCACTGAAAACTGTACACGACCGACCCAGGCGACTGACGCCCTAGTTGGCAGGCCCAGGAATGGCGACCCCTTTGCTTTCCTGCTGCGGTTCACAACGCTACGACCTCATCCGAAATTCCCGCAGACTCGACAAGATTAAATGTCAGACAGCTTGACATTTAGACTCTCTTTGCGTCAAGCTATTTTTTGTTCGCTTGCGATTGCGCCCATTCCACCTCGAGATCTGAGAATGCAGATAAAGAAGCTTGTTCCCATTCAGAAGACTTCATCCTTTCACAGCGTCGTCTTCCGGATTGAAGAGCTGCTTCGGAGTGGGACTCTCAAGCCGGGCCAGAAGCTGCCGCCCGAGATGCAACTCGCCGAAATGTTGGAAGTCAGCCGCCCGACGGTTCGCGAAGCGCTCAAGGCTCTCAGCCTTCTTGGCTTCTTGACCTCTCGATCCGGAGATGGCACGTATGTCGCCGAGGGTGGTCGCGACCTCTTCACGCGGGCGGTCTACTTCAGCAGCCTGCTTGGCACCCAGGACTTCTTAGGGTTGATCGAGGCACGCATCGCGATCGAACCATTCTTGGCAGAAATGGCGGCCCAGCGCGCATCGAAAGCGGAACTCGGTCGGATGCAGGATTGCCTCGTGCATATGAAAGCTGCTCTTGGTGATACTGAGAAGTATCTGCATCATGAAGTGTCATTTCACGACCAAATTGTCAAGGCCGCCTGTAGTCCGATTCTGCAGGCCATCCTGGAATCACTTCGTGATCTCCTCCTGGAAGGACGGCGAAAGATCACTTCCGGCATGACGGACCTGAGGAACCTCGAATTTCATACCCGGATTTATGAGGCTGTTGCGGCCAGGAACTCCGCGCTGGCGCGACAAAGAATGTTGGAACACCTTGAAGACAATCGGGAACAGTACGAGGCATTCTACAAGACCTTTAGAGTTCGCAAACTTTCACGGGCAAGTTTGTTTCCGAAGTTGGTGGTGCCGTCCATGCGGAACCCTCCCGCTCGCCGTGCGAAATGAGATCGAGTCAAACAGAATAATTCGTGTCCATTTCGAACCAAGGAGTAACCATGCGTAGGGTCTTGCTACCATTGCTGGCGTCTTGCCTTTGTGTGATTCCTTGGAGCCTTGGTGGTCAAGCTCCAGCCCCTGCCTCAATCCGAGTAGATTTGGAGCAGCGGCTGGGAGCGATTGACCCGAAGGTCTACGGACATTTCACCGAGGAGACGCTGAGCAGCTATGAGGGAGGAATCTCTAGCGAGATGCTCTTCAATCGCAAATTCGAATTCCCAGAAGAGCGCGATATTCAGCAGATTGTTTTCACGGGCGTCCCTGCCGGTTGGGAGGCAATCGCCTTAGACACCTCCGTCACCCTCGTCCCGGACACCGAAGTTCATTTTAGTCCTTCCCGATCGCAACGGATCGCCCTTAGCAAGGCCAACGGTTTCCCTGCAGGCATACAACAGAGTGGCTATCACTACGTTATGCCGCACGTGTCGCGAAAGCAGCGCATCGACGATCCATTCCTGTTTCGGCCCGGTGAAGTCTATGAGGTTCGCATCGCGTGCAAAAGCAAAGACTTCGCAGGGCCTTTGCACATTGCGCTCGGAGATTCGCACGAACGCCAGGTTGCGAAACTCTCATTCAATGTCTCGCGCGACCAAGACTGGCGCACCTACCGGGGCGAATTGAGACCTTCTGCCAAGAGTGAGAAGAGCAAGTTCATGGTTTACATCGATACACCGGGAACCGTGTGGATCGATTCTGTATCGCTTGTGCGGGCTGATCTCAACGAGGGAGGCTTTCGCAAGGATGCTCTCGCACTAACCCAGCGGCTAACACCCACTTCGATCCGATGGCCCGGAGGTTGGTTCGTTTCAGACTATCACTGGCAGGATGGCCTCGGCCCGGTGGATCAACGGCCGGCCCGCTTCAGTCGACCGTGGAACGCCTATACAACGAACGATGTCGGTACGGATGATTTCATCGGTCTCTGCCGCAAGCTGGGAGCTGAACCCTTTATCACCGTCAACGTCGGCACCGGTACTCCCGAAGAAGCGGGTCGAATATTGCAATGGCCGAGTTGATACGCGAATGGGCCGGCTGAGAGCTAAACATGGACATCCTGAACCATTCCAGGTGAAGTTCTGGTCGATTGGCAACGAGGAATGGCTGCCTACGCTTGGCGGCACCAGTGGCAGCGAGTATGGACGAAACTACAATGCTTTCGCATCCGCGATGCGGAAGGTAGATCCGACGATCAAGTTGATTGCAGTCGGTGCATTCGATATTCCGGCTGGCGCAATACCCCGGACCCACGCTTTGTGGAACATCGTTCGCTATCTACCAGACTGGAACAAAAACGTCTTGAGCCAGGCGGGTTCGGAAATCGACTACTATTCGCTCCACTATTACGCGCCCGAAAACGTCCAGGGTCACACCGCCCAGGACGTAAACTCTGCCTCCCTTGTCCTGGGGGAAGTGCTGGAAGGCAAACTCGATCGCGTGCACCAGCAAATGAAAGAGTTTGCCCCGGGGGGCCGACGGTACCCGATCGCACTGGATGAGTGGAGCTTGAAGGTCGACAATGACCCAAATCCCCGGGAAAAGCCAGTTGCAGACGGTTCACAACTCGGCTTGCATATCGGAGCTCTAACGCTGCGCGAAGCCCTGGCAGAAGCTACGGTCTTCAATCTAATCCATCGGCGGCCGAATGACTTCATCTTGACCAGTCGAACCTTGCTCTACGCCTACCTCATTGGCCTCGTCTCGATACGGCGCGACGCGGCTTTCTCCACTCCCGCAGGGCTTATGATGGAGCTATATTCAACGCGCGACAATTGCCAGTCTTTGAAGACGGAAGTGGTCTCGAGGGCCTTCAGCACGACTGCCATGAGTCCCAGCTTCCCCGCCGTGAAGGACGCAAAGTATCTGGATGTGTCGGCCAGGGTGCATCCAGACGGGAAAACGGTCGATCTGTTTGTCGTCAATAGAAACCTGGAACAATCAGTCGACTGCGCAGTGCAGTTTCTGGGCGCCGATCTTGAGGCCGACGTTGAAGCCACAACGTTGAACGCTCAAAGTCTTCTCGCTCGCAACACTTTTATCGAACCCAACAAGATCCAGCTCGGACGCAGTCGCTTGCAGGTAGCTGGCGACTCATTGAACTACCAGTTTCCCACCCATTCGATCACTAGGTTGACGATTCGTCGCAAATAGTAGCTTCTAGAAACTTGCTGGCTGACCCTTTGAACATTGTTGCAGAAGGCAGGTCGCCATCCGGTGTTCATTTGATAGATTGGTTGCAGGCTTGCAACTGGCTTTCATTAGTAGGTACAACTTTCCACCACGGATCCGACTAGCTAGCATTCCTCCGAAGCATTGGCCCCTCCGTCAGAGGAGGCCTTTTACCGCCGCCAACAGCGAGGAACCTCGTTCATGAGCCAGAAATCCAGAATCCCATCCCAACCGAAGCGAGCCAGTCAGTTCGGGGCGCCCCGAAACCGCAGGGCATTTCTGCGGTCCGCCTCGCTGGCTGCTTTGGCGACTGCTGCCGACTCCGCGCTGCCTCGTGGCGGATTTCTAACTCAGACTCTAGAAGCACAGACCAAGGCTGGAACGATCTGGATTGATGCCGGTGAAGTTATCGGAGAGATCAACAAGAACATCTATGGCCACATGGCGGAGCATGTCGGACGCGCTGTCTACGATGGGATCTGGGTCGGGAAAAACTCACCGATTCCCAATGAAGAGGGCTTCCGTCGCGATGCCATTCAGGCCCTTCGTCGAGTAAAAGCCACGCAACTGCGATGGCCTGGCGGTTGCTTTGCTGACGCCTACCACTGGAAGGATGGAGTTGGGCCGGGAGACCGCCGCCCTAGACAATGGAACCTTTGGTGGGAGCAATATGAAACCAACGCGATGGGCACCGATGAGTTTATTCGGCTCTGCCGCCTGGTTGGAGCAGAGCCCTACCTTTCACTCAATGTTGGTACTGGCAGTGTGGCCGAAGCCATTGAATGGATCGAATACTGCAATTCGGACAAAGACACTCAACCGGCTCGTTTGCGCTCGGCAAACGGCAACGACTCGCCGTATAACGTACGATATTGGGGCGTGGGCAACGAGAATTGGGGATGCGGTGGCTTGTACGATCCCGCAGACTATGCGCGCGAATATCTGCACTACGCGCTCTATTTGAAACACTGGATCTGGCCCTCACGCGGAATCTCTGCTGTACCTCTGGAACTGATTGCTGTCGGACATACACAACGCGACTGGAACCAGATCTTTCTGGAGAAAGTTCGTGACTGGCTTCCCCTTGTCGATCATCTTTCCATCCACCACTACTTTCGGGTGTACCCGGGTCAGCCGTTGAACATGCCAGGAGGGCACCCTCCTGCTCCGGGTGATGTTCAGTTCAGCGACAATGAGTATTATTTGCTACTGAGCCGTGTGGACGAGTTGAAGAAGCACATCCAGGATGCGGTGGACCTGATTGGCTACTATACCGCTGGTCGAAAGAAGATTGGCTTGGTGATTGACGAGTGGGGCGCCTGGCATCCACTGGCGGTGTTTGAGAATGGCTTCTATCAGCAGAACACGGTGCGTGATGCTCTAGTTGCCGGCTCGGTGCTCAACCTCTTTCACCACCGCTGCCGTGATATCACCATGGCCAATCTGGCCCAGGCTTTCAATGTCCTGCAGTCCATCGGACTGACTCAGAACTCGCAGACGATTCTAACTCCGACCTTCCATGCGATGGAGATGTACCAGCAACATCAGGGAGCGAAGCTCGTTCGTTCCAGAGTCGACACACCTAGATATGAGCTTCAGGATGGCAGCAGAAACGTAACTCGCGACTCAGTCAACGTTTCCGCTTCGCTAAAGCAGAATCGTCTATTTCTAACAGCGGTAAACGAAGATTTGTCACGCGATCTGGAATTCGAGATCGTCCTCCAGGGCGCCAAAGTTCAGAAGGCCACTGGTTTGAGATTGTGGTCACAGAATGTCAGAGATCACAACTCTTTCGATCGTCCTGAGCAAGTGAAGCCGAGCCCATTTAGCTTGGAGTTGAAAAGGAACGATTTTCGGATCCAGCTACCAGCTCATTCCTTGAGCGCAATTCAGATGGAGTTGATATTTTAAAAAATGCATCTAGTCACCTCTAGTTACCACCTAGTTCATCAAAACCAATTCAAGCTCTCCGATTCAAGTTTTACCGAGGACCAGGCGGAGACCAAAGAAGGAGAGAGCTCAGCAATCAGCAGGTTTACTGTGTGTCGTCAAAACTCCGCCGGTCAGTAAGTTCGCAACTACGTGCGGGCACCGGAACGGACTCTTTGCTATGAATCCGGTCCCATGATTTCATTTTTCATCGACTTCCTACCCTGCCTTAGCGCTCTAGTCCGTTCCCGCTACAATCTCGGTCTCGAGATCCTTGCCCTGCGTCAGCAGCTGAGTATACTCAAACGAAAACGTCCTCGCCCTCGGCTGCTAATCCATGATCGGATATCTTGGGTTCTGCTCCGCCGTGGCTGAGTGACGTGCTGGTCTTGCCTTTCCGAAACGCTACAAGATCGCGCTCCAGCTTCAGAATCTCATCCTGCTCGTCGCGCATTGGCCACCACCAACGCGGTTGGTCCTCGCCGCCGCGACTCATGTTCCCATCTGGCCGATCGAGACCTTGTCTCCTTCCTATTATCCGGGGATCGACCTACCACGCCCGCATGACTCCCGGAGTCTCCTGATGCGATTCAGCGACACCCTGGCGGTTCTTCACCCGGAGTAGTTGCGAGACTTTCGGATCGTACTTCTCAGCACTTGGTTTGAGTCATCATTGGGAGAATTCGGGCCTCGGTGGCTCGGATTTTGCGTGAGAGGTGAGACGCGGATATATGCGAGACGCGGATATATGCGGAAATTGGCTGGATTGGACGTTGATTACACCTTCGTCGTGCGAGCTGACAGTTATCTTGGTACGTCGCGGGTTTCGCGGGTGTCTATGTCTATTTTGGGAATCTGGATGCGGATTTCGGGAATCTTGATTTCGGGTATCTTGATTTCGGGTATCTTGATTTCGGGTATCTGGACTGTTGTGGGCGCTTGGACGTGGATTTTTGGTATCTGGATTTCCGGTACGTGAATCTCTGGTATGTGCACGTTGATCTCTGGAACCTGCACGTTGATGCGAATCGACTTCAGCAATTCGGGCAGTTGAGTTTCGAGCTCCCGGAGTGCATTCCGTATCTCTTGCTCTATGGCTTCCCTATCCACCGTCGCAACACCCCTTTCCCGAAGTGCATTCTGTGTCTCCTGTTCTATAGCGTCGCCATCCACCGCCCCAACATCCCTTCCTATCCAGGTCGGGACCCAGAAACAAACAGACAACAGCAGCGAAGCAACTGATTTTATCATTTCCTACCTCCCTTTGGGTGTGTGGAGCAGTCCTCTCTATTCTCTTTAGACGATCTCTTCGTTCTTTTAGACGAGCGATTTTTGTTTTGGTTCGCGAAATGATAAAAAACTGCCGGAGGCGGTCTGGAGATCTGCTTCGGGCGTAAAGTGCTTCCCCGCAAGTGCGACAGCAAACTCCTGGAGAAATTCTTGACTTGGAACAAGCTCATTGCCGAGCCATTTCATAAAAGCGTCCCATGAGATGTTCGGAGGGTATGTGTGATTGCCCTTCACTTCTCCCAGCCATATTTCCGGCGACCGTTTGAGTGGAAGGATCACGGCATCACCCATCTTCATTTCTTGGACGAACCGGTAGAGCTGGCCAGCGCTGACTGGAATGGAACCGAGTTTCGTGCTCGTAGCGCCGTTTGCGACTCGCTGGGACGCTCGCCCTCCCACCCCAATCGTCTTAGCGACTGCCTCAAACCGTGGTTGTTGCGTCAGGAAAAGGAACTACGCCAGAATTCCTTCGATGACATTTCCTGCGACATCCGTCAGCCGGAAGTCGCGCCCTGAGTGCCGGTAGGTGAGACGAGTATGGTCCATGCCCATTTGGCGGAGAACGGTTGCATG
>Ga0187893_10009862_pt1 | contig 14509 bp, 10 predicted proteins | sample MA1701074metaG_FD_139574 | JGI IMG/M metagenome (GOLD analysis project Ga0187893, IMG submission 139574) | White microbial mat communities from a basaltic lava cave in the Kipuka Kanohina Cave System on the Island of Hawaii, USA - MA170107-4 metaG ...
CTGTTCGTCCATCACGCCGCGAAGCAATTCGAACTTTCCGGCAATCCGCGCTTCGTCATCCATGCCCCTATGCTACGCAACAGCATGCTACTTGTAAAGGTTATTTGCTGACGACGACTTAGTACAACACACAGAGGAGAACTGAGAACTGTCATGGCGACGGCCATTGCGAATGATGCCTCACGAGAGGTGGCTTTTCTCAACAAGCGAAACCCGTGGCTGGTGATTGCTGGCTTTACCCTGTTTTATCTTTGGGTGATACCAGCACTTGTACGGTTGGTCTGGGCTCGATGCCTTGCGCCGGAGCTCCATCGCTATTGAATGAGCTTTCTTTGCATCGCAGTGCCTTGGAGACCGTGATCGCCGCGTTGCTGTGGGCTTTACGGCTTAAGGCGGCCCGCTCCCGAGCCCAGTTTGCTCTGCCGCCCTGCGCGCGGCCTCGACGATCTCGGCGTACATGGTGCGCATCGCCCCCGCGACAGGTTCGCCTACACTCTCCGGCGATCCCGCATCGAACGGCGGCGCAGGATCATACTCGATGTTGAGCTGCAACGCCTTGGTGTAGTTCTCGCCTGCGAGCTGGGCCGCCAGCAGTAAACCGAAATCGATTCCTGCCGTGACTCCGCCAGCGGTGATGCGGTTCCTGTCCTCCACCAGTCTCGCCCGGACCGGTTTCGCGCCGAGCAACGGCAAGAGATCGTGCACCGCCCAGTAGGTGGTGGCGCGATACCCCTTGAGCAGCCCGGCCGCGCCAAGCACGAGGGCCCCGGTACACACGCTCGTCACGTAGCGCGCCGTCGCGGCCTGTCGGCGGAGAAAATTGAGCACCTCGCGATCTCGCATGACGGCTATCGTGCCCATGCCTCCGCCGGGCACGAAGAGCACGTCGATGTGATCCGGGCAGTCCGTGAAAGTCACGTTCGGCACGATATTCAGGCCTGGCATATCACTGATCGGGGTCCGATCCTTCCATACGATGTGCACTCTCGTGTTCATGAGTCCGGTAAACACGGCATGGGGGCCCAATAGATCGAGTGGAAACATCCCCGGATAGGCCAGCATTGCGATGCGACGTTCCCGCTGCATCGCCTCGAGCGCCGCAGGATCCCCCTGTGCGAGGTCCTCCATAAAGCGCGTCATCGCCGCGTCGTGCGCGGCACCCGCGGCTTGGCGACCGCGGGCGGTTCGGGCCGAGCCAGCGCGAGCGGTTGCCGGCAAGCAGGCCAGGGCAGCCGCCGCGGCCGCTAGACGAATATGGAATTCGCGTCGGTTCATATCACCACCTGTAGCGGACGCTGCCGATCACGGTGCGCGCTACGCCGTAGAAGCAATCCGAGCCGAAGCACGCTGCCACATGGTCGTTGTCAAACAGGTTTTGCGCGTGTACGGCGAAGCGCACGCCGTGCCACTCGTAGTGAAGGGCGGCATCGGCCAGCGTGAAATCATCCGATTCCAAGGTATTCGCGGCATCGCCAAAGCTCGACCCCTGGTAGCGCACGCCCGCGCCGAAGCCGAGCCCTGCGAGCAGGCCGCCCTGAAGGATGTAATCGGCCCACAGCGAGGCGAGATGTTTCGGCGTCGCGACCGGCCGATTGCCTTCATCCCCCGTGTTGCTCTCGGTCACTTCGACATCCTGATAGGTGTATGCCACGATGATGTCCAGCCCCCCGTCCAGACTGGCGACACCACCGAGCTCGACCCCGCGCGAGCGAATCTCGTCGGTTTGCACCTGATTGAAGGGGTCGGGCGAGAGCACGTTCTGCCGGAGGATATCGAAGGCGGCGAGGGTCACCAAGCTGTTCCAGCCGGGCGGTTGGTATTTCAGCCCCACCTCATACTGCCGGCCCGTCTCTGGTTTGAAAGCCTCCCCGAAGGCGTCCGTCCCGAGGACCGGCAGGAACGATTCCGAGTAGCTGAAGTACGGCGTCAGGCCGACGTCGGAGAGATACACTAGGCCTGCCCGCCCACTGAACTCGCTGTCGTCCTGTTCGCTGTCCGTTCCCGCGAGCCGGTCCTTGGTGTCGGAGGACACGAAGTCCTGCCGCCCACTGAGCGCAATCACCCATCGGTCGTACAGCTTCAATTGCTCCTGCAGGTACAGGCCGATCTGCTCTCGGGCGCTATCGGTATCGAGGAAGCTCGGTGGCTTTGTCACGGGCGCTCCATAGACCGGATCATACAGGTCGAGGGACGGCGCATCGCCGAAACCTCGGGTATCGTCGAAGTCGTAGTGCTGGTAATCGACGCCGAAGAGCAGAGTGTGAGCCAGCGGGCCCGTGGTAAGCTCAACTTGAGCTTGGCTGTCGATGGAGAACGCATCGGTATCTGCCCTGGAAGTGAACGCGGCGCGGTTGAGGGTGCGCCGATTGGCATCATTGGGGTCCAGTCCGACTCCGAACAAGTCTTCGAAGTCGATATCCAGATGATCGTAACGTACATTCTGCCGGAACGTCCAAGTATCACCGAAGCGGTGCTCGAACAGATAGCCAACGGAATACTGTTCCCTGTCGAACTTGTTGAACTCCGGCTCGCCATCGGAGCGGTATGGGGATCCTCCCATTGGGATTACCTAACACCGTGCCCTCAGACGGCAAAAATTGTAGATGGCCGACGGTGTCGTCCTGGTACTGGCTCAAGAGGGTCAGGGTCGTGTCCGCGGTCGGGCGCCACGTGAGCGCCGGTGCGAGGAAAAAGCGATCGTTCTGCTCGAAGTCCACCTGCGTCTCGCTGTCGCGTACAAGGCCGGTCAGACGGTATTGCACGGCTCTCAACCGTCCACCTTCCGTGATCGGACCGCTCAGATCGAATTTTCCTTGCAACAAATCGAAATTGCCGGCTTCAAATTCCAGCTCCCGAAACGGCTCTTGCGTCGGCTGCTTGGTGACGAAGTTGACGAGGCCACCGGGGCCGGTCTGGCCGTAGAGAACGGCGGCAGGTCCACGCAGGACCTCGATGCGCTCCGCTCCGTAGGGCTCGAGACGGAAGGCCGCAAAGCCGGTCCCCGAGTTGAGCTGGAGGCCGTCGCGAAAGAGACCGTTGGCGTCCGCCCTGAATCCACGGATCTGGAAGAAGTCAAAGACATTATCGACACCGAACTGTTCGCTCTGCACACCCGGTGTGTAGCGCAGCGCCTGGTTCAAACTCTGCGCCTTCTGTGCATCGAGTTGGTCCCGGGTGATGACCGAAATCGACTGCGGCGTCTCGATCAGTGGCGTGTTGGTCTTAGTAGTGGCAGTGGTAGCGTTGGGGACGTTGTAGCTGGTGTCGTCGATGGGCGAGGCGGTGACGGTCATCTCTTCGAGGACGGTCGGTGTATCTGCCTCGTGCGGGGGTGATTTCTTCTTCTCCTCCACGGCGACCCGTAGCGGCTGCTTGGCTTCGTTGACCAAGTCCTGCAGCGGATCGGATCGCTCGATGGTCACGGTGTCGGGGCTGGTGTAGCGGTAGGTCAGGCCAGTGCCGGCCAGCAGCCGAGCGAGCGCCTGATCGCGGGTGAGCGCGCCGCTGACGCCGGGCGAGGCGATTCCGCGCGCCAGCTCGGCTGGGAACATGAGCTTGAGATTGGACTGATCGGCAAAATCCGTCAGCGCCCCGTTCGAGGGTTGCGCCGGGACGGCGTAGTTGCAGATAGGCTCCTCGGCCTTGGCTGGTGCGGCCGATCCGAGGTGGATGGCCAAGGATCCGAGTAGTAACGCGGCGCAGCGCCGCAGCGCCCGGTTTTGCATTGCTCTATGCATAGCTGTGTCCCCTTTTGTGTGCCCTCGATGTGGGGCCTTTGTGGGGTAAGACGTTTCAGGACGAAAACCCTGTAATTCGGCGTGTTTTCGTCCGAGCGAGGAGGCCTACTGATGCAGAAACACCAGCCAAGGGCTGATCTGCGTCGTTTGTATCGGTAGGGTTTCGCGAATCACCTTGAGCACCGCTTCCGCATCGCCGGTGGGAAACAGCCCCGTGACGCGCAAATCGTGCAAATGCGGGTTGGCGATGACGATGCGGCCACGGCGGTAGCGGTTGACTTCGCCTATGACCTCGGCGAGGGGCCGGTCTTTGAACATGAGCTTGTGGCGTTGCCAAGCACTGCGTTCGCGCAGATCGATTTTCTCCGGCGCTTGCGCATGACCCGCGGTGTCATAGCGCAGGCGCCGGCCGGCGGTGACGAGGATCGCTGGCTGCTTACCCACCCGCACCTGGACCGCGTGTTGCTGCACGGTGATCGCCACCCGCCCCGCGTTCTCGTACACCTCGAAGACGGTGCCGAGCGCGCGAATCAGGCCACGCGCCGCTTCGATCTCGAAGGGAAGCGCCGGATCGGGCGCGACGGTGAAGAGCGCCTGACCGTGATGCAAGCGCAAGCGGCGGGTCTCCTTATCGTCGGCGAGCGAGAGGGTGGTGTCGGTATTAAGCAGTGCCGTACTACCGTCGGCGAGATGCACCAGCGCCTGCTCGCCGGTCGCCGTGTGGTAGTCGCTGAGCCAGGGATCGGTATAGTGGAAGTGATGCAGGATTGCGAGCGCCGCCAGGCTCGCGGCCACCGCCCACCCCATCCCAAGGAGCACGCGTCTGGGCGCAGCCTTGGGTGGCCGAGCGGCGGTCTGGATGGGCACTGCGGCCAGCTGATCGCCGAGCAGCGCGGTGCCCATATCCTGCCAGAGACGGCACGCCTCCAGGTAGGCCTCTTCGTGGTCTGCGCTGAGACGCCGCCAGGCGGCGAGATGCGCACGATCTTCTTCGGTGCAGCGGTTCGAATGCACGCGGATCACCCAGGCGATGGCCTCGTCGGAGAGCTGTTTGGGCATAGCGGAACAATGATCGGGCATGGTCTCAGAGCTTGTGAAAAAATCTGCTGCGCTCGGGATCTCGTGTTCCGGGGGTGCTCGGACCAATCCGCCCGGAGCGGATTGGGAACGCAATCGGCGGCCCGCAGGGTGCGCGCCAGGGATGGTGCGCAACAATCCTCATGTATTTCAATATATGCTCTGGTTGCTCGCCTCATCCCTGAGGCTCGCCCCTTCCAGGGCTTGCGCGCCGTTTCGCTCCCGGCGAAACGGTCCTCCGCTCCGGCGGAACACGACCTCCTTTCGCTCGCGACGATTTTTTCACAAGCTCTCAGGGGGTGGTGCGCGTCGGGTCGATCATAAGACGTTTCAGCGCGAAAAACCGACAGTGCATGGCGTCGTGCGCGGGCTCAAACTTCGGCGAGCGCGTCGCGGCAGTGGCGCATGGCCCGGTCCAGGTGTTTGGCCACCATGCTCTCCGAGATCCCGAGGCGCCGCGCGGCCTCGGCATAGGAGTATCCCTCGATCCGGCATAGCACGAAGGCGGTGCGGCAGGTCTCCGGCAACTGCGCCATGGCGCCGGCGATGCGGCGCAGGCGTTCGTGATGGGCGGTCAGGGTATCGGGTCCCGGTGCGGTGCTCGCGACCTGCTCCAGTGCTTGGCTCGCCGTATGGTAGCGGGTGCGGACGGCCTGGGCGCGATCGCGATCGGTCGCTAGGTTCGCTGAGACCGCATAAAGGAAGGCGCGCAGATTTTCGATCGACGCCGGATCCGGATGCTGTAGCAGCCGCACATAGGCGTCCTGCAGCAGGTCTTTAGCGTCCTGGGTGCTAGCGCGCCGTTGGGCGAAGGCCTGCAGCTCACCCGCGTACCGGCGAAAGAGTGTTTCCAGAAAATTAGGTTTGCTCGTAACCACCGCGCAGCGACCCCTCGTCGCCAGGCTTAGCTGTTGGTCAGGTGTTGTCCATGGGGTCGATTCTCTGGCATTGAATCTTTTCCGTAGATGCGGGAAATAGTAACCCGTATCCCATGCATCCAGGGATGCGGCAAATTGTCGCAGGGCGCGGGAAACGCAGGTCAGGGGATGGAGGGCCCACGGAATTCCACAGCGGGGCGCGAGTCAAAAACTTGAATTTCATCGGAGGAGGCGCATATGAAAAGCAGAGTGATGATGGTCGCGTGGCTCGTGTTCACCCCCTGGCCGCTGTCCGCCACAGAACCAGTGCGCGTCGACTTTGTCGAGCCCGAGCGTTACACCGATCTCAGCTTGAGCGGTAGCACCACCGAGCGGATCCAGACGCATATCCTGGAAGAGCTAGAGCGCTATCTGCAAGACCTCGCGGCACGTTCGTTACCGCCTTCCCATACACTGCATGTCACCGTATTCGATCTCGATATGGCCGGCGAGTATGAGCCGTGGCGGGTGCCGAATCTCACCAACACCCGCTTCATTCGTGATGTCTACCGTCCCCGTATCGAGCTTGGCTATGTGTGGCGGGACGAGCACGGTCGGGTGGTCGCCGAGCAACGCGAGCAGGTGTCAGATCTCAACTACCTGATGCTGGCCGATCCCTATTACACCTTCAACGATCCACTGCGCTACGAAAAGGCGATGCTCAGGCGCTGGTTCGAACAGCGCTTCGGTGGCGGGAGGTACGGTACGGGCACGGCCGATTCGCGCTGATACCCCCGACCGGGGGTGCGACATTTTTGCCGCGGTTACTTTCAGTAACTTGGTAAGTTGGGTGGCGAAGGAACCCCACCGAAACCCAACCGCCGCGAAATGTTGGGGTACGTTGGGGTTCGTACCTCAGCCCAACCTTGTACGCTCAGTCATCACGGCACTCAGGTCGCAGGTTCCTGTGTCACGTCTTCGAGCTTTGCGAAAGCCGCAGGCAACTGCGGCAAGTACGGTGCATACGCTTTCCAGCGGGCGACCGACTTCGTGTAGATCGGCTGGCGTACCTGCCAGCGGCTGGGCGTCTGCACCGCGCGTTCGGCCTTGTGGAAGTCGAGGCAGCGCGCATCCCAGGGCGCGTCGAGAAAGGCGATCAGCTTGCGCGCCTGTCCTTCCAGATCGGCCACCGTGTCCTCGTAGCGCAGCTCCAGCATGTTCAGCGGCAGATGCCCGCGCCAGTGCGCCATCAGGCGCCGGTATTGCGCGGTGAACAAGGCCAAGTCCTCGAAGTCCGTGGCGTAGCGCTGGTCGGGATTGAAGTTCTCCATCCAGATCGACAGCGCGTTGTCCCGTGGGTCGCGGATGCAGTGGATCACGCGCGCGTTGGGGAACAGTACGGCCGCCAACGCGAGCTGAAAGAAATTGAGCGGCGACTTGTCGCTGATGCGCAGCCGGCCTTTGGGCGCGCCATCGCGCAGAGCCTTGAGATACTCGTGTGCCCGTACGCGGCTCTGCATCTCGTCCAGCTTGGTGGCCGCCTCCCACGGTTCTTCCGCGTCTTCGACGCAACGTGCCGCGATGCGCGCAAGCGTCGGCAACTCGCCCGCCCCGTGCAACAGCGGATGCGCGGAGAGGATCTGCTCGGTCAAGGTCGTGCCCGAACGCGGCAGGCCGACGATGAACACCGGCTCATCCGTGCCCAGGCCCAGCCGCCGATGTTTGGCGAAGAAGTCCCACGTGTAGGTGCGGATGATGTGGTCGATGCGCGCCGCAAGCGCCGCGCGGTCCAGCGGCCCGGTCTTGCGGCGACGCGCAGCATTCGCAGCAAGCCCTACGGCGGCGGCCTCGGCATACTCATGCCTGCGGTCGTGATACTTGGCAAGGCCGTAGCCGATCAGCGCCTTGGCTTCGTCCGCTGTTTCCGTGTTATGCATGGCCGTTCGTGCCGCTTCGAGAATGTCTGGCGGCGCCGCGTCCCGAACGAGGGCGAGGTACTGACCCAGCGCCGTCGCATGTCCCGGCCGGCGCTTGAGCCCTTGGAGATAGCAGCCCAGTGCGCCTTCAGCTTCGCCCAGGTCTTCCAGCGTGCGGCCCAGACCGAACCAGCCCTGCACGTGGTCGGGATTCAGACCCAGCGATTGCCGGAACAGCGACTCCGCACGCTTGACCTTGCCGCGGGTGGAAAGCTCGTGCGCCAACCGGCTGCGGGCTTGCGCAAGCTTGGGATCGTGTTTCGCCGCGCGCTCGAAGCATTCCACCGCGTCCTCGAACTGATCGGCCGCGATCAGTAGATTGCCGAGATTGAGGTAGGTCTCGGCGCGCGTGGGGTCGATCCGCAGCACGTTCTTCAGCGCCGTGAACGCGCCGGCCCGATCACCGAGTTTCTTCAGCGCGGTACCCAGGTTGTGCCAGCCGTCCGCAAAGCGAGGATCGATCTGGACGGCTTCCGTGAAGCAGCGCGCCGCGTCATCGAGCTTTCCGTCCAGGGCGTAGACACGGCCGAGATCGGACCAGCAGCGCGCATCGTCCGGTGCGAGCTCGCAGGCGCGCTGGGCCTTGCGGTAGGCGTGCAGGATGTCGCCGCCCGCGGCTAGCAACTGGCCCAGGTGACGATGGGGATCGGCGTCCTCGGGTGCCGCCTTGATACGGTCACGGCAAAGCCGGATCGCTGCGGCAAGATCCCCTCGGTCCAGCTCAACCTGGACTACGGATGCCAGCGGGTTCGACGCGCCGGACCCGGTCAGATCTGATAAACTTTGACCCACTGCGAACGGTCAGCAGCACCGCGGTCGGCGAACCGAACTGGGCGATATTAGCGAAGCTCGCGCTTTCCAGATATTTTTCATCGAACACGTTGCGCACCTGCAGCGCGATTTTGGCGTCCTCAAAACCGTTGTAGAAAAGACTCAGATCCACCCGCTCGTAGCCTTCCACTGTCACCCCAGAGAAGCGGGGATTTACCCCGCGCTCATCGATGGCGAACAGGCCCGCGTCCAAGCCCAAGCCCTTGAGCGCGCCGGTCTGTAATTCGTAGCCGGTGTACGCCCCCACCTGCCAGTCGGCGGCGCCGTTCGGAGCGCTGCCGACGAACGGGCCCTCCTTGAACTCGAAATCGGACCAGGAGCCGCCGAAGCTCAGGTTCCAGCCCGGCAGCGGCTCGCCGTTGATCTCCAGCTCGATGCCATCCGTGCGCTGCAAGCCACCGGAGACGTCAAAGCCAGGGATGCCTCCCAGACCGTCGGGATCCACACCGATCGGGATATCCTGGCGATCCAGCCGGAACAGCGCCGCGTTGACGCCGAGCCTGCCGTCCAGCCACTCGGTCTTGACCCCGGCCTCGAAGATCTGGCCGGTCTCCGGTTCCAGAATTTGGCCATCGGCGCCCGCGTCAAGCACCGGGTCGAACGACTGCGCGTACAGGCCGTAGACCGAGGCCTGCTGACTGACATCGAAGACGAGCCCCACGCGCCCGGTGTAGGCCTCGTCCTGTTTTTCGCTCGTGGTGCCAGTTAATCGGTCCTCGCTTGACGTATCCGAACGGTCATACCGGGCGCCCAGAAGCACGCTCAGGCGCTCGAACGGGCGGAATTGGAACTGCCCGTACACGCCGGTGTCTTCCTGCTCGTCGAAGGTATCTTGGTAAATGTAGTCCGGCGGAAAAGTGGGAAAGTCGGCGAAATTCTCCTCGTAGATATTGGGCCTGTCCTCCGGATCATCGGGGTTGAAAAGTATGCCAATTCCCCTGGTGTCGACGTATTCGAAATTGGTGTGGTCAACGCCGAAGGTGAGGTTCGCCGGCCGGCCCAGCACCTCGAGGCTACCGTTAAGCCGCAATTCGCCTGACCAGACATCGACGTCCCGATCGAACAGAAAGGAATCGAGAAGGACATTCCCCTCTCCAGGCGTGATGCCGCCGGGTTGAAAGGAGTAATTTTCGGCCTCTGTGCGCCGCCGTATGTCGCTGCGATTGAGGCGCAGCGTTGCCAGCCACCGATCGCCGAGCTCCTGCTCCAGTTGCGCGATACCGGCCAGAACATCGATGTTATCGTCGTTCTCATCCGGTACGCCGACAAAGAGGGAGCGACGGATGTCAGGCGCCCGCGCGGTGTCGCCGTCGAGCACAAGCGGGAAGCCGGGGCTGGGGAGGAACTCATCCCTTTGATAGGTGCCGAGCAGCAGCAATCGGGTGCTGGCGGTGAGATCGAATTCCAGGCTGGACGTGGCCACCACGCGCTCGGATTCCACGCCATCCACGAAGGAGCCGGCGTTTTCATAGGCCAGCACCATGCGGCCGCGGGCGCGCTCGGATGCGAATAGCGGCCCGGTGACATCGCCCTCGACGCGGTAGAAATCGAAGGAACCGACGGAAGGCGCGAGCTCGGCGTGGAATTCCGGCAGCGGTTTCTTGCGCACGCGGTTGATGAAGCCCCCGGCGCTGCCGCGCCCGTAGAGCACAGAACTGGGCCCTTTCACCACCTCGATCCGTTCGTAAGGCGCCAGATCCGGCAGCACCTCGAAGATCGGGCTGACGAATCCCTCGTCGCGATCCCCGAAGGCGCTGGTGTCGATGCCGCGGATCTGGGTGGACCCTTGGAAGAGGTTAGTGCCTCCGAAGGGGCCGGAGCCGAATACAACGACGCCGGGCACCGTTTCCAGGGCCTGACCGAAGTGAATCACCTGTCTTGCCTCCAGCGCATCCCGGGTGATGACCGAAATGGATTGCGGCGTCTCGCGGATGGACAGCGGAAACTTGGTAGCGCTTTCTTGAGTGTCCGCTTTGAAGCCCTGGTCGAAGGGCTTGCCGGTGACGACCATCGGTTCGAGCTGCACCGACTCGTCCTGTACCGGCTCCTCCTGTACCGGCTTCTCGGGCGGCTTGGCCGGCTCCGGTTCCGCCTCCGCCACCCGCACAAGCGCAGACACCCATGTCTGCGGTATCGCCGCAGGCTTTTGCCGGTCACGTAGGACGTAGACCGCGTCGGAGACAGCCGCAAGTTCCAATCCACTGTCCCCGAGCACGGCGGCGAACGCTTGCGCCACCGTGTGATCACCGTGCAGGCCGGCGGTGGTTTTCCCGTGCGTGAGTCGCGGGTCAACGGACAGCAAGACCCCTGACTGGGTTTTCAGCAGGGACAGCGCATAGTCCAGTTGGCTCGGGGGGATGTCGAAACGCTTCTTCACGGATTCCGGTCCCGCCGGCGCCTGCGCCTGAACCGGCGGCGCCAACAGGCCGGTGCTGGCAAGGGCCCAACCGGTGAGCGCCCCCTGGACGGCGCGGACGAGGGGATGCTTGTTGAACCTCGGCAGGCAGGACGAAGACACCATCGTGTCCCGCGCGTGCCGCCGACGTGGAAAAGCGGAGCGTTTATGGGTTTGCATCTCTGAGCTCCTGATTTATGGTTCGTACATTTATGGTTCGTATAGCTTGAGGGGGCGGCGTGCAGCGTCCTACTGGCGCACCGGTTCGCCAGGCCCACCCGCTGGGAGCGCCCGCTTCGCGCTGGCGCGCCTGCACGTGCTCGGGCGCAGCGCATGGGCTGCCCTGCCGAGGCCGTGATCGCGCATGCCCATGTACAGATGGGGCAGCGACATGCGCCATAGTGGTACGACGTGAGTTAATGCGATCGTTTTTGTTGCTTTGGGAAGAACCTACCACGTAGATATCGCTTTGAACATGTGACAAATTGTCGCGCGACAATTTGTCGCACCCCATCACCAGGCAGCGAGCGTAGGTCGGAACCGGCTCCATCGGGTTCCGACAAAACAGCGTCTAAACATGCCCCGACGCCGATGAATCGCGCAAAGCCGCGCCGTTCGTCGAAGGTATTCACCCGTCACCCATGCGTCGGAACCCGAAACGACGGTTCCGACCTACGGGCTACGGGCTACGGGCTACGGGCTACGGGCTACGGGCTACGGGCTACGGGCTGTCCGGCATTAGTCCTGTAGGGTAGGCAAAGGCCGGAGACCGTGCCCACGCAGATGGCACAGGATCCGCCGTCGTGGACCGCGTGGGCAAACGATGAGGCCGTTTGCCCACCCTACGGTTTCTGTCCGAGAGACGGGAACCACTTGCCCAATCCCTCTAAGTCGATGCGCACGGTGAGCAGCACGGCGGTGGGGGCGCCGAAATAGCCGTTGTTACCAAAAGAGGCCGTGCCTTCGACATATCTTTCATCGAACACGTTGCGCACCTGCAGCGCGATTTTGGTGTCCTCAAAACCGTTGTAGAAAAGACTCAGATCCACCCGCTCGTAGCCTTCCACTGTCAGCCCAGGGCTGAAGACACTTACCCCGCGCTCATCGATGGCAAACAGGCCGGCGCCCAAGCCTAAGCCCTTGAGGGCGCCTGTCTGCAATTCGTAGCTGGTGAAAAGCCCCACCTGCCAGTCGGCGGCACCGCCCGGAGTGGCGCCGACGAACGGGCCGTCTTTGAATTCCAAATCGAACAACGCGCCGCCGAAGCTCAGCTTCCAGCCCGGCAGCGGCTCGCCGTTGATCTCCAGCTCCATGCCGTCCGTGCGCTGCAAGCCGCCGGAGACGGAAAAGGGAGGATTGCCTCCCGGGCCATCAGGGTCCGTACTGAACGGGATATCCTGGCGGTCCAGCCGGAAGAGCGCCGCGTTGACGCCGAGCTTGCCGTCCAGCCACTCGGTCTTGACCCCGGCCTCGTAAATCTCGCCGGTCTCCGGTTCCAGAAGTTCGCCATCGGCGCCCACGGAAGACACCGGGTTGAACGACTGCGCGTACAGCCCGTAGACCGAGACCTGCTGACTGACATCGAAGACGAGACCCGCGCGCCCGGTAGCGTCCTCGACCTGTATGTCGCTCGTGGTGCTATTTATTAATCGGTTCTCGACTGACGGCATCCGAACGATCATACCGACCGCCCAGGAGCACGCTCAGGCGCTCGAACGGGCGGAATTGGACCTGCCCGTACACGCCGGTTTCTTCGCGCACCAGCAATTGATCGTTGGAAATGTCCGGCCGCTGGGTAGGAAAGTCGGCGAAATTCTGCTCGTAGATATTGGCCCTGTCATCCGGATCACCGGGGTTGAAAAGCGAGGCAAATCCATACCTGTAGCCGGATTCGAACCTGGTGTGGTCAACGCCGAAGGTGAGGTTCGCCGGTCGGCCCAGCACCTCGAGGCTGCCGTTGAGCCGCAATTCGCCTGACCAGGTATCCTGGTCCTGACTGAACTGTTGGGAATAGAGACCGACATCCCCGTCCTCAGGCATGAGGCCGTCGAGGGTAAGGGCATAATTTTCGGTGGCTCCGCGCTGCCGTATGGCGGTGCGATTGAGGCGGAGCGTTGCCAGCCACTGATCGCCGAGGTCCTGCTCCAGTTGTGTGATACCGACCCCAATTTCGCTGTTCGCTTCGTTCTCATTCGTACGCCGGTGTAGAGGGACCGACGGATGTTGGGCAGGCGCAAGGTGTCGCCGTCGCGCACCAGCGGGATACCGGGGTTGGGGAGGAACTCCTCCCTTTGATAGCTGCCCAGCAACAACAATCGTGTGCTGCCGGTGATATCGAATGCCAGGCTGGGCGCGGCCACCACGAGCTCCGACTCGACGCCATCTACGAAGGCGCCAGCGTTTTCATAGGCCAGCACCAGGCGGCCGCGGGCGCGCTCGGATTCAAATAGCGGGCCGGTGACATCGCCCTCCGCACGATAAAAATCGAAAGACCCGACGGAGGCATCGAACTCGGACGCGAATACCCCCAGCGGTTTCTTGCGCACGCGGTTGGTGAAGCCCCCGGCGGTGCCGCGCCCGTAGAGCACCGAACTGGGCCCTTTCACCACCTCGATCCGTTCGTAAGGCGCCAGGTCCGGCCGCACGTTGAAGATCGGGCTGATGAATCCCTCGTCGCGCTCCGTGTCGAAGTCGGTGCTGAAGCCGCGGATCTGGGTTGCCCCTTGGTTGAGGTTGCGGCCTGCGAAGGGGCCGGCGCCTGCGAATTGATTGACGCCGGCCGCCGTTTGCAGTGCCTGACCGAAGTCAATCACCTGTCTTGCCTCCAGCGCGTCCTGGGTGATGACCGAAATGGATTGCGGCGTCTCGCGGATAGACAGCGGGGATTTAGTTGCGGTGGTCTGGTAGTTGGACTTAAACCCCTGGTCCTGGTCGAGCGGCTGGCCGATCACCTCCATGGGCTCGAGCTGCACCGGTTTTTCCGGCTTCGCCGGCTCCGCAGCCGTCACCGGCACGCTCTGCAGGCCGTAGGTGCTGCCGGGTCCGGGCACCAGTTCCAGGCCGCTGCCGGCCAAGAGCTTCGCCAGCGCCTCGCGCGCCGTGAACTCGCCGGAGAGTCCCGGCGTGGTCTTGCCGCGGGTGAGCTCGGGGTCGAACGAGAGCTGCACGCCGCCGCGCACCGCGGCTGCGGACAGCGCCCGGCCGAGATCGCCGGACGGGATGTCGAAGCGCCTGAGCGCGGATTCCGGTCCGCTCCCCTCCTGGGCCAGTACCGGGGGCGCGCTGAGCGGCGCCCCCGCCAGGGTGCCGGCAAACGCAGCCAGCACGGCGCGGGCCAGGGGATCACGGCGGATGCGGAGGGCAGGCGATCGCGATGAACGGTGACGGGACATGGTTCGGCTCCTGGGGCAGTCGAGAACAGGCTTCTCACTCTCTATGCCGAACGAGAACCGAAATCGGGTAATGCGCCTGGAGGCTGGAGGCTGGAGACCTGAGGCTGGAGCAACAGAGAACCGTATATATGGACTCCACCCGGTTTGCAAGGAGAAAAACACTGATGGGCGCAAGGAATGACTGCATGTATATATCCGGCCTGTTGGTGAGCACGGTATCGGCTCTGGCCATGATGGAATGTGC
>Ga0187893_10009863_pt1 | contig 14508 bp, 17 predicted proteins | sample MA1701074metaG_FD_139574 | JGI IMG/M metagenome (GOLD analysis project Ga0187893, IMG submission 139574) | White microbial mat communities from a basaltic lava cave in the Kipuka Kanohina Cave System on the Island of Hawaii, USA - MA170107-4 metaG ...
CAGCTCCGTCGTCAGCTCAGAACCTATGCCGATAAGGCGAAAGACGAAATGGCGAAGACCTGGGATTCCGCGCTGGATCCGGGCAGGATCCAGCGGGTCAAATAAGGGCAATACGGGCTCAGGTCTTCACGCCCCGCAGGCTAATAGGCCCAGAAGGGGCCCCTGCCGAGCACCGAATTCTGCCCGCTGATACCGATGTACACCGTCCGTCCGAGAAAGAACGGAAGTCCCCAGTCGAAGAATCCGGACGCGGGCCCGCCGAGGTTGTTGAACACGGCGTTTCCCGAAGCAAAGAGGGCGTTGGCATCAGCGACCTGGAAATTCACGACCCCGGACGGAGCGCCTGTCGCCCCGGTGTTGGTTGCAGAGAGGCTCAGGGGCGATGAAGGACAATAGAAAAACGGAAAGGCAGAGCAAACCGGGATGGCGGTGTCCGGGAAGAACAGAGCGTTGGAACCGGTGTCAAGAAACCCGCCTCCGTTGCTGCACTTGCCGCCGTCGTTAAACGTCGTCCCTTTGTAGGTGGTGATGAACTGGCCGCAGACGCCGGCGGGGAACACGGTGACGCCGGACGGCTGGTTGTTGGATTGTGTCCCGATTCCGAGGATGAGTGACCCTGTGAGCGAGCGGGCTCCTCCGGCACCCACGGATGGAAGCATGATGACTACTCCGTTGTTGTCGACCGGCAGGAGGGCGACCGGATTTTGGACCTGTTGGGCGGGTGGGACCGCTATAGGCGCGCAGGTTGTGGCCCCGCAGGCGTAGTAAAGCTGGGCGTCGAAACGGAAGAGGCCGACGCCAAGAATGCCGTTCAACCCGCTTTGTGACGGACCGGACTCCACGGAGCCGACGCCGCACACATTTCCCGCGGGCCGGCCGGTGGAGGTGTATTGCCCCCCGAAAGTCGGATTAATCACCTGAACGGGCACCTGCACCACCGGCTCACCCCCCAGCCCCACATCGGCGATCTGCACGGACCCCCACGTGGTCAAACTCCCGAAAAACGCGCATTCCCCGATCGGCGCGCCCCCGGAGGTTTCCGGGGTCAGCGTGACCGTCAGCGTCGAGGAGAAAACCCTGAGCCCGGACGAACCGGTGTCAACGAGAACGTCGGTGACGGTTTGGCAAACGGCGGTGTTCGGCTGACAGATCGTGACCTGGGTGCACAGTTCATTGACGATGTCGCAGATGGACGAGGCGGGATCGATCGTGACTGCAAGCACGTTGGGAGAAAGGGGCGCTCCGCCGGAGGAACTCGATCCACCTGACCCTCCGCAGCCCGGCAGGAGCGCGAAAGTACAAGCGAGCACCACCCCCGCCCCGCCGTTCTGCATTACTGGATCGCCTCCTTCGTAACCCCAGGCGGGAACAGGGCGGGAACATAGGCTTTCCCCCAGATCGCGCCCATATGGCCTCCACTGTCCACCGCAAGATGTGGCGTTTCGACGTGCGTGACTCCGCGCACCGGGGATCGCCTCGAGGCGGCATCCGCAGATGCCGCCTCATACTCTTCGAAATAGGTTCCCAACAAAATGGTCAGTTTTGGGGGCCTCCGCCCCGCCCAGGACACGGCGAAGACCATTCCTTCGGAGGACACGTATTCTTTGACCACCAGGTCCGAGGTCGTGAGTTCCTGGACCGTATACTGCGGGGCTGGAGTCGTGCTGATCTGCCCCGTGGATGGATGGCCATCGGCTTCCATGACACCCGGCGACCCTCCCAGTACAGCCCAGGCCGGCGGGCAGTGTATGAGCACGCTGACACTGAGTATCGCTGCAACCTCAAAAGCGCGCGGTTTATCCAACATCCGCCTCAGAGCCGGAATAAGCGGAGCGTCGGCGAGTTAACAGAATCGCGTAGACCCGGAGGACACTCGCCACTACTCCGCGCCCGGATGCTCCTTCTAGCGCACCCAGAGGGGAGAGTATATGGAGTCCTCGAAAATTTAGCTTATCAGATTCTCGAACTTCTACGCGCGGGGTCGGGTCGCGACCCCCATTGATTGAGCGTTTCGGCTCATTCCCGTCATTCCCAACCCTCCACGATTCTGCTGCCCTCGAGTATAATGTGCAAAGACGCCAGAAGACGTCATGTTGACAAGCCTCGTGGCGTTCCGTAATGTAGGGGGCATCGGACCTGGGAAGCATGGACCTGCCGGCTCCCGAGATCATATCCACCACAATTTTGAGGGCACTCGCGGCCGACCAGGCACTCAAGCTGGTCTCCGTCCCAACACCATGAAGAAAATCTTAAAGCGGAATCGCAAGGCAAAGATCACCCTCTCCCTCCCCGCGAAGCTGATCGACCGGCTGCGCAACGTGGTGTATTGGACCCCCATGCTCACGCTCGCGAGCCTCGCAGAAGCTGCCCTCGAGTCCAAACTAAAGAAACTCGAGAAGAAAAGACGGTTTCGAGCGAGGAAGGGGAAAATCCGAGTCGGCCGGCCGCCCAAGCACGGGCCTGCGCACTAACGCAGCCCCGCTCAATAGGACATGGAATAGGCCGGACCCCTGTTAAGGCGAGCTTCCGCTTTTGTGCTGGACAAAATCCAGGTAGAGCGAGGTGGCAGCGGGATGGAACCTCAACTCATCGTGGGTCAAACCCGGCAGCTTATGGTTTTCGGCCCCTTGGAGAGCCGGGCTGTCTTGATCTCCGACGTGCAGGAAAAATAACCACGGTAAATAGAACGGATCGGTCCCCGTGCCATCGTAAATCGTCATATACCTCGTCGGCCCCCCTGCCTCTCTATCTCGAAAAGATTCGTTCAGGCTCTGCAACCAGTTCGAACCCGGTGTGATTTCATCACAGCCCATGAACGCCTTCCATCCAATCAGCCAGATCAACCAGGCACGGCGGCAGACGGTGGCCCCATGGTTGGGGCCGGCGATCGCTACAAAGCGCTCAATGCGACGGGACAGGCGGGAATCCTCGGCCATCATTTTACGTGCCAGCACAACACCTAAAGAATGGGCGATGATATCCACCTTGGCTGCGCCGGTGTACTCGACGACCGCATCCACAAAGGCACTAACATCTGCGATATTGCCTTGCGCGTCGGTCAGACATTGGGAGGGCGGAGACAGGTGCTTGGTGGCGTGACCGTTATACGAGATGGCCCACAGTTCCTGCAGCGAATACCCGGCATCCAGGAATCGTTGCTTGACGCTCTTTCCTGGTTCATCCCAATCACCGGCATCGCGGGTGTTGCCGTGAACAAAGAGGGCCGGGCGATGCTGTAGTGGATGCCCTTTCGCTATCCCTCCCCAACCCCCCAGGCGGTATTTCCACTCTTGGTCCTTCAACACCGGAAAGTCGGGGGCGAACGCGGCATCCGCAACAGGAGGCCGGCAATGACCCATCATATGCGCCGCGGACGCCTTCTCCAAAGGCCACAGCAGCCACATCAGCAAGCAGATTGGGAGCAGTCTGATCAATCTCCTCGCTCGACTATCATCGCCAGCCCTTCGCCGCCGCCGATGCAAAGGCTCGCCAGGCCGCGTCGCCCGCCGCTCGCCTCCAATGCATAGAGCAGCGTGGTCAGGATTCTCGCACCCGTCGCTCCGATCGGGTGGCCGAGCGCCACCGCTCCGCCGTTGACGTTGACTTTTTTCGGGTCCAGCCCCAGGTCGCGGTTGATCGCGAGCGCCACGGCCGAGAATGCCTCGTTGATTTCGAAGAGATCAATGTCGCTGATCGACAGCCCCGTCTCCTTCAAGACGCGCTTGATCGCTTCAATGGGCGCGATTGTAAACCATTCCGGCGCCAGAGCCGCTCCTGCATATCCCACGATGCGTGCCATCGGGCGAAGTCCACGTGTCGCGGCCTCCTCTTCCGACATGATTACCAATGCCGCAGCGCCATCGTTGCAGGAAGGCGAGTTTCCGACGGTCAGCACCCCCTGCTCCTGAAACGCCGGTTTCAGCGATCGCATTTTGCCGATGTCCGCCTTGTTCGGCTCTTCATCCTCGGCGACGACCAGGGGAGGGCCTTTCCGTTGCGGCACCTCTACCGATATGATCTCTCGCTTGAAGGCGCCGGAGGTGATCGCTTCCCGCGCGCGTCGATAGCTTTCCAACGCGAAATCATCCGCCTCCGCTCGTGACACCCCGTATTTCTTGGCGCAGAGTTCCCCGCCGTCCCCCATGTGGAAATTATTGTAGACGTCCCACAGTCCATCTTTCACCAGGCTGTCCGTTATCTCACCGGGCCCCAGGCGATAGCCTTGCCGGGCTTTCTCTAACAGATAGGGGGCACGGGTCATGTTCTCCATCCCGCCGGCCACCATAATCCCCGCCTTGCCCAAGGCAATGGCCTGCTCCGCCATAATGACGCTCATGAGGCTTGAGCCACAGACCTTATTGACCGTCGCGGCCCCAACAGAAGGGGGAATGCCGGCGCCCATGGCTGCCTGCCGCGCAGGGGCCTGACCAAGCCCCGCCGCCAGCACACAACCCATATGGACTTCGGCGACCTGCTCTCCCGACACATTGGCGCGTTTCAACGCTTCACCGATGGCAACGCTCCCGAGCTTCGTGGCTGCCACGTTACTGAAGACACCGGTAAAGCTTCCCATCGGAGTCCGCACGGCGCTAACAATGACGCTTTGTCGTTTGCTCATAGGAATTCCTCGCCGGTCCTTTCTCCGATACTCACTGAAGACATCGGTAATGACTTAGCTGTATTAGCCCCGTTCTTTCAACCACTGCGCAATTGTAGGCGGAAGATCGCGCTGTACCTTACCGCTCACATACATGCCGATATGCCCGACGGGAAAGGAGCGCAAGGTGTAGTCCGTGCTTCCTATATATCGTTGCAGCGCGATCGAGGAGGGGGGAGGAACCAAATGGTCCTCCTCGGCATAGACATTCAGCGCCGGTCCCCGGATCTTGCCGAGGTCCACCGGCTTTCCCCCGATTTTCACTTCTCCTTTGATCAACTTATTTCCCTGGTAGAAATCTTTCATGAACTGACGGTACGCTTCTCCCGCCTGATCAGGACTATCAAAGATCCATTCTTCCATGCGGAGGAAGTTGCGCAACTTTTCGTCATTGTCCAGGATATCGATCATGTCGATATATTTGCCGACGCCCAACTGGAAAGGCTTCATCATCAAGAATCCCAGATTCATAAACTCCCCGGGGATATTGCCGAAGGCATCCACCAGGTCATCAATGTTCATGCCTTGCGTCCCGGCGTCGCACCCTGCCCATAAGTTCGCGAAGCCCTCTTTCACGTGAAAATCTACCGGCGTCACCATCGTGATGAGGTTCTTCACCTTGGTCGGATGAAGCGCGGTATAGCACAGGCTCAACGTGCCTCCTTGGCAGATACTCAGGATATTGATTGGGCCGCCACCATGGCGTTCACGGACCACATCGACACAGTTATCGACATACCCGTTGATGTAGTCGTCGAGGGTCAACCAGCGATCGGCCCTGCTCGGGTAACCCCAATCAATCAAGTAGACGTCCATCCCTAACTTCAGCAGGTTGCGCACCAGTGATCTGTCTTCCTGCAGGTCGACCATGTATGGACGGTTGACCAGGGCGTACACAATGAGGATCGGAATCGGGAATGGCCGGTCCACCATTGGAGTGAAGCGATACAGGACCAGATTGTCTTCCCGGTACACCTCTTCCTTGGGGCTTACTCCTCCCTGTATGTCCTGCTCCCGGATACGACCGAGATTCTCCATTCCCTTGAGAACCTTTTGATTCAGATCGATCAACTCGCGGGCGGTCTCGTGAGGATTAAGAGGTAGAGGAAATCGCATCACCTTGTGCTCCTTGTCTATTGTTCGTCAGGAGGAACGGTCGTCGCGACTGTCGTCGTCCAACAGGCTGAGGGGCTCAGGATGTGGAGGATCGGCTTCCCGGCGGTGTCTTTCGGCAGGTCTGCGGGCTTGCCGCCGACCGCCTCTCCGGTGGCCCGGGCGGAAACCTCTCCTTTGATTGCCTGCACGGCTTTCCTGAGCTCCTTCACTTCCTTGCGTAGCTCATAGATTCTCCGGTACCCCTCGTCCAGCTCACGGCGCGAAGGTAGATGACTGGCCTTCAAGAAGGCGTCGGCAATCTCCCGTTCGCGAATCCTATACGCTGTTGCGGCATTGACCACCTGCCCTTGGAGCAGGATGTACTCCTCTGACCGGAACACTTCCGTGAAAGTGTGGTCAACGACCTCAACCCACAAAGACAGCAGCTGCCTGACTCCAGGAACAGTTTCGCCCTTCTCAGCTTGCGCGACCAGCCGCCGCATGATCTCTTCAAAGGCGTGAATCCACGTCTGGCCCAGCGTCACCTGATATTCGAAACTCGCCCGGCGGTAATCCAACCACGCGTCGAATCCCTTCAGCAGATCTTCGTTCATTTCTCTCGAGTGGCCCAGGCTCGGGCTTTCAAGCAGACGCCCGAAGGTCCGCTCATACGCATCCCAGTAAATATTTGTAAACTCAATGAGTGCTGAGCCGTCGCCTGCCGACGCCTGACCGAAGTGCCACGGAGCCCGGCGCATGGACTCGGTCCAAGGCTGGACGAGCCCCTTCCACTGCTCACAATAAAGCCGCCAGAGCTCATTGCTGTCTTGAAAAGCCTTCTGAATCTCCTGGGGAAACTGAAGAAGTTGCCGTCGCAGCGTGTCGGTAAAGTTGAAAAGAGCCGCGTGCCAGTCCTCACCGGCCTCGATCTTTGGGGCGATCGTCTTCCATGCTCTCAAGGACAGCTCCAGAAAGCGGAGCAGTTCTTGTTGAGTGGTCAGCAGCCGGTCGGCCACATCTTTCACCACTTGCGCACTCTCTGCAGTCCATGCCTTGAATCCCTCGGCAGCTTCTTCGCCTCCCTGGCCCGGGGGACCGGAATAAAAGGGCGTCGGGGAAGGGACGCCGGGCATCAACTCACACCACTGTTTCCACACCTGCTTTTGAGTTTCGACCAACGCTTTGGCCATCGTTTCCGTCTGTTCAGTCCAGTGCACGGCATCCCCTCCCCAATCCCATTAAACCTGAAACCTGCTTGATACTGACGCTGCTTCTATGATGTTTTGCGCGTCTGCCCAGCGGCCCGCATCCACTCTGTCTGGCTATCGACTGCCTTCTGAATGGTCTCCTGGCAGCTCTGCGCGAATTTCTGGCCGTCTCGGGTCCAGTTCATCATGTTCGAGGCATCGAGATTCTTCATCAGCTCGAACCAGTTTCCCCAGAGTTGCTTCTGGGTTTCTGTCCAGCGGGTGATCAGCTCCTGTCCCCGCTTAGCCCATTCCGTCGTCTCCTCAGACGCTCCCTTGGCGCTTGTGGCAGTCTCGGTCCAGTGGCGCGCCCCATCCAGCTGAGTATCCAGAACCTTTTGTATCGTTTGGTTCCAGGTCTCCACGGTTTTTTCCCATACTTCAGTGGAGGGAGACTTCCCAAAGCCTTGCATGGCCTTCAGGCAGTCATCCCACACCTTCTTTTGGGTTTCAGTCCAGGTCTTCAACATTTCTTCGGATTGTTTGGTCCATTCCATCGTTTCCATCGTAGTCTCCTTTATGTGCGTTGTGTCGACCTTGCCATTCGTGATTCTCAACTTACCCACTCGCTGCTCTCCCTTACATGTAGAACCCTCCGTTTATACCCATGACCTGGCCCGTGATGTAGGAGGACTTCTCATCCGCCAAAAAGACGATCGCCCTCGCAATCTCCGATGGCTCGGCCAGCCGTCCGACGGGGATACTCTCCACAATCTTGTCCATCACGTCCTTGGGAATTTTTTCCGTCATCGCCGTTTTCACAAAACCCGGCGCAATGGCGTTGACGGTGATGCCCTTCTTGGCCGTTTCCAGGGCAAGCGCTTTGGTAAAACCAATAATCCCGGCCTTTGCCGCCGCGTAATTGGTCTGCCCAAAATTCCCTTTCTGTCCGACGACAGAACTGACGTTGATGATCCGACCATAGCCGCGCCCGAGCATCTGCTCGATGACCGCTCTCGAACAGTAAAAGACCGAGTCGAGATCCACCCCAATGACCTTTTGCCATTGTTCCGCGGACATGTTCTTCATCGTCTTGTCGATTGTGATGCCGGCATTATTGATCAACACGTCAATGGCGCCGAGCTCCTTCGTGACCGTTTCGATCAGGCGTACAGCCTCGTCAAAGCGAGAGATATCGGCCTTGTAGAGCTTCGCGCGATATCCCTGACCGGTGAGTTCTTTTAGAAATGCTTCCGCATCCTGCTCTCGCTCCAGAAGATAATTCAAAGCCAGAATCGCTCCCTCCTGAGCCAAGTGGAGGGAAATGGCCCGCCCAATCCCCCCTGCTGCGCCCGTCACGAGAGCGACACGATCTTTCAGAATGTTTCCCATCTAAGCTGACTCCTACTGCAGCCATTGTCTCGACTCCGTTGGAGTGCGAGCCCGCTGCTTCATGCAGAGATAAAGGTGTCCATGACTTTCTTGTTCAGGTCAATGGCATAGTTCCGCGAGGGACGGGCCAGGGAGTCTTCATAGTAATTGAATGCGCTGTCTGTCGTGTCCGCCGCAGTCTTGAAGAGCGGGTCGGCGGTGCGATGAAAGGAGCACATGAGTTGTCGAGACCACTCGACGAACGGTAACGCCGCGCCCGCCTTGCCCTGAATCTCCTCCAGGCATTTGTCATAGCTCTGCAGCATTTGCTGAGAGCCGCTGATACCATGCTGCACCGTCTCCTTCAGGAGGCGGCCGGTCTGCTCGTGAGACTGAAAGATCGCCTCGAGTCCGCGCAGGTACCCCTGCTTCCAGGCGTTGCTCATGCCTTTCAAATCAAAGCTGCCGGCGGCTCTGGCGAACTCTTCACCAATCCGCCCCATGTCTTCGGCCGTCGTTTCGCCGGCCTTTCGCACTTCCTCGGCCCTCTTTTTGAAACCTTCAGCACTCATGGTTGGTCTCCTCGTTTGTTGTGTACCTGCCCCGTCGGACAGACGATGTGATTTGGTGATTGCTTCAGACGGATTTGCTTTCCTTCGTACCTTGTCTCTGGAGCGGTTCGTTCCATGCTGCGGGTTGGTCGCAGGCTGCTTTCTTTTGGGCGTTGCCATCATCAGTCTCCTCTTGTTGATTAACAGAGTTCCACGGCAAGGGCGACGGCTCCGCCTCCCCCGATGCATAAGCTTGCGATCCCGCGTTTCCCTCCCGTGCGCTTCAACGCATGCAGCAGGGTGGTGAGAATACGAGCCCCGCTGGCTCCGATCGGATGGCCAAGGGCAACCGCGCCACCGTGAACGTTCACTCGGTCTGGGTCCAGGCGGAGTTCTTTGATTGCCGCCATGGTCACCACGGCAAATGCTTCGTTGATCTCATACAGGTCGAATTGATCCGCCTCCATTTTCAATTTTCGTAGGAGATCCTGAATCGCCTCGACCGGCGCGATCGTAAACCATTCCGGGGCCAGCGCCTTCTGGCTAAACCCCAGGATCCTTGCCATCGGCGTGATGTCGAGGGGTCGTATCCGGTCCTCGGCGACGATGACCATCGCTGCTGCGCCGTCATTGATGCCGGACGCGTTCCCGGCGGTAATGGTTCCTCCCGGTTCGAACGCAGGTGCGAGCTTCCTGAGTTTCGGTTCATTAAAGCGCTTCAGCCGTTCATCCTGAAGTACGCGTCCCTGCTCCGACTTGCTCGGGATTTCCACCGGCACGATCTCCTCGCGAAACCACCCTTGCTCCTGAGCCATGAGCGCCTTGGTGTAACTGCGAACTGCAAAATCGTCCTGTGCTTCGCGTGAGAATTCATATTTCGCCGCGCATAGCTCGGCGTACGAGCCCATATGCACGTCGCCGTAGGCATCCCACAGTCCATCTTTAATGATGGTGTCGACGAGCTCGCCGTGTCCGACCTGATAGCCGGACCGCGCCTTGTTCAATAGATAGGGGGCTCCGCTCATGCTCTCCATTCCGGCAGCCACCACCACCTGGGCGGAACCCGAACGGATTGCGTCCGCGGCTATCATGACCGCCTTGAGCCCGGACCCACAAAGCTTATTGATTGTGGTGGCATCAACACTATCGGGAAGGCCTGCGCCCTTGGCAGCTTGGCGTCCCGGGGCCTGACCGAGCCCGGCTGAAAGAACATTGCCCATGATCACTTCATCAATTTTTCGAGGTTCAATCGCTGTTCGCCGGACAGCCTCCTGGATCACGCAGCCCCCCAACTCCGTCGCGCTCAAGGAACTCGGAACGCCGTTCAGGTTGCCGATCGGAGTGCGCACGGCTCCAGCGATAAAAGACTCTTGCATTACTCACCACTCTTTCTTGGCAGTCCGCCACAAACGAATTCGTCGGAATTCGTCACGTTTGGAAATGAACTATCTTGGAAGAAGGAACGACAGGACTGAGCAAGGCACCGAAAGCAAAGGAAGGAACGTCTTCAGGAGGGCCGTATCAACCAGGTCTACTGCGAGGATACAATCGCCTGAGGTCTATTCCGTTCGAACTTCAAAGTCACGCCCTAGCGACTATGAGCGGCCTGACTATACCACACGGCCTTGCCAAAGACTATGGGGAATTGAAACAATTTCATAATGTTTTTCGGTTTCTCGGCTGTTCGCTGAAGCATCACGTTGATAGCAAAAGCCCTTTTGACAAACTCTGGCCCTGAAATTTCACCGCCGGTCAGCGTCGAGCGGCTCAGGATAGAGCCGCTCGAGTCGATCGATCAGAGGTTGGGCTTCCGGCGTGCTGGGCCGGGTCGGGTCACTGGGTGGATGATCCCAAGTCAAGGTTCGGATGCCTGCCTCCGTGAGCACCGTACGGATGATCTCCACCATCGCCTCGAGCGTCACCTCGGTCCAGGGGCGGAGGTCTATGACCCGATCCTCCGGATCGGTGGGCGGAGGACCATCGTGAATGAGCATCCAGCACCGGTTGAAAATCGTGTCGCGTACGGCTTCCGGCACGTTGAGCCGGGAAAGCTGCGATGTGCAGAGCGCCGTCACCAATAGGGCGAACTGCAGATCGGGCATGCCGGGGCGATCAATATCGAGCGTCTGCACGGGTTGTCCTACCTCACGCAAGGCTTTTCAACAGGTCTCGGCCTCCGTCAAGGATTGCTTCGCTACCCTTCTGACGCGTTCATGCCTTCGCGATAGCAGCCGCCGGCTTCGGGAGGAACTCCTTATAGCCGTACCGTTCGGCCAGATACTCCTTGGCGTCCTCGCTGACATACTCGGTGAATTTATACCGGTCGTCCTCGACGGTCTTGGCGTCTTCCATCACCTTGTCGGTCGGGATCGCGTATTCGATATTGCAGGACGTGTAGGCCTGAATATAGGTGGGCCCGATCTCGCGCGCGATCAGCACCGCCTTTTTGATGACGCTTTCAACCCGGCGCGGATTGTTCGGGACGACCGTGGCGACGTAAGCACAACCGGCCAGTTTTGCCATGCCAAGCATGTCCATCTTCTCGAACTTCTTTCCAAGTGGCGCCATCTTGAGCACCGCCCCCTGGGTGGTCATCCCGCTTTCTTGTCCACCGGTATTTCCGTATACCTCGTTATCCAGCATGATGGTGGTAAACCGTTCCTTGCGGAACCAAGAGTGGAGGGTGCACGAAAACCCGATATCCGCCATGCCGCCGTCGCCCGCCATGACCACAACATCTTTGGGCTGGTCACCGAAGCGGAGCCGCAAGGCCCGTGACAATCCGCTGGCTACGCCATTCTGGTCGCCGTAATTGCCGTATACGAAGGGAATCGCCGCCTGCGAAATCGCCAGCCGGCCGCATCCCGCCGTCCCGACCGTGATGGTGTCCTCCGGATTCGGAAACGCGATGATCGCCAGCCGGATGAACAACGTCATCGCACACCCGGCGCACATGGGATGCTCCTCGAAGATTTCCTTGAAGCTCCCCATCTGCGACACCGTCGTTTTCTTCCCGAAAGGTCCATGCTCCACCATGTCCCGGTATTCTTTCGGCATGAATGGTTCAAAGCCTGGTGTAAATTTCACGTAATCAAGACTCATCTGACGCCCCCCTATCTCTTGTCTCTTGCCGAGACGTTCTCTGAATGGATTGCTCCTTTTGCATGAAGCAACGGTGTTGACACTTCACGAATGGCCACGCCGAGCGTGCCTCTTATCTGGACATCAAGAATGTGAATACAAACGCACCTACCATGAGTACTAAAAATAGTCCCAGTGAGAGCTCCGGTGCCATGTCACGCCACAGGTCCATCTTTGCCTCCTCAGGTCAGGGCGCTATGAAGTCAGGCGCTGAATGAACTGCCGCACCCGCAAGTAGTTTTGGCCTGGGGATTCTTGACCGCGAACCCCGATCCCTGGAGGCTGTCCACATAATCGACCTCGGCGCCGCTCAGCAGCGGGGCGCTTTGTGAATCCATAATGACTTTCACATCACCCTTTTCGATAACCGTGTCGTCGTCGCTCATCTTGGTTTCAAACGCCATCCCATACTGATAACCATGACAGCCGCCGCCCTTGACGAACACTCGCAGGCCAATCGTGTCTTTCTCTTCCTGCATGAGTTCACGAATCTTTTCTTCAGCCATCGTCGTCATTGTAACCATGGTATCTCCCCGTTTTCTGATTGACTGGAGCGCGCTACATGCCTCACCCGACCCGGGTGTAGATACATCCTGCGAGGCCGGAAAGCGGCAGTCGCCTCCGGTCATGAATGGGCGATGAAAGCGCCCTTCAAAGAAACTCTGGCGTAGGAAGCGGCGGAGACTGGGGAATCAGTCGCGCGAGGAAGAATCAGGAGGCGCGAGGACAGGACAGTCAGCGGAGCTTAAGACGTCATGGCCGGATGTTACGCGGAAACGGTGGCGTAGTCAATCGATATTATTGGGACCCGCATAGTTCAACACCATGAACGGGGAAACCCGGTGTCCTATCAAGCGGTTGTCGGATCCCCTCGTCTCGGATTGCCAGGGCAAGGGGCGCGGTGACACCTCTTGACTCTCTGCTCAGTGCTGCCTAGAGTACTTGACCGTTCATGGACCAATCCATTCCTAACAGGAGGGAAACCCGATGGCCAAGAAACTCACGAAGAGAGAATTGGTTGATGGGATCGCCAAAACCGTCCCGGACTGCTCGAAGAAAGCCATCGAGCAGCTCATGAATGCCTACCACAATCTCGTCGTGAAGAACGCCAAGGCGGGCCTCGCGATTCCGGGTATGGGTCGCTTCGTCGTCGCCAACCGCAAGGCCCGCATCGGGCGCAATCCGCGGACGGGAGAGACCATCAACATCCCCGCAGCGAAAGTGGTCCGTTTCAAGGTCAGCAAGTCCACCCAGAAAGCCATACTGGCGGCGAAGTAAGCCGCATCGAGCTTCGCAGGCAGATTGACCCAGAGCAGGAAGCAGCCATGCCCTGCTACCATGAGCCACCCTGAGTTTGCTTCCCATCGGGCCGGCCAACCGTCAGTTGATCGGGCGCTTGCAGATGCGCGCAGCCGGATCGACAGACTGGATGTACCGTCACTTGAAGCCGAGCTAGGATTTCGCCTCGCCGAGGTCATGGCTTTCTATGAAGGGGAGTTGGCCCATCGGTTTCCGCTTTCTTTTGCCAATGCCCGCCGGTTCCTCACCCAGTTGGCGGAACAACTTCCTCTCAGCGAGGTCGGCACGTTCCTCCTCTGTGCGCAAGGCTGTGACTGGCGCACGACGGATTACTTCTTCGACGAGGCGTACCGGGGCACTCTCACAGGGAGGCTGCAAAGTGGCACCTTGCCGCTGTTCGATTATCTGTTCTTTTTTGTGTTCCCCGGCTTGCGAGCCACCTATGAACGGTTCGGGATTTTTCAGGCGCAAATCCAGAGCCGCACGCGGGATGAGACCTGCCTGGCCAGCCTGCCGTGCGGACGCATGCGCGATCTCCTGACCCTCGATTACACCCACATCCGCCGGACGATCCGTCTCGTGGGGATTGATAAGGATCCGGCGGCAGTGGATGGTGCCAGGGAAATGGCGCAGGGGGTCTTGAAGGAGAACGGTCGGATCCGGTCAGAGTGGCATATCGGGGACGCCTTGCGGCCTGGGCTGACGGAGCCCGCGCTGGTGAAGGCGTTTGACCTCGTCACCAGCAATGGACTCAATATCTATCTCACGGATGAGCAGTGTGTCATGTTCTACGCCAATGTGTTTGCCGCCTTGAAGCCGGGTGGGGTCTTCATCACAAGCCACCTGGTGCCCCCGGCATACTACCAGTGGGACCGCGTCAACAGGCACCATTGGCAACTGCAGGCCCTGGTCTGGAAGGCACTGATCAATCCGCTCTGGGAATCATTCCTGAAACCGGCGGAGACGGTCCGGGCTCAGTTGGAGCGCGCAGGGTTCGTGGAGGTGCAGATTCTGCCGGATTCCCAGGGCATTTTCCCGACGCTTATCGGTAAGGCGCCCTAGCCGGCACATCGCCTCTATTTGTCTAAGGAAGTATAGGAAATGAACGTCTCCTCCACGATCTCTTGCCCTGCTTTCGACAGGACAAAGGCGGCAAAAGCCTCGGCCAGAGGGTTCGGTTCTTTTCTTGAGAGAAGGAGAACCGGGC